>Ga0214542_1000125_pt1 | contig 108678 bp, 54 predicted proteins | sample CNSS1metaG_FD_160096 | JGI IMG/M metagenome (GOLD analysis project Ga0214542, IMG submission 160096) | Root nodule microbial communities from cowpea collected in UCLA plant growth center, Los Angeles, California, USA - CNSS1 | ecosystem: Host-associated > Plants > Roots > Nodule | place: USA... | reverse complement strand
TCTTTTTTTTTCTGTTTTTTTTTTTTTTTTTTTTTTTTTTTTTTTTTTTTTTTTTTTTTTTTTTTTTCCCCCTGTTTTTTTTTTTTTTTTTTTTTTTTTTTTTTTTTTTTTTGAAAGACAATTCACTCTTTCTTTGCTGCAGCTCGCAATCTGATTTGGAGGTTAACCTATTTAAGGTATTGGATAAACTTTCATTGTTCAGTTTTCATGTTTCAATTAAACTCATGTTAATATTAGAATTTTGTGGACAGGACAATTACTATTTGAAGAGTAGAGTAGTGTACATCTATTTTCATGACCCATGCCTTCTATTTTCCTGGATATTTTCACTTTAGATATTTATTTATACAGGAAAGTTGTATACAAAAATAATGTTGTCGATTGATTCATTGGACATGTCTGTGAGATACAAATATGACCGGAATTGTTTGTCAAATGGTTTTGAATTTTGAAATCAAGTGGAGCTGAAATTTCTTAGTACTGTCTGTTAATAGGAGGAAGTTGGATATTTTTGTTGGGATGAAGTAACCATGGCTGAAATTCCTCTCATTAAAAACTGAGAATCATTTAATATATAGATACATACTAAAAGGGTCCTATATGTGCAGCTTATGGAGCGGCGTGGATATGGAGACGAGTACATCAATCGCTACAAGATGATGACCAGGTAAGTATCCATTCTTTCTGTTGGAGACAATTGTTGTTCTACCAAAACACATGGTTGTGTCAATGTTATGTCCTTATTTTCTAACAAGGACCAAATTTTCCTTTGGTAAAAGATGATGACTAGATTGGAATTTATTGAATATAGTGAAAATTAGGTATAGGAGTAATTCCTTGTGTGGAAAATATACATAAGGTAATATATTTATAATGAAGAGTAATACAGGAAAATATGACAAATACACATAAATAGGGTAAATATAAGATGTTGTGACCAACAATATCTAACATAATTCGAGCTTGTATATCAATTCCATCTGAGTGTATATATTTTTGCATAGACATTTCATCTCTGTATATGTAATATGTATAATGTGTATACATGAAAGGTTGTCAAACTCTCAAGTTAACTCTTAGCCCTTATGAGTTTACTTTTTGAGCTAGGAAGAATGAGTTGCATCAAACTCTTTCTGAGTAAATTTGACTAAACATATGGTACAATTGTGTAAACTCTCAAGTCAAGAAGTGAGTCAATGAGTTTGAAAAAAAAAAATGTAGTTTTTGCCCGACTTTTACCCAACAATGACAATATTTTATTAGACTCATTATTTGAAGAAATTAACTCTTTCTTTTAATTGTTTTCACCAGAAGAAATAATGTTTTTATGCATTTTATATGATTAAGTTATCTATGTAGTTTAATTTTGTCTAGCACTAATGAACTATCACGCTTTATTTTTGAGATTTGCTACTTTTTTTAACTATGATGTCAAAATATTGAATTATTTTTGTGTTAAGAGTAATATGTTATGCATATATATCATTAATATATTTTTAATATTATTTTTTATACTAGGTAAACTCTGTTGAGTCTCGATACACGTATCGTATCCCTGCATCATAGATGAATATTATCAAATTAGCATCTGTTTGTACAAATTTTTATGTACATGATTTTTGTCTATGTGCATGAGCTTATTTCTTGTCTTTCTAGCTGTAATAAGGAATTGGAAAAAAATATTCATGTTTACTGGAGATAGAAAAAGAAACTACTTTATGGGGTTATATTTTATAGTAATATTGAGTTGTCTTTTCCAATTTCCTGCTTTTCCCATTTATCCAGATTTCACCACCAAAGAGTTCCATTAGTAATCCTTGTCTGTGGAACTGCTTGTGTTGGGAAGTCTACTATGGCCACTCAGCTTGCACAGAGGCTAAATTTACCAAATGTATTACAGGTAGGCTTTGAATGTCTCCAATATAAATGTATCTTTGTTTAATATCAAAATGAGGGCTTTCAGTTTGGTGCAAGTTAAACAACGTATCTCCAATTCTGTGTATCTAGCTAACCAGATTCTTTTTTCCTGGTTAACTGGCACCTAATGGGAGTTGTCCCTATATTTTGTTGTGCTTATTTAAGATTATATGCAATTAATTTTGACGTTTTTCTTGTTGACTTTGATAGACAGATATGGTTTACGAACTGTTGCGCACATCAACAGAGTATGTCTGGAACTTCTTTATTTTTACCTAGACTAATATTTTTGCTTTGATAGAAAGTTCTGTTTGTCTGAACTGTTATTTATTCAAGTATTTTTGTAAGGGATGATACTAAGGCTACTTTTGGCCTAAAATTATTTGTTTTTGTAATCAAGCTCTTGGATACACACAACATAATTTTATTATTGCTCAACAAAACCCATGTCTCTTGATATATACAATCAATTACATGTTGATTCTTTAGGTATAAATGTTCTATGCTGTGTTTCACCATTCTCCCTTTGATTTTATATAGATCAAGGACCAACTAACCAAGTCGTACACAACAGAAATTGACAAATCTTACATGACAATATTTTCATTTCTTTGCATGACAGTTTTCTAACTGAAGTAATTAATACTCATATATAAAATCTGAATATTTTTTTTACAGTGCACCACTGGCATCAATTCCTGTATGGGCTAGAGAATTTGGTTCGCCAGAGGAGTTAATAACTGAATTTTGCAGAGAATGCAGGGTTGTTCGCAAAGGTCTTCTTAGTTGTGTTTAGCTTGATATATTGGTTGATATAAATTGAATATGGTTTTCAACTAATGATATGAATATTTTATACTTGATCATTTTCATGCATTAAGTTGGCGTTTGGTTTCTAGGTTTGGCCGGTGATCTGAAGAAGGCAATGAAGGATGGGAAACCAATTATAATTGAGGTATGTATGGACACGTGTTTAGTGGCAGGTTCCATGTACATCCCTGTTTAACATCCTTTCAATCTTTTTAGATTGGTCAATCCATATTTGAATAGTGTACTTCCAATAATACTAACCACTAACCATGAGTAGGTAATGACGTATCTGTTGATGATCAATTCCAGAAATCCTTACCTTACAAACCAAGTTTACATGATTAAGTTAGGCCTAGCCGACTTTACAAGATGGTATTGAACCTATTCTAGATCATTAAAATGGTCAGTCACCAATGGTGTTGGACGTGAGTTTCATATTTACTAGATATAATGTCAGAATATAGTATGTGAGAGGGGGCAAATGTCACCTTAGAGTCGCATTTGTTGAGTCAGGTCTAAGTCACTTTGTAAGACCTTCAATACTATTTTGGCTTTTATCAACAAAAATAAAAATCACAATTTGAAGATACCAAGAGGAAACCAAATATTGTAAAGATAAATGATAATTTCAGTTGTAACTTTGGTCTCACATAAATGTCCAATTAATTAATTTTTTAATAATTTGATATTCCTTTTCTGTTTTTTTATTTGGTTAAACTATTTCTCTGGGTGTGTGTTCAAGTTGTTTATTTATATTTTCACTATGACAGGGAATGCATTTGGATCCTAGCATTTATTTAGTGGACGATGAGAATAAATCACCTTCTGGTGTACATTCAGAAAACAAAGAGATAAATCCAGCCGTTGTGACTTTGGATGAAAATGCTACCATACAAATAAAAGATATACATGTGGGTAGCAGTGATGAGACTAAAGGTGACTCCAAGATTTTGAGCTCTAATGAAGGAGTATCTGCTGATCAGGTTGAAGCAGTATCAAATGCTCTAACATCCATGGGCCTTTCTGTAAGTATACCTGGGCAAAAAGGTTAGTTTCTTATTTCCCATAGTGCTGATTATTAGTTTCTTTCTAGGAGTCAAGGCACAATATGGATGATGAACATTTTTTTTTCACGCAGTTGCTTCTCTTAGGGATCTGGAGACTGACAAAACTACCATTAGTAAGAAGTCAGGCCCCAAACCGATAATTGTGCCTATTGTGTTGAAGATGGCTGAATTTGATCATAAGGTTTTGTCCATTTTTCCATTACTTTTATGCAAGTAGCAATTATACACCAAGCGATTTTTTATTTTATCTTGTTGCATGGACTTTGGGATTTATTTGGTTATCCAACCAAGATTACAGTCAGGTCCATTGTGTATATCTAGGATGTTCATATAGTGCATGGGGACATAAACATAATAAATGAAAATAATAGCAATAACAAAAATAATGATGATGACCATAATAATAATAGTAGTAGTAGTAGTAATAATATTTTAGGGTTGATGCATGGATTTACTGCAACTGTAATATTGGCACAAAAAAGACCGATAAATGCGATCCAAAATGTTGTCGTGAATGTTGCGTTTGGTTTTGTGCCAATAGTAGAAGGGTATGTAGAATTTTTTGCAAACTACTTAGGTCAAGTGCACAACTCTTTATAAAATTCCATCTATACTTTAAAACGTCATATCACTCGAAGATATTTGTGTTACCTTTTTTCAGGCATTACTTGAGGAATGGATCTCCACCCGAACATTTTATGACAAATGCCCAAATCTGGTATGTTAACTTCTACACTTAAAACCCCATTCCCTGGTCTTGGTATTTTACTTTTGGATACTATATAGCTCCTGTGTTTTGAGTTTCAAGGGAATTTATTTTGTTTAAATGAAAGGTGTATAGAAAATTATATAAGCGTAATGAAGCCAAAGAAATGATCTTGTAAAACAAGTCAACAAAGGCCTTTACAGTGATTGTGGACAAACCACTTCTAACAACCATGTCATATAGAGGAGTTAAAGAACCTCTCACATGTAGAAAACTTTGTTAAGAAAGGCATCTATAACAATTAATTGAAGAAAGAATCCTAGCTTTCAGTGTGATTATCAAGAGAAGAATGACTGGAAATAAATAAATGAACAAGAAGTGTTAGGTTATTTACAGAAGGATTCTGAGCTATCAACAGAAGCATAAAATTTGAGGGCATTGAGTAACAGCTTATGATCCAAGATTTCTTTCTATATCATGTAGATTCTTGTAGATTGAGAATAATCTGAATTTTGTTGTTCATTTACAGGATAATGAAAAACTTATGGCCAACATGAAAACCATGCAAGATTATCTGTGCTCGTTCACATCACAGGTATGTCCAAAAGTATACTGTGATATTATTCATTACTGGAAATGTTAGTGGAAAATCCTTCTTTCCAGTATGTTGACTGTTGTTTTATTTGATGATAACCATGACAATTGCTGAGCATTTTTCCAATTCAAATTGTTCTATATTTACTCGCTCTGTAGTTTTTTTCCCAATGTTTCCTTTTATTAAGTATTAACTAATGAACGGGAAACTGAAGATACAAAATTTTATTCACTATTTGTAGGATTACCTAAAGCCCCACAACTTTAATTTACATCTGTACATCTGTGATTATTTTCTTAGAATCTTGCCATTTGATGTTACAGGGATTGACTGTGGTCAACGTATCGACAACAACATTTCCTCAAACATTGGATTGGTTGCATGGTTACCTTCTTCAGGTAACAAAAATATTAGATGCGACATTCGGATTTTGGTTTATGTTACAGTATATCTATACTTTAGTCAATAATACTCAATATTGGTTTATGATTGACGAAGGAAGTTTATTAGAAAAGAGAAAAGGAGTACGGAGAAAGAGGATCATATGACTCCTGAATCAACTTTATGCCTTAAATCCCTTTACATTTGTCTCATGAACATATTTTGGTGTAAAAGAACCTGTATACAGTCTTGTCTGATGATGGTAGCATGTACGGACTAAAAAGCTAGTGACTTTAATTACTCTTCCCTACTGAAAATGCATTGCATTTTTTTCTTAGTAATATCTATCACAAATTGGAGTTACCCAATTACAGGTTTGATATTTTTTACATGTTTCTTAAAGCTTTTTGTTGCCATCATAAGATTAGTCCTGTATTCCTTTTCTTCTGAAATGACTTAAAATTTCTTTCAGTGCATCGAGCTAGGTATCAATGAAAACGGTCCAGCACAAGTAGCTGCAGCATAATCCCTGTATAATAATTGCTTCCAATTTTGACAGGTATGAAGTTAACGGCTATTAAATTTAACTTTTTGTTTTATTTTTCTCCAAAGTATTTGTGCAATTTGAAAATGGTTTGGATTTTTTTGGTAGGCAAGTTTTTTCAATATTAATTGCTGTTGACTTTTTCATCAAAAAATTATTAAGTACTCTGAACGTATTATTTTTTTAAAGTACTAGTATGAGTATATAGAGAGCTTTTCTGAAATTCAAGTGTATTGGAGAATTGTCTTCCCATTTATTAATTACTGAAAGATGCTTTGTAGATTCAACTGCTTGTTGTAAATTGGATGCTGTGGAGAAGAACTTTGAAATGAAAAGAGAATCAGGGAAGAACATTTTGAAGCTAGTATCGCCATTACGGTCTTACTTTGCGATGTCTGATTTTTCGAGATCGTGGCATGGGGAGCGCATAATTCGACGTAATTATTGCATTATCAACATTTGCTACCAAATTAATTGTACGATCATGTGTTGTGATGATGAATTTCATGGTTCCTTTTGCGTTGTGAGAAAAAGTGTGCTTATTACTGTCAAACTGTTAGAGAATGTTTCTTACTGACATTTATCTTTATTTCATTTTATTAGGTCGCTTGTTTCCTTTATCCTTTTAGATGCAGTAAATTTAATTTAGGGTTAAATATGTTTTTTTTTAAATAGTCTTTTTTCAAAACTTTAAATTAATTTAGTCTTTCAATATTGGAAATACGTGTATTTAGGCTTTTTATTCAAATTTTTTGGAGTTTCTTTGATATTTTAAACACATTTCAAATAAACTTAACAACATTTTGTTAAAAGGACTAAATTTATCTATTTATTAAATATGAGAGATTAAATTGGTCTAAAGTTTTGAAAATTAACTAATTTTAAATTTTGTTAAAAGTTTAGAAATCAAAATCATATTTAACCCTTTAATTTATTTGTAAAAATAAGTTTAGTTGTACAAAATACGTGTTTTTTTTCTTTTCTTTTGTTATGATCATTCTTAAATCATCATATTAGGATCAAGAAATGAAGACAAGAGAAACCTTTCGGTTGAAACAGTGTTTACTTCAATTCTGTTCTTCCCCTGTGGAGTAAATGATTAACCTTGTCTTCCCCTAATAATCTTCATTTCCTCTAATTTCTCAATCTCCAACATATCTTTCTCATCCAATCTCAAACCAAATTATACCATATTTTCCTTCATTTTTTCTTGATCGAAGTTTTTCAGAATCACTCTTTAGTCCTTTGATAGTCCCCAGTTCAAAGCAGCCTTCAAAAATCAAAGAAAACAATGTATGTTAATCAGATACAATTTTTCATTATACTAAGGGTTAAATAAGTTTTTATAGTTCTTCAATTTCGACGTAAAATTAAAATTTATTATTCTTTGAAATTTTGATTTATTTTAACCTTTATATTTTAAAAATAAATAGATATAATTTTTTTATTTAATAATTACATTGAATATTTTTTACGTTTACCAACTCTACTTATTATTGAAATTTGTAGACACCATGCAAACTAACTCTACCTATTATTGAAATTCGTAGTATTTTCTTTTCAATTTTAAAAGAAATAATTCTTAATGCACTTTATCTTGTTTTTTTCTTAGTTTCTCATGAAGGTATTTTTAAAATAAATTCTTTGGAGATATTAGTAAAGTTTTAGTATAATTCCCTTTTAAGTGGAAATTATTTGATTGACTTTTAATATTTTCATAAATTTTTTAGATTTTAAACAATTAAAAGTAAAAAAAAAAGTAACAATAGTATTAAAATGTACCTTCACGAAATTACATTAGAATATAACTTTCCTAAACTATAGCATAAAAATAAAATAAAAAAATTAGAATCGTGAAACGAGGATGTAACTTTTCGAAAATAAAAAAAAATACCGAAATATGCTTTAATAACTTTCTCACAAACCAATAAATATTTCCACTTTTATATTTGATTCCTTAAAAGTTGAAAAAAAGTCTCTCATGCCTAAATTAAAAATAAAAAGTTAGGAATAAATGTCGTAAGAACTTACTTTTTATAAAGAAAATTAAAAATCCAATATTACAATATAATAATTAATTAGAATAGATAAAAATATAGTTGAATTACTCTTAGTTATTTGATCTATTTCTAAACATACTTTAAATTGATCCCTAATTTCAATTTTCAACTACAAAATTAAAACCCATATTAAATAATTAAAAATAATTCTTAATTCCTACTTAAATTCTGAAATTAAAACCACTGATTCCTAATCGTAAAATTCAATTAAAAGAATAATTTATAAATAATATAATATATATATTCTTTTACCTTCCAGGCTGTAAAATTCTCTTCTTCCTACACAGTGGGACACTTTTTTTTCTCCTAAAAGCTGAGCACAACAACTGAGACACAATCGAGCAGCGAGGAGCGGCGGCGTGGCGAGCGACGACCGAACGACGGAGCAAGTAGACGGTGATCGCACGGTGAAATCCTACATTAGGTGAGTTTTCTTCAGTTTCTCACCCCAAACATAAAAAATTTCTCCTTCGAACTCGCCAACTCGGTACCAAACTCGCGAGTTTAAGCGAGTTCACTCCCGACTCTACCGAGTTTACACTACAGGCGAGTTTGCCTACGAGTTAACTCGAAAGTTATGAGTAAAAACGTAAACTCGTACGGGTTAACGAGTTTACTTACGAGTTTGAGCTGTAACTATGAACATTTTACTTTGATTTTTTGTTTTTGAGAAAGTTGGGTGGTTTGTTTACATCATGCAAATTTGTTATTGGGTGTATTTCTTTCGGTGGATATTTTTTTTCTTTGAAGTTAATAAATTTATGGTTTTGAAAGAAAAGAGAATTTTGAGCTGAAAGAGTCCAATTATGTTTATTCCTACTAGTGAGCTGATTTTTGTGTTAATTTGTCTTTGCAATGTATTCTTTCAGCTTTCAGCTCCATATTTTTGTGTCCATTCCTTTTTTTAAAGACAAGGACGCTTGCTCTGATTTGTTTGCGTACTGTGTTAATAAAGCCTGCCAGAAACCTTCAATTCAGTAATTTATATTTTACAAGTTGTCTTTATGATTTTTAGATATTGATTGCTTTGATGTACAACGCGGTTGATTTGAAATTCTATCTTAAAAGATAAATTCAATTACTTTATCAAACTAATAAAATTGAAATATAAGCTATTCTAATTACTCTATCCGAACAAAATATTTAGAAAATAAAGAGAATTTAATTACAAGTGTTTCAAATGTTATGTATTTCAATTTCTTGGAATTTTTGAAATCTCTCATCCAAACACAATGTAACCAGAGAGAGTAAGAAGTGTTAAAATGTACATGCTGTGTATCAGATAATGAATGGACTAGGAAATGAAGACAAACATTTAACAGAAAAATATTTAACCATATTTGTGTTCATTTTTCAAAATACATTACCTAATGAAGCATTACCTTCATGGTCAAAACAACTGTTATAATGTTCACTTTACATAATTGTAAGCTGGTTACTGCTAAGTGTCCTTAAGGAATGCCTTATGTGCTTGCCTGAATAAATAATACGAAACATGGTTTTCTCACATGATTACTTGTTATAGTTTAAGTGCTTTGTTTCAAATATGGCTGCTAAGTACTGTTTAATTTGTAGCTTTTATTTTTCTTCTTCGATGGAATTTTGTATGTATTTTTTCCCATTTTCATAATTTTATTTAACGGGATTGTTTTTTCGGCCTACTTAGATCAATTCTTTTTTTCATTTAGACATCTATTATTTCAGTGTAAAATAGTTTTATAATTCTGGCCTTTTCTTGTCAGTTAATCATTTTTCATTTTGGATTTCCTTTCAAATTTGTTCAAGTTGACTTTTTTATCTTCAAATTCAATCTTTTGTCAATTTTCAAATGGGCATCTTGCAGATTCCTATATTTATTTGGTCTAATTGTTATTTTTCAAAGTTTAGCAGGTTGTGCTAAGGCTTAGTATATCCTTGAAGCTTATTTTGGACTTGGATATCGGAGAGAAAATGGGTTATATTGGGTCTCACGGTGTTGCAGCTCTGCACAAATATAAATATAGTGGAGTAGATCATTCCTATGTGGCCAAATATGTACTGCAACCCTTTTGGACTCGCTTTGTTAATTTTTTCCCCCTATGGATGCCGTGAGTACTCTTATCATTTGATGAAACTAAGTTATTGCTTTATGTTGACTTGTTTATCTGTTTATATAGAAACATCTCTTTAATTCAAGAAGGATAAATCAGATTATGAACTTCATTTGAGAAGATCGAGTTATTAAAGTCATGGAACTTTTCTTATAAATATTTATTATAATAATAGTTTCTTAGGGTTACTGTAGCTGGATAATATCATAGTCAGTTCACCTCCTGATTGAAATATATGTTTGAAATTTCTAGCTATAGTACATACGCACTGTTATTTGTAAGAATATCATTTACTCTTTGGCAAAAATGTAGCTATTTTTTTATTTTTGTAATTTTAGCTTTTGACTTTTGAATACACTGACTCATACCTTTTTGTTTTATTTATCATGATATATTGGCATTCTTCAAATCTTCGCAGCCCAAACATGGTACACCTTTACCTCCTTTCTTATTGTAGCGTCAACTGTTGTTTTTACTGTTGTTCTGTTAAGCATTTAAATTGGCGCTAATAAATCTATAAATTTCTTGATTGCAGATAACTCTTATGGGATTTATGTTCTTATTAGTGTCTGCATTGCTTGGTTATGTAAGTGGAACTTGAGTCCATTATTCTTCATACTTCCAAAATTAAAGTCATAGTATATTAAGCATATTTAAGATTGTTGGTTACTTTTATGCATTATTGATACTTTCTTTTGTGGAACTGTTCTTTACATGGTCAAGGTAGGCAATTTTTATATAGCGGCTGTATTGAAACAGTGAATTCCTAGATACATTGTACATATATTTATTTATTTATTTATTTTTCAGATATACTCTCCACATTTGGACTCAGCTCCTCCAAGATGGGTTCATTTTGCCCATGGACTACTTCTGTTTTTATACCAGGTAGGATAAAATACTTGTGGTGCAGTACTTGCCAAGTTCTTAGTCTCTTTGACTTTGGTTTCAATCTTTATTTTGGGTAGCCCTGTTTTTCTGCCTTGATGGCAACCAAGCGAGATAAATTTTACTAATGTGGTAATCAGTTGCCTTGAACTGTGATCTATTTGACGCGCATAATATTTGGCCTCTACTAGTTTCTTGAATCTTGATTATAATGGTGTTATTGCACGAGTCTAAATGATGAGTTACTGAATCTTTTAGATGTATGAACCTAGTGCTCTAATGGTTGAATTGAAGCCTTTTATATTATGATTGTTATATTATTTAAAAATTTTGCCCTTGGATGTTTACATCTGACTTTCTGTTTCATATTGCAGCTAAATTTCCAAAAAAAGCAATCAACATTGGAACTCTTTGTTTTTAATGTTTTCCACATTGCCTTTCTGATTATTTATATCTTACTATGTTTAGTTGTTCCACGATCAGTTTATGTCACGACAGCTAAGCTATATTCATATGGTTTATCTGTGGACGATCTTTACTACATGACTAAGTTTCCATTATTTGATAGTTATTTTATTGTTTTCTTATATGTTTGTGTGCGTTTGGGTGCTCTAGACATTTGATGCTGTTGATGGGAAGCAAGCTAGACGAACAAATTCCTCAAGCCCATTGGGGGAGCTCTTTGATCATGGTGATTTTCTTGCTTGTGTTTTTTACTTGATTGTTTTTCACTTTGCTTACCCTTTTGTTGTTAATGAGGAAATTCTCAACTTTGTTTGCAGGATGTGATGCACTTGCTTGTACGGTATGTCTCTTTTAACTTTGGCTATAAGTGATTGGAAGAGATTACAGGCTGTCATATATGATAACTTGTTTTCAGTTTGAATCATTGGCTTTTGGGAGCACAGCCATGTGTGGAAGAGGTACTTTCTGGTGGTGGTTAATATCTGCAATTACATTTTATGGGGCAACTTGGGAGCAGTAAGTTATCTTGTTCAACTAATATATGGATTATGTTGTTATATTTCGCAATGTACTGTTTGTATTCTTGTATTGTAATAAAACATTTCTTATTCTTAAGCTGGCTTCTTCCCTTGTGTAAAATCACAAATTTTGAATTTTGGTGTGATTATATATTTTAGTTTTAATGATGTTTTTAGTCGTTCAACTATCATACAAAATTGAATTTTGTCTTTGTCCAAAACTTTGTATCACTTTCATTCTCATACTTAATTAATGAACGGATGAAGTCTCTGTGGCTTAAACATTTATATGTGGTAAATGACGTTGCACAGTGGATTAAAGTTGTATGTTCATGTGGCTGTTATAGTGTTGACATGCTTCTGACATTGGCATCTCGGGTGCCCCCATAATCACCAACTCTGGGTCCACACTCACCAAGCTCATCAACTCCAGGCCTGCCACTGTATGCCTCACCACTTATCCACCGCCTTTCTCTAGGTCCACCATCACTAAGCTATGAGGGGGCACTATGTCAAAACAGCCACGTGGAACTACAATTTTAATCCATTGTGCAATGCTGTTTGCCACATCTCCAAATGTTTAACATCGTTGGTTGATGAAGACTTTATCCAGTCATTAGTAAAGTATGAGGTTGAAAGTGGTAGAAAGTTTTGGACAGGGACAAAATTCAATTTCAGATGAAAATTTAGGAACTAAAAATATATTTAACTCTATATTTTAATACCGTATTTCACATATGCTATTAGATAGACTAGGAATATTGATTTCTTCTAAATGTTGTTTTGGATGCAGCTATTTCACCAATACACTTATACTGCCTGTTATAAATGGGCCCACAGAGGGTCTGATGATAATATACATCAGTCATTTTTTCACTGCTATCATGGGTATGGACTTTTGTTATGTTTATATTCACCACTACTAACTTTGATAAGAATCCTGTGTACGTTGTTGTTTTTATTATTATTTATTACTATTATTTTATTATATAGGTGCTGAGTGGTGGGCTCAACCATTTGGAAAGTCTTTGCCATTTTTAAGTTGGCTTCCTTATCTTGAGGGTAAGAAATCCTTCATTATATGGTCTGTATTACTATTTGTGGTAGTTATACCTTTTTCCAAGTTTCATACACAATATCTAAAATGTAATTTTTGGTATTTGGACAAAACTTTTTGTACATTTGATTGTCTTTTACTTCAAACAATTTTAGATTTACTGCAATGTGGCCTCATTTTCAATCAAACTTTTAATTCTGCATGTTCATTTTTACCAGATGGCAAGATGTCTTTGTATAGTTCACTGTTTTGGATAAGTTACTTGGCCTTTGTTTTTCTTTTCTGCATTTCAGGAATCCCAACATTCAAAGCTGTATTGTGTTTAATGATAGTTTTTGGTGTTACACCGACAGTTACATGCAAGTATGTATAGCTAAAATTATTAATGTTCAAAATTGTTTAGCATGTGTAATACCCCCTTCTCCTTGGCCCAAAATTTGTTCAATGTTTCCAACTCTTATATCTCACATTTTCATTTATGTTGAACTATATACCATTTGGTTGTTGTTTAGTTACTAGTTATTTTCAGCATTGATGATGGAGTGAAACTAATTTATTTGAAACTAAAACCTAGAAAATAAATATATTCTTTACACAACTCTTGCTAAACCAAACAAATTTTAAAAAGTGGCTGAAATCCATCCAAAACATGCCCTGAATTGATACATGAATAAGCTTTTGTCCAAGTTTCTAGTTACTGTCTCCGCTCATTTCCCTTTTGTGTATTTTGCTCGAATTCATCCTTATTTTATCCAAACACTCCATGTTGCATTGTACCTTTGCTCAGAAGGGTCCAGGTTTATTATGGTTTTGATTTTGGCCTTTGTCCCCTGAATTGTAATCCCCACAGTTGCCTCTGGGCTAAAACACTTGTGTTTCATCCTTATCCTCACATTGATGGATCGATGGTTCCAGCAAACAACTGTCTCAGTAGTTCATGATGAACATACTAAAGGTTACTATTATTCTTCCACTAACATCCATGTTTCCGCTGAATCTGGGTACAAAAGGTTCATTATAGGAAGAATAAAAGGATTAAGTAAAGGACATATATAGTTTGTTATATCTGTTCTTGTTAGAGTTCTTTTATGTTTCTGTTATTGTTAAAGAAATGTATTTCCCTTGTATAGTGCCTTGACTTCACCAGGAAGAGGGTAGGAAATTGACTGTTAATTCAAGATTCTAGTGTAGAGAAGCAGAGTGCTCCTTTTGGGGTAAACTTGTTTGCTTCATTTTTTTTCAGTTCTTGATCCATGAAGAATAAAGAGGTAGTGAAGTAATCTGTTTTACTACATGACGGAGTATGTAGTGGCCTATCATGTATGCTAAGGAAGTAATTACTAGGCTTCATTCCCATAGACAACATGGTTATTGTAGCCATTACTCTTTCTTTTAGAAGGTAAACTTTAAGCATAACTCAACCATGTAAAGTTGACTTTGCATCCTCTTGTATCTCTAATTTGGTCATATCTCTAATCAAGGTGGAATTTCCTAAACATCTTGAGCATGAGACTATGTGGTCCGATAATGGCTTGATAGCAAATGGCATGATAGGATCAATGGACCTTAATAGGATAGACTCTAATACTATTTTAGAAAATGAACTTTAAGACTAATTCAACCTCACAAAGTTGGTTTGTAAGGTGAGATTTATTTCCATTTATATAGACTATAATTTGACAATATCTTTAATCAATGTGAGATTTCCAACACTTTCCTACAACCATATAAGATCGATGTTGATTTTGTAGTGGGTACTCGTGAATCTAAGACTTTTTATGCAGTCTTGGTAGTAGTGGACAAATTGAGTAAATATGGAGAGTTCATTTTTCTTAAGCATCCCTATTTATAAGGTCTATAGCTGGGATTTTTCTTAAGGGAGTCATTAGACTCCATGGGGTGACAATTACCATTTAAGCTTTAGAGGTTCTTCTTTTTGAGTCTATTTTGGAAAAAAAATTTAGATTACAGGGAACTACTTTGAATGTGAGTACAACATGCCACTCAGAGCGATATGGGCAAACCGAAGTAATGTATAGAATACTCGTTACTTTATCTCAGGTGCTTTTGTTTTGAACAGCCGTTGGACAGAGTTTATGCCTTGGGCTGAATATTGGCATAATACTAGTTTCCTAGTAGCTGCATACTACACACTATTGAAGTGGTTTTTGGAAGATCAACACCTATTGGGCTAAATTTTTAGCCTGGGAGAAAAATTAATGGAAGTGGTTGCACAAGATCTTCTGAGCAGAGACGAGGCTTTAAAGCAACTTAAATATCATTTACGGAAATAGGGCGAAGTGCTTTGTACCACAATATATTTCCCCATATTAATCTATTAGAGTCCATTCGTTTTTTACTTCCTTAAACCCTATAATCTCGAGACATGTTTAGTATTATGACATTCTTCTTTCTTGTTATGTTCATGTGGTGTTATTTTATAGTATGCAGAATTCAATACCTCAAATCATCCAGAATCTGATAATAGTTAGCCTACAAATATCTGCGTATATGATATTAGGTTAAAATTTTACACCAATTTAAGTACAGAGTGATCTTTGTATTTCTCTAGGCTGTTTTACTTAGCTTATTTGGTGGTCAACATTATGTTTTTGTTACTTGCAGTGTTACTAATGTTTATAAGATTGTGAAGGCAAGGAATGGAAGCATGCCACTTGCACTGGCAATGGTAATATATTTTTTCCATATGATGATATTCTTCTAAAATCTGGATGCTTTATTAATGTGTTTGTTCTTGAGCAGCTTTACCCATTTGTTGTACTTGTCGGAGGAGTTCTTATGTGGTAAGAACTCGACTCTAGATGCATAAAATTTTTACCCAGTTTGTTTGAACGAAATGCACATTATTCTATTATTCTTTACTTCTTATAAGCACATGGGGTAATTTTTGTTTCAGGGATTATTTGTCACCATCTGACATCATGGGGAGATATCCACATTTAGTTGTTATTGGGACAGGACTTACTTTTGGATACCTTGTGGTATGACAATTGTGTTTACATTTGAAAAGTTGTTGGCTTTTCTTGTTTTGTTCTTTTCAATTTTTATAGCGGCATTCAGGCTTTTCTATGCCCTGTCTGGAAGATCATTATAATATACTCTTCCAATTATACTGACTCCACTGCAAATAATTTTGACCATCGAACCAGTAGGGACCCACCACATTTAGAAGATCATTATAGTACATTCTGATATATATTACAATACAGAGAGAACTCGGTTTGTTATTAAGCACCCTACTTATAATGTCATAACCAGCAACAAAATCCTTTCTCAAAGAACAGGTGTTATTTAGGTCATCCTAAATTTCTTTAGCAGAGGTATAAAACATACAATTTTGTCTTATCTCAGGAACTATGGAATGCCACATCCACTATGGTCAGCAGCTATGATACCAACATGAATAACGGAAGGATGAAAGAAATATTTTATTAGTTAGAATCATAATAATGACATTTTTAGCTTCTATAACAATCACATTCTCTTAAAAAGGGAAATAAAATATGCTGAAACGAATGTGTATGTGGGGATATGTTTCTAATAACAATCACATTCTCTTAAAAAAAGGAAATAAAATGTCCTGAAATGAATGTGTAGATTCTAGCTATATGTTTACTAATTACTGAGAGATATTAGAATAATTTTACCCCAATCCCAATTTGCAACACAGATCATGAATTTGAAAAAAATATATTCTTAGTAAGCACTAGTTCATCTTCTTGCAATCTGTTTTAGAACCTTTTATATATATTGCTGCTAGCTTCCTTTTATATACAACTCCATGTATTATGATTTTTATGAAGGAAGCTTAATTTTGCAGGGGAGGATGATTTTGGCTCATTTATGTGACGAACCTAAGGGTCTAAAAACTGGCATGTGCATGGTATGTTTTGAGTAAATGTTACATACTGAATTACTTTATTAAGATGCTTTATTTGATTGTTGTCCTCATTATAAAACTGTCAAAACACGATGATGATACGGTTCAAAAGTTGCCCACTCTTTCAGTAAACTTCTCTTTCATATATGTTTTACGATAGCTATAAAACTCAGATTGTACGAGTCTCAATCTCTTAAGATTCTTGATATCCTTTAGGTTAAGAGCATTATTGTTCCAATAGTGTCTGGATCATTGGGAAGCTGTATCAGAATGATTACCATTAGCCTATATATGCAGCCTCCCTTATGGACGCAAAACACCATTTCGGCAACCCCTCTGTACTCTTTTTCAGCTTTCAATATATATTTTTTCTGTTTGAAGAAAAACCTTGGTATTTCAATCTTGACATGAAAACAGGAGTTGTAATAAATGAACATGGAGGTATCCTAGGGGCAAAATATGCGTGTCAGTTTGGTGTTTGTTTTAATGATAGAATGTTTAGTCTGCATGATGGCTAGGGATGGATGTTCGGAGGGTTTTTTTTTTTTCGCTTACACTCTTTCTTCAATAGTAGTATGTAAAATGTGTATAATGTTCAAATTAGTGGGATTTGTTGATGATCATCTTGAGGGTCTTAAAAGGAAGGGAAGCAGTCATTTTCCCTCCAAAACCATTTTCTAATATCTGAAATGATATTTTTCTTGTGGCACTAGAGTAATTTTAGTTTCTGCACATCAAATATCGATTCATAACAATGCCCTTTCATTCAATGAAAATCTTTATATTTCAAGTTTCAAATTTGTTACTCGGTCATTCTATTAACTTGACCAATTAAGCTGAAGCTCAATGGCTGTAGAAAACCCAATGCGTTGATAACTGGAAAAACTTGTCAGTGATATTTTCTTTGAAGCAATTAAGAATAAAATTCGAATAAAATCCTTTCAACGATAAAAGTTTAAGTCACGCTCTTTTGGAGGAAAATTTCTCGATTGAATTTTCATATAATAAATTTTTAGATTATCGAGCATGTATTTAGTTGTATAACAACATTAATATTGTTGTTTAGAGATAAATATTAATGGTCATTGTCCATCATTGGTGGAATGACAAAAAACATGGCAGAAAACATTTAGATGATTCCATTTCAGTGATTGATTGTTATTGTTTTTATTACACTAAGATAATTGATATAAGCATTATTTATTTTGTTCAGTCCCTCGTGTATCTCCCATTGGCCATTGCTAATGTTCTTGCATCAAGGCTGAATGACGGGTATGGAGTGTAATTTTTCATTCTAAATTTCGTTAGTTGATGATTTTCATGTTCGTTTGCTTCCTATTCTAAAACTCATTTATATATATATCTTTGAAGGGTTCCTTTATTAGATGAGAGACTAGTTCTTCTTGGTTACTGTGCATTTTCAGGTACAACTGCCTTCTTATTTTTCTTAGTGGTTGGAAAAGTGAATGGGTAGTTATATATTGACACTTCTCATTCATATTAGGCGTTAGCACAGTGAATTAGTAGTCATATATTGACATCTAAATAGTAGTGCCTACAACTCACAAGAAACTTGTTATTTCTCTCCTTTTTCATGTTATTATCTATCTTTTCATTTCTCTCTGTTTCTCTTTCTAGGTGTAGATTAACATGTGAGTGTTCAATAATTACTTTCTAAAGCAAAATATTCTTTAAAAGAGAAAGAAACAAGTACAATAGAGAAAAGGATAAACATTGTCTCCTCAAGAAAACACAGGCGCAATAACCTGAACATAGAAAACCACCATAAATTGGCTAAGTAGACTTTATCATAACCTAACTACTTTGGTTGTCTTTGATCATATTTTATTTATTTTCCACAATATCAATGATAAAAAAATTATTTCTAAAAAAATAATTTCACCATCTCCAAAATCCTCAGATATTCCAATGCAAAATTACATTTTGAAATTATCAAAAAGAGTTGACACCACAAATATGTAGCATTCACCAATGTTTGACTATTATACTTTTTGTATCAAATGTTTATTTATGATTATGGCTTGGATAGTTTTGCTTGTAACATAAAGAAGCTCATCTTACTAAGAATTACTATAAAGTATCAACAAACTATTACGATCGTGAAAAATTGATACATCAACATTGCTGTGCTGTACTTGAGTTAAATTTTGTTTAGGCCAACACTTGAGGTTGAGTAAATATATAATTTCTTTATTCTTTATCCCTATGACTCTATTTGTTTTACTCAAGCATTCTTCTGTTTCTATGAACACAGTGGCACTTTACTTGCATTTTGCCACATCAGTCATTCATGAAATTACCAATGCCCTGGGAATATATTGTTTCAGGTAAAATTACCAACCATTATGTTAGTATGCATGTAGAATTTGGCATTTGTTGCTCCCTTTAAATCATTTCCATTTTATGAAGTCTGATTTATTGTTAGTTCATATAAAAGAAAAGTTGTTTTGCATGCTAGCTCCATAGATCGATCCTTGCTTTTATCAATACCCCAATATTTCTCAAGAACAATGGCCTGTGAGACTAACTCTTACCTTTTGTTCACTTGCAGGATAACTAGGAAGGAAGCTTGAATCTACCCAGAATTTTCTTTAGTTTGCCTTTACTAACTAGTGATTTTGGATTTTAAATTGTGAATTTCAAATCGATTAAGAGCAGTTTTCTCTGCTTGCAAGTCAAGCCAAATTCTGGCCAGGCTTTGGTCAGTACTAATTTTGCTTTATTATACAAATTCAAAGTAACTTGGAGCTTGTAATTTTATGCTGATTCACAGATAGACTAGGAGATCTATTTGTTGATTGTTTCAATTCAATCACTATAAATATTTATTTTAATTTTGAATATGAGAAAATCTGAATGTGGGTTAGACATGTTTTCATTAGCTACATATTGTTGATTGTCTACAACTTCGACATTGATCGATAATAATAATATTGGGTGCTTCTCTTTGGGATGAATACCTAAGTTGTTTAGTTACTCAATTTTTTCGCCTTTTCTGTTTTTAGTCCTTGATAAAAAGTAATATCTAAAAGTAACAGATATTAGTCTTCCGAAAATTATTTCGATCCATTTTTGTGATGTTGCAGAGAAAAACTTGTTACAAATTATGTCATTTATTAAAGATTTTATAAATTTCTTAGACATTTAAAAGGAAAAGAAAGGATATGCTATGTGGTCAAATTGTTTCACATACTGTGATGTTATAGAACATAACATTAGATAATGTTATTCTATAAATATATATATAAAAAAAAAAGCTTTAAACGAGCATCACAACCTAATATCAATGTACTCAAACCTAACGTTGAAAACTCTAACAACGAAAAAATATCACACTTTAAAATTTGTAAAATTGACAATTGCGGCAAAAGAAAGCGAAATATAGTTACAGTACATTTAATTTACTTGCAAAAGCAAGTTTAGTTGTACAAAATACGTGCTTTCTTTTATCCTTTTGTTATGATCATTCTAAATCATCAGAATTAGGATTAGGAAATGAAGACACTAAATGTTTCAGCTGAAACAATTTTTTCTTGAATTCTGTTCTTCCCCTGTGGAGTAAATGATCACAACCTTGTCTTTGGCTTCAAATTTCACCGTCCCAAAGTTCTTCAATGGTTTTGTAGGGACTTGTGGTTTCATTAACGTGAAACTCCCCTCTCATAATCTTCATCTCCTCCAATTTCTCAATCTCCAACATATCTTCATCGTCCAATCTCAGATCAAACGATCCCATATTTTCCTTCATTCTTTCTCCATTGAAGCTTTTCACAATCACACTTGAACCCTTTGATAGTCCCCAGTTCAATGCAACCTTCAAAAACCATAGCAAAATATATATATACATGTCAACAACATACAATACAACTTTTCATTCTACTAATTATAAAATTCACATATGATAGATGAGTTTCACCTGTGCAGGAGTTGCTCTGTGTTTGAAGGCAATTGATCTGATTATTGGGTGATTAACCACAGCCGTTGATCCCCATGCATTCCCTGGTCCACCAAGTGGTGAATAAGCACTCACATGGATCTTGTGGTCCCCACAGGTCTTTCTAAGCCTCTCTTGCCTCCACATTGGATGCATTTCCACCTATGTTATGTTCCAATATATCAGGGAACTTCAATTATTGTAATTATTGTACTGTGTCTTCTGAATGACAAACAAATACTAGAAAAATGTTCCTCAACATTTAACCCTACTAACTCACCTGATTTACAGCTGGAGTTGTAGAAGCATGATCCAATAAGGATTGAATCTTGTTGGTAGAGAAATTGCTGACCCCAATGCACCTACACAACCCCATTTCAAGGCATTTCTCCATCCCTCTCCATGTGTTTTCAAGATCCAACTTTTCAAAGTCATCTTCATTAGGTACAGGGTAGTTAACCCATGGCTTCAACTTCACTGGCCAGTGCACTAGGTACATGTCTAGGTACTCCATACCCACATTCCTGTTTTGCATCAATTAAACAAAAACAACAAAATCAACATTAGATTTCCAACACAGATTTCCTCCCATGCTTCAAAATCAAGTAATTGCCTCTCATATTTAAAAAGATTCTGTCACACACTTGTGGGGCATCACAAGATTCACTATTCATTCACTTATTCTTTGCCTACAACCCTACTCCATTGTTTTTGTTATCCCCTCAGATTTTGATTTTGGTGATGATGATGATGATACACCACATGGGTTTTAGGTTACATTCCTTAGAAAAAATCATGAAAAGGTAAAGCTTGAGATACTGCTGTATCAGAAAACCTCCCTTGTAAAACCAAAGGCATGCAATTTTACATCTTCAAAGATTCTATTTTCTTACTCTAGAGTTTGCTTCAATGCAGAAACAGGATCATGGTGATCACTCCCCCACAGTTTTGAAGTTAAGAAAATGTCTTCTCTCTCCACTACTCCCTCGCAGATTGCCTCATTCAAAGCTTTGCCCAATGCTGGTTCAGAACCATATATTTTCGCTGTGTCAAAATGCCTATAACCCATCTGCATATACATGTGCTTTGTATCAATAATAAGGTAAAACAAGAACACAAAAACCTTCAAGTTTTTCTCCCTTTGTCTAACAGCAAGCAAGTGAAATATGAGACAGAAAACTGAAAAAAAGAGAAAATCCCAAGCCAAAGGCCAAAAGGGTTGGTTCCACAAGGCACAATAAATATATATATATACATATATTTTGTACGTATATGTGTGTGTATATATATATACACACACATATGTTTTAGTACCTCAAGGGCATTGTGAACGGCAAGTTCTGTTGTGTTCCTATCATTTGGGAAGGAATAAGTGCCTAATCCTATAAGAGGCATTGTAATGCCGCAGTTCAAACGCACATGATTGTTCCTCATTGTGTCTGTGTCTGTGTCTTTTTCTGAGTTTGTGTTTTTCTAACTTTTGCTACAATGCTAATGTCTCCAACTTTGGCTATATACATATATATAGATTCTAAGGGTCAAGCCATAATAACTACTTAGTCTATAGTTTAGGTTTGAAGGGTTTTAGGAACATATAATATAATATATATATATATATATATATATATATTATTTGTTGAAGAGATAACAGATGTCTCAGAGTTAAAATGAATTATTGAGAATGCAAATCAAAGCATGAGTGATCTTCCCTGTCTCTTGGGATTTTATTAATGTCCCAATCCACCCTCCAAAAGCAAGTTATAGTACCTTAATCTCTCACAAGAAGCTAACACCATATTCATATTTTTATAATGCAAAAGATAATAACGTGCATACTCTGAACTCTGAGGGTCGGTTACTGAGTTGGCATTTCAACCATTTGATTATCCTCAAAATACACAAAGTCTTCTCTGCAATGCATAACTTTGATAATAATTAAAACCATTAAATGCGATGTTCTACCCTGTGGGGCTGTGGGTGCATGAAACTCAACTTTCTTCAATGGTGGGTTTTGTGGCCAACCAATATGTTCAACAAATAAACTATTTTTTGACATGCAAATTTGTCAAACCATACCATATTTTTAATTCACTCACTGCTTTTTTTCATGACAGAGACTTGTTTTCCTTCATCTGTCTCTTTCGAACTTCGTTTTATACATAATCTCTTGCAGAGTTGACTTTGCTGAGAAAATATAAAACTGTGTTGAGATTTATATATGTTTCTGTTGCTTAGCACTATCTCGAACATGCCTGAATGAAATTGTTTGTTTCAGTTAACATTGGTCTTTGTTCTCTTCAGACACTTTCTCAGACACCCTTGGCCACATTATATATCAAGTCAAAACTCTAGAATGCTTGGGTTGGCACAATTAATGTTTGTTTATGTGTTTGTTTCATTATAAACACGAATCCAAATTCTTTATTGATTTTTTGGATGTTATTCTCAACTGAACATTAAAAATATACTATGTTGATATTTTAAATATTTTTTTAATATATTTTAAAATGTCGAAATTAGTGATAATCAGTGTATTATAAAAGAACAGTAGAGGAACAACACAAAAAACTCAGCAAAGAATTCAAATTCAGCTAAACACATTTACAATCTTGTGATTTTTCTTAATTATCTATAATAATAATAATTACTTAAAGTGATTTATAATGATAACACTGGAAAATTTAGAAGTATTTCAAGAAAATTATAGCTAGGTGGAAATTATTAGTATTTTGAAGTATGTAATAACTATTTAATGTGTGAAGTGATTAAGTTGATACAATTATTTAAAGACTCCGAAGTTAGCTATATGTTTGGCAACAGAGAAAAGATATGAACATGATAACTTAAATAAATCATATATCATGTTGGAATGTTGTGAATGTTGTGAATTTATTTATTTTTTGGTCGGCAATGAAATGGGAATAATATTGTGAATGTTATACTATATATTTTAATAAAGATAACTTACAAATTGGAAATTTCAATTAGGCACACATTCATTGCTTAGGATTATATGTTTTTATATACAAGTCAGCTAAGTTTTAATATAACACTTTATGTAAAAAAAAAAAATCCTATATAGGTCAATATGTGATAGCATTTTTAAAATTAATTATTGAATTAAATATGTTTTCGCAATCTAAAATGAATGGATTTTAATTTTGGTTTTCGTTTTAATTGTTTTCAAACCCTTTAAAATGAGTGTTTTAGTTTTTGTATTCGTAATTTTTTATTTGTTTTAATCCCTTTAAAATAAAAAATCGTTACTTTTTATTTTCACTAAAATCTATGAATTATATATATATATATATATATATATATATATATATATATATAATATAATATAATATAATATAATATGTTTTTTTTTTTTTTTTTTAACCAATGGATTTATTTTAGGGTTAAATATGTTTTTGGTCCCTTAACTTTTAGTGAATTTTGGAATCAGTCTATTTCGAAATATGTGAATTTAGTCATTTTAATCAAATTTTGTTAAGTTTATTTAACATTTCAAATACGTTTCATAATAGTATTTGACTTAACATGCAAAAATGTGTCAAACAATATAAACAACTCAAATACAATTCTAAAATGCGTACGAAATATCAAATAAACCTAACAAAATTTGATTAAGATGACTAAATTCACATTTTTCAAAAGATGAAGGACTAAATTGGTCCAAAATTTTGAAATAGACTAATTTCAAAATTTATTGAAAGTTAAGGGACCAAAAATATATTTAACCCTTTATTTTATGATCACGTCACAACGCACTGAAATTGATATTAACCATTTGGACATTATAGAGTAAAAGCACTGACATAATTTAACATTTTAACAACAAAAGAAATTAGGGGAAGAGATAAAAGGTAGATTGAGTGATATATTTTGAGGTTAACTATGTGTTCCGTGGTACGTGGAAAACAAAGATTAAGAATACTAAGAACACCGTCACAATAGTTGTTAAAAATCATGTCATGTGAGACCAAAGATTTTGTTCTTCGTCACTACAACTCCATCTCAACTTTTCTTTCCCTTTTTTTTTAATATATCCATAGTCAACCCTTATAGTAATCATTTATGATCCAAGTCAACCTCTGCGTTGACCTGATTTTTCTCCATAAATCTATCTTAATTAATGGCATCACCTTCCTTTGGTGGCAAAATCTTTGTGTAGGGCTATATGACCCACAACTCTGAGCTGTGCCCTGCAAAAATTCAACCCTAAATATATATTTTTTGGTTAATTCAAACAAAAAACACAATACCATCATCATATATGGGGATTGGAAATCTAAAATCTAAGTAAGAGTTTGATTAATCATCACAAAAATCAGAATAAAGTATATAATTATAATAGAAGGAAATTATATTTGATAGTGTACGAAATAAATGTACTTGTGTCGGTGTTTTGTTTGGATGATTCGTGGCACGTGCATTGGATAGTGTGACAAGATAAATCCATTAGTAAATTTGTTATTGTTATTTGGTTGATACTGTAAATCATGTTCGGATATATTGATCCACCATAATCCATATTTGTTCAGTTTTATGATATCAATCTACTAATGATAATACCAATGAGGACAAATCTTGATTTAAAAAGATTGATTTTTAGACAATCCACTCCACATCAATTTCATTAAAGAGTTCCATTGGAGAATCAAGAACAACATTTTTTTTAAGTATCATTTAATTAAGATTGAGCAACACTATATATAACAACCTTTTTTCTTATCCTCTAAATATTCATGGTAAGCTACAAATGTTATGTTTTTGTTTGTGTTATCTTTCTTTTTAGGGTTAAATATCTTTTTGTCTCTTAAATTTTAGTGAGTTTTGGAATTAATTTATTTAAAAATTTTAGACCAATTTAGTCTTTCATCTCTCGAAATACGTGAATTTAGTCATTTTAATCAAACTTTGTTAAGTTTATTTGCATTTTAAACGTGTTTCATAATAGTATTTGACTTAACATTAAAGCAAAAATGTGTCAAACAGTATAAACAATTCAAATACAATTCTAAAATGTGTACGAAACATCAAATAAATGAATAAAATTTTATTAAAATGACTAAATTCACGTATTTCGAAAGATGAAGGACTAAATTGGTTCAAAGTTTCGAAATGAATTAATTCTAAAATTCATTGAAAGTTGAGGACAAAAAACATATTTAATCATTCTTTTTAATAACTTATGGATATTGTTTATATTTTAAAATTATCTTTTAAAGTTAAATAAAAATAGCACGTTCATGATTGAATCTAAAAATAAGAGTAGATCAGAGTACATTTTTACTACTCGGATTAATCAACCTTTAATAGTGTTGTTTGAATTAAATTTGAATGAAACTGAGATAATTGAAGACATTATGTATGATTAATTAAGAATGTGAAAATAGTTTATTATAACTTACGCTTCCAGCTAATCGTGTTTAGCATTGCATGCGTGTTTCTATGGTAGCTATGATATGACAGATTTCGTTACCGACAAATTTTAATTTTAATTTATAAATAAGAAATATTATTATTAATTTTGATAAACTATATGAACTTTCATTTTTTTTTTCTGTAGAAATTTTAGAATAATGAACATTTAACATCTTTTATTCATAACTTGATTTTCTATTCAATATACGAAGAGAAAAAAAGAAAAGGAGTCGTAATCGAAATACACGTGAAAGAAAGTAAATTGAAAAGAAAGTTATGAGAGATAAAATTGTTTAAAATCATTACTGAAAATGTTATATTCATAATATTGTGTGTATATTTCATTTCATTTCATTTCAGATGACCTTCTACATATGTTTGTGCATATTTTGTTTTTTTGGTGACATAAATAGAAAACAGATGATGAAAAGAAGTAAATTGAATAAAAATATAGCATATCTGTTTAAATTTTTAATTTAATAAAATATATTATTTTGAATGTATGCCACCTTTATAATAGTCTGGATTTTTTTCTGTTAAAATAAATAAAAAAAAGTCTGAATTGTATATTATGTAAATAGTGAATATGTAGGAATATATGTGGTGGTTGAAAAGTTTGTAATAATTTGTGAAGTCAATGGATGCCATAAATGACAAGCACACAGTGTTGTTAATTAAAATAGTGTATAATAAATATGTTAATTTATTTTAAGATGTACTAGATTTAATAACGTAACAAAACTTCATATCATAAGGTTGAAAATTTATTTAAAGTGTAGTGAAGAGGAAAATAATATTAAACCCACTTTGAAAAAGTCATATTCCGCCCTAATTGCAATTTGTATTCATTAATTAATAAGCTATACACAAACATCATTGAGTGGTATATAAGAGATTAATAGCTTATTAAATTCTAATAAGCCATTAATTTAATTTCAAAAGTATCACATCCATCAATTTAATTCTTTGATATATTTATTAATATTGAGAGACTAATTTAATGTTTGTTTTTTAATATATGAGGGACTATATCGCATGGCTTTTAATGTTTTAAGAACTAAGTATGTCATTTTATTAGTTTATCATTTTTCCTTAAATAATACTTAGATATAACTAATTGGTAACTAATAACTTTAGTTAGAAATATTAAATTTATATGTAATAGTAATTTTTTTTTTAATCATCAGAGTTATTATATGGAGTAGAGAAATTTTAACTTTTGAAATTAAACTCTTTAATTTTTCAAATCTCATAAGAGAAAAAGACATAATCCGTAACATTTATCATTTGTGGACTAAATTACATAATAATATTTTTTCTAAAAAATTTTTTACAAAAGGAAATAAAAAAGGACAGAAATATTCTACCAAAGAGTGGATTTTGAACACAACCACTCACTCTAAACCCTACTTTCAACTTTCAACGGCCGGAATTCTTGATTTTATAATGGACCCGTAGCTTGGACCAAAACACATAATGGGCCTACACTGAGAAAAAATTATATATATATATATATATATATACACTTTTATTTAAAAATTTATATATATATAAAAATATTTAATTTATTATAAAATATTTTCCTTTTGTAATTTTTTTTTGTTTTCAGGTATCATCTTTGCTTTCGAGCATTAAGAATTTCACGTATTTCTTTTTTGTATAAGTGTATGCAATAAATAAATCCTAGAGAAAAATATTTAACAAAATTTTATTTCCGAGTTACAATCTTTCTAATATACTAGAGAAAGATATCAAGTGATTAATATGTTATGAGTTATAATTAAACTCTATGTAATATCTACCTAATCATGAATCATGATGATAAACGACCCATCAAAAGTGATTTTAATCCCATCTGAGGTTAAATTCACACCACAATTTTGTAATGAATCTTACATTAAAAAAAAAAAACCATCAATTAAATCGACAAAAACTTACAATATAAGGTTTAACTCTGAGCTTATCTGAAATTACAGAAATTACGTTAAAGAAATGAGAAAGAAGAAACAATAGATTTTGTATGATTTTCTTATTATTAAATTTTGACAACTTTCTCTTACAATTTTAAGTAATATTTTTTAAGTGATTTTTTATTTTTTTATTTTTAATATTTTAAAATCACTTAAAAAATAATATCTTATGTTGTAAAAGAAAATTTTTAAAATTTAATAATCAAAATATCTTTTATAAAAGCAAGAAAGAATGTATTGTTTGTGCAGTTCATCCATAAAATAGATCAGAGATAATTGTGGCAAATTGGTTGATCCTTGGAGTGACCTTGTTGCCCCTTTTTGCCCTTACATTCTGGACGCTGTTTTCTACTCTCACCACTCTCATCTGACCCTACAAGTTCATTTCTTCATATATCTCTCTGTGTGTATGCAAATTAAGAAAAGGTTAAGAAAAGGTTCATCACCACTTACCTGCATTGAGTTGAGAAGCAGCATCAAGAGCAACTTTATTTGGTGCTGATATTGTTTTGGTAGAAAAATTGAAGATCAAACAAAGAAAGAAAAGTACACAGATAATGGTCTTAGAAGCCATCAAGGTTCGATCGTTGCTTCCTGCTACTCAACGCATATGCATATCTTCGCTTTCTTTCCTTTTCTTTATACTCTGCACAAATCAAATAACATTTGCTTTCATTTTTCAATTTAGACGCAGTTTTTGACTTGCTGCATCAACTTGCTCATTTTTTTCTTCTGTCTGTAGGGAAATTTGCGTCCATTTGGTGCCATAAAATCACAACCACAGTGTAAATCGCATTCTCATCGTGCATGCAAGGATAAATCCTATTTATCGTAATTTTTTTTATTAATAAAAATATATTTTTAATAACTAAATTTTAATATGAGTTGATATTTTCAAAATGACTTCTCGTCACTTTATATTTTAAAATTATTTAAAAGATATCAACATCATAAAAAAGAAAGTAGTTAAAATTAAGTTTTTAAAGTATATTTTTCTTTCTTTAATACTTTTTTTATCGTTCGATATATGAAATCACAACTCTCTTATATGTAATACAATGCTTGTTTATTGTTCACTATACCATTTTTTTTTTTAATTTAGTCTCTTCAGGAGTCATTAGTATAACATCTTTTTGAATGTTAGAATTCAAGATTGTTATATATAAATTAAACCGCATTTGTATAGTTTTTGGCAAGCATGACGTGGAACTTGATAATGACATGTATAATTAACAACTTCATATAAGACTCAAAGTTTATTACTTCTAATTATATAATTAGAATATCATTTAATAATATTTAAATATTTTAAATATTTAATTTATTTGTTTATCCAATTATAATTATACGTATTAACACATTAATTTTTAACTTGTAATTTTGTAACAATATTTAATGAAATAATGAATAATTTAATTATATTATTACTAAATAATAAATTGAATATCATACAATATAAAAAATAGATTTAAAAAAAAACAAAATAAAGTAATTCGACACATCTAAACCACCAACTTATAAATTAAATTACAAAATTTTTAAATCACAAAAAATAAATCCGATTAAAGTTACTAAGTAAAAGAATTTGCTAAGAAAAAAGAAAAAGAAGAAAACAGAATTACGGTCTTTTAGGAGAGGTTCTATATCTTATTATTTGACCTCAACAGCAATGAAATACACACTTCCCGTAAGCAAAGTAAATAAAAACTAAATTCTAAAACTACCAAATAAATAGATTCACTGTTAAAACTTTAACCGATTGTTCACATTACAACTTCATTTTAAGCCATTCCACCAATCTGACCACACATACTTATATACAAATTTTACGGTAAAACAATATGAGTAACTACAAATTAAAGCATGTAGCAGAAATCACAGTTACATGTGATGTATCTGTTTTTATTTGCAACACATATTGCAAAATAAATCACAGATAATTGTGGCAACGTGGATTATCATATGGTCTCTTTTCAAAAGTTTCTCTTCCCCTCGTACATGGAGCACTCCCAAGACCTCTCCTACTCACACCTCTTTCATCGTTCGAACCTACAAAATTTCATACATCTCATTATATTAAAATTAATGGTACATAAGAAGTGGATTTTAAACTTAATTCAACTTCACAAAATCGTAACACTTCCGACATGGTTATTATAATTTGAAGGTAAATCTATTACAGAAATAGTTCACTTACCTGCATAATTAGCAGCAAGTTTTCTTGTTGCAATTGCTTTAGAAGAAAAACTGAACAACAAACAGATAAAGAGAAGCAGAAGGGTGTTTCTCTTAGTCTTAGAGGCCATTACTGTGGTTGTTGTGAACTCACTCATCAACGCATGTCAACTTTATATTAATCCAAATCTGTGGTGTATGCTTCATATTCAAGCATTTTATTTCATTATTTGCTTGACTTTGATACCTAGTTTCTGCGCAGTTTACAAATTTCTTCAATTAAATAGATCTCTGACTGCATTAGGCTTGGATGTTTCCGCGTTAACTGAGTCAATGAGTGCCATGAATGAGAAAAATCACACTGTTGTCGATTAGAATACCATTCTTGATTAATCCTTGTTTCATCATCACATAATATATATATATATATATATATATATATATATATATATGGCATGAAAAAAGAAAATGAATATTGAATACACAGGACCGGTTCTTCCTTTTGAAAAGGTCAAATTCCAGCCTTATTATTATTAGTATTTGTATTGATTAATTCATAAGCTACACAAACACTATTTGATGTTATATAACATCAGAATATTGTTGATTAATGCGAATTTAATAATAAAAATTTCTAAATATCAAGTTTTTATTGTGTTTAGTTTAATTGTTTGTTTGTCGATTTATGTTTAATTGGTTTTAATTTGTTATTTAAAAAGAAAAAAAATATCTTTATTATTTTACACTGTTTAACTCTTTCTTTCTAGTATTTCTCTATTGTACATAAGAGGTAGGATTCCAGCTGATAATTATCGTATGATTCAGAAATTGAAAGGACAACCGAGAATCAACAGTATCATGAGAAGACTTTTCAAAAAGGAGCAAGACAAGTTTCCTCCACATAAGCAGAAAGCACAACAAATTTCTCATATCACTTTCATATCGAATCATCAAATCAAGAAGAAGAGGTGGATATGGCTGGAACAAATGAAGGACAACGAACTTTAGGGGATTATTCAACCTCAACCAGTGCAAAGTTGTGTTTTGTGTGGTGAAGATCATGTTAATAAGCAATGTACTATAAACCAGTGCAAAGTCTTTGGTTAGATTTTGACTTTTTCACTTGATATTCCTTTTTCTCCTTTTGTTGAGAATGCAACACTCTAAGTCATACATTGAGACGAGAAGTTCAAATTACTTCAAAATGCGAACTTAGTATGTTTATTTGACTTTTGATATCAATTTGCCCATTTGCAGATAATGAAGAATCTAAGTCTACTTGTATCTGAATCAACTTTCTTGCCCAGTTATGCAAATAAACATGTCACAAACCAAACTAGTTTAATCCACACTCTCTATGCATCTTCTCAAATTAAAACAAACTAAAACTTTACCTTATATAAGCCACGAATTATTCAAAGCACAATTCACATATAAAACCACTCTAATTTATAACAAGTTGTTCCTTAAATAGAAAGAAAAAAAAAAACTTATATCTCTGCAGTCTCCATTTCAAGCAGCTGAGCTATGCTTCGCATGGTTGGTCGAGATTGAGGGTTTGTCTTTAAACATGAAAGAGCCATGTTGACAATCAAATCCACTTGTTTCAAAATATTGTTCTTGGAAGGAGGCATGAGACGAGGGTCTAAAATCTCTTTCATGTTTACTTTCTGTTCACTACAACTTTGCATGTAGGAAACAAGATCACCAGGGTGCTTTCCCGTCAGAATCTCCAAAGCCAAAACGCCAAAACTGAACACATCACATTTCTCGGTCACTGCCATTGTGTAAGCTAGCTCTGCACCACAATCAATAATAACAATAACTCAAAACCTTAAGACAATGAATTTATGAATTTTCATCGTCAACTGTGTCATTTTTATAGATGTTAGACTTGGACTCTTTCTTAGGTTTCCAACAATAAGAACTAGAAAGTTGTACTTGGTATTTCAAAATGTACTAATAAATTTGATACAAAGAAGAGTGAGGCAAAGTTACCTGGAGCAGCATAACCATATGTGCCGGCAAATGATGTCCAAAGGGGAGAATCTGGTTTCAGAAACCTCGCAGTTCCAAAATCTGAGACATGAGCTGAAAGATCGAATGACAGCAAAACGTTCTTGCTTGATATGTCTCTGTGAATTAAAGGTGAAGCGCAATCATGGTGCATGTAGGACAAAGCGTTTGCTACACTTGTGATAATTTCAACCCTTTTGTGCCAATTCAGCTTCAATGCTCCCTTCTCATCTCTCAGCATGTCAGATAAGTTCCCACTGTCCATGTACTCATAAATCAGAAAGGTGTGAACCCCTTCAGAGCAAAATCCATAAAGCTTCACAATGTTTCTGTGGCGTGTTTCAGTCATGGCTTTTACCTCATTCTCAAAGGATTTTATTCTCTCAAAGTCTAAGTTGTCTGAATCACACTTCAACTTTTTTACAGCAAAAACTTCACCTCCTGACATCTCCGCTTTGTAAACTCTTCCCAGTGCTCCTTCCCCAATGCAATATCGGCTATCAAAGTTCTCGGTAGCTTCAATTATGTCTCTATACACAACTCTCCCATTGAAGTACCAAATTGAAAATGGATTCAGTCTACTGAACGAGTTTCTTTGCCTAGGAGCTCTTGATTTTCTCTTGCAGCTGAAGAAAAAAATCCCAACTAACACCAGAGAGATAAAAAGAGCACCTCCCAGGGAAGCTGCAATAGGGATCACAGCCTTGTTTCTTTTACTTGATCCACCCTCAGGTTTGGAGAGAGAAACAATACAAGGACTCAAGCCCTGAATGTGGCCACAGAGATCTTTGTTGTTGCTCAAATCCAGGGAATAAGAAGAGTTGAATATGCCACCTTCAGGAACTGGACCCTCCAAATTATTGTTGGAGAGGTTGATTTCTGACAAACTCAGCACTTGGCTGAGGGAATGAGGAATAGAACCTGACAGATTGTTGTGAGAGATATTCAAGCTTATCAAATTTGAAAGCCTTCCAAGATCACCGGGAATAACTCCTGAAAGTGAATTGTAACTCAAATCCAAAAAGTATTGTAAATCTGCAAGGTTTCCAATTTGGTAGGGGATTGTGCCATTGAATTTGTTGTTGCTGAGATTTAAATTCTGCAAGTTGGAGATGTCCCCTATCTGCTTTGGGATTGATCCCAACAGCACGTTCATGGACAGATCTAAGGACCTCAAACTGGAAAGTTTTCCAATTTCTGGTGGTAACACACCAGAGAGATTGTTGTGACTTAAATTTAAGTTGTACAAGTTGGAGGAATTTCCTATCTGTGGTGGAATCTGTGCTAACAACTGGTTGGAGGATAGGTCAAGTTCTTGGAGTTGGTCCAACTGAAAAATCTCAGCTGGAATGTGACCACTTACTCTATTTCCAGCCATGTTGAGAAATTGCAAGCTTTTGCAGGCACCCCAATTTGCAGAAATGCCACCTTCCACCTTGTTATAGCTGAAGTCCATGTAAGTGAGGTTCTGATACACTCCAAAATCCTGATCCGCAAAACCTGTGAGCTGGTTGTATTCAAGTCGAACCCTGAACAAGGAAGAACAGTTTCTAAGGCTTCTTGGAATTGGGCCAGTGAAACTATTAAAGGCTGCACTAAAATTTACAAGCTTCCCACTTTTGCACACTTCTGGTGGCAATTCACCAACGAAGTTGTTCACAGCAAGATGCAGTACAACCAAGGAAGACAAGTTTCCAAATTCCTGGGGAACAGTACCATTTAAGTTGTTGTCGAAAAAGCGCACATCGGTTAGATTGGTTAATTTACCAATACTTGGAGGAATAGGACCTGAGAGTTGGTTTTGAGGCATTCTGAGAATGCTTAAATGCGTGCAGTTGCCTAGAGAAGGAGGAATAGGGCCATTGAAGCTGTTTCCATCAAGAGCTAGCAGAGTCAAGTTTCTAATGTTCCCTATTTCATTTGGGATTCTTCCACCTAGCAGAGTGTCCTGAAAGAGAAGGTTTCTGATACCAATGAGGCCAGTTTTGGGGGTGTCTGATCCATCAGGAAAAAGGGTAGGGTCTAACACCCCTGATATATCATTTCTTGACACATCAAGCTCAAAAACATGAGTGAGATTGGCAATGGAAAGAGGCAGAGTGCCATTGAGATAGTTGTCGGAAAAGTCAAGAAACTGAAGGTTTGAAAGCAACCCAATGTTTTGTGGTATGAGACCAGTGAGGTTGTTTACTTTGAGATCAAGACGAAGAAGGTTGGGAAAAACAGACAAGTTGAGATTTTGAAGGGTACCTGCAAGTCCAGTGTAAGCCAAGTTTATGACAGTGACACTGCCTCGGGAATCACAAGTGATACCTCGCCATGAACATGGAGTTTGAGTTGTTGCAGTGGAGTTCATCACCCACGACTCCAAAATGGGTTGGTTGGGTAGGCTTTGTTTCCACATAAAAAGAGCTTCAAGTTGTGTTAACCCTGAAGTGGCTTCACACAGAGCCAGCAAAAGCACCACCATAGCTGGGATTGCTAATGCATAACACGTATGGTTATTCATTGTAATGTTGATCAGAAACTCCTTACTTGTTTTGGAATAATTACATTTGATCACTCTCCGACCATATAAATAGCCATTAATATTCATTCTCTTAGATTTTGATCATGTTATACATCACTGTCATTTATCTTCGTTTTTCCTGTTGTATCTCTGTCAAAGTGTGGATGCATGATTTTGGTTTGTTTCATGGAGACATTTATGGGCTTTGTTTTGTCCCCGACGACCTTGGTGGCATAGTTGACAATATAGGAACGCGTTTATGGTTTATATGAGAATGGTTTAATCATTACGTTTAAAATTGACTACTCAGTTATGCGAAGGTCCTTCTTCACTTAAATCTTCGTCTTCAACAGGGATTCTGAGAGAGAGTGATGCCGCCAAAACAGATTTCCACCAACCCTGCATGTGTGCATGCACATCGACCGTGATGATGTCACTTAGTTCTCACCTTTACATCACTTCACTTTTCTTAACTATCGTATTACTATCTTTTTATTCCAATTTCCAAACAAATAATTAATCCTTCTATTTGTAATATGCTATATAAGCCTTTTCTATTAGACCGTATCGGTATAGTTGGATTATATATTCTTTCATATATGGGTTATGGTTATACTTATTGATTATTAGATTGTGGTTTCATATAGTTATATGACATTAGTCTTACACATATAAGGTATTTGGCACCAGTTTTACAACAAAACCTTAAGGCAATAGTGTTATGGGTCTTTATTTTTAGATAGTGTTTAATTTTGTCTTTTCTATCCAATGTGGTATGGTTATGCGGTCAGTCACTCTAAACTATCGACTCTGATACCACTGTTGGGTTATATATATTTTTTCATATTGGTTATGGTCATTGAGAGATTGTGGTTATATATATATATATATATATATATATATGACATTGGTTTTACACATATATAAGGTATTTGATACCACTTTTACCTCAAAACCTTAAGGCAATTATTATAGATCTTTATTCTTATATAGTGTTTAACTTTATCTTTTTTGTCTAATGTGAGACTTTTGATTCACACTTTAACTATTCCTGATAGGTATAATTGTGTACTTACAATATGCATAACCATGAACGTAATAAGATCAATGATTTTCTGTATATAATGAACTATAAATGTAAAATAGCCCAAAAAAAAATAGTGCAAACCCTCTATTTCTCTGAAAATGTTACTGGATTCCATATTGGGCATTAGTCAAAGTCGATGGTGCCAAATATCAATTTCCTCTTTTAATTAACCAATAAATTTGTAGAAAAAAAAATTGAATAAGTTTGAAATTCATCATGCATTCTAATCATATAAACTTAACTTAAACAAAAAATAATTAGATATGTTAATTATATTTCAAAAGTATATTTTTATTTATCTCACCGTATAATCTCAAATAAAAGTATTGCTTCAAACTCGTGAATTAATCAATTCATCACATAATTGAGTCTTGAAAAAAATTTAATTTTTCTTATATATGAGTCAAACTGAATTTGAATCACTTGATCTGTGAAATTAATGAGATTGAGTTGGATTAGAGATTGATTGCTCCATAATAAACCAACAACAATCATCCTTTATCATTTTCTACTATTTTTTATAGTTTTTATTATATATTTACTATTTTTAATTACCTAAGTTGATAATTTTTTTAAATTATAATATTATTCAATAATATTTAAATAATTCAAATATTTAATTTATTATTTTATTTTTGGTTTTTTATTTATAATAATATTTAATGAAATAAATAAATACCTTAATTATATTACTAAGAAAAAGTCGAATTAATCCTCTGACCATATAATATATAAAAATTGAATTAAAAAATAAAATATTTTTAAGTCACATCCAACCTACCGATCCATGGTTAATTGAACTCAATTCAGAAATGTTTAAGTCACAAAATAATAATCAAATTAAACTCACTCCAATAAAAAAAAATGCTACGAGAAAAAAAAAGAAGAGAAAACAATATTACGGTATCATAGGAGATTGCATTGACTTCAGCAAGAGTGACATATATGCACTCTCCACCAGAAAAGTAAATAAAATTACCAAATTCCAAAAGTACCAAATAAATACATTCACTGATAAAACTTTAACCATTGTTCACATTGCAACTTAGTTTTAAACCATTCCACCAATGTGACCACATACTTACGAAAAGGTAAAAAATATAGGAGTAACCACAAACTAAACCATGTAGCAGAAATCACAGTTACGTGTGATGTGTCTGTTTTTATTTGCAACACAAAGAACAACCCCCGCAAATAAATCACAGATAATTGTGGCAACGTGGAACATCGTATCCTTGTCTCCTTTCACCTCCAACCACTTCAGAAGTTTCTCTTCCCCTCTTACATGGAGCACTCCCAAGACCTCTCCTAATCACACCCCTTTCATCATCTATACCTACAAAGTTACATGCATCTCAATATATTAAGATTCATTGTACATAAGAAGTGAACTTTAAGTCTAACTCAATCCTATAAAATCGATGATGAAGTCGACGTGAGACTTCCAATGATTATTATAATTTCAAGATAAATCTATTAGAGAAGTAGTTCACTTACCTGCATAATTAGCAGCAAGGTTTCTCGCTGCAATTGCTTTAGCAGAAAAACTGAACAAAAAACAAATAAAGAGAAGCAGAAGGATGTTTCTCTTAGTCTTAGAGGCCATTACTGTGGTTATTGTGAACTCATTCATCAACGCATGTCAACTTTATATTAACCCAAATATGTGGTATATGCTTCATATTCAAGCATTTTATTCAATTATTTGCTTGACTCTGATACCTAGTTTCTGCGCAGTTTACAAATTTCTTCAATTAAATAGACCTTTCAGTGCGTTAGGCCTGGATGTTTCCGCGTTAACTGAGTCAACGATTGTCATAAACGAGAATCGCATTAAAATAACCATTCTTCATTAATCGTTCGTTTCATCGTCACATAAAAAATATATATATGACAGCAAGTCTGGCATGAAAAAGAAAATGAATGGTGACAGGACTAGTTCTTCGTTTTGAAAAGGTCAAATTCCAGCCTTATTATTAGGATCTGTATTGTTTAACTCATAATTTGATGATTAAAATAAGAAACAAATCTTATTCTATCACTACTTTTCGCATATTGGATATTAGATAGATAGATTGGATTTATTCTTGTGTTAGTGAACAATGTGTTAGTTAACAGTTTCAAACTTAACATGTATATAAACGCCGTGTCCGTGTTTTATGTTTTTTCAATTTAGCCATATCTCTGTATCCGTGTCTGTATCGTATCCGTACCTGTGTCCGTATCCGGGCAACATAGTGAATAAGAGACATTTCTCGATCCTTCAACATGCAATGTCTTGAATATAAAATTTATTTTTTGTATTTTTAAAGAAAGAAGAGTGAGTAAATGACAGTGAAGAGCAGTGTTAAATGGGTGTAAAAAAAGTATTGTATTTCCATAAATTGAAGTTAAAATATTTTATTTTCTTATATTCCTGCCTTTGTGGACTTTTTTCATTTCACATTCTGATACTGATACATCTCCTACCATCGTTATCCTCAGAGAAAATAGATTCAAGTGGGGTTTTCCTAACTTATATTATTCTACGTCTGATTTGACAGGTTCTAGAAATGAAGAGAAGAACATAACATAGAAAGTGCAAACCAATGTTCCTAACCATAATTTAACGAGTTTTAATTTAAAGTGTTATCAGATGTAGATAGATGATTTATAATGCTTTTAATTACAAACATTGTCAGAAAGGTCTAATAAGTAAGCTAAGGTCATTTGCAAGTGCAATTGCCAAATCAATGGAAACAGAACAAATCGCCATGAACAAAATATTCTAACCATTTCATTCAATAAATTGCTATGCAGAAAGGGGAAAAACAGTCACTGTGATGAGGGATGATATGATACAAGATAAGTGTCTACATAGACAAATACAAAAATATGCATTTGAAAGTTGTTTACTGCTATGACAGAAAAGAAAGAAAAAACATAAATAATTGTGTGCTATCTCATATCAGCACGCATCCATTTCAAGGAGTTGAGCTATGTGTCGCATAGTTGGTCGAGATTGAGGATTGGTTTGTAAACATGTAAGAGCAAGGTTTGCAATCAATGCCAATTCCTTCAAAATATTGTCCTTGGAAGGAGACATGAGACGAGGGTCTAAAATCTCTTTGAAGTTTATTTTCTGTTCACTGGTACTTTGTATGTAGGAAACAAGGTCACCAGGGTGCTTTCCCGTGAGAACCTCAAAAGCCAAAACTCCAAAGCTGAACACATCACATTTCTCAGTCACCGCCATTGTGTATGCAAGCTCTGCAGCACAGTGAATATTAGTCAGTCTCCAAAGAACAAACAAGTTGAATTTCAAACTGGCCCTTAAGAAGTGATCTTTAAGACAATACACATTTCGAACATGAGACTAGACATTAACGGGTGATCCAGTAACAACTCGATCGTCAGTGACACACAGTAGGCTCAACAAACAACAAATCTCATTAGAATAGATCCTAATCCATGACTCTGATATTATGTTAAGAGGTGGATTTTATGTCTGACTCAACCTTACAAAACTAATTTGTAAGACAAGGTTTGCACCTACTTATATATTATAAACTCGTTTTACCTTTAGTCGATATGAGATGTTCAACTGAACCAAAATTTTACAAAATAAATTTCAAAGATAAATAAGAGTGAGACAAGGTCACCTGGAGCAGCATAACCATATGTGCCGGCAAATGATGTCCAAATAGGTGAGTCCTGTTTCAGAAACCTTGCAGTTCCAAAATCTGAGACATGAGCCGAAAGATCGTAGGAGAGTAAAATGTTCTTGCTTGATATGTCTCTGTGAATTAAAGCTGGAGAACAATCATGATGCATATAGGACAAAGCGCTTGCTACACCTTTCACAATGTCAACCCTCTTAGGCCAATCTAGTTCTAACGCCTCCTTGTCATCTTTCAGCATGTCAGATAAGTTCCCTCTGTTCATATACTCATAAATTAAAAATGTGTGCATCCCTTCAGAGCAAAATCCATAAAGTTTTATTATGTTTCGGTGGCGTGTTTCTGACATCGCTTCTACCTCATGCTGAAAGGTTTTTATGCTCTCTATGTCTAAGTTTTCTGCATCACACTTCAACTTTTTTACTGCATATACTTGACCTTTCATCTCTGCTTTGTAAACTTTTCCCAATGCTCCTTCCCCAATGCAATACTGGTTGTCAAAGTTCTTTGTGGCTTCGATTATGTCTCCGTACACAACTCTGCCATTGAAGTACCAAATGGAAAATGGATTTAGTTTTTTGATTGAACTCTTCTGTCTTCTAGCTCTTGACTTTCTCTTGCAGCAAAAGAAAACAATCCCAACACACACCAAAGAAACAACAAGAGCACCTCCCAAGGATGCAACTATTGGGATCACAACCTTTTTGTTACTTGATCCACCACCACCAGGTTTGGTGAGAGAGACATTACAAGGCTTCAAACCTTGAACATTCCCACATAGATTTTTGTTGTTGCTCAAATCCACGGCATGAGAAGAGTTGAATACACCACTTTCAGGAACTGGACCCTCCAAATTGTTGTAGGAGAGGTTGATGGATGACAAACTCAACATTTTACCAAGGGAGTCAGGGATTGGACCTGTCAGATTGTTGTGAGAGATATTCAAGCTTACCAAATTTGAAAGCTTCCCAAGATTAGAAGGAATTTCTCCCGAAAGTGCATTGTAACTCAAGTCCAAAAAATCTTGTAAAGATGCAAGATTTCCAACTTGGTAGGGGATTGAGCCATTGAAGTTATTGCTGCTAAGGTTTAAATTCTGCAGGTTGGAGATGTCTCCTATCTGATTGGGGATTGGTCCCAGTAACATGTTCATAGAGAGGTCTAAGGATCTCAAATTGGAAAGCTTTCCAATTTCTACTGGTACCATGCCAGAAAGTTTGTTTCCACTCAAATTTAATTCATACAAGTTGGAGTTTTCAATCTGTGAAGGAATCTCTCCTGATATATGGTTGGAGGATAGGTCAAGCTCTTGTAGTTGGTTTTGAAAAATCTCACTTGGAATGTTGCCATTAACTCCATTCCCAGCCATGCTGAGATATTGCAAGTTTTTGCAGGCACCCCAATTTGCAGTGAGGTCACCTTCCACCCTGTTATGACTGAAATCCATGTAAGTGAGGTTCTGATACACTCCAAAATCCTGATCTGCAAAACCTGTGAGCCGGTTGTATTCAAGTCGAACCCTGTACAAGGAAGGACAGTTTCTAAGGCTTCTTGGAATTGGGCCAGTGAAACTATTAAAGGCTGCACTAAAATTTACAAGTTTCCCACTTTTGCACACTTCTGGTGGTAACTCACCAACGAAGTTGTTCTCAGCAAGATGCAGCACAATCAGGGAAGACAAGTTTCCAAATTCTGGGGGCACTGTACCATTTAAGTTGTTGGTGAAAAAACGCACATCGGTTAGATTGGTTAATTTACCAATACTTGGAGGAATAGGACCTGAGAGTTGGTTTTGAGGCATTCTGAGAATGCTTAAATGCGTGCAGTTTCCTAGAGATGGAGGAATAGGGCCATTGAAGCTGTTTCCATCAAGAGCTAGCGTAGTCAAGTTTCTAATGTTCCCTATTTCATTTGGGATTCTGCCACCTAGCAAAGTGTCCTGAAAGAGAAGGTTTCTGATACCAATGAGGCCACTTTTGGGGGTGTCTGATCCATCAGGAAAAAGGGTAGGGTCTAATACCCCTGATATATCATTTCTTGACACATCAAGCTCAAAAACTTGAGTGAGATTGGCAATGGAAAGAGGAAGAGTTCCATTGAGATAGTTGGTGGAAAGGTCAAGGAACTGAAGGTTTGAGAGGACCCCAATGTTTTGTGGTATGGTGCCAGTGAGATTGTTTACTTTGAGATCAAGACGAAGAAGGTTGGGAAAAACAGACAAGTTGAGATTTTGAAGGGTACCTGCAAGTCCAGTGTAAGCCAAGTTTATTACAGTGACACTGCCTTGGGAATCACAAGTGATACCTCGCCATGAACATGGAGTTTGAGTTGTTGCAGTGGAGTTCATCACCCATGAATCCAAAATGGGTTGATCAGGTAGACTTTGTTTCCACCTAAAAAGAGCTTCAGCTTGTGTTAGTCCTGAAATGCCTTCAGACATAGCCAGCAAAAGCACCAACGTTGCTGGAATTGCCTTTGCAAGGCAAACATAGGACTTCTGGTTGGTCATCTTGTAATGTCGGAAAACTGGAAGTAGTTGTCGTTTGTTTTTTTAGTGAACATAATGGTATTTGAATCTGATTCCTATGGATCTGTCTAAAACAATGCAAACCCCATACATAAGGATAGTTAGTTGACTGCAAATGTGAACATAATGATATTTGACATAACTAAAATCAGTTCAATGTAAGAAAAAAAGTGTTGTTATATGATCTTGTAGGAAAATTGGTGTGCGCAGTAATAACTATTTTAATATGAGAAAGAATAATGTTCTTGGTGGAAACGAGAGTTGGTGAGGCTTCACAGTTGTTATGTGCCGGTCGAGTTGTTCTTATACCTTTCGAAGGTAATTTAGCGTATTCACACTGTCACACGCAAATTGAAAGTTGACTTCTTGAATTGTGATTTTATATTTGAATGAGATTTTTTTTTTTTTTTGAGTATTTGTTATATCCTCGTGTTGAACAAGTGGATGTGCATACAGTGATGTATTCCAAAGGTAATTAATAACTGAATATATAAATTATTTGTAAGATGAAGATAACAAGAAATAATTTTATATCTTTAAGAGTTGACTAAGCAATTATAATACGGTTTTGTCATGACTATGGAATAGTATTAATGGGTTGGTGGCAGAGCATATAACTCCCCCTAATCACAGGATAATCAAAATCACCAATATCTAATGTCACTTATTATATTAAAAAAAATGTGACGAGGATATATATCTAAAGAAGCCTTTCGTTATTCCTATTATACTTAATATAATTACTAAATTCTAAATTCAAGAAAGCGTATATATATATATATATATATATATATATATATATATATATATATATATATATATATATATATACACACATATATATATATAAAATATATTTATTTATGATTAATTAACCAACATATACATGTATAAATAAAAAACTTTCTATTATGGTTGGGGTGAAAAGAGAGAAATTATACACTAAAATGGGAAAAAATTTATTATAATTATACAACCATTTAAAATGGGAAAATAATATAAATTAAACATCCACATTAAGAGTCGGCATAGATAATTTGATTAGAATCTCACTATAAAATCGAAACTGTTTATTCTGCTATAATAGTATAATCTGCTACTATATTTATCATAATAATCTGCTATATAAATCTAATCTCTCATTTGAGTAATCTAATATAGTTTTACAAACTATGCCGCCAAACCTTGCTTTTGAAATCATAGTGCAACTTTTAAAGAAACTTTCACTACACACGACATATACATGAAAATATTGTTATAAGAGTTACACATTTTCCTCTGAAATATCTTGTGGTGATTCATTGCTAACAGAACTTATCAACAATATGGGAATTTTGGCTCCTAAAAGCACCACTTGGCAAACTTGCATTTTGAAACTGTGGACGATAAATGGAATCTTCAGTGCTATATTCATCAACAATGGCTTCACCTTGTTGTATTGGTTGAGAACCATGATCCATGTTCATACCAAAGTTGCAATTTTGTGAGACAAAAGCTTGATGATTTCCAGAAATCACCGTGGAAGATGGCTGAAAGTACATTGAATACATTTGATTATGATGCATAGTTGGATCATCATCTAGAGTTCCCACTTGAAAATTCTGGTTACTTGCTAAATTATGATCATGAGCCAAAGCTTCTTCCTCTGCATGAAACTTGTCACCCAGTTGTGTATTTGGACTTGATTGTTCTTGTGAACAATTCTCGGTGATTGCAATGTTACCAAAGGTTGCTAAAGGATGATTATCATGCGTCAAAGCTTCCTCTTCCATGTTATATGTAAAACCAGGATGAAAATTTGTCATTGCAGTTGCAGAAAGAGGTTGCAAGTGAACTCTTTCAACTGCACACATCCTTGGTTCTGTGTTCCACGACATGTCATTCTGTTGCGATGGTTGTTGTTGCTCTATTTGTGTCACTGAAACAAGAGACATGTCATTTTGTTGTTGCTGCTGTTTCTGTTGCTTCTGTTTTAAATATTTTCTGTATTTCTGGCCATCAAAAATTTCAGTTCACATTCAGCAACTATGAATAGCAACAGAATAATGATGAAATATAGAAAGAAAATAAAATGTACATAGAAACTAACCTGCAAATGACTAGCAACATGTCCTCTTTCCAAACCAGGGACATCCATTGCTTCAAGAATTTTCTTTGGCACAGCATCTAAAACAAATAAAGTAAAAAAAAAAAAGTGAAACTGTGAGTACCAACAAAGAGATGCAAATATTAATGAACAGAGAAAAATAACACATCATACTTTCAATGCCAATTTGTTGGATCGCACTAAGAAATGCACCATGCAGTTTGTCTTCCCATACAACACGAGGCTTCTTGGTGGAGGGTGGATTTATTGATTCATTAACATCATCGTCTTCTTCAAAATTATTGTTGTTGCTCCTATGAGCCATTGATGAAGCCAATTCAGAATTATCACTTATTCTTTTTATTAAGCAACCAGTTTCCTTCTGCGACGTATTTTCTTCACTTACACATTTCTTCAGAAAGTGTGTGCGCATACTCTTAAACTGAATCTCATGCAAAGGTTTAATCCAATAATCATAAGCTCCAAGTCTGAACGCCCTCGTCATAGAAACCATACTTTCATCCCAAGACATCGCTGCAAATAATTCTTTATCAGTAAAACAAGTCAAAAACGTGAAAACTTGAGTCAAATATATATCACTAACAGCAGCTTACTTATGAGAGGAACATTAATTTGTTCTTTGTTGAGAAAACTTAGAAATTCATAGCCATTAACGATTGGCATATCAACCTCTATGAGTATGAAATCAACACACCCTTTTCTTTCTTGTAATGCATTCATAGCAGGTAGAGATTCAGAGTATGCCAGAACTGCACACAACGTTAAAACCAGCGTCGTCATCATGAGAAAAGAATAAAGCTTTCTCACAAGAAATAACTATGAATAAAAGATTGTATATCTAACCTTGAATACCATACTGACTGCATGTTTTCTTGATGAATTCAAGAACGGTTAAGTTAGTGTCAATGGCAATAACAGTAAGAGTTGATGGCACTTGAAAAAGTGTCTCCTGAATTTGAATCGCAGAAGAATAAATCTTAGCCATAGCTTTGCCGTGTTACCTTAGAATGCAGAGAAAGAAAGCAAGTGAAAGAAATAGAGATACAAATTAAGGTTTGTTAACAGGTAATTTATAACCGTCAAAGTCAAATTGTAATCTGAATTGATGAAGTTTATGTAGAAATAACAGAACCTATCATCTTATCTTTTAATTTGTAAAAACAGATTCGTCGTTTTATTTTTATTGATATGATATATATATATCAATATAAAACTTACGGTTTTTTTTCATATATAATTAATTAACAGTACTTTTTTAATAATAATAACTATTATTATAATATCTAATTCAACTAATAATATTTTTAATAAATGATTACCAACTGATTTTATAACTGATATTATTATAACTTAGACACGAATGTAGATATAGACTTATCTTTTTAAACAAAAATAAATCAGGTAAGTACAAATAAATTCGGTTAATTTAAGAAATACTGAACTAATATCTTACAACTTCAAAGATATGGCACTCGCAATCAAAATGAAATTAAAAATAAAATTATTAGTAAATTAAAAAATAATGAAATATTGTAATATGATGCATTGCCTCTATATTATTATTGATCAAAAGAGTATTGAGTATGATGTATTGAAATATATTTAAGATTTGTAAAAAAGACTAGGTTTATATTAAAGTTAAAATGATACTAAAATTATAAGTATATATGAATTATTCATTGGTCATGTTCTGATTTTTTTTTAACCACCATTCAAATGTTCTATTTTAGTATTTAGACGAGTATTCTTATTATTGTGACAAATATTTCTGAAGTATATAAAAACCAGTTGATCGGATATTCTTAAATAATTTTTTTGTTAAACTAGAGAAAGATAGAAAAAATATAATAAAACATACGATAAAAGTGCCACATTTATGTAAGAAACTGAATTTGCAGTAGACTTCGTGAAAATATTCAATTTAAAAAAAAATAAAAACAAACTAATCAGTTTATTCGTTTCTAAATGAGGAGAATTACTTGATGTAAGAATATCTTTTACATCAATTGGCCAGTCACAATATTGTTATTTACTTAAGTATTGGTTAAATTGTTATTTTTAGAGTGGATAGTTTTTTGTAGGTTTAGTTAATGCATCATTGAATTAGTGTCGATATAGTTGAGATGTAAAAATGTATATTCATTTATTTGAATGATTTGAAATTTTTTTTCAAAAGAATATATATTTGGACGAAGAAAAAAAAAAAGAAACTGAAAATAAGTAATTAGAAAAATGTATTTCAAATAAATAAAATATTGGAATCAATTTAGGCAGAAGGTCTAGATGTGATAGTTCTAAACTAAGTTGACTTGGTTAAAGGTCAAGTCGAATTAGTCTAAATATAAGGTTTAAACCAATCTATCTTAGTTTAGATTGAGGTCAAATCAATTTGAATTGGTCTAGGTCGAACCAATTGAGGTCGAATCGAATCGGTTCGAGTCAACTTAAACCAAAAGTTAAAATGAGTCATACTGAATTGAAGGTCAAATCGATTTCAGTTAACTTGAACCAAAAATAAAAAAAGAATTATAATGAATTGAAGGTCGAACTTAGTTAAATTAAATATAAAAGTAGAGTTAAATTCATCGTAACATAAAAATTAAATCGTTTTATCCAAACAATAAAATTAAAAGTTAAAATATTTCAATTACTTCGTTCAAATTAATTATATAAGAAAAAAAAATAATTTAATTACTGAATATTTCAATTTTTTTAAAATTTTTAAATCCCTCGTTCAAATATACGGTAAGTATCGTTAAATTTATATAAATAAAATAATTTTTTAAAAACAGTATAACCATAATATATGCATAATATATGGTTATGACTTAGAGAAGTTACTTTAATTGATTTTTAGTCTTTTTTTTATTAACTTAAAAGCATTATATAATATGATTTTACAAGACTTGTTTCATGTGATATTTTTTTAAAAATAACAATAATATAATGTAGTTGTTTATTTGATTTGATTAAATTTTTCAATTCAATTTAAATAATAAAATAAAAGTTTTTATAAAAGAAAATAAAGATGAAGAGATAGAAAGAGTTTGAAAAGTGGATTTAATATCATAAACTCAGCCTTATATTACTATACAATATGGGTGCTAGTATTATTTACATCTCAACACTTTCTCTTGCATCATTTTATAATCACACATCTTGTTCATACACTTATATTGGCCATTACATAGAATAACCCCAAATGCAATTTTACAAGCACCAATCATTCATCAAATTAAAAGAAAATTAAATTATATATATTTAGTGGTCAATGTAGAATATTAGTTTTAAATTTTTCAAAAAAAAAATGTATATTCCATTACATACAAAGGCACTGACCATTCATTACATAATAATTGATAAAAAAAAATACAAAACAGGTATAATTTTGAAACGAAAATAATAAAATTTACAAAAATTAAAAATTTAATAACAGAAACTTATTAAAATATGAAACTTTAGTATTAAAAGATCTATTTAAACCTTACACATTTTATATTAAATTGTAAAAGCCCAAAAGTACAATAAAAAAATTCAAAAAATTTAAAGGTATAGTTTTAAATGGTCCAACCCCCAACATTCACCTCTATTAGTCAAACACTAAACTAATATTAATTTAAAAAAATAAATAAATAAAAACTACAAAGAACTACTAAAATCTCCATAAAGAAATATATTAAGTAGAAAAATCTCTTTTACACTTCACTGTATAAATTTATAAAAAAAGAGAATACTAAACAAAATTAAAGAAGTTATAGTTTGTCTTTAGATTACTATAATAACATACAAAAAAAAAAAACTATGAGAGAAGATCATTGGATACCTAAAAAGAGAAGACAAAGTTCCCTTATACAGCATCAAGTAGATGCTTATAAAATCAAATACCTTTGATTTGAACAACTCAGTAAAAATTACTGAATTGTTCTGTGATCAATATTTCTACCAAAATTATCATTCTGGGTTACCAAATATGGATTTTCAGAAATCATCATAGAAGATGGTTGAAAATTGATTGAAGAAACTTGATTCTGCATCAGTGAAGACTGCATGTTCTTCTGCTGCTGCTGTTGCTGCTGCATAACTTGATTTTCTGCTAACACTGCATTATATGGAGACCACACTCCATAACCAGAATCTAGAGCCTGTGAAAAATTCTGGGAAATAGCAATATTGGGATAAATAGCAAGTGGATCACTAAGTTCCAAACCAAAAACTTGTTCTTCATGATGATTATCCATTTGTATATCTGAAACAGATTGATACTCTCTTTTTGGTTCTGCTTGTCTCTCTTTCTCTCTGCTAGATTTTGTCTTCAAAACATTTCTATATTTCTGCAATCAAATTCACAATAATGTTAATTATCATTCATAGGAAAAACTAAGCAATTATAAGCTTTGATCAATACAGCATAATCTATGTTAGAAAATGAAACCTAACTCAACTTCTGCGGCCAAATAGTAGGTGGAATGGAACAAGAAGTGGGTTTAAGTCTAACTCAACCTATAAGCTTTGATCAATTCTGCATAATCTATGTCAAAAAGTGTTTAAACCTAACTCAATTTCTGATAACGGCCAGATAGTAGGTGGAATAGAATAGAAAGTGGGTTTAAGCCTAACTCAACTTCAGATAGCGACCAGATATTAGGTGGATTAGAATAAGAAGTGGGTTTAACCCTAGTTCAACCTCACAAAACCGGTTTGTAAAATAGGTTTACACCCTATTTATATACTATGAAATTATCTTAACTCTAGTTGATGTGGGATTTCCAACTATCTATGAACAAAAAATATACCTACTTTGAACAAATGCAAACATGTAAAACCAAAGGAACTTAAAAACTAACCTGCAAATGGCTTGCAACATTGTTTCTTGTCAAAGTAGGCGTATTCATGAGTTCGAGAATCTTGTTTGGAACAGCATCTAACAAATACATGTACACTGCATTAAATTCAGATATTGGATGAACAGAGAAAAAGAAAATAGGACAAACAAAGATTGAAGAATCATACTTGCAAGTCCAATTTGATTCACAGCTTTGACAAATTTACCATGCAGTTCTGTTGTCCACACTATACGAGGCTTCTTCTTCGAAGATGGTGATTCACCAACATTGTCATGAACTTCTCTTGGAATTTCAACACCAGAAGAAAACACAGATTTTGAATTCTGATTATCATCTTCCAAGCTATTACCAATATTTTTTCTCATCTTATTCTTCTCACTCAGTGATTTTCTAACAACATGTGTCCAAATATTTCTCAGTCGATCCTCATGCAAAGGCTTGATCATATAATCACAGGCTCCAAGTTTTATAGTCTTCATCACAGATTTCGTGTTATCATCCAAAGACATCACTGCAAATTAAACTTATCAGTGAAAAACGAGTTCAAAATTTAAGAAAAAAATATAGAAAAATAGTTATTATTACTTACTGATTTTAGGAACATCGATTTCTTGGTTCGCAAGTAAGAATTCATAACCATCCATATCTGGCATATGAACCTCCATCAGAACCAAATCAATGCTCAACTTATTTTCCTGCAAAATTATAGTGCCACGTAGTGATTCCATGCATGTGATAACTGCACAAACTTAAAATTATCATTAACAAATTATCATGAACAAAAAGAAAAGATTATTCTTTCTTCAAGAGAGTGAGCAATTTAACATTGTATATCTAACCTTCATAGCAATATTCATTACATATTTTATTGATGAACTCAAGAACTGCAGGGTCAGTGTCAATGGCGAGAACCCTAAGATTTGAAGGAAATTCACAGAAAACCTTCTCCTCCGAAGAAATCTTGGCCATTATTCTCTAATGTCTGAGCATAGAATGAAGAAAGCGAGTGAAGAAACGTGTAATAAGGGTAAAAAAAATTATATTTCAAATTGAAATCACATTTTTAAAAATTGATTCAAGAAATTTTGGAAGCATTCTAAGAGGAATTGATTTACCCTTTCATCTCACAAGTTTTTCTTTTTCTTTTTCTTTTCAAAGATAATCACTTCTTATCATGCATTTAATATTAGTTAGTAAATAAGTAAATATAGGTTTTAGAAATAAAAAGGGCAGAAGATTCTAATGATAAATTGATCATTTAGTTAATTGAGGAAATAACAAAATTGGGTAATTAAAAAGTTTAGTTGGAAAATGCAATGAGATTAAAATATGAAAAAATATTTTATTAGAATGTCAAGTAAAAAACAGTAACTTGTTACGAAATCAATCAATGGTATCTCTAAAATAATATGGATATTTTGATTGATTGAATTTGTGATTTTAAAATTTTGAAAACACTAGATTTAGATCAGATTTGAATTAAAGTTAAAGAAAATTGTATTTTTCTACAATTTTGATAAATATAGAAAAAATATCTTTATATTACTTTGACAGTATTATCTCAATATTATATAAGAATGTGTCTACATTTGATTATTATACAAAATAATTTTCAGAGAAGCAAATCATATTACAATATATTTTTTTAAAATATGAGAAATTATATTTTTTAACAAAATGAATTAGGTCTTGACTTTCACAACAGTCTAGTTAGTTTAAAAAAAACAAATCTAAGACGTTGATTATTTTCCTAAAGATTAAGGATACTTTGTTTATTGTTAATATATTACATTCGTATATTTATTTATTAAATGTTAAATATTTTTAGAGTCAGTAAACCTATTGAAAAAATAATTTATCATATATAGATGTCGTATTATAAAAATAAATTTATTAATAATTTGTCAAGAATTATACATTGTATGGTTTTTCATTTGCATAAAAAAATTAATATATAATTTATGTAATTAAAATTTATATTAAATACAAATATATTTGTATATATAATTTATATTTCAATTTATACCAAACACTTTAAATTATTAAATTTATACTGATTATAAGTTATTGAAATTTAATTTAAAACGGAAATAAAATATTATAGATGGAAATATGCAGGTGTCTTAAGAGAAGAATAATATTAAGAAATTCGTTTAAAATGTTCATACAGTTTTTTTTTTAATAATCCGACCAATAGAATGTACAACTGAAATGCAAGAATTAGAAAAGAAAAAATAGCAAAAATAACTTATTTTCAAATTTGTGTATATTTTTTAGTTAAATAATCCGTTGGACCGAATCTTATACGTGATTTTTCCTGGTTTTTTCTTTAATTAATTTTTAAAAAGTTACGGGTTTGGGAGTAATGATATACATACATCCTTTAATTAATTTCAAATCAATAAATTTTAATTCTTTACATAAATAATTATTTCACGTATTACCTTTAACTAAAGTTTGTTTTAAAATATTATCTATACTATTATATTAAAAAAAATACGTAAAGTGTATACATTCCGATTTGGTAGAAGGATTTTCTAGAGAAAAACTATTTGTTGTTAGAGAGAATATAGAAGAAAAATTATTAAAGATTTAAATAAAGTGGTTAAATTAAATGAATAATAAAATATAAATATTTTTTGAAAAGATATAAATACTTTTAAAAGAAATTTATTCTTTATTTACTGTGAGATTTGATTTTTCTAAAATTTGAACATTTAATCTTAGTTTCTCGATCACTTATCTTTTCATAATCATATCACGTTTATACAGGAGGCGAAGAATAAAAAAAATGTAAACCAAATAAAATTTATTTTTGGTAAGATATATTTTCTGACATTTAGTCTCTATTTTGTTTTATTCTTCACATGTGAGTATATATAATTATTTGAAAGTGGAATAGTATAAGAAATAGAAACATCAAAATATAAGAAATATAAACTTCAAAATAAATTATTGTTGATGTTTGGATTTCTGCTTATACATATACTCTGGTAATGATAAAATAGTTTCTCTTGAATATCAAGCTACATTTAAATAAAAGAACCAATATTTGTCAAGTTTTGTAGTTATTAGTGAAATTAAGTTCTAGGAAGGTGTGGAAACTAATTATGCTCATTTTAGGCAACATGAATTATTTTGAATTTGACTTTAGGTATTAAAAATGTATATTTTGAATTGTTTGATTATGTTTGGTAACATAATAGTATAAGCTGATATTATAAATGACTTGAAATTTGATAGATTTGATTAATTTTGATTTTGACCAATTACTATTATTTTTCCTATTATTATTAGTGTCACTATTGATACTATTTTATTATTATTATTATTATTATTATTATAAGTCATCCACTACAAAAATTCACATTTTTACCTTCGGCAAAATTTACACTTCATAAATAGAGAAATAAGTATACTAAATATTATTTTTGGCATCTGAACAGAACACAAGAAAAATTGTTATTTTGTTAAACATATTATCAGTTATCTATAAGAATTATTATTGATATAAAATATTGTTAAGTACTGTTCTGTTTACAATACCTAAATAGAGAAATAAGTATGCTGAATATTATTTTTAACATATAAACTCAACTTTTGATTAAGTTTTGGTGTATCATTAGTTATGCTTATGCTGGAAAGTGTTATTTCTATTGATATTTTGCTTCAACACTCTTTATTCGGCGATAAATTGCACGGTTTATTTAAACACTTTTGAATATTGTACAGTACCTACAACTCAAAAAAAAAAAATGAAAAAAGTTTGAAGTTTATGAACAATAAGATTATTTTCTAGTACACCTAGCAAAACCTACCGAATTCTACGTGTTTATAACTAATATTAGTTATTAATATATTTATACTAGTGAAAAAATTAACTTTGTACAATTTTAAAATTTTTCTTATACACAAGTAATCTTAGATACCAAAAATCATAATAAATATTTAAAATTTCCTTCAATAATAGATACAAATTATTCAATAACAAAGATTCATTTCTCACTATAAATACTTTTTAAAACATCATGACTGGAATAACTATACCGATCATATATCATCGATAATCAATAAAAATAATACAGTATAACTAAGCAATGCATCGATTAGGAGAAAATAAGGAAAACAAAAAACTATACATTTTTAAACTATTCCATACAAACCATTGGATGTAGACAAGAACAGGATATTGGTACAAGTGTTCTTCAAGAATTTCAAGATATGAAAAAAAAAGGCAAATACCAGAGAGTCATTTCCTTCTACAAGATGAATGCAAAATCTTATTTGGGGTTCCTAAGAACAATGATGACAGAATCTCCACGGAGGAACATTTTGCTAATGAATCTATCCTTGTTCACAGGCTGGGCCTTTTTCTTTCCTTTACCAGTCTTGGGCACCTGATTGTACCACATCGATTAGCTTGTGAAACAGATGGAAGAGAAGTTAATTTATAAAAAGAAAAACCCTACCTCGGTCCACATCTCCCTGACATTTTCAAGAACCATGTTGCAGTGCCTATCAAAAGCTCTTACACGACCCAGAAGCTTTTTGTTGTTCCGACAATTTATCAATACCTTCATAAGTAAAGTTGTGTTAGAAAAATATACCTCTAGGGCTGCCTCCGAAAATAGTATACAATATTTAAAATGAATATTTACCTGCGTATTATTTTTAACACTCATCATTAGTACAGATAATGGTCCAGTGTTGAATTCCTCTTCCTCATTCTTACCCGCAGTCTGATAAAAAAGGTTTGTTAGTGATAGGTTATATATATTTCATCATATGGATTATGGTTATAGTCATTGTTATAGTCATCTCCCCTCAAGGGTGAGTCCTTGTTTTTTTTCTTTTCCATATAGTATATTTCCTTTAAGGTGTATGAGTGACCCCTTTGATTATGGTTATACGGTCAGTCACTTTGTGACCCCTTTATTGGTTATGGTTATGTGGTTATGGGATCAGTCACTTTCTTATATAGTATTTAACTTTGTCTTTTCTATTCAATGTGGGACTTTGACTCACACTTAGACAATTCCCAACAGTTAGCATGGAAAAGATAGTAACGCATAGCTAGTATAGAGCCCCGATAAAAAACCTAGTCAACAACACAGCCAATTTCATTAAAAAATGAGAAGAAACAGACAATGATTTTAGCAAATAAGACATTGTTTGATCCATACTATCATCACAAACAACAAAATAGTAAGGAAACCCTACCAATAAAATTTAAAGCTTCAAAATGTAACAAATTAACATTTTACCAGTTGACAGAAAAACATCCAACTTATCACTATCAAACAAATTTGACACGTTATTATCATGAGCTAATAAAACCCATTTGCCTAACTAGACCAGTTAGTGGTTACAAATAAGAAATAACATCACAGAGATTCAATTCTCATGAACAGTTAATTAGTCAAATAAATACTAACAAAGAAAAAATTCACTATAGAGATATATAGAGAACAAAACAATTGTAGATTTCAAGGATCATACAGGCATATAGCCAAACATGCATGAAGGTTAAAAGAACTTACATCTTCCTCCATTGGCCGGCTTGAGAAGAGAAATAAAAGAGAAAGGAAACAAACAATTGTTAGCAATTGAGAAAAAAATTCAAAAAATCATAGTAATAATAACATTGATGATAGTTAGAGAACCAGTACCTCATTTTGGACGGATTGGCAGCTCAGAAACTCTCCAAATGAAGTCAAAACTAAAATACAAAAAAAAAATATATAAATCAAATGATTGAATAAACCTGAAATAAACAAAACGATAACATAAACATAAAATAAAAAACAGATAATAAGATATACTTTAACGGAATAACAAAATAAAACATTAGCAAGCCTCTTCAGTTCAGGTCTCCATTTATTTTCTTCATGCACAACTCAAAGTATACTTTTATGATCATCCTCAGAGACTAATTTGGTTGATTTCAACTATCAACGCAGGGATAAATTTCAGAATTACTGGACTAAAAAGACATCAGTAAAAGGGGCAATTATAATCAAACATTCGAATATTGAAAACATATATTACAAGACAAACATGAAAGAAAACATATATTACAAGACAAACATGAAAGCCTCTTCAATTCAGGTCTCCATATATTTTCCGCATAGAAAACTCAGAAGAACGAAAGTAATATTTTTCATCATCCTCAGAGGTAATTTACAAGGGGGCAAACAAAAATGTACTCTCTACAACATAATAGAAAATAATGAATATTGGAGACATATATTAGAAGACAAACATATAAAAAAGCCTCTTCAGTTCAGGTCTCCATATATTTTCCGCATAGAAAACTCAGAAGAACGAAAGTAATATTTTTCATCATCCTTAGAGGCAATTTACACGAGAGGGGCAAACAAAAGTGTACTCTCTACAACGTTCTCTACAACGTAATTGAAAAGAATGATTATTGAAAACATATATTACAAGACAAGCATATAAAAGCCTCTTCAGTTCAGGTCTCCATATATTTTCCGCATAGAAAACTCAGAAGAACGAAAGTAATATTTTTCATCATCCTCAGAGGCAATTTACACAAAGGGGCAAACAAAAATGTACTCTCTACAACATAATTGAAAAGAATGAATATTGGAAACATATATTACAAGATAAACATATGAAAGCCTCTTCAGTTCAGGTCTCCAAATATTTTCCGCATAGAAAACTCAGAAGAACGAAAGTAATATTTTTCATCATCCTCAGAGGCAATTTACACGAGAGGGGCAAACAAAAGTGTACTCTCTACAACACAATTGATATTAATGAATATTGAAAACATATATTACAAGATAAACATATGAAAGCCTCTTCAGTTCAGGTCTCCAAATATTTTCCGCATAGAAAACTCAGAAGAACGAAAGTAATATTTTTCATCATCCTCAGAGGCAATTTACAAGGGGGCAAACAAAAATGTACTCTCTACAACACAATTGAAATTAATGAATATTGGAAACATATATTACAAGATAAACATATGAAAGCCTCTTCAGTTCAGGTCTCCAAATATTTTCCGCATAGAAAACTCAGAAGAACGAAAGTATTATTTTTCATCACCCTCATAGGCAATTTACACGAAGGGGCAAACAAAAATGTACTCTCTACAACACAATTGAAAAGAATGAAAATTTTGAAAACATATATTACAAAGACAAACATATGAAAGCCTCTTCAGTTCAGGTCTCCATATATTTTCCGCATAGAAAACTCAGAAGAACGAAAGTAATATTTTTCATCATCCTCAGAGGCTACAACATAATTGAATATTGGAAACATATATTACAAGACAAACATATGAAAGTCTCTTCAGTTCAGGTCTCCAAATAACAGTTGAAATTAATGAATATTGGAAACATATATTACAGGATAAACATATTCAGGTCTCCAAAGAAAAAAAATGCACTCTCTACAACACAATTGAAATTAATGAATATTAATGAATATTGGAAATATATATTACAAGATAAACATATGAAAGCCTCTTCAGTTCAGGTCTCCAAATATTTTCCGCATAGAAAACTCAGAAGAACGAAAGTATTATTTTTCATCATCCTCAGAGGCAATTTACGCGAAGGGGCAAACAAAAATGTACTCTCTACTACATAATTGAAGAGAATGAAAATTTTGAAAACATATATTACAAAGACAAACATCTACTACATAATTGAAGATCTACTACATAATTGAAGAGAATGAAAATTTTGAAAACATATATTACAAAGACAAACATATGAAAGCCTCTTCAGTTCAGGTCTCCAAAGCAAACAAAAATGCACTCTCTACAACACAATTGAAATTAATGAATATTAATGAATATTGGAAATATATATTACAAGATAAACATATGAAAGCCTCTTCAGTTCAGGTCTCCAAATATTTTCCGCATAGAAAACTCAGAAGAACGAAAGTATTATTTTTCATCATCCTCAGAGGCATTTTACACGAAGGGGCAAACAAAAATGTACTCTCTACTACATAATTGAAGAGAATGAAAATTTTGAAAACATATATTACAAAGACAAACATATGAAAGCCTCCATATATTTTCCGCATAGAAAACTCAGAAGAACTAAAGTTATATTTTTCATCATCCTCATAGGCGAATTGACTGTTTTAAAAAATGTGACAAAAGACTCAGTCTACAGGAAATACAATGTACAAAAGACCCAAAGATTATAGGATATGCTATGGACATGCAAGAAAATATACTGTCCATAAATGAAACTAGGAGAAAAACAATTTGTCCGTTGATACTGAGCTGAATTAAAAACAGCTGTATAATGTAATGTGAATAAAAGTCAGTTCACCCTTAACGGGTCTGCCAGGGAATATTAAGACAAAAAAATAGAAAGCCCTTCAGTTCAGGTCTCCATACATTTTCCGCATAGAAAACTCAGTAGAACGAAGGTTATACTTTGCATCATGCTCAGAGGCCAATTTCATGATTTCAACAAATTCAATGCACACATTTCAGAAATAACTTTTCATAAATCTTAGAAGCACGGGATTTGAAGAAGATGAAGAGCAAGACTTTTTTTGTGAAATCAAATGCAAAACAAATAGAAATGATAAGACACAAACGGTTAGAAAAACGATCATTTCAACTGAATCAGATCCTCATCAAAGAAAGATCCATGTCCAGAATCAATTGCAGAAATACACATAGTAGAACGTATTCAGACACAGAAGCACATATCTCGAAGAAACCAAGAGATGAAACAAAAGCATCATACCTTGATTAAGAGGAGGAATAAGATCTGAATGTGAAAGTGGAGAATGAAGCAGCAGTCTCAGATGATATCACACTGTGAAAGCAATAAACCCTAACTTTATTAACTGTATTTTGGTGGGAGGGTTTGAGTTTAAAATCAGACACAGTTGCATAGGCCCATTTTCTTTGGGCCCCGTCTAACTGGACAAGTCTTTTTAAGAAGTTACTATTTACACTTCCTTTTTTATTCCCAATGTCCCACTAAACTCACTCCCCTCATTTCTGGTGTTGGGAAAAGGGTTGAAGAAGATCACGTGTTTGTCATTGTTGAGAGAAATGGCAACTCATTTGGAAGCTCAACGACGTCGTTGTTCGTGTTTGAGGACACTCTGGTTCCACACTTGATTTTTTTTTGGTGAACTATTTTATTTCGATTGTATATACATTCGTAGATAAAACTGATACTTTGATTAAGTTTTCTTTTCTGTTGACATATCTTCAAAGAAAATCATAAAGTTCGCTATACAATTTATTTAAATTTAAAAAAAAATAATTATTGTTTTATTTTTACACTTTTTTAATTATTAATTTAATGTTGTATTAGTTTATTATTCAATTATTTATTTTTATGTTAATGAAGCATTTATTTTCTTTATTAAAAATTGCAACTACATCAATTATAACGAAGTTTTTACACAAATATTACTTAAAAATTAATTTATATAAAATTTATTGAATTATAAAAATTTAAAAAAAATCAAAAAAATAAGTATTAGTAACTCATTGTCGTATTATTATTATTATTATTATTGTTATTGTTGTTGTTGTTGTTGTTGTTGTTATTATTATTGTTATTGTTGTTATTGTTATTGTTATTATTATTATTATTATTATTATTGTTATTATTATTATTATTGTTATTATTATTATTATTATTATTATTATTATTATTATTATTATTATTATTATTATTATCATCATCATCATCATCATTATCATCATCACTTTCGCCAGCGAAATCTCCGCCAAAATACACATATAGTAAGAATTTGGCGTTGTGTATTGGATGTCCAAACGATTAACAATAAATAAATAGTTTTTTTAAGCATTACGAAAAACAATTTCTCTGGAAATTTGGAAATTGACTAAATTTCTGATTAAAAAAAGTGGTATAAATGAATTACACTTAAAATATACATAGAGATATACACACAGCAGTATTCTTTCTTCCTTTCTTGAATTTACTGGTGAGAAAATTCAACGGTGGAAAACTTCTCGACCTTATTGGGGAAAACAAGTTAGAAGACCTAACGTGCTATTACCGGGATACGCATGCTAGGTTTAGTCCAGTGAAAATGCTCCATCGCAATACCTGCCACGCCAACAAAAAAGAAAAATTACAATTCGTGTTTTTTCAGCCCGTTTTGGGATGTTCAGATATGTCAAGTTTGGTTTAGTAGAATATTTATTGGTATTATCAAACTTCTCATAATCTGCAGATGGATATCTAACAGGAAGTGGAAAATAATACCAGCGAAGAATATTTTTAAATTTGTTTGAAAGAATATAATGATTTTAAGTTTAGGAGTTACTTCTAAGCTAAAAGTTTTTGGCAAATGAAAAATTTTGGATTCTGAAATAAAAAATAAAGGAATAAGTATAAACTAAAATCTTCTAACTACCTTTCTTACATACTCCTTCTTCAGAACATTTTTTTCATTTAAAACAAAAATTGCTGTTTTAAAAACTTCTGAGGGCCACACTTCCTTTTGAGAAAAGTTTACTTTGAGAATTTATTTTCCTTTTTCCATTAAGTTTGAATATGAAAAGAAAAAAATATATAAAATGTTGTTTTCACCGTTCTCTGTATGAAACTTCGAAAACAGTCACATTTTTGTAAATAAGAGTGAAAATATAAACATAAAATGCATAAAAAAAATGTTTTCTCAATAAGGATAGCAATTTGGCATAGGAAGTACACTATTTAACCACACTAAAGATAGGAAAACAATAGCTTACCTGTCGCTAAACTTCTCTACAGCATCTTTGGCATATAGAAGGGTTTCACCGGCTTTCTCTAGAACCATATAAAGCTCCTTCCCTCTTGTGACTCGAGAAATAACCCATGCATTATTTTTTGTTCTAATGCACATCTCTAAATCTTTTTCAAAATTACAGCCATCCAGTTTCGCTCTTCTCTTTTCCAATTCCACCTCTTGCCTAAGCTTATTCATGGCAAGCAAGGATTCCTGCACCAACCAAAAAAAGGAACTAAAGTTTAAAACTTTTGCAAGTATGTCAGCTCACACGCAATGAGAGCTCTGGTGACATGATCATGAATAACACGTTATACTTTCACATTGATTAAAAATAATTCGGAAAGGAAATCAGAACACAGTCAGATGCCAACACACACCTTTGTTAAAGTTGTTACTTTTGTTGCTGGAGAAGCCCTGGATACATTTCTATCACCATCCACTAGTAAGTAGCGGTACCCACCAACGTGATATGCATTCTCACCACCCCATCCTTTGGATAGCTTCTCTTCAACTTTCAATATCTGAAGTGAAGCCTATGTATTCAAGCAAAAACAAAAGATTATGATCAGAGAAAAAGATACATTTGCTAAACATATCAGTTCAATTTCATGAGCTTTCTAACTGAAGCTGCACAGTACATTGTCAAACAGAGATTATCAGATAATTAAGCAGATAAAAGTAGAGTCCTGTTCAGTGATGAATAATTAGCAACACAAAAAAAATGAGCATTCAAAAATATTAAATACTATGAGACTTTTAAAATAGCCATATAAGTATTCTGCTTGATGAGCACATGATAATACATGTCTCAACGACGTATCACTCGAGTAACGCACCAGAAATTTTGGAATTCAGTTAATGATTATTACAAGAAAAACAAGTGCATACAATTTCTTTTTCATAAGTAGTATATTACCACCTTTATATACTTAGTCAACAATATCAACATCCATTTATATATCTTCCTGTTTTTCATAGCTTCGTATTGTCACATGAAACCCTTATAACAGGAGTCATTAATCCAAAAAAATACAATATTATTATTATTCTAAGGAACTATGAGCATTTATTAATAACTTTCCTCAATTACATGGCTTCATATATAATGTCTGATATCATAATAATCATTTACATAAAGCATCAGAAGAGTAAAACAGAGAAATCAACACAATCCCACTAGAATAAACAAGCACAATAATCTATAATCCCTCTCTTAATGAAATGTTCTTTCATGGGAATCACCAAACACGTTCAAACCTTGTAAGTAAGCTACAAAGAGAATTCAATGATCTAGCGACAAAACAATTTTTTCACAGTATTAAAGGCTGTGCCTGGATTGAGAGGACCATGTCAGAAGGGAAAGGGAAATGAAAAGTAACTTTTGTCCACTCTCCTATGATCAGGAATTCTTTTCCGTAAAATGGAAAAGAATGGGAGTAATAAACAGTAATTGCATTATACATGTCCAAGAAAAAGAGGTCCTATCAATGAATTGTACCGTGCATGGAGTTGAAGTTGAACCCTAAATGATATAATATAAATCACTAGAATGTTAAGTCAGTTCATATTGTGTTGAAAAGCTTAACAGAATCATTCGAAAACAAAAAATTAACCATTTTAGAAGACTGACGTTTTCAATAATTTGCCGCCTCACTTCCGACACACCTTGCTCCCCATTAGGTACAGCTGATACAGGAATCATAAGCATTAAAGTAAGGCTTTTATGCTGGTAAACACAGAGGTACATTTTCTCTCCTGTCTGTTGAAGCCAAACTGTGGGAGTGGCAAACACCCATGTACCAACTTCTGCACCCCATAAATCAGTGACAAGATAACCATCTTTTCCTTTGGACCATTTGTCACTCTGTAAGGGCCTCACAACATGATAGTTGTTATCTTCACCAGATGATATATCAGATGTGCCATATAAACTTTCAGACAGAGTGTTTGGATGGGCCGAGTTAGACTCAGTGGCAACATTGGATGCAGTACTTCCTTTCCTTAAGTAGGACCATGAACTTGATCCAGAAGATAAAGCATGGGGAGTCAACCTTAGCACCGCATATGTGAATAAATTTATGGTGTCATCCTGATAACATAGTCAAAAATAATTAAGTAACTTAATGAATGATCAATCATTCTGCCCAATCAACTTCAGTGAAAAAATTGTACTCATAAACCATACAGGAGATAAAGTTGTGGACACTAGCAGGTCTTGAAATAAAATCAAAGAGTAACAGAGACTGTTCCCAGCAGAAGACTCAAGCACCCTGACAAGGGACTGCAAAAACACGATAGAACAACATCAACATTCCAAACTTCCTCTTTCATCAAAACTAACGACAAATAAATAGTCAACAGCTTAAGTGGCCACCAGATCCAAAGGGTGGAAATAAAAAGGTACAAACATTCATAACACATGAAAAGTTAAAAACACTTATGTAATACAAACATATAAATCAAGTGTAAACATGTAAGTATTTTTCATCTAATTGTTGGATCACATAATATTATCTTGACGATTATGTACATTAAAATTTAGATAAATTGGACATTAATAGGTATTTAGTACAATACAATAATCAACATTCCCTCATAATTTTTAAAAGCATATTATAAATTAAAAATAAGTGATGACATGAAGCATCACCTATTTTTCTTTTTGTATCCAACTTTATAAACTCAATCTACAATGAGAACATTGTAAATATGCTAACACTTGCAACTAGTGCAGTGAAGTATGTAATTTCATCTTTTTCATATCATATTTACACTAAAAATTGTTACTATTTATTAGCAAGCATTGGTTATGATTTCCCAGGCTAATTAGGAAGTTAACGAAAAGGTACAAGGGTAAGTGGAATATAAAGAAGTATATAAACACAAAACTTGGGTACTAACAATTTTGTTCTTCGTACAACTCATAATCCTATCACTTTTAGAATTTCTGCGATCTGGAAACAGCATTACTACATCAAAACGGACAAAAAGACACCAACTCAGACTCTCCCATATGTTTCTATGTAGTTGAGTATAGTACAAAACTAAAACACCATAGTTTTCCCTCTTCCAACTGAAAATACAAATTTTAAAGAAGTTTGTAATACTGAACTCAATGTGTCATTTCCAAAGTACAATAACTTGACATAAAAGCATCGCAATATATATATACAAACAGACTCTACAAGCAACCAGGAAGGTCAGATGAGAAAGAGCGAAGCAGCAAATTGAGAGGCAAATTACAATATATGATATACAAATCACCTGCACATCCAAGGCCAAGGCAATAGTAACACGTGAAATAACTATAAAAAAACTTACAACTTAAAACCTATGAAGCTCTACTGCCTTATTTTGTAGTTCTTCAAACCACAACTTTAAACATATCTAACCTGAACCTCAATTGCAGCCTCCCGACCAATTGTCAGCATCTGCACGGTTCCACGTTCCTTAAGGCAATCACGGAAGGATGGCAAAAGAAGCTTTCTCCCCGCCAGAAAATCTGCCTCAAAGAGAAAATTCATAATTAAGGTCTGAGAGACAGCTACTTCAGCATCAGTCAGGTAGCACAGAGCCAAAGGAAACCATTTGATACAGCAACTTCACCATTACCCCAGCAGCAATTATCCCACGGAGACTGCTTTTTACATGCTGACAATTATGACTTACAATGAAATATTTTGAATCATAACTCCAATGAAAAATAATCCATGATAATCCATGATGTATCAATTTCATAGGCATGCAATTTCGTGATGGCTTACCCCTCAGATAATCCATGATAAAGGAATATAAATGACGTCTTGTTAGTCCTCCACCAGGTTCTTTCTCCAGCATTGCTCGAACAGATCCATGAAACATTACAAAAAGTGAGTGGATTTCCTTGAGAACTTTTCTTAACGCATCATCTCTCCAGATAGGCTCCGAGTCATTGCTTTTCTCCACCAACTACAAGGTAACAACTTCATATTACTGCAAATTGCACATAGGTGAAGCAACGTTGTGGCAAATGACAACATCTGCACTTCAGTAACCTAGTCCTTAAAAAAATCGAATTCCCTCCCATTAAATATTTAACCGAGGAAACAAAAATGTAATGAATGAAATAGTCCTAAAAGGTATAAATTTAATTCAAATGCATTGACAAGGGAAAGGTTTTCTATACCTACGTTCAATCACGTATCATCACATATGACAGTGTAAAAACTTTACATTAATACAACAGTTAAACTCAAAAGTTACTGGATGAATTACATCTCTGACCTTGTGAAACTTAATTACATAATGAAGGACCCCATCAGATGGGAGCAATATCCCGCTATATGTATTCATAAAATGGCTAATTAGGGATTGAGTTTTGATCTAATGATAACAAGTTTCTGCAACTACCTTCATAGACCCCATTGCGTAAGAAACAATTAGTATTTCGTATGTACAGTGTAGCAACAGAAGTAAACACAGAATAAACCTCAAATCAGTGCGTGATTTGAAGAGAATTGTATGTGAGCTCTGTTGCGACCTTATCATTAATAACAAAAGATGTCCCACAAAGTTTCAAAACCATTATTTCTTGAATATTGTAGAGTAAGAAAAAGAATCTATTTCTTGGTGTATAAAATTATTAACTTACATTTATTCATTTCGGCAATGCATTTGATTGCAAGCCTTTACTCACTAATGCTAATAACTCTATCCTTAGAGCGCTATTTTTAGTACTTAGTTAAGTAGTCATAATCAAATTAGTAGGCTACTGAATTAGATTCTTCTACTCTCAAGCGAATGAACAGAACACATACATACTTACATACAAAGAAAAGAGGAAAATTGAAAAAAAAAAAAAAAAAAAAAAAAAAAAAAACAAAAAAAACAAAAAAAAAAAAAAAAAAAGAAAAAAAAAAAAAAAAAAAAAAAAAAAAAAAAACGGACCATGACCATCCAGATATCAGGTTCGGCCTCGTGGAAAACATGAGAATGTCGCTCAGCTTCGATGACCTCGCAAGCAGCCTCGGGAGAGAAGATTCTGCAAAATTGATCGGACAAATGAACGAAATCAATGAATCATCAATTAATTAACGTCTTGAGAAATTCAAAAAACAAATCGATAAATCGATGGATTGTTAACCTAACCTTGTGAAGGTGATGAGTCCTTCGCTGAGGCCAATGACAGAGAGTTGCTTGGAGAAGGGCAAGCCCGCGGGGAAGAAGAAGAGGATCTTATCAAGCTCTTGGCCCTCGTGTTGGCCTCTCCTCAGATCAAAAATGCATAACTGTATCGATTCGTTCGAAGACACACCCATCGCCAAATAATTGTAACGCAATTCAGTGTTCTTCTTCTTCGCCCTTCACTCGAATCAAATCAACAATTAAGACTCAACTCAACTGAATCAACCACTACTACCACTATGTGTAGTTTATTCTGGGCCCGATTTTATTTTATTTTCACAATTTTGTTACTGCAATGCAATGCCTCTTTTTGGAATTCAATGTAAGAAAAAAAATATGAATAATGTTGTCCAAATAAATAAATAAAAAAAGTTATGTTTTGGATAAACGAAAAGTAATTATTTGTCCAAAAAGATAAATTGAGGCCAATATAAGTCTAATTAAAAACTATAAAACAAATTTTCAGATTTTCTAACATCATCTAACACACAACCATTGCAAAGTGTGAGAATTTATTCCCCCTTATAAGAATTTTTATATCTCAATGTGTCCCTCTCATGTACTTTAGATTATTATCATGGACTAATTCTTCCTATTAATTTAATTATTAGTTTAACAATCTTGTATTTTATCCTATTTATATCTAAAGAATATAGATCATTCGATCAAGTAGTTTCAAATTCGACCTCAATATATAATTTCATGGGCATTATTCTATTTTCTCAATGTCATACATTTTTTAGGAAGTGATTGCTACATATAACATCTAATATAATAATTTTATACCTAGCATTATTTCTTTAATTTGATTTGGAGTAATCAAGTCTATTATATTGCAATGGCTAATGGTAACAAACAAACTTGTATATTTATTTTGATGTCTCAAATACATGTCGATATGAAACATAAATTCATTATTTATTATCTTACTTTTAAAGTGATTAGATATAATCCATTTAATGTTTAGAGTAGACATTAAATTTTACTTTTATTGTCAAATTTGATTAATATCTAGAATAGACATGATCATATCATTAAAAATAATTAATGATTCAATTACTTTTTAATAGAGGAAATCATGTCACTCTACAATTCTGCTTTTAGTTACCAATACTTTTTAATGTGATATTCGTTTCCATTGTTACGTCATCACATTTTTAATGTTGTTTGTGAGAATTTAACGGAATAGACTCCATTGATGCACATTAACGTATTTTGGTACGCAATTGACACTTTTTTTTAAATTCGATACCAATTTGACACACCATCCCAAACTGGGTACTTTACGAGTAATTAAACCAAATATAAATTACTGAAAATTTGATTAATATTTAAAGTATACATAATCATATCACTAGAAACAATTGACCATGAAACATCAGCCTTTTTTTCCATAAAAGAGATAACAAAAATTATTGGAATCAAGTGAGCCTACCATGTTTAATGTTTATGAATAATTTTTTTAAGCTATTTTTTCAAATTCCAGCGAGAAAATCATTGGCTTAATGGTAAGAATATTTGATTCATGTTTTACTTATTAACTTATTAGCTTTTATTATTGCTTCAAGTTCTATCTAATTTCATTAGTCTTAGTAATTATTAGTAGTAAATTAATACTATAGGGTTTGCTTCATGACTAGATATGATAAAATGTTATCATAAGATAATATATAATGATAGAATATAAATATGCGTAAACTTTTAATTATAGTGATGATGATTAGGATAATAATAATAATAATATTGGTAATTAATAATAACCCACAATGATGGTTGGTGAGAACTTGAGAAATATGCTAAAATTAAGAAAAAAAAAAAAAAAACTATCTATTTGTTGAAGGGTTCCCAATAGAAAGAGATAAATCAAAGTCGTTTGTCAAATAACGAGTGCTGCAAATGGATATATAGTGTGAAAATCATTAACCAACAACTCAACAAGAAGAAGTCCTAATTTGACTTCAAATTTTCTAATTCTACTATGAGTGCATATATATACTCATTTTTGGTATAAAGTATGTACCCCTTTTATAAGTTAAAAAATTAAGTTTAAATTACTTTTCATAATAGCTTTCTATTTTATATTACATAAATATTTAATTACTTCCTAATGGTATTCTAATTTGTTTTAATAAGAATATTATTGAAAATAAAACTATAATTGCTAAGTTTTTCTAGGGGAGATACACTTTTCATTTTTTTTTTCTTCTTACATTTTTTTTTATCCATAAGTTTAGAAACATATATAGTTAATATTGTAAGACAAACAAAGTTTAGTCAACGGAAAAAAGACAAAGGAAGTTTTGTCATACGTGCATATTATTATATATGTTCACATGCTACACGCCTATGTATTTTATTCTGAATATATGAAAAATATAAATTTATTATTGAAAAATAATATTTTAATAACTAAATTTTGATAATATTTTAATATTTTAATATAAATTTATTATTGAAAAATATAATTTTCTCTCATTTCGTGAATTTTTATAAATATTTTTTTATTTATTTATATTTCAAAACCATTTCAAAAATATAATTTCAAATTATAAGAAAAAATTATTAAAATTTAATTATCATTATCGTTTATTTTTCTTTAACAGAAGAATTCTACGTTCATACGAGTGCCCTAAAACCTGAATAAGAAAACATTAATCATGGTATTGACCAAGACAACAACGAGGAATTCTCTTGAATAAGAACACACAGAGACAAAGAAAAACCAGTATGAAGTTTGGTGAAGTCTTTTAAAAGAGAAAATCGAATAGTCCACGTAAAATATTTTTTCATATATCTACATGTTAAAGTGATATATATACTTTCAGATAACAAAAACAATGTCCTATGTGTGAATAAAAAATGTTTTATTTCTCTGTCATGTCACACTCGATCGAGCACAGTGGTTATGGTAAGATATATTCAATTATTTGTTGACGAGTCCATAGTAATTTATAGCATTAAAATTTTGGAGCTAAACTCATGCATGAGCGTGTCTATCATGTTCAAATCACATAAATATTATTTATCATATTATCACTGTTTGTTGTTATTATTATAATCAAAAACCATGTGAAGAAAGCAGAAAAGAATTGAGAATGATCAATTATAAATACTGATGCAAATTGCAATAAAAGCAATTGTAAGTTTCAAAGGTACAAACAGAGCATACATATACAACTTTTGAAGAAGATGGCTTCATGTTTTGATTTTTTTCTTTCTCTGAAATTTGGCAAAATGGCAAAGCGTCTCGTTCGGTGGACCGGTAATGATAAGTCTCAAGCTTTGCCTCAGCCATCAAAATCTCGTAAGTGTATTTGCTCTTTGATATTCTTCTTAACAGGAAGAAACTCCGATAGAAGTGAACTTTAAACCTAACTCAATCCCATAAAACCAATTTGTAAAGTGAGATTTGCACCTCACTTATATACTATGAATTGACTTTATCTTTAGTCGATGTAGAACTTCCAACAAACTCATTTTACAAGTCGATTTTGCAAGATTGAGTTAAATTTTAAGTCCACTTCTTAACATGGTATCAGAGTCATAGTTATAGTCAATCTTAACAAGATTTGATATTTGTTCGGCCTATTGTATTATTCGCTATCGAAAAATTTATGAACATGTTTGATCGGTTATCAGATTATTTATTAATGTCTAGTCCTACGTTTGAAAGATTTTATGGGATTAAATTAGGCTTAAAGTTCCGTTCTTAACATTTTTTTTCGTTGATATTCATATCATATACATGTATAATATGTGGTGAAATGAATTAGAAACTGAAAAATTATGTGTGCTTGGTTCTGTGTAGAAGTTAGAATTTTGACGCGAGACCAACCAGGAGGATTTAATTATTGATCGTAACATGCAGCAGATGCAGATGCAGCACACAGTAACTGTGACAGATTAATTATTCTGTGATGAATTTATTAGAGTTCTGTTACTTAAGGTTTAGCTTCTTCTTTCTTAAGTTTTAGTTTCTATATTTTGCAGAAGATTTAGCTCGTTAACTATTGAAGTGATGGAGTTGTATCTTCTGTTTTAGCTTCTGATGTACAATAGTTGTAATTGAATTGGTGAAGCAATAAAAAGTTACCTATATTATGGTCATCTGTGATGGCAAGTCTTAAATCTGAGTTTTACATATTTATAATAGATAAAAAAAGATGAATATTATATAAATATTTATAAATTTATTGTCTTAATTTAAATTTAAATTATATCGATCATTTTTGTGAATTTGTCTCAATTTATTAGTGTAATTTTTTGTCGATAATTTTTTCTTAACTAAAAATTATATTAGAATCAATTATTATTTTCTTTTTGAGTTCCTTCGTATCAATAATTACATATGAATATGTTTCTTTTATATTTTTAGAAGATTTAAATAAATATTTGATCTTTATTTTGTTTACGTTTGTTTAATTTGATTTTTATTTTCGTTTTACCTTTAATTATGTTTAGTTATATTTTTATTTTCGTCAATTTTGATTAATTTAGTTTATTTTTCCAATCATATTTAAATAATTAACTTAGGGAACAGTACTTTTCATGTATTAACTTCTGATTTTTTAATTTTTTTTTAATTTCCTTTAAACACTATTAACAAAAATTACTAAATTGATGAAAATTAATAAAAATAAAAATATAATAAAATGTAAAAAAAGAATTGAACAAACACAATAAAGACAAAATGAGTATTTAACCGTTCTAGAATTTGAGTAATTTAAACTAAGGAAACAATGTTTGTGAAATGGCTAGCTAAAAGATTCCTCATTCAATAATTAAACTGAAACTCTCAATTGAAAAATGTTACATGAATAAATAATGAAATAGAACCAACCGCATGGGACAATTTTATATGCAACAACGTGCACCACAAAAATGTATCATAAACTTGTTGATTAGTTATGACTTTAAATTTATGTGTTTGAGAATAATTTTTAATGAAATAAACAAAGTTTACCGTAAAATTGTTGATTAAGGAGTATAAATATAAAATTTACTTAATATTCGTGATAGAAATGGAATGATATATGACAGTGTTATTCAGATAAAAATGACTATAATGAATCAAATATAAAAAAAAAAATCTTTAAACCTTTAAATTCAAATAGATATTTTCATTTTTTTATATAAATGTGTTGATAACGAATCTCTTCAATGATAGGAAAAATATATATTATTTCCTTTATCATGAAACAGTACATTTTAAACGGGATCTTGTCTGTTACCTAAGTCATAATTAGACTTTTTTCTTTCTTAATTGTTTTTTAATCACGATTATTTTTTTTAATCACGATTCAATAAACCCGTGATATTTCTAATTCACAATATTTTTTTTTCAGAATTTTTTAGCGGGTTTCGGTTAGTTGTTTCCTTTAGTAGTTAACTTAAGCATCCAATATTCTTTCAGTTTAATTTAATTTTGACAATAAATAAATGTATATATAGTATTACTATCCATAATATTTAATTTTTTAAATTAAATACGAAGATAGAAATAAATACGTACGTAATAGTTTATCTCAATAATGTGCTATAATATTTTGCGTGTACCATTAAATCTGTTATTAATAAATCTAATAGCAAAAAATTAATAATTTAATTAAAAAATTTATTCACACATATTTAAATTACTAATATCAATTGTTAATACTCAAAACATCATTTAAATAAACATGTTTAACTTTATAACTCACTATATAATATTCTTAACCACATTTAAATTTCAGACTAAAATTATTATTATTATTATTATTATTATTATTATTATTATTATTATGTATGATTTAAATTAATAATCGTTTTCGACTTTATAACTTATTATATAATAACTTAAATCACCATTTCAAAACTTGTATTTAAAATTTAAGTCTCCGTATTATAAATATTTTTATTATTTTTGCGTAAGCATAATTTGAAAATAAGTATAAATTACTTTTATTACTCATAATTATATCTTATAGCATTTTTCATAATACTCAAAATTTGAAATTCAATATTAATAATCATTAATCATAAACTCTTAACTCTCATTAAAATGTTTTACAATATTAATTAATTATTTCCACGTCATTTTTGTTAAAATTATACTAAATATATTAACTATCAAACAAATTCATGTAATTGTTTAAAAAAAATTAAAAATAACAATCAATATAACTTGATTAGAAAATGAGGAAAAAAATATAAATCGCATCAGAATTCGGTAGCATAGCATGCGCGATAAAGGTAAGAAATTGAGTCTAAAATACTATTTTCTCAAGGTTGACTATTTATGTACACAAAGATATATTGTGTAACCTTTTTTTTTTAAAGGTGGATATAAATAGAAAAGAAGTTTCTCATAACAAAATTTAATAACAAGATGTGGTGAATATCATTTTTACATGTTTAAAATTAAATAAAGAGTTAAGTATTTATTTTAATTCTTAGTAAAAATTAGAAGGTTAAATATATTTTTTGGTCCAAAGTGAATTTTAGAATTAGTCTATCTTCGAAACTTTATACCAATTTAGTCATTTATCTTTAAATATACGTGGATTTAGTCATTCTTATCAAATTTTGTTAAGTTTATTTGACATTTTAAACGCATTTGATGATAACATTTGAGTTAACATCGAGGCAGAAATGTGTCAAACAATGTAAACAATTCAAATACTATCATCAAATATGCTTGAAACGTCAGATAAACTTAACAAAATTTGGTTAAAATGATTAAATTCATGCATTTTGAAAAGGGTTAAATATGTTTTTGGTCCCTTAACTTTCGATGAATTTTGAAATTAGTCCATTTTGAAACTTTAGACCAATTTAGTCCTTCATCTCTCGGAATATGTAGATTTAGTGCTTTTAATCAAATTTTGTTAGGTTTATTTGATGTTTCGTACGCATTTTATGATTGTATTTGAGTTGTTTATACTGTTTGACACATTTTTGTTTTAATGTTAAGTCAAATACAATTGTGAAACGCGCTTGAAATGTCAACTAAACTTAACAAAATTTGATTAAAAGGACTAAATCCACGTATTTCAAAAGATGAAGGGCTAAATTGGTTCAAAGTTTCAAAATGGACTACTTCCAAAATTCACTGAAAGTTAAGGGACCAAAAACATATTTAACCCTTTTTAAAAATGAAAGACTAAATTGGTCATAAATGTTGAAGAGAGACTAATTCCAAATTTCACTGAAACTGGAGAAACCAAAAATATATTTAACCAAAATTAGAATTAGTCTTTTCTTAAAATTTTAAATCAATTTATCATTTATATATAAGAAATGGATGAATTTAATATTTTTAACAAAATATTGTATTTTGTTAGATTTATTTAATCCTTTGAACGTGTTTCTCAGATAATATTGAATTGATAAAAATGAGTTAAATAATGGGAATAAATTTCATAAAATCTGTTTAAAACGTTAAATAAATTTTAAAAAAAATTAGTTAAAAATATTAAATACATACATTTCTAAATTAAAATAAAATTAGTCCAAAATTCAAAAAAATATTTCTATTTTTTAATAAAAGTTAAAAAAAAACATATTTAACACTAAAATAAAAATTTATAGATGCCTCAGAAAGAAAAATTATATGGAAAATTATATGGTCAATTGAAATTTTTGGGTAAGAGTGATGATTTGATTTGGTGTGACCCTATGTATTTTGAGAGTGACATCGAAAAACACAACGAGTGAATATAATCTAAAAACGACTAAAAAAAGATTCCCAAAGAACGTTTGATCCCAAATATAGAACAGTGCTTCATAGTGTTAGTGGGGTTGTCCGGTCCATTCGGGGCACCTTCAATGGTGTGAATGAACGCCATTTCCAAATCTATTCCCAAAGCAAAATACTTTTTGCACCTCTCTATCTTCAAAGTCAACTTTTTCAGCCATCATCGACACAAATTGCATCAAAAATCTTTCCTTTTCACGTGTGAAGAGAGAGAGAGAAAAGAAAGATGAATAAGCGTATGCGTGTAAGAGAATCAGAGAGAGAACCGATAGAAATATACATGCATGATGTGACCTGATAGGAACACGGATCCATGAATATTACTGATATAGATATTTTACAATAATAATTACTTTACCAGTACTACATTGGCTCGTTTTTTCGGTCCATGCGGTTATCGCAGACTCCGCGGTTTCTTGTGTTTTTTTTTGAAGAAAACTATGGACAACGTTGGCTTCAGTGTCCCATTGTCACGTTGACCTTTAATCTGAATATTCCTTGTTATATGCCATTCATAACATTTAGTAAACCCTTATTATTAGTATATTATTAGCACATTCATCAGTGTTGGGACCTGCATCAGTAGGATCGAGCAAAATGGGTGTTGTGGAGGGTCTCTTAGCTTTAACTTTGGTTCTGAATGTGTTTGTGGTGTGTAATGGAGGCTCAAGCAGCTCCTTCACTAGGAAAACCGAGAAGACTGTGGATATGCCACTTGACAGTGATGTTTTTTTTGTTCCTCCTGGTTATAATGCTCCTCAGCAGGTACATAGTCTTTACCCTTTCGGAGTTTTCGTTTGTTTGAATTGAATCAATGGTAATGGGTGGTGTGTATTAAGGTTCATATAACGCAAGGTGACCTTGTGGGGAGGGGAATGATAGTGTCATGGGTGACGATGGATGAACCGGGTTCGAGTGAAGTGCGTTACTGGAGTGAGAACAGTGGGAAGAAGAAGATTGCAGAAGGAGAAATTGTTACTTATAGGTTCTTCAATTACTCTTCTGGGTTTATTCATCACACCACCATCAAACATTTGGAGGTACTTCTCTTTTCCATTGTTTAAATCTTGTGTTGCTTTTTGTCCACATGAATGCCATGGCAGAGAAGCTTGTGAGAAAAAAGCAAAAGGGCATTTTTATTTGTGAATCAATTGCTGGTATGTGTGCTTCTTTTGGGGCAGTATAACACCAAATACTACTATGAAGTTGGACTTGGGAACACAACACGACAGTTTTGGTTTGTGACTCCACCAGAAATTGGCCCTGATGTACCATACACATTTGGTCTCATAGGTAACACTACTATATAGTATATGGTCTTTTTACTACCATGAATGGTTGAACATTTACTTAGCATTAATTTGAGATAAAAGGTGCTATATGTTTATGTTTGTTGTAAACTGGTGTGACATTATTTGTAGGGGATCTTGGTCAGAGTTTTGATTCAAATGTGACTCTTACACACTATGAATTGAGTCCAAAAAAGGGACAAACTGTATTGTTTGTTGGAGATCTCTCTTATGCTGATAACTACCCGAATCATGATAATGTGAGGTGGGATACTTGGGGAAGGTTTACAGAAAGAAGTGTTGCATATCAACCATGGATTTGGACTGCAGGGAACCATGAAATCGATTTTGCTCCAGAACTTGTAAGCTTCTCAAACAAATTCACTTTATCTGGTTTTAATTATCTGGAAAACTTCTCTTTGTTTTTCTCAACAATAAATTATCATGTAATGCATTTTCCAGACCAAATCTTGGTAAGAGATGAGTTTTTAACATAGATGAACACTTTGTTACAGGGTGAAACCGTACCTTTCAAACCTTTCACCCACCGTTACCATGTTCCTTACAAAGCATCTGAGAGCACTTCACCCTTCTGGTATTCTATCAAGAGAGCTTCAGCATACATCATTGTCTTGTCCTCATACTCAGCTTATGGTAATTCCCTCCTATGTCTTTTGCATCGTACATACTTTTCTAGAGAACACTGCTTAATTCTATGATTTCAAACGAACTCGGCTCTTAGAATTATCTATGTATCAACTTAATGTGGAATTTTATTGTTTATGTAAAGCATGATGTTGGTGTCCTTAAGTTCTTGACCAACATCACTACTTTTAAAATGGTAGCCCTTTTGTTATAATAATCTTGGTTATTCTCAGGCAAATATACGCCACAATATACATGGCTTGAACAAGAGCTACCGAAAGTTAACAGGACAGAGACTCCATGGTTGATTGTTCTCATGCATTCACCTTGGTACAACAGCTACAATTATCACTACATGGAAGGGGAAACAATGAGAGTAATGTACGAAGCCTGGTTTGTGCAGTACAAGGTTGATGTTGTCTTTGCTGGTCATGTCCATGCCTATGAACGATCTGTAAGTGCTAAAACTCGAAATTTCTAATGTTTCTGAAAGCCACCAGTATGAATCATGTAGCATTAGGCTTGCATTCAAACTTGGAAACGTTCAAGTAAATGTCAGCTTCTGTTTCTAAAATTCATGTAAAACCAACAAAAATATTACACAAATGCACTTCAATAATCTCTATCACTACATGGTATGTTTCAGGAACGTGTTTCTAACATTGCATACAACGTTGTAAATGGCGTCTGCACTCCTATAAAAGATCAATCAGCTCCTGTGTATATCACAATTGGTGATGGAGGAAACCTTGAAGGCTTAGCAACCAAGTAAGCTCATTGATCGTAACATGATGATTCTTGTCACATTTTTCCTTACTTTTGTGTCATTAAGGTTGAACAACATTTGAACTGCAGCATGACAGAACCACAACCAGAGTATTCTGCATTCCGAGAAGCCAGCTTCGGACATGCCATATTTGACATAAAGAACCGAACACATGCTCACTACAGCTGGAACCGAAATCAAGATGGAGTGGCTGTGGAAGCTGATCACGTTTGGTTTTTTAACCGATACTGGCACCCAGTTGATGATTCCACCGTTCAGGTTTCACATTGACGCTCACATCACTGATCTTAGTACGATAATGCATAATTTGATGTCAGAAAATTCATCAGAGGGCAACAAATTGGTGCCAATACCACCAACATTGATTATCACTGTATCTCAATCTCTGTCACAGTTGATAAATACAAATTGCGTGCTTCTTTAGGTAGCACTGCTGAAAAACACAGAATTAATGGGTGTTTCTGTGCACAAAAACACTAAATTGACCCTAAATTTTACTGTTTGTCGATATGTTCTGTTTTCCTCTCGCTATTCACTCTTCTATGTAATTCCCTACCCCAGTGCCCACTGGTTAGCAAAACCCTTTTTTCTGGCAAAACCCTTTTTCTTATATCATTGGGTGCAGGGAAATATTTGATGAAGTGCAGAAAGCAATAATGAGTTTATTCAATTTTGTGTAAGCTCGAGTTTGGACCAAACAATTTAACCACATACTATAATTTAAAAAAAAAAGAGAAGTGGTTATCTACAAAAATTAAGAAAAGAGTAAAATATTTCTTTTTCTTCTAAAATATATAGAACGTTGTTTTAGTACCTATAAAAAAGTTGTTTGCAATTTGTCCCACTAATTTTCAAACTTGTTACTTTTGATTTGTTTACACAGTGATTTATAGAGGAAAAGTGATTTAGACAGCGTTTGCAATCATCCTGTTATTAATTAATACTATAAATATAACCTTAACATTTTAACATAAAGTGTTACTAATTTTATGAACAATAAATGTGTAGTTGCATGCACAATGTTTTTGCTCATGGACGTGGGGACCAAAACATTAAAACCAAAAGAGTAAAAAGTCTTTTGGTAGGGTTATAAGGTTCATTCGATCAACTTGAATGGTGTGATCGCCATTCCACAATCTATTCTCAACCATACGTTGCAAATTAAGTCTTCACCTCTATCTTCAAAGTCAACTTTTTCAGTCAACGTCAATTATCGCAACAAAAATCTAGGGAACAATGTGACCTGATAGAACACGGATCCTTGAGTATTATGGAAATTATACGTCATCTAGAGATAAAGACAATTTTGTACTAGAGATAAGACAATTTTGTATTATATAAATATGGTGCAAATCTCACTTTACAAGTCGATTTGGTGGAGTTGAAATAAGTTTAAAGTTCACTTCTTAACATGGTATCAAAGTTATTATTTTCAAAGTCTATTATAACTGAATTTTTTTGAACATTCAGTTCCATCCCTAATAGACTAATAATATATAACCCGATCTGAGAGGAGTGTGTTAAAAATTTCACGTCGACTTAAAGAAAATTATTTTACCGTCATTACATTATTATTACTGTTATCAGTCACTGCCATAACTAAACCGCAAGAAAACTAAGGACAACGTTCCAAGCTTCATGGTCCCATTGTCACGTTGACCCTTAATCCGAATTTTCCCTGTTATATACCAGTCATAACAATTAACAAGCTTCATCGAGTGTTTTGACTTGGATCAGTAGCATAAAAGGGTTTGAGCAAAATGGGTGTTGTGAAGGGTCTCTTAGCTTTAACTTTGGTTCTGAACGTGGTTGTGGTGTGTAATGGAGGCACAAGCAGCTTCTTCGTTAGGAAAACCGAGAAATCAAGGGATATGCCAATTGACAGTGATGTGTTTTCAGTTCCTCCTGGTTATAATGCTCCTCAGCAGGTACATACTCTATACCCTTTCGGAGTTTTCTTTAGTTTGAATTGAATCAATGATAATGGGTGGTGTGTATTAAGGTTCATATAACGCAAGGTGACCTTGTGGGGAGGGGAATGATAGTGTCATGGGTGACGATGGATGAACCGGGTTCGAGTGCAGTGCGATACTGGAGTGAGAACAGTGGGAAGAAGAAGATTGCAGAAGGAAAATTTGTTACTTATAGGTTCTTGTCAAATTATTCATCTGGGTTTATTCATCACACCACCATCAGAAATTTGGAGGTACTTCTCCTTTCCATTATTTAAATCATGTGTTGCTTTTTGTCCACATGAATGCCATGGCAGAGAAGCTTGTGAGAAAAAAGAAAAAGAGCATTTTTGTTCGTGAATCAATTGCTGATATGTGTGCTTCTTTTGGGACAGTACAACACCAAATACTACTATGAAGTTGGACTTGGGAACACAACACGACAGTTTTGGTTTGTAACTCCACCAGAAATTGGCCCTGATGTACCATATACATTTGGTCTCATAGGTAACACTACTATATAGTATATGGTCTTTTTATTACCATGAATGGTTGAACATTTATTTAGCACTAATTTGAGACATAAAAGGTGCTATATGTCTGTGTCCTAATAGGCCAACAATATGTTTGTGATAAACTGGTGTGGCATTATTCGTAGGGGATCTTGGTCAGAGTTTGGATTCAAATTTGACGCTTTCTCACTATGAATCGAGTCCAAAAAAGGGACAAACTGTATTGTTTGTTGGAGATCTCTCTTATGCGGATCGGTACCCGAATCATGATAATGTGAGGTGGGATACTTGGGGAAGGTTTACAGAAAGAAGTGTTGCATATCAACCATGGATTTGGACTGTGGGGAACCATGAACTTGATTTTTATCCAGACCTTGTAAGTTTCTAATGCGATTTGACTCCATTTTGTTTTAACTATCTGAAAAACTTCTCTTTGTTTTTCTCAACAATAAATTGTAATGTAATGCATTTTCCAGTCCAAATCTTGGTAAGAATAGAGTTTTTAAGATAGATGAACACTTTGTTACAGGGTGAAACCGTACCTTTCAAGCCTTTCACCCACCGTTACCATGTTCCATACAAAGCTTCTCAGAGCACTTCACCCTTCTGGTATTCTATCAAGAGAGCTTCAGCACACATCATTGTGTTGTCCTCATATTCAGCCTATGGTAATGCACTCCTATGTCTTTTGCATATTACTTTGAAAGTGGTAGCACTTTTGTTAAGCTAATCAACGTTATTCTCAGGCAAATATACGCCACAATATACATGGCTTGAAAAGGAGCTAAAGAAAGTTAACAGGACAGAGACTCCATGGTTGATTGTTCTCATGCATGCACCTTGGTACAACAGCTACAATTATCACTACATGGAAGGGGAAACAATGAGAGTAATGTACGAAGCCTGGTTTGTGGAGAACAAGGTTGATGTTGTGTTTGCTGGTCATGTTCATGCCTATGAACGATCTGTAAGTGCTAAAACTTGAAATTTCTAATGCTTCTGAAAGCCACCAGTATCAATCATGTACCATTAGGCTTGCTTTCAAGCTTGGAAACATATTATGTTCCTAAAATTTAAGGTTCCATGATCTCTTTGGAATCAGTATATGATTGATGTGTTGCTATGTATCAGGAACGTGTTTCTAACATTGCATACAACGTTGTAAATGGCATTTGCACCCCTATAAAAGATCAATCAGCTCCTGTATATATCACTGTTGGTGATGGAGGAAATCTTGAAGGCTTAGCAACCAAGTATGCTCATTGAACGTAACATGATGATTCTTGTCACATTTTTCCTTACTTTTATGTTATTAAGGTTGAACAACATTTGAACTGCAGCATGACAGAACCACAACCAGAGTATTCTGCATTCCGAGAATCCAGTTTTGGACATGCCGTATTTGACATAAAGAACCGAACCCATGCTCACTACAGTTGGCACCGAAATCAAGATGGAGTTGCTGTGGAGGCTGATTCCGTTTGGTTTTTCAACCGATACTGGCACCCAGTTGATGATTCCACCGTTCAGGTTTCACATTGAAGCGCATATTCACTGATCTTTGTACAACAATGCATAATTTGATGTCAATAAATTCTTCAGTCGGTAACTATTTGGTGGCAAAACCACCAACATTGATCTTCCATGTCTATGAATCTCTGTCACAGTTGATGAATACAAATTGCGAGCTTCTGTTCTGAAACTCTGTATACTTTGATCGTAACAGTTCGTGTCAAATGCATAATGCAGTGTTCTTCTAAATTCTCATAATGCAAAAGACTTAAATAAAAGCAGCTTGAACTTGAATTACCCTCAAATGCCTGGTTTCTGACTATGTTAAGAGTAGTCATCTTTTGGAGTTAAAAAGATAATAGAAAATAAATAAAGATTGATGGAATTTATTGTGAAAATCTATGATATGCTACATTTTAATTTTTCGAATAACTGTTTAGAATAAAGTTGTAAAGAAAATTAGGTTATTTTTCTTGATAATTTATTAATTCTTTGTCATCAACGTTAAATTGATTGATGGAGAAGTTCAAAATTTGCGTGTTTCAAATGTTGGATAAATAATTAATAATAAGCTATTGAGTTTATTTTATTGAAAATATGCATAAATTATATTTAAATAGTGAATATACGTGGGAATACTATAAGATTAAAATTTAATTGTTACATAGATATAAAAATGTGAAAAAAATTGAAATTTTACTTAAAAATTAAATTATAAACTTTGGAATCAATTAATATAGAAGAAATCAAATTTAAATAAGCTTGAAAATGATATTCATTCAACTATCGAAGAAAACAAAAATACATTGAATTATAAAAAATAATATTCATTGAACAAGCATAACACTATTTAGTTATATCATATATTGTCATGTATTATTTATGTTGATGACACATTTTTTAAAAATCTTTCTTCCAATAAATTAGTTCACACTAATCGAAGTATGATCTCTTGTTGATGAGATGAATCTAAGTATAATCACACGAACCGAACCGAACGTGTTGAATTTTAAAACACATTGAAAAAAAAAAGGAGAACATTAACCCTTAATGATGAATTTAAAGGAAAATTTCACTTTATAATGTGCGTAAAAAATTTCACACCCAAGTCTTTTCAGGACCAACACCACAATCGTAAACATAATACTTTTCTCCAAATTAAATATAACAAGTGTATAAACAGTAACATAAATAAATTTTGGAATTTAAAGGACAAGATTCAATTGGTATGTGAATCTTTCACACAAATAACTATTTTGTCAAAGTGAAGAACATAGAGTTTCGAAATTGGTAAAAACATAAATATTTAGGAAAAATAGAAAAATATTATGAGATGAGAAACAAAAAGGTGAAATGGGAGTGGCAAAGCATTGAGAATAAAAAGATGAGAAGAATGCAAAAGACACATAAGAGAAGAGAAGGTAATGTTAGGGTTAAGGTTCAAAAGAAGACATACCAGTTGGGTGGGGTGTAAAGTATTAGAATTGCAGTGAATGTGGTAAGGTGGGACAACGAGAGCAAGGGATAAAGGCGGCATGGCCTTTTACGATAGTAACGGGGATGAAAAGCTCATGATCATTGTCTCAATGGTGGTGATTGAATTAAAAATGGAGTGTGCACAATGTTTAGAGTATGAGGTTATCCAAGAAAAAGAAACAAATAGAATACACAATTCAATTAGTAAGTAGTAAATCGATAGAAGTTCAATTTTTTAAAAATAATACTGTTTAATTTTTATTATAAATAATTTATTTTTTCCGCTTTAATATTTAATTTTTGTTATAAATAGTTTAGATTTTTTTGTTACTTTAATATAATAAAGATAATTATAGTTAAATGTAGTTAGATTAATTTTGTTCGTCCCTAAAAGATAAAATAATTTTATAAAAATGAAATATTCATGAATATAAAGAGAAAATAGAAAAAACAAAAAATTATAACAAAATAATAACATAAATAACATACAACTGAAAGAAGTTATCAAAGATATTTAATGAAACCTATCGTTTTTATATTGGTCAAACTAATTTTATCAATTTCTTTTTCATCACAACAAATGCTTCCTTTTAATATCCTTTATTTATTTTGTTTGAATTCCTTAATTATTTTTTAACCTTTCATTACTTTTCGTTTTATTGAGAAGATCCAAATTGAACTTTTTACGATTTTGATTTATTTTAATAATTCCTTTTAAGTATACATTTTATATGATTGGACGTATACATAATTTCATGCTATAATAAAAGTAATCAATCCTATTAGTACGAGAGATATTAATCAATATCCTATCACATATGTTAAATTTTGTTTAAAATAACTACAAATATTTTCTATAATGTCATATATTGAGGTTAAAGATCTAAAATTTAGAAAATTTCATTTAAGAGACAATAACCAGATAATCAAATCAAAAAGACGAAAAAATATATGACAAAATTTTAATTTATTTTTATCAGCAAACACGTAACAAAGTAAATATAATAAGTACGAAGAAATTAAATCTATAATAAATTTAAAGGTTAGTCAATAAATAATTATAAAATATTTATAAATAGAAATAAAAAATAATGTTAATGGATTGTGTCTACCTCTCCTTTCACAATCGTTAACGTCTCACTTTCCTCACAAAGACTAATTCGCTTGAAACAAACACAGAAATCTAGCGAACAATTTCTTTTCATGTGAGATGGAAGAGAAAGAGAGAAAGAGAGAAAGAGAAAAAAGATGAATAAGTGTGCGAGTGTGATAGATAGAGAGACACGAGACCTGATAAGAACATGGATCCTTGAATATTTTATCATCATACATTATTATTACTGTTATCAATCACTGTCTTAATTAAACCGAAAGGAAACTATGGACAACGTTGCAAGCTTCATGGGCCCATTGTCACGTTGACCCCTAATCTGAATATTCCTTGTTATATGCCATTCCTTGTTATATTCCTGGATCAGTAGGATCAGAGGGTTTGAGCAAAATGGGTGCTGTGGAGGGTCTCTTAGCTTTAACTTTGGTTCTGAATGTGTTTGTGGTGTGTAATGGAGGCTCAAGCAGCTCCTTCACTAGGAAAACAGAGAAGACTGTGGATATGCCACTTCACAGTGATGTGTTTTCAGTTCCTCCTGGTTATAATGCTCCTCAGCAGGTACATACTCTATACCCTTTCGGAGTTTTCTTTTGTTTGAATTGAATCAATGGTAATGGGTGGTGTGTATTAAGGTTCATATAACGCAAGGTGACCTTGTGGGGAGGGGAATGATAGTGTCATGGGTGACGATGGATGAACCGGGTTCGAGTGAAGTGCGTTACTGGAGTGAGAAGAGTGGGAAGAAGAAGATTGCAGAAGGAGAAATTGTTACTTACAGGTTCTTCAATTACTCTTCTGGCTTTATTCACCACACCACTATCAGAGATTTAGAGGTACTTCTCTTTTCCATTTTTCATTGTTATGTTCTTTGTTGTCCAGATGCACGCCAAGGCAGAGAAGCTTGTGAGAGAAAAGAAAAAATTTTGTGAATCAACTTTTGATATATGTGCTTCTTTTGTGGCAGTATAACACCAAATACTACTATGAAGTTGGACTTCGGAACACAACACGACAGTTTTGGTTCGTAACTCCACCAGAAATTGGCCCTGATGTACCATACACATTTGGTCTCATAGGTAACACTACAATATAGTATAGGGTCTTTTTACTACCATGAATGGTTGAACATTTATTTACCATTAATTTGAGATAAACGGTGCTACATGTCTGTGTCCTAATAGGCCAATATGTTTATTGTAAACTGGTGTGGCATTATTTGTAGGGGATCTTGGTCAGAGTTTTGATTCAAATGTGACTCTTACTCACTATGAATTGAGTCCAAGAAAAGGAGAAACTGTACTGTTTGTTGGAGACCTCTCTTATGCTGATAACTATCCGAATCATGATAATGTAAGGTGGGATACTTGGGGAAGGTTTACAGAAAGAAGTGTTGCATATCAACCATGGATTTGGACTGCAGGGAACCATGAAATTGATTTTGCTCCAGAACTTGTAAGCTACTCAAACCAATTCACTTTATCTGGTTTTAATTATCTGAAAAACTTCTTTGTTTTCTCTCAAAGATAATTTTTAACTTTGGTGTAATGCATTTTCCAGTCCAAATCTTGATAAGAGGTGAGTTTTTAACATAGATGAACACTTTGTTGCAGGGTGAAACCGTACCTTTCAAGCCTTTCACCAACCGTTACCATGTTCCTTACAAAGCATCTGAGAGCAGTTCACCCTTCTGGTATTCTATCAAGAGAGCTTCAGCACACATTATTGTCTTGTCCTCATATTCAGCTTATGGTAATGCCCTCCACATCTTGTACATGATTCCTACTTTTGTAGAGAACATTGGTTAATTCTTTGATTTCAGGTTAACTCATTTCTGTTTTGTAATAACTTCACTTAGCAATTAGCTTTAATTTACAGCAGAAAAATAAAATTATGCTCAATAATTTCGGCTCTTAGGTCTGTATCTATATGTGTGTATCAACTTAATGTGCACTGTTGCTGTTTATCTAAAAGCATGATGTCGGTGTCCTAAATTACTGACCAACGACACTTACCTTAATAATCTGTGTGTGTATGTCAAGTTAATAGTTCAAACGTAGAAAGTTAAGTTGCTTTCTTCCGCCACTCTGTTTTTTTATTGGATTAAATGCACACCTAATCCATGATGCCACTGCTTTGAAATTGGTAGCCCTTTGTTATAATAATCTTGGTTATTCTCAGGCAAATATACACCACAGTATAAATGGCTTGAACAGGAGCTACCGAAAGTTAACAGAACAGAGACTCCTTGGTTGATTGTTCTCATGCATTCACCTTGGTACAACAGCTACAATTATCACTACATGGAAGGGGAAACAATGAGAGTAATGTACGAAGCCTGGTTTGTGCAGTACAAGGTTGATGTTGTGTTTGCTGGTCATGTCCATGCCTATGAACGATCTGTAAGTGCTAAAACTTGAAATTTCTAATGCTTCTGAAAGCCACCAGTATCAATAATCATGTACCATTAGGCTTGCTTTCAAGCTTGGAAACATATTCTGTTCCTAAAATTTGTGATTCCATATTCTCTTTGGAATCAGTATATGATTGATGTGTTGCTATGTATCAGGAACGTGTTTCTAACATTGCATACAACGTTGTAAATGGCGTCTGCACTCCTATAAAAGATCAATCAGCTCCTGTGTATATCACCATTGGTGATGGAGGAAACCTTGAAGGCTTAGCAACCAAGTATGCTCATTGAACGTAACATGATGATTCTTGTCACATTTTTCCTTACTTTTGTGTCATTAAGGTTGAACAACATTTGAACTGCAGCATGACAGAACCACAACCAGAGTATTCTGCATTCCGAGAAGCCAGCTTTGGACATGCCATATTTGACATAAAGAACCGAACACATGCTCACTACAGCTGGAACCGAAATCATGATGGAGTTGCTGTGGAGGCTGATTCCGTTTGGTTTTTCAACCGATACTGGCACCCAGTTGATGATTCCATCGCTCATGTTTCACATTAATACGCACATTCACTGATCTTAGTACAACAATACACAATTTGATGTTAAGAAATTCATCTGTCGGCAACTAATTGGTGCCAGTACCTCCATCATTGAAACACATTACACTTTTATGGTATGATTTTAGGTAGCACTGCACAAAAACACAGAATCAAATTCATCATCCAATATGCTTCTAAATTCTCATAATACTTGGGAATCGTACCATTTTGATACCAGAAACCTAAATAAAAGAAGCTTAAACTTGAATTACCCTCAAATGGCTGCTTTCTAGCTCTTGTGTCTCTCTTTATTTTGTGGGAAGAGTAGCCATCTTCTGAAGATAAAAAGAAAAAAAATAAAATAAAGATGGATTGAATTTATTTTGAGAATCTACAATATGCTACAGTTAGTAGTTCTTCTTCAACATTAACATGTAATGTACACGGGCCAAAATTTGGTGTTACTTGGCCCATTTAATGTGGACCTACACATGTTAGCCTATCAGCATCTTCTTCCTGTATTCCAAAAATTTCTCCTCAATATGATATTTTGTTATTTTTGAATTATATAATTTAGGATATAAATTTTCTATTCTAGAATATACAATTTGAAATATATTTTTTTATTTTGTATTATTGAAAATATAACCCAGAATATAATTTTTCGTATTTAGGAAATCAGAAAACCCGAAATATAAAAATTGTATTTCAAATGGTATAATCTAAAATACATTTATATTTTAAATTATATAATTTAAAATTTATTGTATATTTTAAAATATAAATTTGGAATAAAAAATATATTCAAAATTATATATATCAGAATATAAATATTTATGACAAGTTGTATGGAGGTGTAGGAAGAAACCCCTAGGCTATGTAAGGTTGGTGATCAACCAATTTAACCACATACTATATTTTTTAAGAACGTAGGTGATTATCTACAAAAAATAAGAAAATAGTGCAATATTTTAGTTGAACAATCGTTAAAAAGTAGATAAACACAAAAGTTAGAGAGAATAAAACTCATATTTTGGTTGGGTCAGAAATATATTCTACTCTTAAGAAAATTAAAAAATAAACTTAATTTACTCTATCTCTTTATTAGATATTTGGTATTTATTGTTGTTGTATATAAAGTGTGTAAGTATTTATTGTGTACGGGTGTTTTATTGGATGCTTAGACTATAAAAAATTATCAGTTTTAAAGATTTTGCCAATAGTTAATAGTTGAAGAAATGCCTTGTACTTTTTTTTTAATTAGTCGGATGATACTCATTATTTTCAGATGTGTCAGTTTGGTATCCGCTTTTAAAAATATGTTAATCTAGTCCCAATTTTGAAAAAGTGTCTTAATCATATCCCTTTCACACAAAACTTATTAAAGCCGTTAACTTAATTCATGACTTTTGCCACGAAATTCTAATATAAGTATCAATATTTAATTTTGGAAGTCATTTTAAATATCAATACCGTTAACGGTGTTAATAATTTTTTGCTAAAAATGACCTAATTGAAGCATCTTTTCAAAAGTTAGGACTCAATTGACACATTTTTAAAAATGAATACCAAACTGACACATCTAAATAAAAGTAACTGTCATATCTCAGTAATTAAACTTTTTTTTTTTTGGAGTGAATAGGGACTTATTGCAATGATACCCTTATTTCACATGTCAACATCCATTTACAAAGGAAAATTTGCAAATTAGTTAGATTCACATATTCAACTCTACGAAGTATATGACATTTTTTGTCGTCAACATCTACAACTGTTACCATTCGTATCGACACGGTAAACAGTGAATGGAATTAAATATAGTTTTACTTTAAAATAAAGAAGGAACGTTTGATTTGATTGAATGGAGGTAACAGTTGCTTCTAAAGTTCAACATAGCTTGGTTTTGATTGAACAAAGACATTCCTTGCACGGTAATTCAGCATAGTGTGCAGAATTGTTGTGGTGATTGGTCAGCGCATTATATTAAGATTATTTATTATTAGAAGCAGTGATTAGAGAGTTGACAAAAAAATAAATAAATAGAAGAAGATGGAGAAGGGTCTTGTCCAGCCAAGTTCTTTTCAACGAGGCAAAATGGTGTCTTTAGATAAAATTTCTAATTCTGTAGTTTCTCCAAAAGGGTGTCTCTTTCTGTTACCCTAAAGCTAAAGCACACTCACTTTTATCTATCTAACTATATCTATATCTATATATATGTATATGCTCTTTCTTTCAGGATTATACCTTCTCTCCACTACTGTTATCATTGGAAGAATGGAAGAAGTAAAGGTGTCAGCAGAAAATAAGCAGAAAAGAAGGTTCCAAAGAATATGTGTCTTCTGTGGAAGTAGAGTGGGATATAGGTCTTCATTCAGTGATGCAGCCCTTGTGCTTGGTGAATTGCTGGTGATAGTTTTTGTATTATTTTTAGTTCCCAATTCATGAATTGGGTTATGTCTTCTCCCTTGATCAACTCTTGCATGTGTGTTTGTTTGTTCAATTTGTTTTGGGTAGGTTGAAAGGAAGATTGATTTGGTTTATGGAGGAGGAAGATTAGGACTAATGGGTTTGATCTCTGAAACTGTGCAAAAGGGAGGTGGTCATGTTCTTGGGTACTATTTTTTTTACTTTTGATAGATCACATCAGTTTCCCTTTAATTCACGAGCTTCATTGTTTGTTTATCTTTTTCCTTGTTAGTGTGATTCCTAAAGCTCTGCTTCCTCGTGAGGTACAATTGTTTATTCATCCTTGATTAGATTACTATCATCATCATCATCATCTGCTTCTTTCAATCTGAACTATTCATTACACTGACCAAAGCCTGCAATTAGATTTCTGGGGAAACTTTTGGAGAAGTGAAAACAGTTGCAAATATGCATGAAAGGAAGTCAGTGATGGCTAAACATTCTGATGCGTTCATTGCTCTTCCTGGTATATATCATAGACAAGATTTCGAAGTTCTTTTCCATATTGAAACATTCTTATAGTTAGTTACTTCACAAATATATATATATATATATATATATATATATATATATATATATATATGAACTAAACCAAAGTATGAAACTGTTCAGGAGGCTATGGAACCATGGAAGAGTTGCTGGAGGTGATAGCCTGGTCCCAACTAGGGATACATGATAAACCAGTAAGATCATCCTCGTTTGAATCAATGAATATGTTTGTAAGCGTTAAGGATTTATAAACTCTGATATGTTTTATAAAACAGCACATGAAGCTTGAGAAGCTGAAAATGTTTAGAAAGGTTGTGTTTTAACGAAACAAACACAAATGAAAATGAATTTTGGATATGGGTTTTTGACTTCTTTAATTTGTTAATGATAATTGACGTTGTAGCTGTGAATCTGTAGGTGGGTTTGTTGAATGTAGATGGGTATTTCAACAGCTTGTTGACCTTATTTGACAAGGGAGTGGAAGAGGGTTTTATAGACAACTCTGCAAGGCATATTGTAGTCATAGCAGACACAGCAGAAGAACTGATAAAGAAAATGGAGGTACGAAAGTACTCACAACAACATGATGATTTTGATCATAACCAAGATAAATTTTTTGGTAATTTTTTTCTTGTTTCTTTCAGGAATATGTTCCCAACCATCAGAAGGTTGCATCAAGACAAAGTTGGGAAACTGGGGAGGTGCTATGATCTTAGATGTTCATCATCAATTTGCATAAAGAACGTGTAGTCCCATTTACTTTCAACAACAAAAAATGAAGCAAAAGTACTATCTCTAGCGTGGAAATCTAAAGATTCTACATCATTAAGCATGAAACGTGCATGTTCAAAATCCATTGAATAATACTAAATTTAGTGAACTTTGAATATTTCCCTGAAAGATCCATTGACTCCATCATTAAATTGCATGTATTGTTTATGATTATTTTTGACGGACCCCATCGTCCACTTGGTCCCTGGTTTTTATTTAGAAGAGAAAATTGGTGGTTGGAGTGCGATGTGTGAATTGAAGCATTCCTCTTGCTCCTTCCGTTTGTAGACCGGTCCCATTATAAAAGTGACACTTTTGTTTGTTTTTTAGCCTCTTTCAACTTCAGAGAGAACCTGTGCAATGGACTTCACAATTCATTGGGTAACATTTCCTACTCAACAAGGGGCACCAAAGATAAAGAGATATATCCGAAAATGATATTCTCTGTAGTATAGTTCCTATGGTACAAAAACGAATATACAATCTCGAGATTTGTGGGGTGTTTTATTTTTCCCTTTTTTTTTCTTCTTTTTTACGCGTTTGTGTTTTGAAATTATTGCATTTAAAATGTTCGTGATCCTTGATAATTTCCTTAATCTGGCAGTTTTGTTTCGTCCACTTATTTACCATTTTTTTTATTGTTTTTGTTTTATTAAAAATAGTTGCACAGATCTGGAATAAAAGAAATTCTCTGAACTCTTTTCTTATGTACACCGATGTGATTAGAATCCGATACTCATCTGAAATGGGTGATAATTGAAACGGGTATACTTCTTCCTGTTAGATATTTTTACTTTTTTAAGTATAGCTTATCTTATCATCTGAAGTTAGTCTTGTGGAATAAAATATACGTGTCAATCAATTCTGTTTTTTTTTCTTTTGCTGTTAAACGATAATTCATCAAGGATGTGGTTCAAGTCAATATGTTAAGTTCTACTCAGTTTAATACGACACTGATGTTATTTATATAAACACATGTTTATCAAATATTCCATCAACATTTATTATTTCTCTTTTCTTTAAATCTATGCTTCTCTCTCTAGATGCCATCTTCATGTTAGAGATCCTACAATTAATCGATACCATACGAAATAAAAATTTACACTAAAGTAAAGGAATACAACGTGGAATACTTTTTTATTGGTAGAATACTAGAAGCAGACTTTAAAATGGTGTAATGGATACGTTAGAAAACAAAGCAAGGTCGATGGATTGAGCAATAAAGAGAAACGAATTCATTCTGGTTGTACAAGTATAAGATGAAGTGAAGGGGCCCTCAATTATTGGGTTGGACAAGATCTAATAAGAAAAGAGTAGCAGAAGGTAGTGCTTGGGACGTGGCTGTACTTTTAGGTGCAAGTCAAATTTATAACACTTTGCTTTGTTAAGCCAATCTTACAATCTCATTTCACAGCACTTGTTGCATAAAACCATTGTAAAGATATAACAGCTATGGTACTGCAGTTACGATGGCAAAGTTGAAAGAAGCCTAAAATATAATTTCCTTTTAAACTATTAAAGAGAATGTTAGTAATCCATAAAATGCAAACTATTATAGGAACAAGGGGTTCTGCAAGAAGGGATGTTGCTAGTAGCCACAGCCTACAAGGTTACAAAGAAAATGAATATTTTACAAGGATATCCGCGTTGCAAAAGATATGCAAGCTCCCACATATATACATTTCTGAGGAAAAAGTATTTCTGGAAATCTTCTACTGAAACTTAGGAACTCACGAAGAGTGAGAAGAAATTTTTTTGGGGGGTAGAAAGAGTGAGAAGATTACCTTAATGGAGATTGCTACAATTTTTACAATTATACACGCACGACATGTTACAGTACCGGTACAAGCAGAGGAATAAATAATTGTTGAAATCCTGGAGATGAATAATTTCAGAAGCATTTCCGGTGAATGATGGATGGTCCGGTTTCATCATAGTCTGCCTTGGTTATATGCTGATTTTGAGGGAAAACCACTTTGGCAAGTATTGCACCTCCCACCCATGCAGAATACATGGTTAAATTTTCTGGCATGTATTCTGGAGGCTGCAATAAGCCAGAGATTATCCACCAGTGGCAAGATTAGTTAAAACAAGAATAATAATATTATCTTTAAGGTTTCTAACGTTATATTAAGTTGGTATAAATTTGAAGTCACTTTACTAGATAACCAAATTACCTTAACAAGGGTGGGTTGAACGGCAGATGAACTTAAGCTAGATTCTTTCTGAAATCTCTCTTCAAAACCTGGCAATGAGAAGTGGCATTAGCCCGTCAGAGATAACTAAGAGAAACAGCATTGGCATAGGTAGGAAATCTTAGTAGTGTGAGATAAAGCCAATATTGTCGGTAGAAATATGAATATCTTGATGTAAAACATAATTGGAAATAAAAAGACCTAAATTCCATCTGCAACTAAATGTAAAACTTAAATTCCATATAATAACTATTTATACAAGTAGGGAAGTAAATCCAGATTCTGTGAAATAAAGAAAAAAGGGAACATCAAAGATTGCCATTTCTACCCCAGTCCGCAAATAGTAAGTATACAGAATTAAAGCTGTTCATATTTTATTGTGGCCTAAAGAAAAATCCACCAGAAAAGGTCATATTAGAATTTCCATATATAAATATTATTTCAAAAATACGTTAGGAAGCCCCATGCAGCTTTGTTGGACAATGCAGGACCAAGTGAGGAATGTGATGGATGAGAGGAAGAGAATAGAGAGCTTAAAATATAATGGGGAGGCCCTTAATGAAACAGTAGTAAGAACAACCTTGTGAGCAGGAGTTTACATATCCAAATCCTAGAAACAGCCTTTCCACTTGTACATCACAGTTTCTAACTAAATAATATGAATTTATTTGTCAAATATTAGGTTATATTCTACTCTGATCTCAAAGGAAGTAGGATCCCTTACATTCAAAGTAGAAGATATAACAATTAAAAGATATTGATGGACAAACCAAATATAAGCACATTGTCTTTAGATGGAAAAACAACAAAAAGCATAACCAATTAGAACTTCATATCAAGCTTATCCTAAATTCACCAGAACTGATGAAGACAAAAATATACCTGCCATAGATGAAGTGCCACCACAAACCACAGTATTTTCCAGCAGCTGCCGTTGATTATCAGATGACACAGTTGAAATAGCACGGACAAGCTGATCAACAATGCCATGAGCCTCTAAACCCAATAGACATGGCTGGAATAAAGCTTCCCCAACCGTATATCTTTCTCTCCCAATTGTTATCACCTACAATATAATTCAACTTTCAGATAAGTAATAAATTATTGAAGATGCATTTATAGAACTTAAATATAAACACACATTGTTGACACTGGGGTGAAGGAAACAAATGTTGTTGAGTTGTTGGTAGTTTTTATCCTATCAAACCAGCCAGTTTTCTCTCAAAAATGAAATAACCTTAAGGCTGGGCCAGAATTTTGAAACACAAAAGCAGCTGAACCATTAATAGAGCCAACTTGACGTTCTCAGGAAGACATACTGTTACACAGCCTCTCCTGGTGGAATGTGAAAATTACTTATACAACTTTTAACAGTTTGAGTATGCAGAGATTTACAAAGGGTTTCTTCAAAAGGCTGATTAAAATATATAATAACACAATAAAAAAAAGCTGCATGATAAGCTAAAAATATCACATTTTAATTGGTAAATCACAGAAAGTTGAAAACAGAATGTATTCCAATGTAACATCAGTCACCACCTCACAAGTTTTGCTTAAATCAATCAATTCTCTGCTTACTGATTTTTAATATCACCTTTTCTTTCATTTTCTTTTACTTCCCTTTTACCAATCAGAGTATTGCTAGTCAAAACTATCAGAATTAAGAAAGCAGACCTGTCCATCAGGAAGGGTATGCTCCTCCACAGGACAAAAATATTGGGTCTTTTGATAAGCTAACTCATCTACAGCACAGCATGAGTACTGTTCTTTTATTTTCTCCACATCAGACAGGCTGATATTTACTTTTGGATTGGACTTGCCTAGTTCTTGAGCCAGGAAATTAGTTAGATCAATACCTCCAAACTCAAATCTTCTTGAAGCAATGTGGTGAACAGCACCCTCAATTACTGGTGCAATATCTAGGCACATAACCAAAAAAAATAAAAATAATGATACATATAACAAGTAAGCTCAAAAACATGTTCATATTTTAAGACAAACACTCAGACATCTATTCATTTACTCCAATTGTGCATGCAATATTTACTGGAACACTATCTAGTTTAGTTTAAAACATAGAGAGTATCAGATAAGTTGTAATTGAAATGTATTAATCTTGGGCGAATTTAACTTTTTTTTCAATAAATTTTAGATAATATTTTCATTGGTCCACTTACTAGCTACATCGTAATCAAAAGTTATTCGTAGTTTTGTGTGAAAGTTAAAATATAGTAATTCCTGACACTTATCTGCAGAAAAGAAAATTAAGGAAAACTACTTGCTTCGTCTTTAAATTTGATTCCACTAGGAAAACAAGATGTACCAAAAAAATAGTGGCTCGGTGGAACAGTGAAACTTCAATAAATTCATACTAGGATCCTAAGTTATGTTATTTGATAAGATCCTCAGTACATAATTCCTTCCATTCAAAAACTGGAAGCTAGTAACACAACGAATCTAGCATAAAAGGCACATAAGGAATATACACCGATTGGAATATAAGAAATGGAGAATAATTGTTTCATCATTTTGAATCTGTTAAATTTCAAGTGGACTAACTATATGATAATGATATTCAATTTTACTATTGAGATTAGATAAAGAAAATTAATAAATCATTAATTCTTTACTCTGTAGCAAAAACAAAAAGGCAGGACATCAGACATCCTGTTACCCACAGACCCTGTGATACAAGAACACATCATGCTAAGTGCTAGAGATAACATACTGCGATATCAAAAATAGACAGCTTGATTCACACAGCATGTAGCTGAAAGCAACCATCTATTCAATGCAGACACTATTTGCACAATTCAAGTAAAGTTCCATTGCTTCAGGCGTTGATACCTATTTTTCCATGTCCAATATCAACAGTGCAACCTGAGATACGTCCCACAGCATACAGTGATAACACTGCTTGTTCTGAAGCATAAAACCCTGATATGTTGAATGTTTCAAACATTAATTGCACCAACTGTTCTTTGTTGGTCTGCAAAGTTGGAAAACAATAACATATATACTAGTTAAGAAAAGATATATATAATATAACACTAGCAAAACAATAATACTAACTTATTAAACATTAATTGCACCAACTGTTCTTTGTTGGTCTGCAAAGTTGGAAAACAATAACATATATACTAGTTAAGAAAAGATATATATAATATAACACAAGCAAAATAATAATACTAACTTATTAGTGGCAATTCAATTTAACAAAAGGTTGCCTGATTAGTTTAGATAGGTAAAAGGAAACAAAAAACTAGCAAAGGATAATACATATTCATATACAGAAAAAAGATATCTAGGAAAAATGTGTTAAGGAAAAGAGAAAGCAAGCAAGTATCAGAAACCTTTGGGGTACAAAGTGGATCTGTAAAGAGTATTTGACCTTCGTTGCCAATTTCCCATCCAAGACCAGTATATAAAACATGCTGCAACAAATCCTCAATGGCATCCCAATCTCTAATAAATCCCCGCACAACTGGATCAACCGTGACATTTTCAGCCAGTGAATTATCAGTAACCGATCCATCATCAAGCAGTTGTTTCATTTTAGTGGGAATTATCTGAGTCACATACAAAGAGGCTCAATGAGGCATTCTGAGATAGTTGAGAACTAAAATTGACGAGATGATTGTGAAGTCAAATGTTATACTTGAGCATTGCAGAGTGGATTAGAATTATGCATTAAAGGAGATTAAACCTCTCAAATGTTATGACAGATAATAACAATGATGTATACGCTCACACGTAGACACCATACTCTAATAGTCTAGATAATTGCATCAATACTTAAAGAGATCTGAATGCTCACCTTAATTCATATTTTTTAAAATGGTAACAGTTTGGTGGTGATAGACCACTTACTAGTCTTCAGAGCTTTCTGCCCACTTTCTATGAAGTTATTCTGTGAGTGGGAGAAAGTAAATTTGTTCAATGAGAGAGAAAATTTATAACACCCAGCAGTAAATAAGAACCTCTCAATGAGCTATTAACCATATATCTTGAATCTATACCCTCACACTTTGACATCATGACGACCTCATTTAATATTCAAAGACATTAGTGATCGGTAGATAAAAGATTGCTATAGTCACCCAAGAGTAGAAGTAGAAAATCAATAATATAGGTTTTAACTTTCTTAATCGACTCCTCCTCTCGAGTTACTATAGCAATAGGTTCATCCCTGCCTACTTATTATACCTCTGAATATCATAAAAAGTTTTCATGATAGTAAGAGATTCATGAACTATAACCAAGAGTCCACTGAGAGGTCCTATACACTACTGGAGATTATAAATTGTCTATCTCATTAAGCAAAATTTACTTACTCTCCCCCTCACAAAATAATTCCAAAGCAAGTGAGACGCAAGCTCTCAGAGATAATCATGTTCAATTACCGCCAAATTGTTCCTGCTGGAAGCGGGAATTCAAATCTCTATGACTATTATTGCAAGTACACATGCTATATTATTGTATCTATATATGTATCCGTTATTACTATTATCCGTCCATAGCAGTGAAGGTAGAAAGCATTTGCAAAACCCTATTCTTAGATTATTATCATCACAAATAGACAGAGAGAGGAATGAAAGAAAACCATGGCCGGAGTCTGGTCGGGAATTGCAAAACCGGCTTTGAGAAGCTTAGAACCGACGTCCACCACCGCCGCTTCCATCGCTTCCTTAACCGAAACTAAACCCTAAACCCTAATTTCTATCTTCTCTCTTTAACAAACAACCTTCTTCGCTTCTTCCTTCACTTCAACCCCTCTTCCCTCTGAGCCTCTCAGTCACACTCAATTATCATGTCAACACCCTCATTTCTCAAACATGATATTTGTTTTTTCCCTAAATAACACAATATGTTTTTTAATATAGACACCATTTTAAAACACAATTTCATAGAATTTTCTCAGAAAAATAGTACTATATAATTATTTTTAAAATGAATTATCAAATATATCAAATTATAACTTATCAACAACACAGCCCGTGATCATTTGGAAAATTAATATGTAAGCTTTTAAGTTCATTAAATTAAAAATGAGTTCAGTTCACAAAATATATTTTTCCATACATATATATATATATATGGAAAAAATGTATTTTAGTCCTTATACTATTTCACATAATTCATTTTAGTCTTTACATTTTTAAATTAATGAAATAGTGTTTAAAGTTTAGAAAATAAACAACTTTAATACAACTTTTAAAAATCTTTTAGACAGTAAAAAAATTTATAAAATATTAGTTTAAATATGAGAACAAACTAATTTAACATGTTTTTTAAAAGTTGGAGAACTAATTTATCCATTTGAAAAGCGAGGATCTAAACCTAAATTTGACACTAAAATCCTACTTTTCCTTGATTTTTCTAGATTTAGATGTTTTCCTACACAAAAATAAAAACTAAAATTAATCACGAAAGTTAAATTTAAGTGAGGATAAATTATTCTCTTAACTTGATTTATTTTATATTTAAAATTGTCAAAATATAATTATCCATTATTCTAATGTCATATCAGCATGTTTTTACTGAAGTATGTTTCTACTCAAGTATCTTGTTTATAGAATAAATATAATTTATTTATCTTAAAATAAACTAGTGAAAATATGTGTATATACCTTTTTTCTATAATGATAAAAAATAATTAAAAAAGCATATAATTCATTGTACAAAGTTTTATTTACTTTATAGATGGTTTAATAATTACAAAAATGATTAAATAAGATACATGGACGAGAATCCTTTGTATACATGTATAAATGTTAGGAAATAAAACATATTTATGTTTATAAAAGTAAAGGAGACTTTAGGAAAGGGATATGCAAGAGATCTCCATTTGGATGAGAACAAATGTTGAAGATTTCTGCGGATTTAAATATCGTTTTTACTACGTAACAATTTCAACTATTGAAACTAAAATTAATCGTGAAAATTTATTAGACAATAATCGCAATTTAGATAAAAATACATATGATAAAAAAATATTTTTTATATTTTTGTTTGGTTTGTATTGCTTGAATAAGGACATAAAATTTATTTTATTGAGTACAATAGTTAATCCCATGTTAAAAATTGTTAGTTCAACATATATTTTAAAAAATTAGAAAAGAAAAAATTCTCCATAGTTTCAACTGCTTCCAAAGACCAAAAAGGTCAAGAGAAAACTACCATTCAGTATTTATCCAACTATAGATGCATAAGAGGAAAAATAATCACCTCGGACTAATTCTCCAGCAACTACAACTAAAAGTGATTTACTATTTACAGTTGTTAATCTGTCATGCATGCAACCACGCCACAAGGCAACAAAAAGAAAAACTATTGTAGAAAACTTAAAGAAGGAAGAAGATGATATTCACGAAAATTTATATACAATGCCTAAAAATCTATTCAAGAACTGAAACAAGGACTAGAAACCAATTCATATGCTACCTGACCAAATTACTTGATCACGTTTTCGTTTATGATCCTCAGGCAGAGTCAGATTATCGTCGTCGATGTTCACAGGTATCGAAGTACACAAGCCTGTGTCCACAGCAAAATGACTGTCGCTAACTAGATTAGCCGGTTCCTCATCTATTGAAATCAAATTTGACTGCTCCTCAACTGAGACATCACCATTGCTTTTCAGTTGTTCCTCAATGGAACGATCAACATTGCTTTCCTTGACAGAGGGATCTACTGAACTGTTGGTTTCTTGTGTGTCAACTTGAAGAAGGTCTTCAAGGAAACGATCAGTGGCAGGACTTTTCTGAGAAATAAATTTCACGTCCAAGATTGGGTTTTCAAAATCTACAACAGAGGAACCTACTGAAAATCCAAGAACGTTCTCTAAGATGTTCTCGTGGAAGGCCTTTCTAGGTACCTCTCTTACAACAGTGTCTTCAGTTCCTGAAGTCGGTCCCTCCTTGGTGATACTGTAACAATAGGGGGTCTGATTGTCGAGCAAACCATCAGTTTTCTGACCATTGATTTTTCCATTACCATCTTCTTCAGAGTTGTCAATAAAACTTGTTTCAGGATTGAGTTCAGTTAAACTATTAGTTTTCTCATGCACCTCTTCTTGATCTCCTCTAGCAATGCAAAGTTGCTCATCTTCTTCAGCTTCCTGGGCAGTCTCTTCAGACTGTTTATAATTAGAATCCGGGTTTATCTTCTCACCATTTTCCAAAGTGTTAGATGAAGCTAACACTTGGATGTGACTAAATTCCCCACTTTCTGCAAGACCAACTGAGTCATTCTTGGCCATCTCACTATTGCTCCCATGGTCATCATCATCATCATCTTCATTTACAAACTCAGGGGCTTTAACAGTTAGACTTTTCGTATACTTTGGACAGTCCATCGACGTAGAAGATAAAAGATTAGCTAATGCAGAAGATAATGCATCATCAATTGTGTGCTTTCCTTTATCTTTTAAAGAACTTGTTTCTTGTCCTGATGCGTTACCTTCTTCATCCTCGCCATCAGGAAACTCAGGGGCCGTAACTACAAGACCTGGGAGCAATGAAGTAATATTTCCTGAATCAGACCTATGAGGAGAGACATGTGGTATCTCTGTGTGTAAATGATTCTCATCTGGTTCACTTTCCCTATTCACCACATAATCAGGACAATCACTGCTGTTGGCATCTGATTCAATACAAGAAGCATCAGGAGATAAAATCCTACAATGTGATGGCAATGCAGAGTTCTGCAAATTCTTAGTCAATGTGTCCACTTGCTGCTCAACTCTTTGAAGTCTCGCCTCCATGCTGCTCATGGGCACTACCATTTTCTCTTGAAAGCCCAAACAGATTTCTTCTATCCTGTCCATGCGTGATACAAGCTGTTCCAGGAGCCTTTCAACATTGTCACCCAAAGAAAAACCACCTTTGCTCTCAGGAATACCAACTTGTGAGGGGACAGAACTATGGTTGCACTCCATTTTAGCCAATTGAAAGGGAACAGCACTATGGTTGTTCTCCATTTCAGCAATTTTTGAGGGTACAACTGTGCAAGTGCTGTCCATCTTGGCAGTTTGTGAGGGTACTGCAACAGGGTTACTCTCGATCTTAGCATTCTGTGAGACAGCATCAGGCTGGGATGGACCCACCCAACCTCCTTCTACCTCCTTCAACTTCACTTCTTGGGGATCAGTTATGCTAGTGTTTCCTATAACCTGGGCTTTAATTATAGAATCACTAGCGAGAGTTGCTTCCAAATCATCCCCCTGAGCAAGGGACTTTTCCTTTCTGAGAGCATTTAGATTGTTGAGCCCTGTTGTCTTAGATAATTGCATTAAAGTGGGGATAAACATAGCCATGAGGGAACTGCCGGATGAGTTTTCATGAGGCTTTTCTTGGCTTTCTGAATCGGCTGAATCAACAGGATCAGCAAACACATAAATCTCATCAACATATACACATCCTTTATTCTGAAGCGAGAGCAGCCGAATAGTAACAGAAATGCAAGGATTTGCATCATCAATCTCTGCCGTAGCCTCATAAAGATCCTGGAGACAGGAAAAGAGGACACTGAAATCAGATGGGTATGGTACCACCATCTAATAGGCACATCGAGATTCTAAGTCAAGAGAATAATGTATTGTTTATTAAAGAGAAAACTACACTTCCTCGCCTGAATTATGCTTGTGTACTTTTTCCTACCCCTTAATTTTTATAAACACGCTCCCCCTGTCCTCCTAAGAGATTGAGTGCGTTAGTTTTTCTCCATTCAGATAAAATGAACCTTCAGGAAAGAGACTAACAAAGAATTTATCCTGACTCTATAAAAGTAATCAATAGCTAATTTTGAATAACCCACTATAAATTATAGGATTTAAGAGGTAATTTTTGAAAAAAACACTGGCATAAAAAAGAGACTAAGAAGTTTAGATGAATTAAGTTCTCCCATAAGCCAAAATCAACTTAGTCTTTAACTTCTACAAGAACACTCTGATATATCTTCTCCAAAAGCTTAAATAAGCTGATTTTAGTTTATGAGAAAAACACAATTCATTATTCCCTTTTTTTCCTCCAATAAGTGTCCACGAAAAAACTTCATCCGAAGTCCATACAAAACCAGAGTAATGTTCAAAAACACTAGTATCATCTCATCTCTTGTCAAATCAAACTGGTGCCAACGATGTATAGAGCAAAAAAACTTTGTATGCAGCCAGTTCAAGTTCCAAAAACTATGCATGCATCATCAACCTCTCCTGAATGGAGGAGCAGTGTAATTTAAGCCCAACCCTTCACCAAATTGAAGCTACAACAGTTTATTCCACATCTACCTTAACAGAACACATCAATTCAGTTGTTCTTTTCTTACTATTTATTTACGAATCTAAACGAAAGCCAACAAAATTGGGAAATCACTTATAGGAATACCTGAGACTGATATGTTTTGGTGGAATTGAGGTAGGGTTTTGTTTCCGAAGCGATGTTGGGAGAATCGGGAACTTTGACCTCAACCCAATCATCTTCAGTTTTCACATTATCGTCACCGCCGACATTTTGGGCAGCGGGGGAACGAAGAACGTGATCGTCTCTAACAGCAAGACCGCATCGAACAGTGCAGAGATAGTCATTGTTAGTGCGGGCGTTGGGCGCAAAGTAAATCTCGTAGACGCGAGCAGTGCTCCGAACGTAGATTTGTCTGAGCTCGTGCTTCTCCGCAAAAGTAACTGTTCACAAAAATAGTGAATTAATCAAAAGCGTTAGTGAAATTCAAGTACGGTGAAGGGAAAACGAGGTTACTCTTGATCTCGCATGGAGGAGAATCTGGCGATGGAGAATGAAGAAGAAGAGGAGTGGGATCAGTTTGGTGATCGTCACTGAGGAGAGAGTAAGAGGATTGGAAAGTGATGCAGTCGCTGATAGAGGCTGAAGAAGGAATGGTCCAGTTGCACTGCGAATTCCAATCTACCTCCATAACAATAAACAGAAGAAGAACAAGAACGAGAAGAAGAAGAAGATGATGATGAAGATGATGACCACGATGATGAAGATGAATCAACGGTTGCAAGGGTTGCTGGCGGAAAAATCAAGCAACCTGCTACATCTCACGCTTTATATCTACTTCTTCAACATTGTTCTTCATTTTTTTTTTTTTTACCTTTTCATGATGATAAAGTGTAATAATACTAGCTTGTTGTTATTGTTATATGACCTAATTTACGCATTTAAGAAATTATTAAAATAGTTTTTATTAACGAAAATAAGAATAAACTTTTTTGTAAAATTAGTGATTGAAGCAAAATTGTGAATGACCACAACTACAAGAGAGAGAAATTGAAAAACCAAAATTGGGAATAAAAACTAAATAGACTAAATTCATTTTCTTCTTTTATATATATTTACCAATGTCTTTCATTTATTCTATGATTTATTATTTGCATAAGTATCTTAAAAACTTTTAAGTATTTTTCTATTGAAAAACCAGCTTTGCACATTGATTACACAAATCGGAAAAGCAAATGATGAAAAAACCTTAAATGTGGATTACAATAATAAAAAATTGCTTTTAAACACACACACACATTAATATATTAATATGTTAATATATATTTTGTTTGTCATGAATATTTATTTAAGCTTCTCATTAATTAAAGAATAAAGTGATATTTTTACGAAAAAAAATAATTAAAGCAAAATTTATTGATTCTAAAATAGTGACCCTTCATCGATTGGTCAAAAGTTTGAATTTTGGTAATATCATTTTAAATATGAAATATAGTATATCAGAAGAGTACCGATAGTATGTATCGAAGGTCCACAAACACAATGAAACGTGAATAATCAATAGTAGTAAGAATTTAGGTAATTCACATGAAGTATTCGATTAACACTCCCTTTTCAGAAAGTAATCACGAGTTGCCAATAAGATAGAAATTGAGTCGAGATAAATAAAGTTTATTTTAGTTCAACTTGATAAAAAAGTGGTTCCATTTAATATTTCCTCAATGTTTTTTTGGGGTTCGAAGTCAACTCATTTATTTTTTTTATTAGGTTTAGAGTGTTGTTAATTTAGTTAATAAACTAAATTTACCGAATCAATCGTTGAATTTGAATGAACTAAAATTCGAGTTTACTTCAAACACAAAAGGCTCAAACATCTGACTTTTGTGTAGACTGAGAGTAATATAATGCTAATCTTCTTCTCAGTTGGTTGAAGTTAATGCATCTAAATAGTTTTTGATCAATGGCTTCAAGTTAAACCTATTAAAGGTTGTTTCCTTTCATCACTGTAGTTCAAACCTAATATTTCTCTTCCACACTCAACACAAAATTGAGTTAGAGATCGTTCAACATATCAACTTAAAACGATCTTAGCGAAGGGAAAAAGAAAAACAGAAAGTGTACACAAGAGAAAAGGCAAAGTAGATTGTTTCATGAACAAATAGTACAGAGAGTCAAAGGATCATCATATGAAAGTGAAAACATCACATTACAGCCTAAGGCCCTCATTTGTGACAAATCTTGGCAGTGGGCATGGTGACACAAACAGGGTAATAGATTTTCTTAGCTTCAGGGGTGCCACGTTTGGGCTCATCAGCCATGGCCATTCCAGCAACAGAGCAAACAGCTGCTGCAGCAGCAGCAAACATCATGTTCCTCCTTCCATTGTTGCCTTCCTTGTCACTCTCATAACTCACCCTGTTCTTTTCTCCTTCAACTGCTTTGGAAGCATTTGCCACCACCAGCCTCCTCGGCGATGCCACCGGAGACCGGTTGCTGATGGCTGAGCTGCCAATGAGTGATGCTGCCATGGTGATTGATGCCATCTCTGCTATGTGATCTCAGTCTTGAACTAACCCCCAAAACTAGTCCTTCTATGTTGCAAGTAGAAGTAGTTATGTTTGATAAAAGAATATATTGGATGAGGAACTGGTTGGAACCCCCATTATCTTATCTCATTCACAAAGTCTCCAATAAACTATTGCCACGTAGAATATGGGATTATCCTGAACCAGTGGCCGTAGGATGTACAATATGTTATATGAATGGTTACCAAAGAAAAAATAAATATCTCTATTTTTCAGGTGCGGGCCAGGGTTATCTTATGCAGAGTTATGTGAGCCACCCATGACCCAACACATAGCAGGGTTTTTTGTGTTAATAGTTTACTTCACAATCTTAACATCCACTACAAGATTCCGCAGCACAAACAAGAGTGAAAGCAAACCATGCATAGAATTTCAACCCACTATTATTTTTATCAAGAGTACTAAATTGAATGAATTACATTCCAAAGTCAATTGCTTACAAAAAGATAATTATGCATTCATGTTAATTTAATAATACTGTTACACGAGACCCATCACTTGATTTCAAAAAAAGAAATAAATAAATAAAACTAAAAAAGGCAATGAGCTCAACTTGGTTTTGCAGAGTACACATGAACTTAAGCGCAAATGACCACTGCCTCTTCTTCTCTTGTTCTGTATGGCGGAGGCAATAAACTGTGTATGTTGGCAAAAAGATCTCTACGGCCAGGTGGTAGTTTGGCAACAGGCGAATCCAATACCGAGTCGGGAATTGCCACAAGGGTTTCTTCAAAAAATGATTCGACAGTCTACATGGTTAAAGAATGAAGTTAGCATTTCAATCAGTTAATGTAATAAATGAAGTTGTAAATAGATAGTTTACAGTGAACAAATTATGTAACGCAAAATCTTAACCTGACTAACCCAAATAACAAGGGAATGAAAGAACTAGCCATATTATCTGCGTACATGTAAGCCACTAATTTCCACAACAGAATTATAAAATACATGATCGCAATATACACACTTCTTTAGAGTCAACTTCACTCTATACATCAGTCATTGATTCTGGGATAACCACTCATGTCCCAATTCATTTCCATAATTTTGTTTATGTTCAATCTATAAGCTCATAATATATCTAGGTGAGAGATTATTTGTACTTGATTTTTTTTAGACAGAGTGCTTTCCTAATAAAATAAATTCCTAATGCTTTTACGTATTTGTTTAATCTGTTTTTAAAAATGAAAAGTGGTCTTCTTATTTTAATAAGCAAATCCAATCTGCTTCTCAAACAAGTGATTATTTTAAAAACTACTTATTTCAGAATCAATTGTTTGTCTGATCTTCTTATTTTAAGAATAAGGAGTTTTCTGCAATTTTTTTAAAAAACAAAGTTATTTTACTTTTAAAAATTACTTATTTCAAAAACACTTATTTTAAGATTAACCAAACTGATTATTAAAAAAGGATCCTCAACTCAACGAATCTTTAATTTTCATAAGCATTGTTTTTAAATTTCCTAGAAATGAAGACAGCTCCAGTAAACCATCAAATGCTAGATAGATGGATGGTAACATGTATACCAGACTATCATATTATGCCCCTTACCATCCGTGAGGTAGAAATCACAGAAAAGAACGGTAAACATAGAAGACCACGTATATAAAATTTGCTTGATAAAAAAGTTTGTACGTCCTTTACTCTGTTGATAGCTTCATTTAAAGTCCTATTATACAGTAAAAACGACATACTCTTCTAAGCAATCAAATAAAATACAAAATCTTACCGTGCAATTTTTGAAAGCGGCATCAGCTTTGCGCTTCCATAGTCCATTCCCAGGTTCTGAATGGAAAAGATTGAGTAAAGGCTGCAATACCATAACAGACAAATGCCGCATAATTTCAGCAAATTGAATATCATTAATAGAAGTATAATTTGCCTCATGCAAATAAAAAGGAGAAGGTGGGACAAAAAACCTCCAATCTTCTAAAATAAAATAGGAAAAAATACATAGTGTTAATGAACTAGACTACAAGGAACCAAAAGATTCTTTGCGGTGTATATATATATATTAAAAGTATGTCTACCACGTAACAACTTAAAGCTACATCTACATATGAAGAATACAGCATTATATATCAGCTATTAAATACTACATACAATGCTACATAGGAATTTACAGCGAATGGAAGAAAGAAAACAGAAAATCAAATGCCACAGTTATTTTTGTTCCAACCTTCATAATATCTCGCATAGTTGGCCTACGTCCATATTTTCCCATCACCGACTCCCCATAGGCTAGATATTTTTCAAGGACCTTAATTAAACGAGACATAAATAATTAAAACAAAAAATGGTAAACTCTGAGTAATGTGAAAATTAACCCAGAACTGGTACAGAAGAATTCATGGAAAGCCAAACATTCTGTAAATGAACCTGACGACGTGTAACATCAGGACTTGGTGTACCATAAATTGCAGAATCTACGTGCCCCAAAATATGCCAAGGACTGTTAAGATTATCAACAACGGTTACTCAAGCCACTGCATGCTAATTAATACAAACAAACAAAAACATTGTAATAAATAGAAATCTCTATGTCCCCACAAAACACTGAAGTTTTTAGGATATATTTTCAGAAAAGCAGAATCCTGATACATCACACAGGCAAAAGGGAAATTATTTGAAACTTACTTGTTGTACGCTGCACGTCCGACCATAACACCATGAGCCCCAGCTTCTCGAGACGCACGGACCTATAATCGATGTACCGCGAAAACAGGTAAAAGTAGAAGTGTCCAGAGTCAGGACATTGTGTAGATATGAATAATTATGGACTCCTTTATGCCTGAAAACTCCTATATCTCATGAATACTAAATAATTGTAATGACAGCCGTTCACCTCGTCAACACTAGTAATGCCGCCATTGATTGTAAATGTTAGATCAGGAAAGTCACGTAGGAGGCCATAGAAGTATTCATATCTACATTTTAAACAGATGAGAGACTATGACATGGAATTCGGTATATCATGTAACTACAAAATCAATTATTACTAGCACATACTTTAGCGGAGGAATGCTTCTATTCTCAGCAGGGCTAATACCGTTGAGCAGTGCCTTCCTTGAGTGAATTATAAAATGTTTAGTGGGTGATAAAGAAGAAACCTGGTATATGAAATCACCTGACAGACAACATAAAGTTCTATGAGTAGCCCTAAAAACCATGGCACAAGTATTGTGTGTGTTACCAAAGATCTAAACAACAGCAATGGCAACGTATGATGTATAATAGAGATCCACTATATTTTAGAACAACGAAACCCAAAGCACCAGATAAATCCAAAGTAACAAGGGGTATAAAAAGTACAAATTTCTCTTTCTTTTTAGTTATTAAGATCCAGACCAAAGGTGGAATAAACCAAAATAGTAATAATTTGATTCTGGTATAAATGGAAACAAAACTTCATAATTATGTATTATCGCTGATCTTCACAAATGCAAAAAAATGATATCTTAATAAACAAGTAAAACGCCTGCAACTCCAAGCCTAACAATCAGTGGCCAAAACAAAAAGGTTTTCTCCCAAAAACTCCATCACAAATATTTTTGTGATTTATTCTGCATATTTCTAGAACCAATAGTTTCCTTTCCAATAACAGTTGGTTACAAACCAAATTCAGAACCCTGTCCCAAAATCTGGCTCTTATTAGCATATCACGATTTGACTCCATTGGTTCGGTAGTACTTTCGAGTTAGTGAGTAACCAGGGGATTTTGAAATAATAAACACCTAGTATACATGGATGTACTGTATCCAATCACTGAAACCCTTTTCACTGCATACTAAATGCAAGACATACTGTTTGATATCAGTTTATAAAATGTTTCAGTTCAGATACTAACATATACATGGCAAACTGTAACACCTTTTCCTACAAATTTTATAAAAAGAGGAGAAACCGATTCATAGAATCCATACCTTGCATTCTTTAAACTTAAAATAGAAAGAGATTGCAGACAGAAGAACCTTACAAAGCTCATTATAAGAATCATGATCATCCACGCCAATTCGACATTTGACACTGACAGGTACATTCGTGCTGGCAGCAATTGCTGACATGGCCTCAGCAACAAACTTTCCTTGTATACATTAGATTTCCATATCAATTTGCATTGACAAGTAACACTTATATATGTATCTGTTTACATATATTCATATTTAATTACGCATCAAGAATGGCTTTCTAACCTTGGGGTTAAGCATAAGACTCACACCAAAACACCCATGCCCAGCAACTTTTGGACTAGGGCATCCACAGCTGGTATAAATTTTGGAAAAAGAAATATACTTCAAAGATCAGTAGTAGAAAAGCGAAACTTTAAGGTGTAAGATGATTGAATGTACAAACTTTAAGTTGATCTCGTCATAGCAATAAGCATTAGCAAGCTCAGTTGCTTTAGCCAATTTTTCTATATTGCTCCCTCCAATTTGAAGCACAATGGGATGTTGGTCTGGAGAATATGCCAAGAATCTGTCCTGAGCAAAATACACAAAATAAAAAGAATAATAGGTTTTTCAATACCAAATTATCCAGAAACCATGGTGTTGAATAAGCAGCGTTATTTTGAGCTCTTGGGCACTGGCGTATGCACACTAAAATGAGATAAACAATTGGTTTTAATTGAATGATAACCAACCAATACAAATTACAATTTACTGTGTGAGGTATAGTAACACAGAAAACACTACAAAACTGCAATCATGATCTTAGTTATTCACACTTGCAGAATTATATATCTACCAGATTGTCCTTTTGATGAACAATTGTTTCAGCTGCAACCATCTCCGTGTATAGCCAAGCATGTTTTGATATGAGGCGTGCTAGAGTCCTATAGTGATTGTCCGTCCATTCCATCATTGGAGCAACACTAAAATTCAACCAGTAAAAAACAATATCAAATGACTGATATAATCAGCATACTTTATAACGCATACTAACAGATGACACAAAAAAAAAAAGTGCACAGATACCATTTCCAAGCACACACCTAAACCAAGGAGGAAGATAATATCTGGAACCCACTCCAGGCTTATCATGTAATTGTGCTTTCAGAGCACGAGTAGAAAATAACCCATAGCTGAACTTATTCCTACGAGATATAACTACTGGGAATCTGCCATTGTTTTTAAGGATATTGGAACCTGTGGGAGCAAATGAAACGGCCAGGGAATATCCTGCAAGCTTCGTCATCTCATCCCTCTTCAGCAAACAATGACCTATCCATCAAAAGAAACAAAACTTTCATGCTGTGACACTGATACACAACAACATGAGTTGTGTGCTGCCGATGTATGCGACCAATTACATGGAATGAGAATTTTCAATTGAAGGAAACAATTTGTAAAGTGAGCAAAATCATTTAAAAACAGGAGCAAATAATTCAGGGTGGCAGAGACAGAGAAGCATTTTATCGAGCAGAATATATGCAGAGTGATAAAATGGCCGACAGAATGTAACGTTTTGGTGAGCAGAGAAACTTATACCGGCGCCGGATTCTGGAATGGATTCGGTTGGTGAGGTTGGTCAGTGCGCGGCTTATCCAGATTCCAGACAAACAGTGGAAATGGTTCCAGCTTACTTGGTTTGGCTACATGACCATGAAGAACAAGAAGACTTAGCATATAAAATTACCAAACAAAAAATAAATATCGGAAAGTATGTATTCAATTGAAATTTCAAAATGTAACCAAAAAAATTATATATATATATATATATATATATATATATATATATTTGATTATGGAC
>Ga0214542_1000123_pt1 | contig 108833 bp, 63 predicted proteins | sample CNSS1metaG_FD_160096 | JGI IMG/M metagenome (GOLD analysis project Ga0214542, IMG submission 160096) | Root nodule microbial communities from cowpea collected in UCLA plant growth center, Los Angeles, California, USA - CNSS1 | ecosystem: Host-associated > Plants > Roots > Nodule | place: USA... | reverse complement strand
CTGAAGATCTTGAAAAATGCTGGAAGTCACCAAGAGGACTATCTCTAGACAACATCATTGGTGATATTTCAAAAGGGGTAATCACTAGAAATATGAATAATTTATGTATGAATGTTGCTTTTGTTTCACAGATTGAACCAAAGAATGTTCAAGAAGCTCTTCAAGATGATCAATGATGCATTGCAATGCAAAATGAGCTCAATCAATTTGAAAGAAATGAAGTATGGGAGTTGATTCCAAGAAATGAATCACTTCAAGTGATTGGGACAAGATGGGTTTTCATAAATAAGATGGATGAGGATGGAAATATCACTAAGAATAAGGCTAGGCTTGTGGCAAAGGGATATCGACAAGAAGAAGGTATAAACTATGATGAAACATATGCCCTTGTTGCAAGGTTAGAAGCTATATGCTTACTTCTTGCTTATGCCTTTATTATGAAATTTAAATTATATCAATTGGATGTCAAAAGTGCTTTTCTAAATGGTTTTATCAAAGAAGATGTGTACATTGAATAACCTCTTGATTTTGAGGATTATAAATTTCTAAATCACATTTATAAATTAAAAAAGGTACTTTATGGTTTAAAGCAAGCACCTAGATCATGGTATGAACGCTTAAACACATTTTTGCTCGAAAATGATTTTGAAAAAGGTAAAATAGACTCAACTCTGTTTATTAAAAGGGTAGGTGAACACATTTTATTGGTTCAAGTTTATGTTTATGATATAATTTTTGGATCAACTAATAAATCTCTATGTGAAGGTTTTACAAGTATAATGCAGGGTGAGTTTGAAATGTCAATGATGGGAGAATTAACCTTCTTCCTTGGATTGCAAATTAAGCAAATGGAAAAGGGGACATTCATATCTCAATCTAAATACTGTAAGGATGTACTTAAAAAATTTGAAATGGATAATGCTAAAACAGCAAGTACTCCTATTTAGATAAAGATGAATCAGGTATTGAGGTAAATCAAACTATGTTTAAAGGTATGATAAAGTCTCTTTTATATCTTACTACAAGTAGACCTGATATTATGCAATCTGTATGTGTTTGTGCTAGATATCAAGCCAATCCTAAGGAATCACATCTTATAGAAGTAAAAAGAATTTTAAAATATCTTAACCAAAAATCCCATCATGCACTCTAGGAAAAAACACATTGAAATTAGACATCAGTTTTTAAGGGATCACATAAGTAAAGGCAAATGTGAGATAGAATATGTAGATACAAATCACCAATTAGCCAAAGATAGATTTTATGAACTTAGGAGAGATTTGGGAATTTTAGCAGTGTCTTAAAAATGCACCAACTTGAACAAAAATGAACAAATTCGCACTTTATAAAAAATTTCGAAAAACAACGTTAATAATCGATTACCACTTATGGTAATCGATTACCATGTCCTCTTTCTGTTTCTGGGTTCTCAGGTTATGAGCAAATAATTGATTACCACTTACGGTAATCGATTACCAAACTTCTCTGAACATTTTATTTTCGAGATTATGAGCAAATAATCGATTACCACTTACGGTAATCGATTACCAAACTTCTCTGAACATTTTATTTTCCAGATTATGAGAAAATAATCGATTACCACTTACGGTAATCGATTACCCATCTTCGTTGCCCCATTTTGGACTCTACAATATGAGCAAATAATCGATTACCATGTTTGGTAATCGATTATTCTTCGTCGTTGTGCATTAACCTTTCCTCAATTAGCTGTTGTAACGGCTAGATTCTCAATCAAATCACAAAATCAAACTGCTTTTCCCTCTCTCAATTATAAAATCCTTCTTCGATAACCCACTATTCACTCACAAACATCTAAAATCATTTTTCCCCTTTTTTAAAACCCTAAAACCCATTTTCTACAAATCAATGGCAGAACGACGCAGGAAGATTCCCACTCGTCGACGAGGTGCTCAACCTTCATCCTCTGTTGATCTTCTTCCAAGAGATGCCTCCATTGATGGCTGGATCTCTGATGAAAGCAGACGCCTAGAGTTTCTCACCCTCTTCAAAGAAAAACCACTGCAAATGCAAGGTGTTTACTATCCCGATCTTGTTTGCGTTTTCCATTACAACCTCAAATTCGGGGAAAACATTGGGTATACAAAAGTCAAGGGAGTGGAGATCAATCATTCTTGATGATGATATTTGGACCAACGTAGCACGAATTCCTCCTTCTGTTGACCGCACATCCATCTTGTCTACTCACATCGACGACTTCAATAAAATTCTTACATACCAGTCTCTTTTAAGGCAGCCTGATTTGCACATCAACAAAAAGTTATTGGCTGGCCCTCTCATAATTTAGGCAAGGCTGTTGCACTATCTCATTGTCTGGATTTTGTGCCCACGTGGCACCAATCATGCTCAATGCAGTGAAGCCGACCTACTGATCATCTATTGTTTAATGAATCATATTATGATTGATTGGTCAATGTTGTTTATGGAGACCATGCTTAAGGCAAGGAAGCTTACCCAATATCCTCTTCCGTACTCTCTTCTCATATCTCGCATCTGTGAGTACAAATAGGTTCCAACCGAGGGGGAACTCTGTCAAAGCACCTCACCTTAAAATGAAATCTTTGATTCTTCCCTCAAGCAAATGAAGATTGTGCAATTTGGAAGTGGATATGTTCATAAAGATGTTGTTCCTAACTATGAAGATGATGAATGAACTCCCTCCCCAGATCTTGTCCCTCCTTAAACCAATGTTGGTTCTTTAAGCAATGCTGCAACAAGATCGTCCACCTCCTTAGAAGACCATATTCTTGGCCTGAATCAAAGACTTAAAGACTTCTTTCTTCTATCTACATCTCGCCATGAAGAAGTCCTTAGGTCCATTGGAGAAGTCAATACTAGACTCTCCAATTTAGAAACAAAATTTGATGCATTCACTTATGATGATGACATGAGTGAAGAATTTTAGGAGATCTAGTTGTTTAATTTAATGTTATTGCTTCTTGTGTAATGACTTTCTCTTTGAAATAACAAATTCTCTATGTTATATTTGTCTGGTGTTTTTCTTACCCTCTTTCATGACCCATTTTTATCTTCTGATCAAAATAGGGGGAGAAAAAGTTTAAAGGGTTGTCTCACTATTTCTTTCCCATAAGTTGTTTAAATGCAGGAAGTTCAAAAACTTTAAACATATATTTGATCATCATCAAAAAGGGAGAGATTTTTGACAAAGATTGATTAAAAGATTTTGATGATGATAAAGATGCTGAAGAAAACACTTGAAGATATTGAAGACAATATAGTTTATGTTTAAAGATTCTTATTGTAATAGACTTAAACATTTTCTAGTTAGGTGTTTTTTTCTAGTTAGGTGCAAAATTGTTAGAACAACAGCCAACTCGCAACTCCTTTGAGAGAAACTCATTTTTTGATAAAATCAGTATGGTAATCGATTACCAACTCAAAAAATTCTATTTTTCAAAACCCGCTTAAGATAATCTATTACAACGAATGGTAATCGATTATCACTAACAGATATAACTTGGCTCTTGAAAAACGACTCAAAATAATTTATTACCATTTATGGTAATCGATTACCACTAGCAGTTATAAAAATATTTGTGCAAATTTGTACATGAGATAATTGATTACCATTTTGGGTAATCGATTAACACTACAAAACTTTATTTTCGAAAATCACTGGAATAATCGATTATCTTAAGTGGTAATCGATTATCCTTGGCAGTTTCAGTTAAACTCTTCATTTCTAACTCAGTCTTCTAAAATCTCTTTAAATAGAACTCATTTTCCAAACTTCAAACCACCTTTTTAAGATTCAGAGTTCTTGTGTTGTGACTACAAAGTGTTACTCTGTGAGATTCTTAAAAATAGCTTTGAAAAGCCTAGTGTGAGTGAGTGATAACTTTTTCTAAGTAAAGTTCTTAGAAGATTGAGTGTTGTGCTATTGCCTAGGAAAGTTGGTCATCCCCTGTGTGATTCAGGGGGAGCTTTTGTTCATCTCTTGTGGTTGTTCAAGAGAGGTGTTTTCTAATCCTTACTCTTTTATAATCTATTGTAATCTGATTATTATAGTGATTGAGTTAATCTCTTTGTTTAAGAGATTAACAACTGGACGTAAGATCTTTTGATCTGAACCAGTATAAATATCAGTGTGCATCTTCCTCCCTTAACCTCTTTATTTATCTGCATTTGGTTTTAAAGTAACTGTTATTTTAAGTTAATCAATTAAATTTTGAGAAAATTTTTAAAACATTATAAAAATCCAATTCATCCCCCCTCTTGGTTTTTGACACTTGTTTAGTCATTCCGCTCCGCGATACCAACATTATTGATATTTAAATTATGTTTATAGAAATTTTAAACAAAAAGTATCACTCTGAAAATCTAGAAAGTGATATAAGAGTAATGGTAGTTTTTAAAAGTATGACACTAGGATATTTTAATGATAAAAGGTTAAGGTTATAAATATATTTTTTATTAATGAAAATTCATTTTATAAAAACCACCATTTTTATAGACTTTTTCTCTAAACTTCTCATTTACCTTCTTTCTAAATTTCTAACTTCAATCTTCATCCTTGTGAAGATCAAGAACGGTAGGATTTCTCCTAGTGAGGATCTCTACACATCTATTTAACCAAATTGAAGACATATAAGTTCACTCTTTACACTCTTTGAGGTGGTTTTACTCTTTAAGTTTGCATGTGTGTACTCTACTACAATGCATATGGCTCAAGTGTGCTCAAAATGAATCTCTATTACTATGTAATCATGGTGATATGTTTAGATTTCTAATCGAGGTTTTGTTTGTCTAGTCAAGTCATCTTATGAGAAATAGAGATTTAAGGATCAATTGAGGAAAAAGGCAGTTTAATCAAGATAAAGGGGGGCTAGTAGTAATTTTAAACTTACTTATATTTGTTTTGACCTGTTTCAATTTAGATCATGTGATGGATTAATTTTGGTTTTGTTTCATTGGGAATTAAACAATGATGAGCAATGTGAAATGTTTGCAAATAATATGGTAAGAAAGGATCTGTCAAATGTTGAACTGTATCAGTAAAGTGTTTGAGTATAACAACATAATTGAGTTATGATTTTATTGCTTAGGATTTTGTTTTGGTATTGTTATTTGTGGAGTTGAAATGATTTGTCTAGGATTGTCCAATTTAATCTATTTGATGGTTATTTTGAACTGAGAAAAGGTATTTTAAACTAAGAAGGAGCTAAAGTTTCATAGATAGTCAAATTGGATGGCCCATTCAAATCTATGTGGGAGTTAAAACTCTAATACAACGTCAGGCAATACCATAGAACCGTTGAGTGCCACTCGCACAACTTAAGTCAATGAGCTCTGGTTGTCCAAGAGTCAAGCACATGTCTAGAATCGTTGGACGCTCACTTAACAATGAGCTCCAGGGGTCTAGGGCATTAGACGATCCCCTATTTGCAGTAGTGCTAGCTACCAGGGGATCTAGCATTGAGTGCCACCTTGTTTTGGGTCCTAGGTTGTCTTGGTAAAATTTTGATTCCCGCTTCGTTAATTGTTGGATCAGACTGAAATTTCGACATCTGGTTCTTAATTTTGACCATTGGGATTGTCAATTAGAGATCTATAGATAGAGAAATTCTTTTCTCCGTTTTTATATACTTTATGGAAATATCATAATGAAATGTTACGTTATATGTAATAAAAAATAAATGATGCATTATTAAAAACTTAATTGAAATAAATAACAGGTGATTAATGCTATGAGATGAGTTTGGATTGAGATAAAATACATAGGTATGACATGGTGAGATGATTTAAGATTATATGAGAATGTAATGTATGAATTGCATGTTATGTAGATGAGTTGAGAATATTTCTTTACTTGGTTGTATGGTTTGGGAATAATGTAGAAATTTCTAAGGAGTAAATACTACATTGATCCTAGGTTAGGGTGTATTGAGACGTTGATCATGTAAATGAATTATCCTGACTCTGCTAGAATCATACTCATATAGAGGAAGATGTCTAGTTATGAGAGTTGAAGGAGATTCTAATATTGAAATTTTGGTGGTTAACCAAACATGCAAATATAGAATTTACCCTATCATGCTCTGTGGAATGGGGTTGCCCGACCTTGTATCATATAGCAATAGCTCCTGTGAGGTAGGGGTGAGAGATGACATATGCATGATCTCTTGGTCTACTCAATACACGTGTCTTCTGAAGGTAGAGTCAAATGTCAATGTTGTATGAACCATTTTCAACATGCTTTGTGTGGACTTTTGATTGATGATTTAATGATATTGATTATTAAGTTGAAGGAAAAGAATTTGAATATACCTTATTTTAATTTGAGTAACATGAATTGTTATAACTCCACTAGTTTACCCTCTTTTTTTCTAGTATGTTTTGATTTGTCCACCTACAATGATTGTATGTTATACATGAGTAAAAGATAGTGCATATGTGATTGTTAAGTAGTAGGCCTGCTAAGGGTTGTCAAGAAATGAGTAGTAGTCGCTTATATAAATGATTTTTGTATTGTATAGATCTCTTAATAGATGAAATGTTATTTATTTTTTAAAAATTTTAAGTTTTACTTTTTTTCATACAGAATTTGTAAATACATTTATATACTACTATGTTGATTTATGCTTCTTTATCGACGATTATGTAATGCTTCAATAATATAAATATGCTAAATTGAAATGCTACATGCATTCTCTTATAATTTCCTTCCTTTTCATTAATCCAAATTCAAAAAACTTGTAAAGTTTTAGAGAATAAAATATAATGAAAAAGAGAAAGTGAAGTGTCTCAAAAGAATTCTTTAGCCTCATTATTACTACTATGAGCAAAGCAACACTTATTTGAGGATGAGTGACGAAAAGTCCGAAACTTTTCAGATGAGGAGTGGTGAAAGTGTGAAATAAAGTTACCATTAGACTTATTGTACCTACACTTTCTGACATTCCAATGACCAGAGTTCATGATTTCACTAATATAATATATATATATATATATATATATATATATATATATATATATATATATATATATATATATATATATATATATTATACAAACACACAATAAGATTTTAATTTTTTTCTTATTTACCTTTTTATTACTTTATTCAAGGGAAATAAGGATAAATTATATTAAATTTAAAAGTAAAACATGAATTTCCAAAAAGTGATGGATTTTTTTTTTAATTCTAGAAACATTACAATTAATAGAATCTATACAGTAGAATGTTGTCAATATATTTTCTTAACACCACTTTTTTTAAAAATTACAAGTGTTTTTGGGTGTGAAGTGAGTTGAATTAGCTAATTAGCTAATAAAAACAATACTTATAATAATTTCTAATTAAAAATAAAATAAAGGTTTAATAAAAACTCCATAGAAACATAAATTTTTATTCTAGTTTTTCTATTCTTTAATTTATGCTCTCGTGAATTACCATTTTTTGTGGTTGTTGGTTCGACAAATGTTTCTTCTATTTGTCGGTTCCTTTCTTATTGTAAGCATTTGATTACTTGGTTCGTTGGTTGATTAGGCTCAATTTTTTTTAGTGAAGAGATTCTGTGTAGAGCTTTGTTTAACACACATCCAATAAACTCTTATACCTTGTTTTGTTTACATATTTGAGGATTATACATGGTTGCATGCTAAAATTATATAATTTTGTGAAGTATATGTTTAGGAAGTGTATTATTTTCAAATGGTTAGCATTACAAAATAAGAAAAAAATACAATTCAATCATTTGTATTTTTACTGTTGAAAGATTAATCATATTTTAATTTAGGGTTAAATTAATATATATTTTCTTGAAATTTGAAATTAGGAATGATTATTTTTTGTGTATGCTATTTAAAAGGTAGTTGGTATGTCATAATGTAAATTAAGTTTTAGAATTCGTAATTATGAATTTATAAATATTTATAATTTTTTTATATTTAGATTATAGAAATATTATTTAAAATTAAGGTTAAATTAAATTGAAATATTTGTTTGTATAAGGAACTTTGACATGATAAAGGAGGAATGCAATACTCACAATGTTTTGCTTTAGAGTTCATGGATTTTAGATGTTTATGTTTATGACAAACAACATTAGGGAATTTGTTCATGAAAGGAGTTGTAGGGTTGAATTGATGTCATACCTTAAATACATTGAACAATGTCCTAACTATATTTGCATGAGATTGAGGACATTTATTAACTTATGTGAATAGTTAAGGGTAATTGGCATGGTGAAGGGTGCATTTAGGTCGATCATTAAGCAACAAGTGACTACATCTTTGCATATAATAAAATGTAACATAAAAAAATTAATTGTGTGATTTTTTCACTAGTAAGGAGAAGCAATTAGTCAAAACCTTTGTAATATGCTGGATGATAATTACATGGGAGGAAGAATTTTTAATTCAGCTCGGCCTGAGATGTGAAATCACACATCCTCAACACTACAAAATTTAACTCATACTTTAAGGTAAAACTAACAAATTCTAGTGTTAAATGACATACATATATTATGTGAAGGATGATTACGACAAATTGATGAATCCCATCCCATGGGTCCACATCTTAGGCCATGGTTTAGACCAACCTTTATTTTTTTGTTTTTAAATAAATCTATAAATGTAATAAATGCATAGGTTTAATATTTTGATGGTGTAATTAGCACTTTATTGGACTTGTATTTTAGGCCCAAGCTTTCTTTATTGTCTTTAATATTCCTTGTAATGTTTGGGACATGGATCCAATGGCTACTAGGAAGAACCACACTTTCCAACATATACAGGCCATTCCAATGCCAAACTTATTTGGGCCAAGAAGCCCAACCTTTTTCATGCTGCCACCTAAGGCAACACTTGTAACACGCTTTCTTCTCCACGCGTTCAAGCAGCACACCAAGTCCTTCAACATACATATTGGGTCTGCAGCCAGCAACCTAGTATCTTTCTACCGTGAGCATCACTTTGTGGAACACGCACCTCTCACTGCATCCTTTAATGTGTTTGGGCTGAGACCCATCTGTAACTCAATGTATCTTCTAATGTGAAGGCTTTGCTCAACAACATTTGGGTGTTTAAGGTTCCTTTCATTTCAGCAACGCGTTCCATCATAACTAGTGGGACTATACCCTATTATTATTTTGAGACAACATGGAATATAGTTTTAGCATGTTGTATCCTTCACAATTTTCTCTTGAGGGCAGACAATGATCAATCCTAGTGGATGAAATGGCTTGAAAGTTTATGGAATAAGACAATGATAGGTCCCTCTCAAGTTTGTGAGAATGGTTACATGTAAGGGGCAAACTCAGAGAATAATTAATAAATTGTGCCATTAATAAAAAAACATTGTAATGCTTCATGTCTTAGTTGATTTGTAGTGTAATAATATTTGTACATATCATGTTATTACCATTACATGACTTGTTGATGAGTGCAAATGTATTCCCCCGTTTATCCTTTAATCTTGAATTCTTAATTGAGTTTTGTACTTTAAAAGATTGTTTTAATTAGAACTTGTTATAATTAGGCTTATTTAGTATGGGTGTACCACACCGAGCCAATTTAACTAAGTAATAATAATAAACGATCACCATACCTACACACAAAATCATTCAGGTAATCGGTCTAGGCTGACCTAAGCCTAACCGGCCTGAACCAGTAACATAAGACGCTAAAAGGAATAACCCACCTAGGGAGTAGTCGGTTTATGTCGACCACCTTAAGATACTTAGTGAAATCAAAGCCCCCTGATATCCAGTGAGCTCTCAATAGTCGAGACTAAGGGCCTGGGCCAAGGCCTAGGCCCACCTATGGCCCAAACCAGGGCCCAGCCCATGGAATGGGCAAACATAATTAATAATCTATAAATATACATGGACCCCACAAATTAAAGGTACGCATTCATTACTTCATTAATCTATAAATATACATGGACCCCACAAATTTTTGAGAGCTTTTGGCTGACTTAAGCTTCAGAGTCCCTTCTGCAGGTAACCCCTCCTGGGTCCAAGTCGATATATGCCAAATGGGAAGAGTCCAATCGAGGAGATAGCGGACTGTATGGGTAAGGTGACACTTGTGCCTAACTGATCTTATTGTTCTCTACAGGAACAATGGGTAACAAAAACATGTTAAAAATAACATTTTAGTTGCATAAATGTTCTTTGGATATTTAGAGATGTGTTAGTGAAATCGTAAATAAGTTAATCTCATGGAGGTGTGAAAATAAATTGATTAAAGTTTCATGATACCTTAAAGATAAACCCAAGAATATCAAATAATCAAAACCACAAAAATTCAAGTTAAGCATTGTATGAAGAAAACAAGAAAAATATGAAAAAGTGAAGAAATGATGATAGTTGAAAAACTAGTTTGGTTGAGCCAAATCGAATTTGGCTAAGCCATAAACGGGGGAACAAGCAACACAAATTGGACTATGCAGATTTTTCCATCTTTTTCACTAAAAAGGCTTTGATAATTCAATAATCTTTATTATAAAAGATTATTTGGAAAAAATATATCCTTAGATATTTTATTTGGTATTTTTAAATAACTATCTTATTTAATTATATCAGAAAATATCAAAAGGATAATAAATATCAAATCTTTAAAATCTGGTAAGATCTTCTTAAATATTTTTAAATCTCCATAACAACCAAATATATTGAAGATATAGGATTTATTTAAAAGATATTTGGAGGAGATTACATTATAAAAACATTGCAACAATAGAAAAGGCAAAAAAAGGCTAAACCTAATTTATAAGAGCTAAGATAATAAACATGATTAAAAATTAATATTTAATTGATAATTTATTTTGATTAACTTTGTTATGGTTAATTTAAAAAGTTCTTACTTTAAATTAAGAAATTACTTTGATTAATAGTGATGATCACACCAACAAATTAATTGAGAAACTACATTGATTAATTTGAAAGAAAAAATTGGAAAGGAAAATATGTTTCCTAATCGATATTAAATGATTTTGCCTTGGCCAACATAAGTATACTACACATTATATACATTCTACATATAGAATACAAAAATATAAATTGAAAAAATATGTAACCAATAATTTATTGCTTATAAGAACTCAAAATAAAAATAAAAGTGTAAGTATTTAAAATTTTATTTTATTTTCTTATAATTTTGTATGTTATTTTAACTTATTTTCTATTTATTTTATATCGTTATACAACTTTAATTTTTTTACTACATTATAAGTATTATCACTATATTTTTCATGAACTATTTCTATAAAAAAAATGTCTATAAATTGAAAAGTTAACATTACTTATATTTTGATAAAAGAGAAAAAAAGAAAAAAATAGATAATATTTTAAATAAAAATAAAATTCTATTAATTTTTTATTATAATTTTATTTCATTTAATTTTACTATTTGTATTTCAAAATAGAAAAAAATAAAGATTTAAAATTACATTATGTAGCCATGGTCATACGAAAACACTTATAAGTTCAATATTTTGACATCTTTTATGATGTGTTCAATTTTCGAAACTACCTTAGTTTCATATCAACCAAAGAATAATTAACTAATAAAACCATATGTACTAATATTGTAAGGCCCATTATTTTCTACTCTTATGTTTAAGGGCTGCTCCAAAATAGTTGGGTCTAAGGCTGGTCCATAGGGTGTTCAAAGCCCCTAAGGCAGCCTAACCCCTCTCATTTCAGCCACTTTGCAAAGGACAACCACCTTACTCTATTCTTTCCCCTAAAATAGAGCTCTGCTAGGGTTTGATCTCGGCTACTATCAAGTCCGCTCAAGCTCGTTCTACTTTACGTAAGTTAACTCTCAGCTCATTCTAGTTCCTTTCTAAGTCCCCTTTTTATACTTCCGCTAGAGGTCCACTATGGTATCCTCATTTTCTATCTGTGCCATTGTTCCAGTTCGAAAAATCTGCTCCTAGAGCTACTGGGTTCGTTGGCGTAAGGGTCAAACTCTTATATTGGCCCTTTTCCAAGTAAGGGAAGTTAGGGTTTCGCGTTTTAAATCATGTTTAGCTTGTTCTTGTTATTTTTCGTGTTTTAGCATGCTTGGGTGAAGTTTTGATGGTATGAATGTGAACTGTGCGATTGATATGATTAAATGGCTGAACCGAGCATGCGCGAACAGTGAGAGTTCTGGTCTTCACGCCCAAGCGAGCATGTCTCGCCTAGGCGAGATTAGTAGTGACTCGCCCAAGATGTCTGCGTGAGTTGTCGTTCAGGTGAGTAACTCCTGTTTTGAGCGAGAGTCCATCTCGCTCAAGCAAGGAGGTCTTGCCTAAGCAAGGGAACGTGAATGCTACTGTTCCCCTCTTTCGAGCCCTCGCTTAGGCGAAAAGAGCTCGCCTGAGCGAGAGAACCCTCTCGCCTGAGCGAGACCTCTCGGTCTGAGCGAGAGTTGGGCGAGATAGTGCTTGGGTCCTGTTTCGTTCTTTGTTTTTGGGTGTTTGATACATGTTTGGTTGGATTGCTATATTAAAGCATGAGATGAATGAATAAGCATAAGTAAGAGGATTTATGAGTTGTGGATGATGAGCTTGGCATGATCTTGGCATGTAATGAGTATGAAATGGTTGGTTATAAAAGTGACATGGAATTGGTGTGAGCATGAGTGTGATACTGATTAATGGATTATGTTATTGGTATGGTTAGGACATAATTCCACGACGGTGACATGGTGGTGCCTCATTAGTTAAGGCGTAATTCCATGAGCCTCTAGGTGAGACTTCATGGTGGTGCCTCATCTATATAATTTTGTAAGGATTAAAGGTAAGGTTACATCTTAACACTCTAAAGAGTCAGTTAGTCTCACATAGAGCGTACTGACCCTAGTGGTGAGAGTAGCAGAGTAGGGACGTAATTCCATGACCCCTGTTAGTGGAAGTTCATGGTGGTGCCCTATCTATATAATTTTGTAAGGATTCAAGGTAAGGTTGCATCTTGACACTCTAAAGAGTCAGTTAGTCTCACATAGAGCGTATTGACCCTAGTGGTAAGAGTAGCAGGAGGCCTGAAACTCATTAAGAGCTAACCTTGTGTGGGGGGATGAAATATTGTAACACTTAGCTCGGTAGAGTAGGGAAGTCCACCACAAGTGCAAGCATCTGCTGAATCTGACTAATTATATGTATCCGGATGAGTTGTAACTGAGTCTTAGTGTATTGTTTGCAAGTCATAACATGATTGGTTGGCATATGCATCTTGAACTATAAAATTGTATGTAATTGTATGATAAATCACTTTTTGCTCTAGCTTACTGTTCTGTTTGTTGTATGTTCTGTCTGGTGTGGTTTTCTCTCTTTGTGATGATCGTCAATTTATTTATGTGAGCAGATGCGAGAACTCTCCGTGGTCAACAGGGAAATGGTGATTCCCTTGCTTAGCATCTCTAGGATGGACTCCAATTTTCTTTTAAGGTTAAGGCCCATGTAATGTCTTACCTTGGGATTTATTTGATTTACTTTCAATCTCCTATTTCATTTTGTGTCTGGCATAATGATGTGCCTTAAATCTTTTCCTGGATTTCTTTGGATATTAGTAAGGAGTAACGTTATACTCCATGACTTGTTTCTCGTTCTATCTATGTGACATTTCATTTGAATTAAAGTTATTATTTAAATGGGGTGTTACATTTATGGTATCAGAGCGGTCTTTCTAGTGTCCGCTTAGCTTTCGTGGTGTCTTTCTAGTGTCTTTAGTTAAGTTTCCTATCTTATCAATCTAACAAATGATTTCTTGTGTGCTAGTGAATTATGGCACCTCCTCGTAGGACTTCGCAATCCTCTCAGGGCGATGTACCCGATATCGCCAGGGCAATAGAAGCGATGGTGGCTGCTATGACCCAACAGAGTAGGGCCATGATGCAACAACATGAGACATCAATGTAGTGACAAGCAGCATCGCTTGAGCAACAACAGCTGGTGATGCAGCAGATGTAGGCTACAAGGGTAGCTTTTGAGGATGCTCACCGGTAGCATATGGAGGCCCTCCGCCAGTTGGAGGAGAACAGGACAGTTGCACCTGTTTTTGGTCTCGAGCCACGACTTGCAGTCAGGGAGTGGAGTCTACAGACTTTCTGAAGCACCACCCGGTGAAGTTTGATGGTAAGACTAGTCCTAACGCCGCAGATCAATGGCTGAAGGATTTGGAGCAAATTTTTTATGCAAAGATGTGCCCTACGGAGAACAAATTGGCCTTCATAGTATACATGCTCATCGGAGAAGCTGACCATTGATGGATCAGCATGAAGTCCATCATGGAGGAGCGGGAGGAACCAATGACTTGGGAGGCATTCAAGGGAAATTCCTCTCTGAGTATTTTCCCGATAGTGTGAGGTATGATAAGGAGGTGGAGTTTCTCCGGTTGACCCAAGGGGGGAAGTCTATAACAGAATATGCTATGAAGTTCAAGCACCTCAATCGCTTCTACACGTTACCACTCGACAAAGAGTGGAGATGCCACAAGTTTGAGAATGACCTTCGCGGTGATATTCGTTTGATGGTGGCCCCATTATCCATCAAGGATTTTGCTGCCTTGGTGGAGAAGGCCAGAGTGACGAAGAAAATGAAGAATGAGGTAAAAGGTCAGTGCCTACCACAACATCAGAGGATTGGTGGACCATCTAGATCCAAGCTGAGACATGAGGAGAGGAAAGAGCCTTATGACAGACCTCATCACTAGTCTCAAGGGTCTAGGAACTTCCCCACATAGTAGGGTCGAGTGTAGTGTTTTCAGTATGGAGGCCCTCACCTAAGGAGAGTATGTCTGCATATGGAGGGTTACCGTAGATGCAACAACTACGGCAAGGAGGGCCACTTTGGTAAAGATTGCCCTTCCCTTGCTAGAGCAGTGGTACGACCTCCAGTTCAGACTCCTGCACGGAACCAGCAGAGGAACAGAGGCAACAGGCCTTAGATGACGGGCAAAGTTTACGCCATGACAGGAGTAGAGGCTGCATGCTTAGGTAATCTTGTTATGGGTCGTTGCATGATTACTGATGAATCTTTGTGTGTGTTGTATGATTCTAGAGCGACACACTCTTTTGTGTCAGACGCATGTGTGAAAAGGTTGGATCTACCAGTGTGTGAGCTGCAGTGTGAACTTGTGGTATCTACTCCGACATCGGGATTGGTCATGATATCGTCCTTGTGTGCTAGGTGTCCAGTGGAGGTAGAGGGACGCAGGTATAAAGTGAACCTGATATGTCTACCTTTACAAGAGTTGGAGGTGATCTTAGGGATGGATTGGCTTTCTACCAATCGTATTCTTATAGATTGTCGAAAGAAGAGGTTACTGTTTTCCAACTCAGAGGAACTTGAGTTGGTATCGTCTCAAAGGGTTATGAAGGAGATACAAGAGGGTGCTCAGTGTTTCATGATCTTCACACATTTGGAGGTAGAAAAAGAAGAAGGGACGTCAGTGATACCAGTTGTGCATGAATTTGAGGACGTATTCTCTGGGGAAGTGTCAGGGTTACCGCCCAGTAGAGAGGTAGAGTTCTCAATTGACTTGGTGCTTGAAACTGGTCCAATGTCGATGGCTCCATACCGTATGGTTCTAGCAGAGTTGGTGGAGCTCAAGAGTCAGATAGAGAAGTTGTTGGGAAAGCAGTTCATTCGACCCAGTACTTCGCGCCTCTATGTTGACTACAAGTAACTTAACAAGATGACGATCAAGAATAAGTATCCCCTCCCGAGAATTGATGACTTGATGGATCTGTTACACAGATCATCGGTGTTCTCAAAGATAGATTTGCGGTCGGGATACCATCAGATATTGGTAAAGGCTGATGATGTGCAGAAGACGACATTCAGGTCCCGATATGGCCACTACGAGTATGTGGTTATGCCCTTTGGTATGACCAATGCTCTGGTTGTGTTCATGGACTACATGAATCGGATCTTCTGACCTTTCTTGGATAAGTTTGTCGTAGACTTCATAGACGACATACTTATCTATTCCAGAACTCAGGAGGAGCATGCCGAGCACCTAAGACTAGTGCTTGGTGTCCTGAAGGAGAAGCAACTATATGCTAAACTATCCAAGTGCGAGTTCTGGATGAATGAAGTACAATTTTTGGGACATGTGATATTTGGTCAAGGGATAGCAGTGGATCCGACAAAGGTGGATGCAATTGTTAAGTGGGAGAGTCCCAAGTTGGCCACAGACATCAGGAGCTTCGCGGGTTTGGCTGGCTACTATAGGAGATTCATAGAAGGGTTCTCCAAGATAGTGGCCCCTTTGACACAGCTTATCCGGAAGGACCAACCCTTCACTTGGACGGATAAATGTGAGAAAAATTTCTAAGAGCTTAAGCGAACGTTGACGAGTGCTCTGATACTTGTGATCCCTGATGTTGGTAAACCCTTTGAGGTTTACTGTGATGCCTCTCATCTTGGACTTGGTTGTGTTTTGATGCAAGAAAAGAAGGCGATGACATATGCTTTGAGGCAACTCAAAGTGCACGAGAGAAACTATCCCACTCATGACTTGGAGTTTAGGGCTATTGTGTTTGCCTTGAAGATTTGGAGGCATTATCTCTACGGTGTCCAGTTTTGTGTGTTCAACGTCCACAAGAGCCTCAAATATTTATTCGATCAGAAGGAGCTCAACATGAGACAGAGGAGGTGGATGGAATTCCTGAAGGATTATGACTTTGAGCTCCTATATCATTCGGGGAAGGTGAATGTAATGGCTGATGCCTTGAGTAGGAAGGTTGTACATACTGCACACCTCATGATCAGGAGGTGAAACTGCTGGGGAAGTTCAGGGATATGAAGCTGCAGGTGGAGTTGGAATCCGAATTCATTAGATGTAGTAACCTGACTATATCTAGTGACTTCCTGGACTCAGACAGAGAAAGACAATTATTAGATGCCAACTTAAACAAGGTGAGAGAACAACTTGGATCGGGTGAAGCAAAGGATTTTGCTTTGGGTAATGATGACATGCTAAGGTTTCAGGGTAGGGTGTGTGTACCAGATGACATAGAGGTGAAAAGGTTAATCCTTGAGGAAAGGCACAAGAGTCGTCTTAGCTTACATCCTGACATGACTAAGATTTACCAAGATCTTAGGGAAACTTTCTGATGGCAGGGAATGGAGAAAGATGTGGCTTAGTTCGTATCAGCCTGTCTGACCTGTCAGAAGGCAAAGATGAAGCATCAGAGACCCGGTGAGATCCTACAGCCCTTGGAAATACCAGTGTCGAAATGGGATAGCATCTCCATAGATTTTGTGACCCATTTGCCACAAACTTTAAGAAGGCCTGACACCATCTAGGTTATAGTGGATCGACTGACTAAGAGTACTCATTTCTTGGTGATGAACTTGAGGATGTCCATGGCCAAGTTGGCCAAGTTGTACATTAAGGAAATTGTGAGGTTGTATGGAGTAGCTTCGAGCATAGTCTCCAATAGAGATCCGCGTTCACTTCTCGATTTTGGCCGACACTACAGAGTGCTCTAGGTAGTAAATTGACTATGAGTTCAGTCTATCATCCCCAGACTGATGGCCAGTCTGAGAGAACGATCCAGTCACTTGAGGATTTGTTGAGGACATGCGTACTGGATCATCTGGGTGCTTGGGATGAAGTCTTGCCTTTGATAGAGTTTACCTACAACAGTTCCATGCAAGCATTGGCATGGCGCCATATGAAGCTCTTTATGGCAGGAAGTGTAGGACTCCCCTGTGTTGGTATCAAGATGGGGAAGCGATGCTAGTTGGACCAGAGTTGTTAGAGCATACCACTAAGAAAGTGAGGATGGTGAGGGAAATGATGCAAGCTTTATAGAGCAGACAAAAGGCTTATGCAGACAGTAGGAGGAGAGCCTTGAAATTCGTGACTGGAGATCATGTATTCTTGAGGGTGACCCGAACCACTGGTGTGGGAAGGGCTCTTCGCTCAATGAAGCTCTCTCTTAAGTTCCTTAGCCCTTATCATATCTTGAGGACGATTGGGCCAATGGCTTATGAGATTGCTTTGCCCCCTCAGTTGGCAAATCTCCATCCGATGTTTCATGTGTCGTAGTTGAGAAAGTACGTATTTGATCCGTCTCATGTGTTAGAAGCCGAGGATGTTCAGATTAGGGAGGATCTTACTATGGAAGTACCGCCTACTGCGTTGGAGGAGGGCAGAGTTGAGGAATGGCGTGGAAAACCAATCAATCTTGTCAAAGTCGTTTGGGATTGAAGGACAGATGACTTTGCTTGGGAGATAGAGGAAGACATGATATTTTCTTGATAAGTCATCATTTTCGAGGTAAAAAATTTTTGTTGTCGGGGAAAATGTAAGGCCCATTATTTTCTGCCCTTATGTTTAAGGGCTGCCCCAAAATAGTTGGGCCTAAGGCTGGCCCATAGGGTGTCTAAAGCCCCTAAGGCAACCTAACCCCTCTCATTTTCTGCCACTTTGCAAAGGACAGCCATCTTACTCTATTCTTTCCCCTAAAACAGAGCTCTTCTAGGGTTTGATCTCTGTTACTATCAAGTCCGCTCAAGCTCGTTCTACTTCATGTAAGTTAACTCTCAACTCATTTTAGTTCCTTTCTAAGTCCCCTTTTCGTAGTTCCGCTAGAGGTCCACTGTGGTAACCTCGTTTTCTATTTATGCCATTGTTCCAGTTCGAAAAATTTGCTCCTAGAGCTACTAGGTTCGTTGGCGTAAGGGTCAAAGTCTTATATTAGCCCCTTTCCGGTAAGGGAAGTTAGGGTTTCACGTTTTAAATCATGTTTAGCTTGTTCTTGTTGTTTTTCGTGTTTTAGCATGCTTGGGTGAAGTTCCGATGGTATGAATGTGAACTGTGCGATGAATATGATTAAATGGCTGAACTGAGCATGCACGAACAATGGAGGGTTCTGGTCTTCTCGCCCAAGCGAGGGTGTCTCGCCTAGGCGAGATTAGCAGTGACTCGCCCAAGATGTCTGCGCGAGTTGTCGCTTAGGCGAGTAACTCCTATTTTGAGCGAGAGTTCATCTCGCTCAAGTGAGGAGGTCTCGTCTAAAAGAGGGAACGCAAAGGCTACTGTTCCCATCTTTCGAGCCCTCGCCTAGGCGAAAGGAGCTTGCCTGAACGAGAGAAGCTTGCCTGAGCGAGAGAAGCCTCTCACCTGAGCGAGACCTCTCGGCCGGAGCGAGAGTTTGGCGAGATAGTGCTTGGGTCCTGTTTCTTTCTTTGTTTTTGGGTGTTTGATACATGTTTGGTTGGATTGCTATGTTAAAGCATGAGATGAATGAATATGCATGAGTAAGTGGATTTATGAGTTGTGGATGATGAGCTTGGCATGATCTTGGCATGTAATGAGTATGAAATGGTTGGTTATAAAAGTGACATGGAATTGGTATGAGCATGAGTGTGATACTGATTAATGGATTATGTTATTGGTATGGTTAAGACGTAATTCCACGACGGTGTCGTGGTGGTGCCTCATTGGTTAGGGCGTAATTCCATGAGCCTCTAAGTGAGACTTCATGGTGGTGCCTTAGTTGGTCAGGACGTAATTCACGACCCCTGTTAGTGGGAGTTCATGGTGGTGCCCCATCTATATAATTTAGTAAGGATTCAAGGTAAGGTTGCATCCTGACACTCTAAAGAGTTAGTTAGTCTCACATAGAGTGTACTGACCCTAGTGGTGAGAGTAGCAGGAGACCTGAAACTCATTAAGGGCTAACCTTGTGTGTGGGGGATGAAACATTTTAACACTTAGCACGGCCGCCCCGACCAAAGCCTCCAGCGACAGTGACAACGCCAACTAGCACCGAGAGCTCCACCGAGGATCACATCGCTCTCTGGTTCGCTTGGCACAAAGCAACCTACACCAGCGTCCGTGACTGTCGTGCCACCGTTCACCCTTGCCGGCACGGCTTGGAGCTGGCAACGCTGCACCTTTGTTTCCTTCTACGCGAGACACTCCTAAGACCAACACCGTGACTAGTCGCGTCTCCCCCTTTAGCCAAGACTGTCAGAGCATTGTCGACTCGTCGGCGGCATTGTCGTCGGCGATTGGTTATCCTCCTTCCTTTGGGCATTCAACCTTCTTCTTCCTCTACTATCTATTTTCTGTTTCAATGCTGGTTTCTATTCTTGTGATTGGTTTTGAGTTATCATGATTGGGGATTGAAGGCGTTTGGATGATAATGGAGAAGAGTGGGGATGGTGATGGTGGTTAATGGAGGTGGTGATGATGCACAATGGTATTGACGGGCTGTGGAGGTGATGATGATTCACGGTGGTATTAGGCTGGGTTATGTGGTGTTGAGATTGTAAGGATGAAGGTGCTATTTTTGTTTTTTTAGAGAAAGGGAAAGCCTTCATGAGTGAAGAAGGTCCACCCTCCCTGAATGAAGGGACTCTGATGATATTGGTTGTGCCTTTGCTCTGTTCCTTTCCTACCTCGAGACGTGGGATAAGGCTGAAAGCAGATGTTGCTTCCTGTTCCATCCTTATTTAGCCATCATGACCATGGCCAGCTAGCTACCACACCTACCTATCAGAGACCTTAGGTCTTACGTTAACCTCTTCTTCTTTTTTTCATTTTTTCATTTCATTTTTTTTATACACATATTTTTTGAAAAAGGAATAAAACAAAATAAAATAAAAAAGTAAACAAAATATGATTAAAGTCAAAATTAAAAATTAAAATAATAAAATTTAAAATTAAAATAAAATAAAATAAATAAGATAGAGAAACCAAGATTAAATAAAATAATACAAGATTAAACTAGATTTTAAATGAGATGAAAATACGTAGAAATATATTCATACTCAAATCAATGTTCCCTGCTCTTTTATTTATTTATTTTTATTTCCTCTTCTTCCTGATTATTTTTTGAAAACAAAATTATTTTTTATCCAGACGAAATTGGGTGTTGACACATATCCATTAATACTTTTACACACACACATATATATATATTATATATATATATATATATATATATATATAATTAAATAATTAATTTTATTTTATTGAATTAAAATTTAACTTTTGTAATTATTTTTATTTTTAACATATTAATTTGTATATTAATTATTATTTTATTTGAATTTTAATTAAGTTCATTGAAACAAATTTTGATAATTATTTTAAGAAAATAAAATTTGTTATTATATATATATATATATATATATATTAAAAATAATTAAAGTGTTTATAATATTTTTAAAAGGTTAAATATATTTTTAATTGAATTTTATTGTTAGTGTCTCAAACTTTAATTATTTTTATCTTAAATTTATTAATAAATAAATATAGTCTTTGTAAACAAAAAACATTAAAGATTTTACTATCATATTAACTAGTGTCCTCACTATAAATAGTATAATTAATGAATATTAGATTTTGTAAAAATTTCATATATAACTAAAATATTAAATGAATTCTAATGTAAATAATTATTAGTGTATTTTTTATTTTATTTAGAGGACAAAAATACCAAAAAATGTTATATATTTGTAGTTGATAATTTATTTAATAAACAAAAAACATTAAATAATAAGATAACTATATTTTAATGTTATTAAAAATTAAAATATAATTAAATGTAAATTTTTTAAATTAACATAAACTAAATATTGTTTGTTTTTTTAAAAAAAATAGTATTAGAAAATAAACAATATTTATTTTTTGTTAATTTTTTTAATGTTTAGTTATATTTTAATTTTTAATAATATTAAAATATAATTATTTTATTATTTTAATCTTCTTTTATCGAATAAATTATCAATTACAAATTTATAATACTTATAAATATTTTTTTCTTCTAAATAAACTAAGAGTACATGAATAATTGTTAAAATTATGATTTATTTAATATTACAATTATTTAAGAAGTTTTACAAAATTTAATGTTTATTAATTATATCTTAAACAATGGACTTAGGAAACTAATTAATATTTTTCAAAATTTTATGATGTGATAAATAATATTATGTTTGTGTTATTTGTTGACTTGAAAACACATGTCAACACATAAGTATACGCCATCTGTTATAGTAATAAATCTCTATTCATATGTGATAATGAGGATTATTTTTATTTATTAATAAAAATGGAGAATGGAAATGATTCAAAATTAATGAAAGAGACCGAATTTAATTTTGCATGAAAGTTAAAAAAAAAAACTAAAATAATTTTTATAAATATTGTGAATAAAAATTCATAATAAAAAAAATTATTTGAAGTTGTGTATAAAGAGAAATAAATAAAAAAAATAAATGAATTGATATCGATAAATAGTTTTAAGGAATATTATATTGGGTGTTACACACGGGACATGCAATAAAACTGAGTTTTGAAATTTTGTTGGTCAAGTGAGAAGAAAGAAATCGCCATCAGTGCATGAGGACAAGAAAAAGATCGCAACTTTTCAGACAGATTAATAGCATCGCTACGATTCCCTTTTTACCTTCACATTCATCATCTTCTTCACCGTCACTGTCCTTTACGAAACCATGCTGAAATCCCGCACGCAGATTTTCCACCTTCACACACACTCATCTTCATCACATAACAAGTACACGTACACTTCCCATCTCATACACAACATCATGTGTTTTTACTGCTCCAACGTAAAAACAAACAAACAAACACAGCAACAGAAGAAAGAGAATCATGAGATCCTGAACTAACACAGCACATCACAACACATTCACCACTTACTAACTTTCCTACCAGTCTCTTCTTCCCCACCGGTCTTTCACCATCTCATCACTTCATTAACTCCATCAACACCAACATTATTCTCTCACTCTCTCACACACCCACCATCACTATCACCATGTCTACACTCTTCAACATTCTTCTATTGTTTCTCACATTTTCTTCTTTTTCTTCTTCTTCTTCTCCTTCACACCCTCGCCGTGTCCTTCACCAACCCCTCTTCCCCAGAATCTCTATCCCTCCAACACATCCACCAGCATTATCCCCTCAACCCCAAAAGCAACACCATTTACCCAAGTTTCCATTTTCGTCTTCTTCATCGTTCTCGCCTCCACCGCCGCAAAAACCTTTCTTTCCTTCTTACCATTCCCCACCACTCCCTCCTTCCCCCACCGTCGTTGCCACTTTCCCCGCCAACATCTCCTCCCTCCTCCTCCCCCACCCCTACTCCCACCACCACCGCTCCGCCGCCGCCCTCGCCGTCTCCCTCTCCCTCTTCTCCCTCGCCCTCCTCGCCGCCGCCGCGTTCTTTCTCCTCCACCGCCGCCGCGCTAAAAGGACTTCCTCCTCCGATGCCACCCATGACGACGACGACGAGAAAGCCTCGAGATCCGACAGCCTCCGTCTGTTCCCGTCGAACGCCGCCGCCTCCGACGGCGTCGATAGAAAACCCCGCGGAAAGTCCTCCCCGACGTCGGAGCTGCTCTACCTCGGCACGGTAGCGAACTCGGTGAACTCAACGCTAGACACAAGCTCCAGTCACCACGACGACGGTTTCCGGCCACCGTATCAAAAACTCGGCGATTCGCCGGAACTGAACCCACTTCCACCTCTGCCACGTCACAAATTCAAACCGTGGATGAATGAAGATGACGATGATAAAAATGTGAAAGAAAAAGTGGAACAACAAGAAGAGGCAGAAAAAGAAGAAGAAGATGAACAGTTTTTTTCTCCAAGAAGTTCTTCTGGTGGGAACAATCAACATAGTCCTCCTTATCCTTCAGCTGTTGCTGCTTCAAGTTCGCGCGTGGATAATAAAATCGGTTCTACAAGCTTCACTTCTCGAACCCCTTCGTACCCTCGTTCCAATTCCCTCTCTTTCTCTCGTTCCCCGTCTCTTAATTTCAGCCCCGCAAGTGTTAAATCACTCCCTCCACACAACCCTGCTTCTCCTTCTTTCTCTTCATCATCTTCTTCTCCCAGGGAAGAATGGCATGTTCCTTCAAGGGACCAAAATTCTCCGGCGAGATATTTACCTCCTCCACCTCCGCCGCCACCTCCGCCGCCGCGGATTTGGGAAGCTCCAGTTTCTGTTAGGAAAGTGAGTGAGGAGACACCGAAGCCAAAGTTGAAAGCTTTACATTGGGATAAAGTTAAGGCCAGCTCGGACAGGGTCATGGTTTGGGATCAGTTGAGACCCAGTTCTTTTCAGTAAGATATCATTTGACTGCGTTCACTTCGTGTATTGTTTTCATTAATGTTGTTTTTGTTGTGTTGGGAGTTTAATGGTTCGAGGTGCAGGTTGAACGAGGATATGATTGAAACACTTTTTATGGCAAATAATTCCAAGGAGGGTGTGGGGGTTGCGGTTAGAGATAATGCTCGACGCCACGTAGTTCATTCTGCTTCTCCCATGCCCATGGAGAATAGGGTCCTTGACCCTAAGAAGTCTCAGAACATCGCCATTTTGCTTAGGGCTCTCAATGTTACCATTGATGAAGTTTGTGATGCCCTCAGAGAAGGTGATGAACCCATTTGCTTCTATCAAATAAAATTAATGCGTATATAGAAAGATGGAGCTATTTGTAATTGTTTAGACAGCAATGTTTTTTCTTTATTGTCATTTTGCCACAATTACTTATGTTACGTGTTATATCATTATATGCCTATTATGTTATTGGTTGTGTCTATGTACCGTTCCAAACTTCATTATTATTCAAGGGATGGTGATATCCAAAACTCCTGTAGTATTTTTTAATTTTCTTGTCTTGACACTTTTTGCGTAGTTCGTGGTCAACTTCTTCTGGCGTAACTTCAAACTTTTTTTTCTTCAATTCGTTGTGTATGTCATGGCTACTTATTGATTCTAGTAAAATAAATTTTGTGGTATCATTATTATACCTTGTTGAAGAACACTGTTTCTCTTCTTTCTCTCCTAAGCTGTTCCAATAAAGCTTAATTTTACTGTCTGCAGGCAATTGTGATACGTTGGGAACAGAACTTCTTGAAAGTTTGTTAAAGATGGCTCCAACTAAAGATGAAGAATCTAAGCTGAAGGAATTTCAAGATGAATCGCCTTTCAAGCTTGGCCCAGCTGAGAAATTTCTCAAAGTTGTTCTTGATATACCTTTCGCTTTCAAGAGGGTGGATGCTATGCTCTACATTGCCAATTTTGATTCAGAATTAGAATACCTTAAAAAGTCCTTTGAAACTCTGGAGGTATATGTATTCTGAACTCATTCCTCACTCCTTCAACTTGGTCATTTTGTGTGCTTAATTGGGATGTTATGAACCAACTTGATCATTTTTGGCTCATTATTCTAGCTTCCCACAATCTCATTTCATGTTTATGGTTTAGTTAATGTAGTACTCAAAAAGGCTATAGAAACTGCCCGTGATGCAAAGGTTCAAAACCAATGCCATAAACTTTGGGGTTTTGTCTCTAAATGGCTTCATAGTTCAATGCCTGGCCGTCCATTTACGGACACCAGGAAAAAGCTTATTTTGAAAATATTTCTGCCTTATCTCTTTTCCACTACCTCGTGTTTTGGGTCGGTTCCTTGTGTATAGGAAATAATAAAATAAATAATATTTTACCTTCAGTGTCAATTATGGTGGGTTTTCCAGGATTGAAATGTACAAGATATGATATGCAATCATGTGTCTATATTCTGTAGACACAAAAGTATCACTGCAGAGATTATAAGTTTTAATTATTTGGTCATGTTGGAGTTTAAATTATAAGCTATACCTTCAGACTAAAAGGGAGAAGTTTCTTTTTCATGAAGAATAGTGGTTGGCTAACTACTAGCTTCCACCAAATCATCTCACCTCTGGAAAATACGGTCTTTCTTTTAGTATGCTAAATTTGTGAAAATGACCCTGTTTACTCTCAATATTAATGTATTATATTATATATTAAAAAAACTCATTATTCTTTACTTTTTTTTTAATGCTTTGCCAAAGATGGAAATTTCCAAAATAATCCTTTTACCATAGTGATTAGGCAATAACTAGAGTCTGCTTACTGTAATTTGTGCCAATACACCAGTTGTTCCGAACTTCTAATATTCATCATTTTCCACAGGTGGCCTGTGAGGAATTAAAGAATAGTCGAATGTTTTTGAAGATACTTGAAGCAGTGTTAAGAACAGGAAATAGAATGAATGTTGGCACCAATCGTGGTGATGCTCATGCGTTCAAACTGGACACACTTTTGAAGTTAGCTGATATTAAAGGAACTGATGGAAAAACTTCTCTGTTGCATTTTGTTGTACAGGAAATTGTCAGAACCGAGGGTTCTCATGTTTCTGGTTCTAACCATTACCATGCTTCTGACAATGTCCACCAATACAGTCTCCAAGATGAGGTTGACTTTAAAAAGCTTGGCCTGCAAATTGTTTCGGGACTGAGCGGGGAGCTCAGCAATGTTAAAAAAGCAGCTGCTATGGATTCAGACATGCTCAGTAGTGATGTTGCCAAACTTGCCAGAGGAATTGACAAAGTTGTGCAAGTAGTGAAATTGAATGAGGAGTCACCTTTGAAAGAAACTAACCAAAAGTTTTCGGAGGCAATGAAAGGTTTCTTGGAAAGGGGAGAGCAAGAGATTTCAACAATCCAGGCCCAAGAGAAAAATGGCCTCTCTTCAGTGAAGGAGATAACTGAGTATTTCCATGGAAATTCAGCAAAGGAAGAAGCTCATCCATTTAGAATTTTTATGGTTGTGAGGGATTTCCTTTCCATTCTAGATGGTGTTTGCAAGGAAGTTGGTAAAGTGAATGAGAGAACTTTGGTTGGTTCTCGTCATTCTGTGATGCCTGCAAATCCTGTAATGCAAACCTTTTTTCCTGAGATTATTGGTAAGCAACCATCTGATTCCTCTGAATCTGACTAAACTGACCAAGTTATAACAGGTTGAAGTAGTTTGCTCATGTTTGGTCAGTGATGGGTTACCTTTTATCATCCAAATATCATCATGTGGAGTGACGTTTTCACTAAAAAATCACTGAGTTAGCTAAAGACCCAGCTTTATCCCCTACCTGTGATGATGACCTTACCTGTGATGGTGATGATGATGATGATAAAAAAAGGGCTCATGCCATTACAGATCTTTGTTTTACTGCTTATATAGCTCTGTATATGTTTTATTGCCTAGATTATTTTCTTTGTGCTAGGTTGGCTGCTTTTCTGTATCTGTATTAATAAATTAATGGCAAATTTTGGCTCTTTTTCCCAAATTTTGATATAAATTGATAGTGTGACAGTAATATGTTGAAATTACTAGTAGAGTAGTTGTTATGGTGCACCATAAAAGTTGTTCCACCACGTAGAAAGATGTCATAATTGGCCCAAAACTTGAATAAATAAAAAAACCTTCAAAATTCCAGAACGAATATAGCTTGTGATTGATTTTCGACCTTTAGGTCAATCCACAACTACGAATTTAGGCATAATCAGGTAATCTAGAAAGTTCTACAGATACTCCGTCAGACATTTGTGTTAGGTGTACTCTTGTGCTCCTTTACCACTTGAAGATTGCCATCTTTTTTAACCAAAGTTAAGTTCTCAGCATCAACGCGTTCAAGCACCTTCCGTGCTTCTTCTTCTGTAGCAGGAACAACATGTCGAATCCTTAACCCATTTTTAATACCCTCAGGATCAACACCAAATGTGAAGTAGAATCTGTTAGATACCTGTTTGAAGAAAAGCATGAAATGGAGTAAAATGGCTACATATGTGAACATATAATATCAAATGAAATTGAGTCATTCCTTTTTTGTATTCCATTAGATAATAGATATAAAATCCGATGTTAGCTAAATTAGCAGGGCTATGCCGACAAGAGTACGACTCTGCTCTCTCTCAAATTATAAAAGACAAGATATCTTTTCACTACTAAATTGTGTCAGAAGAAAAGTTAAGTAATAATATGTGTATAGTGCAGACCTCACTAGAGCGGTGCTCAGGCTTTGTCACATGTGCAACAACCTCAACATTCACAAGGGGTTCATCTGAGTTGTCATGTTCCGTGTACAGGACACAAGATTTGAGACGAAGAAAATTTCCAACGTCCACCTGCATCATCAACTTGTTTCAGTTGAATGTCTTTTTTAAACGTCCTTTCTACTGAATAACCTTTACCAATGTTTTTCTACCCAGTCCATGTTCCAAATTGTTGATCACATAAATAAGATCATCATGAGTATCTATTCCCTTAGAGGGTAGAGAGTTCCATTATAGAATGATAACAACCAGAGATTACTACTGATTCCAATATCATTGTATATTTAGAAGAAATAGTATTGTCCTTGGTGGGTACTTACTGGTTTAAAAAAATCAACATGATCAACTTCCAGGAAATGAGGAGCCGCACCAGCGAAGGCATAAGCAGTTGAAAAGGCAAGTTCAAAGGCTCTTCTCATCAAGAATCCCCCAAAGATACGACCATGGATGTTTCTTTGCTGTGGCTGGCAGATAAAAGAGTTTTGTAGGCCAGTATCCGTCATCAGGATGCTATCTCTGTTAGCCAATGCTGGCATGTCACAGAAGATACGCGCTTCAGCCAATAGTGCTTTAAGCCGAGAAGTGTCTTCACAATCTCCATGTTTCTGTTCTTGATTCTTTCTTTTTCTTAACTTGTTCCTTTCTTCTGCTTCTTCCCAGAGCAATCTTTCTTCCTCATTTTCAGGTGAGACCTGGTTAATTGGGGCAGCTTTTCCAGTGGCAGAGTCACGAGCCACAAATGTAAACTTGGCTACAAGTGCAGGTGAGTTTGATATATTGGGATTCCCTGTCACCAAGTTTTAGTGTCAGGTAAGCTGATAACAATGCCATGCAGAACTGGAAGGGGATTGAAAGGCAAACATTACAAAGATATGATTTGAGCGCACAAAACTATAATAAACGGGCTTTTAATCAATATTTGTTTGCTGTTTTGATACAAGAACCTACTAGTGCAGCTAACTATATTAAGAGAAAAGAAAAGTCATCCAGTAATATATATGAAAATGCTCATCCCCTGGCACTCCATCACTGGAATTTTACTTCCGTCATTCTGAACATTTTCATGTTATTTACAGCAGCAAGTAAATGTTCACTGAAGACAGCAGACTAGGATAAATAAGGGATTTAACAGAAAGAAATACGTAATAAACCTTCATCCTAAAAAGGGTTTGCACCACCAATTTGGAAAAAGTAACCAAACTTTGATATGTTCCAGATTAACTATTTACAAGCAATGAACAGTCAAATGAACACGAACACAACGGAAAGAAAATTGAGCAAAATTCATGACACAACACATGTATTAATAGAACCTATAAAGCTAATGGTTGTTGCAACTTCATAATTGATATAAGTAAATTGTTGTGTTAGAGTTTGTCAGTTAGCTACAAGCACATAGCCCTCACTATCTTTCTCTGTGAGTAGATGTTGTATTCTCTTCAGATAGACCCTTCGTTCTATTTCATCTCTGACGTATTCCCTAAGCAAGTTTCTCAGATTCTTATTATGTATATAGTAACATGTTATCTGCTTCTAAGCAATTACTATTATAATTATAAAATAAACCATAATCTCATAAAACAACGGCCAAAGAAAGCAGAAACAACTTGTATTGACCTTGTGCGGACTGAATCAGTTCCAGTTGAATCTCCATGGATGACCGGCCAACCCAGGTAACAGCACCTACAATGGTTAAATCAGCATCAATATGTATTGGCTTCGTTAGAACCATCTTATCAACAGAAGCAGTGACCAATAGAAGGGGCCTTGCTGTGCCATCTTCATTAGAACAGTGCTGCTCAAAAGGTAGGGAATAAACTTCAATAACCAAAACCAATAAATACAAAGAATCTCCCCAAGTACTGTTAGCCACACACTTCTGAATGAAAACATCGACCCATGAATATTTCAACACATCCATCAGCGACAAACATAATTTACTTTTCCTTTACAGTAAATGTTTATTTATTTTTGGTTCTGCACAAGTATTTTGTACTATTACTCACATGTTTCCACGGTCAAGATATTACTTTTTCATAGACAGTTCTATTACATGCACAACCAGAAAGTATTGCTATATTTAAACAAATTTCTACAAGCACTTCTAAAGAAAAGAAAAAAAAAATCCTTAGTAAGTTAAAATCATTTTACGGACAACAAATTTAGGGAAAATGTATTATATTAAACAACGTTTACAAGCATAAGCTAATTTTAATTCATAAAAACCTAATTTGAATTCCTCACTTTGTCAGACGAAACAAATGATTGGAAGCACAAAAAGTTAAAAAAAAAAAAAAAAACTTGAAGCTGTTCGATCAAAATGAGCAAAACCCAAGATTTTCAATCGAGCAAATTACATAACCCCAGAAGTAAAATTGGAAAAAGAAGTGGACCTTGAATGCAACGGTGCCAGCGAGAGCATCAAAGTCCTCGACGAGCTTGCCCATCCTGATGTGGTTCCAGGGGTTCCGATACTGCTCGCGAAGCATATGATCAGAGGAGAAGTTGTAGAAGATGGTGGTTCTGCTTCGGGAGGGGGCTTTGGGAAGAGAGGGGCCATCGGATTTTTCCAAAGTGGAGGATCTGGCTTCCCAGAGAGCGTATATGGCAGGGGAATGGAACATCCCCGGCCACAGATCAACGGGTTTACGGTTAGAAGATCCAGCATCGATCAGAACAGATGTCGATGTAGTTGGTGTTGTCGGTCCGGTGGTTGTTGGGTCTGTGGTGGAAACAGTTGAGAAATGATTGGAAGGGCAAGAGCAACTGGGTGTGATTTTGAGTCTGAGAAGATGGTGGAACAGGGAAACACATGGTTTTGGGTTTCTCAAGAGTTGCATGGAATGAAGGTGAAAATTGAATGCAGTATATTCCACCACTGTTGGAGTGTGAGGTAATGTTCAAATTGTCACAACCCAAGATCCTTGCTTTGTATTGGATTGTGATGTGATACTGCCCACTCATAAAAACTGTCATTCAAAATGTTAGTTTCTCTTATCAATGTAATGTTAATTAACTTTTTAATTAATATTTCTAACAAGTGTCATTTTTAATTTATTATATTTTTCTTACTTTTGTGAAAATAAAGGTATGACATGTGTAGTGGAATGAAAAAGTATATATTTTGATGGAAATGTTATTCAAATGAACTAATTTTATTGGTAACCAAATTTAATTTCGTTCAATCTAATTTGTACTGGTTTGAATTACGTTAATTTACAGTTTCTTATAGTAATATAGTGATGAGTCTTTAGTTTAAATCAATTTCAAGTAAGTGTAACGAGTGCATTTGTAGTATCAATTAAGTGTTGTATTCGTAACGATATGTCAAGATCATCTAATCATTTAAATTTGAATTAGATTCAATAGAAGTGTGTTTATAATGGTTTTAATGAATATTACAGCAAAACTTAATTGAGTTTTAAGAAATGCAATAGTAAAAATGTGTTGAACTTAGATTTTATTTGACCGTGTGCTCTACTCATCTTTATTTATTTAATTATCCAAATTATTCTATGGTTAGAGAAGTTTTGTGAGGTAATTCTATATCCTTTCCTACAATCTAGAACTTAAGAAATTCAGATTCAATGTAATTCCTTAACTCCTAATTAAATGAATCTTTGCCTTAAGTGCAAAACTATATATCTAGCTAGAACCTTAGATATATTCCTAACATCTAAAAGTAGGAGGGGATTTGATTGGACCACAATTTAAGATTAGTTTTCCAACTCAATCAAAACAATTAAGATACGTTGATGATCAAATCATCAAGCAATAAAGCATGAATCAAATCACAAACATTTGAATGAAAGCATAATGATGTAGTATAACAGAGGGTGAGGTTCAATTACATCCAACCTAACATAGGAGAGTTCAACTTCTCATAATGATAGGAAACATTACAATCTTTTGGAGTAGTTATGCCTCTTAGAAAATATTCTAATTTAGTATAGAGAGAGTGCCTAAAGAAACTATTGATAGTGATTTCCAAAATCAGGGGTGAATCCCTTATTTTTATAGAATTCCAGGTCAACACTCAACTTCATGCATTTGGTGGTCAACAACAGAGGTTTCTCTCAAGGTGGGTTTTCCTTTTGGCTGGTGGTCAACACTTGAGGTTACCTCCTTTAGAGTTTCTCTTATGGCTTAGCTTCAAGATCTAGTGCTTCAAGTTTCCTCATGCTAAGGGTTTTCTTATGTGACTCAGCACCAAAACGTTGTTGCTCAACTACAAGTTCTGTTGATCTCTTGGCAAGCGTACCAAAAATCAACTGTAGTATAATGATTTGAAGTAGGAGTGTCGAACCCACAAGGAACGAATTCAGTGAAAATTAATAATTATCTCAATCAGCATATGTACAAAGATTTTAATTTGATTTGTCATTGACTATTGCATAAAATTAATAAAGTAAAATCAAAAAAGTTTAGAAAAATTTAGTAAAAGAAACTGGGATTGAATTTCATCTATCTCCTTTGTCTGTAATTTGGATGAATATAATACATAACATCTGAAAATACCAATATTGATGCAACACTCAAAAACTATTTATATCGAACCCCTCACGTATAAAATTCATAAGATTATTTCCCTGAATATTGATTCCTCACATATTCAACAAACTATCCAGCATTACGGTCGAGTGTTAAAAGCAATTGATATATTGAGATCTATTCCTAGCATCACAATATATCAAGTATCATTAGTCAAATCAAATTTTCAGAAATACTTTCTAGTCAGATCTAAAAATCAAAATCAAGACATCTATTGATCAAATAGAATCAAGCATTAAGAACAGAACAATAATACCAATATTGAGTAAAAGCATAAATGCTATATATAAATATCACCAGATTACATCCAAGTTCAAGTAGATTACATTCAATCCCAAGGAAAGAGATTACCCACTCATGGTAGTTATCAAATCCTAAGAACTAAAGAAGAAGAAGAAGAAGAAGAAGAAGAAGAAACCAATGATATGTGCTCTGCTCGTGGTCGCGGCTCTCCAACAAATCTATATTTCTTCTCCAAAAACTCCAACCAATTTCACTCTTCTGATTCAAGGAGTATATATACTCCATGAAGTCTGGCTTGAGCCACTCATTCTCGCTTAGGCGAGATAGAGTTCTTCAAGTTGAAGAAAGGTCTCGCTTGGGCGACCACATTCTTGCTTAGGTGAGAATTGCCAAAATGATGATGGGTTCTTCATAAACTCTCGCTTAGGCGAGCTCAAGCTCGCTTGAGCGAGAAAGGCGGCAAATGATGATTTCCTCTGCATAAGATCTCGCTTAGGCGAGATCCTTCTTTGCTTAGGCGAGACTGGAGGCCCAAGCTCTCGCTTGGGCGAGATTGCTTTGGTTTGAGCGACCTTGGCAATATTTCTTCTTTTCTCACTGTATTTGATTTCTTCCTTAAGGTCTTTCCTCTTCTTTTTTCTCTTTAATCTTCCTGAAAAACACGCAAAATAGGATCAAATGATTTCTTTAAATCAAAACTTGGAAGCATGTGATGGAAACCCATTTGTCTTAGATTTAGGGAGAATCAATATGAAATGAACACAAGTTAAAAGCATAAGTGCCAGACTTTTCTATGAATCTTTACTGAATTTTGACACTTATCAACTCCCCTCAACCTATCATCTTGCTTGTCCTCAAGCAAAGTAACAAGATCAAACAGCCAATCAAAACTCAAATTCTGAAATTGGTTATTAAGAAATCATTTTCACAGTTCCTGACCAGACAACTTTTGCATTCCAAACTACAAATTCAAAATCAGAAGCAAATGGTGAATTCAATTATCAAACAACATTAGGATAAGAGTGCAACCAATTTTTCAAGAAAACCAATTGTAAGAGCAAATGATTCTAACCAAGGAAATTCTCTCTTAAATCTCACAGGCATCTCACAGGCATGTGTTTTTCTCATTTTCCACTGAAATTGAACAAATCAAAATTGCTAGTCATTTTCAATCCAACCACAAACACACAATTAGCATGGATCTTAAGGTCTTTTCAAGGTTGTAATAAGGCTAGGCTTTCAAGAATTTTGGTTTTTCAAGATCACAAAAGCACAACATAGAAAAGAGAGCATAGCTACAATACAAACCCGATCCATTTCTACTCTCCATTCATCACAATTCAGTATTCAGACCTCAATACACCACTTGTTTCTTTTTCATTCACAATTCACTCTCATCTCTTTTTGTTCTTTTTTTTTATTAGATATATACATTCCTACACAATACTAAAGAGTGAATTATAATAGTCAGCCCTTTTCTTCCTTGAGTGCAATTCCACCAACCAATTACCCTTACAGTTGAATAAAATGCACATATGCTCTCTATCCCTAAGTGTGCAAAGGGAAAGGATAGTAATTCAAGTTAAGGTTAAGGTTCATAATTCAAACAATTAGGCTCAAATGGGCTGTCAACAAAGGATGATTATTTACAGGTTCACTATTTGGCACTGAGTTATAAATTCAACAAAATTGCCTTAATCCTTTCCATGCTTTAAATGTGATGTTATCAAATGAAAACTCAAGCAATATCGACTTGTCAACAAACAATAGAAACACTCAAATTGTTTATGGATCCACACACTCACAAGGTTTTCTGGTTTATTTCCTTGGTATCTCACTTGTTGTTACAACTGATTGCCTTGACTAACTATCCAGCACTAATATCCTAATCCTGTTTAATTATGAACTCAACCAAAATTTTCTTATTTCTCCTTTATGTTTAGTTTACTCAATTGTTCTAGACTTAGGACACTTACTGAAATCAGATTTCTCTTTAACCAATTTCCTCAAGAAAGATTTTCAAAATGATTCCCAAAAAAAATGTAGTTGTCTCTAAGTATTATGCACAAAATACTAAGCCAAAAAAGTTAAAAAAGTTAATTAACTAGATAATATAGCATTCTAGCCAAAACAACTAAAGCAAAATAGTACTAATTACATAAATACTGCAAAATACTAAAAGAAAAAGAACAATGAAACTGTATTTATAGAGTTCTAAAGGGTGGAATGGTGTTGTGAATCAATCTCCTCCGATCTCTCTATCAAAATCAATCTCCTCCTCAATGTCCACTCCATCTATCTCAGTAGCAAAGTCATCTCTGTCTGTAGCTCCTGACGGTCCCTCACCTGCAGCAGGTCCACTCCCCCCGGGAAAATAGGATTGTCCCCAGGCCACTGTAGATAAGTCAAGAAATCTGGTGGAGTCATGCCTGGGTATGGTCCGTAGACATTTTGATAAAGATACTCTTGAAGGTGGAGTTGTCCTCTATGAATGGAAGAATTTTGCTGGTGGGTGTGCTCCATCTGCAACCTCAAATATCCCATTTGCTCAATCAATTCATGGTTCATGTTGAGTTGAGGTTGTTGTGTGGGCCCTATTTGTTGTTCTTCCATTGTTGGTTGTTTTTTAGCTTGTTGGTCTAGTTGTGGCATTTCTGGTTGCTCCAATTCTTCTGGGTGGGTACAAAAGTGTTCAATGAATTTCTTGGTGATGGAGGGTCGTATCTTTTCAGTTAATTCCACCTCCACCCCTTGATCTTGCAAAGAGTTGTGATTAAAGCCGGAAAGCCCAATGCACCTTTTGCCTTTTCAGTGTTTTTGTTGACCTCATATCTCACAAATTTGTGGATTTCTTCAGAAATAATGGTGGCCACATCAACAGTAAGATCCTCCCTCATTATGCAATAAAGGAGATGACATCTAGGCACATTCAAGTCTGACACGTGGCCGGTGGGCACTATGTTTGCAAGTAAGAATGTGGTCCAGACTTGGGCTAAAGTTTTTATATCCCCTCTTAGAATTTTGAGAGGATTTCCAGTAGGCCCGACTTGATAGGATCGGTTAGGAGTGCATATAAGGCGTGCCACTTCATTTTCATCATAAGGTTCCTGACTCCTTTTTTTTCTTGTGAAATCATAGTGTTGCCCTGGTTCTAGTGGTAGTGGATTACCAAGGAATTCACTGATGGCTGCTTGATCATAATTGACCCACCTGCCTCTGACTTTAGATCGTTTTTCTCCAAGTTTATCCTCAAAATAGGCATTTGCATAAAACTCTCTAACAATCTCTAAATCAAACTTAGGAAGAGGGTCAGCTAGTTTCATCCAGTTCCTCCTGATAAGACCACTTAAGAATGGATCATATTCGTCCGGGAGTAGTACCACCTTTTTTTCTTTGATAAAGACCTAGTGCTTTATCTTCTCATACCGTTCTTGTCTTTGGGGGTCTCTAAACAAATTGTTATTTGGCCTTTCAGGAGACCGGCTTCTTGTGGATCTTCTCTTCTTCCCTCTAGGTTCAGTGGGGGGAAGTCGAGATGTTGTGTTTGTTCTAGCCATTGACCTGCAAAGATGAAAATTAACCCACCAAAATCTTGCCAAGTTAGTTAATTACAATGCAATAGCAGTTTCCAGGATCCATTTACTAGCCAACCAAGAACAAACAAGAACAAATTCAGCATGACATTTCACCAAACAGATTGGGTGCACTTTCAAACTGTGAAAACTTTTGAATAAATTCATCCATAGGCAACCCACATTATTCAGTTGCAGCATCAATTCACACTAAAACCCACAATGTAAACACAAAACGCAACAAACAGAGCATGAGTACTATCCTAGGCTTTGGAGTATACAAAACCATGATTGTGCTTGGTGAAATTGAAGAGAATGAGGAAGAAGAACTTATCTTGAAGAGAAATTAGCAAAGGGAAGACGAAATTTGTGAGCTAAAATGTAGAGAAATGAGTGAGTGTAGTGATGAGTCATTATTTTCCTCCATTCCACTAGCCTTTGTGTACCCATTTGACAATTGTTCAATGCTTAATTGTTCATCTTTAGTGTGTTTTCATCTGTTGGGCTTTATTGGGTCACTATTTCGAATTTGGACTAATTTCACATTATTTGGCCTAATTTTCATTTTTAATTATTTTTAGGTATTTTGGTGAAGCAATTTTGGAGCTTGGACATTAATATTCAATTGAAGAGAGTTGCCACATCATTGCCACGTCATTTCCAAATCATCTGAGTGAATGGGCCAACATTTAAGGCCAATAGTGGCATTTTTGCAATTCTACAGTCCATAATGACAATTTTGTAAATATGAGTGGCAGATTGGATGTGACCACGAAAATTAGGTCTTTTTCCATGCAACCCAGCCACACACCTTCTTCTATATTCTTCTCCACTCTCCATTTTAGGTTTTTGAAGCTTTGGAAGGTGACCCATGGAGGCACAAGCTAATTTTTCACGTTTTCCACTCGTTTTTGACATTTTATGAGTCTTGGACAACACCTATTGCTTGTATTCATGTTTTTTACACCTTGGGTAACATTTATATTGAATCATTTTCGTTTTTGTTGGTTGTTTTGGTTCTTTCCCTATTTCTCCTTGCTTATTTTCGTTTGTTGCACCATTTTAAGTTTTCTGCATCAATTTGAAGTCATTTGAATGGTTGAATTGCAAATTCTGTTGAACCCTAATTCGGATTCCATGAGGAACTAAGTTTTCGAATTGATTCCTTGCCAAAGAATGAAATGAAACCTTGAGATTAATGTTTTGTTCGGTGGGTTTTGTTGTTTCTCCATTGTGGATTTGTGTTTGCATTTTAATTGAAGAATCCAATCTGAATTTGCTTAATTTTCAGAGTGGGAAACTCGTTTTTAGTTGATTTTCATGCTTAATGAACTTTGACAAATTCATGAACGCTTGCATTGCTTAATTGCATGTTGAATTCGTGGTTAACCTCCGCTTAGTTTTTTAATAGCGAGTTCATGAGGAATAACGAAACCAATTCAGTTTGCAATCTGTGATGGGTGAAATTTCATTCGAAGCAAGAAATCACTGTTATCTTTGAGGTTGTTTAATCAAAAATTGTAATTACATTTTGTTAAAATTCTGAATTTGTCTGCCAAACCCCCCGTGTGTTATTGTGTTGTGTTTGAATCTGGAAATTGAAGCTTTGGAAAAAAATATTGGTCGTTGGGAGACGACTTGGTTCAACTGTTACATACTGCATTTTAAGTGTTTTAATTTGGTGGGGTATGACCTCTATCATGTAGGTGCGCCCAAAGAGTGGGAAAGGGAGAACGTGAGCGAGAGTTGTGGGCGAGGGTTTGGGGGAAAGAAAAGTGAGTGAGTGAGTTCTGCCCTTGTCCCTCTCTTAACGCGATTTCTCGCTCAAGCAACAGAGTTTCGCTTAAGTGAGATGAGCATGGCAGAAACATTAAAAAGTCACGCGCAGGCGAGACTATGTCACCCAAATTGTCTTGGTACAGGGCATTCTCGCCCAGGTGAGCCATGTCTCGCTGAACTGAGATTATCAGAAAAAATTTTGGTTTTATTTTCTACATATCTCGCCCAGGCAAGAAAGTTGAACTTTTGGGCGAAAATTTGGCAGTTTTACAGAGCACAAATTTTTTGCCACTTTTCTCAATTGAGATCAACTTGTACTCGCTCAAACCATGATCATTTCAGTGCAATTAAACCAAAAACACACATCAAACCATTCTTCAACTCATTCTTTATCATTCCAAAAGGTTTCTCAACATCAAACTTAAAATCAAGCTATCAAACTCAAATTTCACAGTTTGGCCAAAACAAAGAAACTTTTAGCATTCAATGAACTCAATTCTGGCACCAAAACTCATCCCCATGCTTAAAACACCAGTTTTGTTTGAAAACACCAAAAGTGCATGGTTTGCCTTATTGAGATAATTGGATGCTAAAAACTCACCTTTTTACACACAAACATAAAACTATAAACACAAACATATAATTACATACACAAACACATTTAATCACACAAGATGAAATTGAAGTGCAAGAACATAATTAAAACACTGGGTTGCCTCCCAGGAAGCGCTTGTTTAACGTCACGAGCCTGACGCTTGTTTCATTAAGGTTTGTCCAATTGAATGATTGTGGCGAGCCTATCAATCTCACCACCAAAGTAGGGCTTCAACCTTTGCCCATTTACAACCCAACTTCTCTTTGATTCAGGGTCCTCTAACTCAATGGCTTCATAAGGCTTCACATGCTTGACAAGAAATGGTCCTGACCATTTTGATTTGAGCTTTCTAGGGAATAACCTCAACTTGGAATTGAACAGTAGCACCGATTGGCTCGGATAAAATTCTCTTTTAAGAATTTTCTTGTCATGATAAGCTTTCATCCTTTTCTTGTAGAGCTTAGAGGACTCATAGACACTGAGTCTCATTTCTTCCAATTCTTGTAGCTGTAATTTTCTTTTTTCTCCTATTACCTTTGGATCAAAATTCAAGAATTTCAAGGCCCAAAATGCCTTGTGTTCCAATTCAACCGGTAAGTGACATGACTTGCCATATACCAGTTGGAATGGGGATAAACCGGTGGGAGACTTATAAGCCGTTCTATAGACCCAAAGTACCAATCTTTTCTCGAAGATGCCACTAGACACCTCTGCTTGTCCAATGGTTTGTGGATGATAAGGTGATGCAATTTTATGCCGCACTCCATAATGTTCCAAACATTTCTGAAGTTGAGCATTGCAAAAGTGCGAACCACCATCACCAATCAACACTCTTGGAGTACCAAACCTGCAAAAGATGTTCTGCTTGAGGAATTTGATTACGGTTTTGGCATCGGCCTTAGAAGTTGCCACTGCTTCAACCCACTTTGTCACATAATCAACCGCTACCAGAATATACTCATTCGAGAAAGAAGATGGTAGTGGTCCCACAAAATCGATTCCCCGACAATCAAAGGCTTCGACTTCCAAAATGATGTTCAGTGGCGTTTCATGTCTTTTTGAGATTCCCTCTATTCTTTGACAGGTATTGTAGTGTTGCACATATCTGTGTGCATCTTTAAATAAGGTGGGCCAGTAAAATCCAGATTAGAGGACTTTTGTAGTTGTCCTCTCTCCATTAAAATGCCCTCCACATAGGGAACTGTGACAATGCACAATAGCAACAATAGTTTTTGCGAGGACGAAAAAGAAGTGAAGTCTCTGCAATTTTTTCAAATTTAATCCTAGATAGAGTTTTAGGTCTCGATTATTAAAAACATCGAAGCATAAAAGGCAATAGGCTTTAATTTTACTAATAATCAAGGCCTAAACCTTTGTGTAAAATACTATAATTAAAAAAATTGCTAATTTTGAAATTTTAGCGAACTTATAAGTCTCAGTTCTAAAACAACCGAAACATATAACATGTATTGACCTCGGTTCTAGAGAATCAAAACCTATACCTTTGCGCTAAAATAAAATAATTGAAAAAAGGGCGCCAAATTTGAAATTTTCCAGCACTATAGACTTCAGTTGCTTTAGAATCGAAATATATGGTCGAATAGGCTTCGTTATGCCAATAACATAGACCTATAAGTACGCGAAAATTTCAAAATTGTCATCGCGATTTTATATGCTTCGTTTTGTTTAAAATCAAAGCATATCACCTAAGTTAAAAAGCCAAAACTACACTAGTGTAATTAGAGCTCACAAAATAGAACTCTCACTATGAACAAACTCAATTTTGAATGTTCCAACTAGAAACCTTAAGAATCATAACACAATATTTTTGGCTAGAATGTATTCTTTTTACAAGTTACTTTTGAGTTAAACTAGTATTCCTTCACATACCACTTTTGACTTAGAAAATTATGCTTTGACAAACCACTTTTAACTTAAACAAATACTCTTTGAATACCAATCACTTCTCTCTATTATTGAAGTATTATTTACCAAACATCCATTCTGGTCTAAGATGAGTAGATTGTATGATTGATGATCATTGATCACACTTTTACTCACTAGGTTGATTATTTAAAGGTATGTGTAAAGTTGATGTTTTCCTCTAGATTGTTGTTTTAATAATAGTAGTAGTGTTAAGCTAAAGTTTTTTTACTAGAGATTCAAGCAATGTTTTCGCACTATATGGTGCAATCTCTCTCTCTCTCTCTCTCTCTCTCTCTTCTTAAGGTATTTCTCTTATCTGTAAAGATTAATGATTGATGCAATAAATGCAATTCATGCAGTATTAAATGTTTCTTTCTTTTATTCGCAACATTTCAATAGCTAAATGTATTTCTCTTCTTCTTGGACAATGTGCACTTCCATGATTCATAACATACAATTCCTTTGGAGATGACAATGTTTTTGTTTAGGAATTTGGTGAAGAAAAACAGTTTTAGTTCTTTGTTCAAGAGATCCTTCTTATGTGATTTGTCTTTTGCTTAACAAATCTCTTTTGTCAAATAGAAGTAGTTGACATTCCTTTTAATATAAAATAACATATATGTGTTTTTTTTTTTTTAGTACAAGGTTGGCCCATTTCTACGATGTTTTATCTTCTAAGAGCACTTATGTTTTTTCAGATGAGAAATTGTATAGTGAAATACTTGCATCTTTCATAACATAATATGTCTTAGGTCATCATCTTTTAGATGAAGCATAATCATGTTTTCATACTTAAGTCTCTTTAGCACATAATCAATCCTCTAATAGTTTCTACTTAACTTATAAATAAAAAATAAGTTTTAGTCACTGTTATCTAATTTTATAGTATCTAAATTTTGTAAAATTATAGACCAATTTGAGTCTTTTAAAAGTAAAATAATTAATCTAAAATATAATTAAAACTTAAAATTTATTAAATATTAGTTATATTGATTAATATTTTAAACATATCAATCAACATAATAAAGTATCAAGTAATCCTTTTACTAGAGTTGTTAAAATGGATAACCCGACTTGACCGACCATTGGTTGACCACTTAGTGAGTTAATCCAACTTGGCTCACTTATTAGCGAGCCAACAAAATTCGAACCCGATCTGATCCAGTACGGGTTGGTGGATTAAACGGGTTGGCTCATTGGCTTACTTAATTAAAAAAATACAATTTTTTTTCTTTCGTCTCAAAAGAAGTAAATTATGATTATGATTAAAATATAAATAAACTTCAATAAAATTCAAATACAATCCAAAAGGATGTTAAACTCCAAATACAAACCAAAATCACAAAAATATAAATTACCATTGTGTTGGTTAAAAAAAAAATCTAATCCGACCCAAATGCAAAGTCCAATATAATAAAAAATACTTATGTAACCCTTTATTTGTGAGTTGGTGAGCCAACCCGGCTCACCACAGATTCAATCGGGTAAGTCGAATTCTAAATGAGTCGGGTCAAAAATTAACCCGTACTGAAATTTGTAAAAAAATTTCAACCTAACCTGACCCGAACCCATGGTGGGCCGGGTTGGCTCTCGGGTTTCAACTCATTTTGACATCTCTACCTTTTATCATAGATATCTAAAGATTTAAATTCAGGTTTAAGTAGTTAATCAATTCAATTAATCAACTAAAATGAGTGTATAAATTAAATCAAAGGAACATTCAATCTAATTTGTATTTAACCATTAAATGAAGATTCAATTTATTCCTAATTTAATTTATAAAATTAGCAACACAATTTGCACAAAAAACAAAATCGGAATTAGAGAAAAAAAACAAACTCAAATCATCAAATAATTGGTATAATACTCAATTCAGCTTATTTGGTGTTGATTCGACCGATTGATCTTCAAAATTTAGTTTTTCACATACAAAGAACACCAAACGGATTTCAAAAAAGAAGAAATGAAAAACAATAGACAAAAAGGAAAAATTGAGAAAAAAGAAAATAAAGTAGTAAGAGCTAACACTAAAAATATCTATAAATGATTTATGTCTATCAGATTAAAGGACATCTTACCCCATATATATATATATATATATATATATATATATATATATATATATATATATATATATATATATATATAAAAGCTCTACTAAAAATTGAAACTAAATGTGAACTTTAATTACATCCATAAATCCAATTGCACAATATTTGTTTAATTTGTGCTTTAATTTTTTGATACTTAGACTTAAATATAAATAAATTCTCACCCAATACTTAATTCCTAGTTTTATAACATCAAAACTTAACCTTAAACACTCCAGATCCCTTAATAATTTATCTCTCGGAACTTATCTCAATTAAAAATCAAGAAAAGTAAGAACTGAAAGAGAATTAATATATGAGTCAAATCAAAGCTAAAACAAAAAAAAAGCTAATGAATGAAACTGAACAAACGAAACAGCAAAGATTTTGACCAAAGTAAAATGATGCACCACAAATTAGGAACAAGATAGACACCAAATGGAGATAAATTCACGAGAACCATTCCCAGCACATTGCACTCTATTTTTTTTTTTGTCCAATACTCAGTGGGCCCCACTGATAAAATTTTCCATGAACTGAACTCGGCAACTTTCAAAAATGCATAAACCAAATGAATAATTTCTTAAGCACCATTAATTCTCACCGCAGAATGTCAACCAGCAACTTGGTTGAAATGCATTGTATAATTCAATCAGCATTGTAAATTTTCTTAGTTTACATAATTGCAATGAAGCATCAGCCAATATTAAATCGAGCAATAATACTGTGTGCCACATCATGATTTTGCACAGCATGCAGAATTTAGAAATCACAAAAAGGCATCACAAATTTGCTCCAACCCAATGGTTATGTGCCTGCATTTATTAGACATTGAAAATCAATCGATCTACTTGCGTGCCACTCGTATATTGATCAGCAGCTAAACTGTTCGATAAAATGCTTGAGTTGAAAATATGAATAGATCTGTGTCAGTTGCTTCTTAATGAATACAAAATAAGGAACTGATTTACTCTGTTGTCAACAAACGATAACAAATGAGAATCACAGCTTTATCAGCAATCCATGTGTCAATTCTGATATATGCTAGCGCTGCAACGGTGTAGTGAAGTCACGTATTCCGGAATCTCGAGTAATTAACGAATCAAATGAATGTATGAAATTTTCATGAATGTTTGTAAATTCTAATTGCTTCACGTCAACATGGCTTAACTACTTCAGCAAAAATCTTATAAATTACAAAAATTATAAAAAAAGAAAATATAAAGTTCAGTACAAATAATTAGAATACATTTATAAAAATTAACAAAGACCTAAAACTAAAAATTATGAAATAAAATACAAATTTTTTATCTTAACTTCAAATTTTCTCGTCAACTCTTATAATATCTCATCTATAATATCATCGATCATTTTCAACCATTGAATATTACAATACCAAACATTTCTTCTTTCAAGTGGAGTCACTTTACTATAATCGAACCTTTTTCCAGCTTTATTAAAAATTTAAGGTGATTTTGAAATAGTTTAAGCGTTGATTATTTTATGATATTTGTACTATCTATATTCCAGAACATCTCGACCACTTGGTCCAAGATGTACTCAGTTTAAGTGTACTCGGACATACGACATCATGTATATTAGGTTATTAACAATGATATATTGTGATTAGGCTAAAAAAATGACTAAAACAAATTAACATAATATTAGGAAAAATTAATCAAGGTAATTAACCACATGAACCAAACCCATACAAGTAAAAAGTTCATAAATAAGTATAAATAACACAGGATACAGGGTATATGAGGTAATTTAATTATGTTTCATTATTGCAATATTTATTACCATCTAGCGTTAGAGTGTCTTCTACATGCACATACTCTTTCGGTCTTGAGAAGACAAAGACCTAGGACATTTATGCTTTAAGGTGTTAAGTTGGAGGTTAGAGCACGCGAATAAAACTGCAGATGGAGATCATTGCCAAATATATTTGATCTCACAAAAACAATATTCATGTTCGACATAGATGTTTCATTGTGAAAAAACTCACACTTGAAGAATGATAGTTAGACATTCCAGTTAAGTTGAAAGTTCTATATTAGATAATCAATAAGATTATTAGTATATAAGTAGAAAAACCTATAAGATTTTTGTTTTAATAATGTTTTAGATTAAAGTGATATCTTGTTCTTTTGTATGAATTTGTTTACGTTGAATCTTCCTGTGTATCTTCGCTCAAGAAAAACCTCCAAAATATTCACCAACAAAGTTTACCGAAAAAATAAGAGAAGAAATAGGATGTGCTTGCTCCCTCTCCTTCCGGTACCATCGTTGCCTATGATGTGGTTGATGACATTTTAGTGCATCTCATGTAATATAATTTAATTTACGCATCAATTTCATGCATAAATTTAAACATTTAAGTCCTCGTAATTAAGAGAAAAAGGCATTGTAATTAAGATGCCCATGCGAGGACCAAGATCATATGCATTAGTATCAAATATCTACTAACCACTTTCAAAGCCTTAGATAGATGATATTATAAACAATGAAACTAAAGTACGATTAGGTAATGATATGAGAATCTTATTATTTTTTGGAGAACTACTAAAAATAAAAGATGAATATATTTTCATATGTTAAGACATACCTAAGTAATATTGAGAATTCTCATATTTCTTTTCTTCTTTATGAAAAAGTATATTACAAAAACAAAATTTATATTGTCACATATCCGAATAATGGAGTTTTACAGGATACATTGCATTGAATTTCCATTATATGTACCAAAATATTTTTCATATTACAATTCTAAAATTTGCTTTCTTTATTCTTATATTTCCATTAAGGGTTTATATTATTTAGTTGGGTGACTTCCAATTTATTTGAAAATGCACTACCTTAAAAGAATGTGGGGTAAGTTGATGTTTTGAATTATTTAGTTGAACTCAACTAATGGGTTAGTTAGATACACTTTAGCCCTTTAGCCCTTTAGCCCAATAAGAATGTCAAATAGAAGGAATTTAGGTGGGGTGTCAATATCAATATGTGCTGTAACGTAACTAGGGTTAAGTAAACTTATATGTGGAGAAAATGTTGTAATTTCCAACCGACATTACAATGAACTTATTATTAGTTAATAGAAGTTCTTTTCAAATACTTAAGTTTTATTATTACTTTACACAACTTACACGTCCACCTTAATTCAACATTAGATAATATTACTTTATAGGGCTTAGAAAACAACATATAAAAGAAAAATAAAAAGTCAAAATGCCCCCAAAATTAATTTATTTAAACATCTTCCATTTAAGGACCAACCTCTTCATTCAAATAAAGGACACTTTGCTACCTCATAAAATGAAAAAAGATCCTTTACTTTTCGGATGCGTCAAGAGTGCAAATTTGACACGGTGAACTAATTAAAACACATTAATGGTTAATTTAAGTTAGTAATTGTGCCAAAAAAGTCAGTCATTTAATTAATACTGTTAAATTTATTTGTAATTATTCTTTCTCTTTTCAAATTTACTCTTAAATGATTAAGGTATGGAGAGAAAAATCCAATAATGAAATTTTACTTTTTAAAACCAAAATATTCAATTCTCCGATTTTCAAAAGAAATATGAATAAACAATTCATAACATATATATTTACTAACTAAAATAATTTAGTAAAAACTAATTAGAGTTCTCTTATAGAAAAATAGAATAAAAACTATTATCTTATATTTAAAAGGAAAGAGAGTACTTTCTTTTCCCATAAGTTTAAAGCAATAATAATTTCGTAATTGTTGTTAAGTAAAATTCTAAGAGATTAATTCCTTAAGTATTTGACTAAGTTGCATGCATACTTCTAAGGCTCATAACATCGTAGCTTAAAAGAAACTGAAAATTCACTAGTATATTAGAGAGATCATGACGAACAAAATCATGATTATTATTCGTATATTTGTGAATATACGAAATTATGGATGTCAAATGCATAGGTATAAAGTTGAATCTACAGAATAATAAAGGAAGTGAAGAATACATGCATCATTAAAATTTACAAAGAAAGAACATCATGGAATGTCCATATAAATATTAATTACACTATGAACATGAAAAAGTCATCAAAGATAAGATTAGGTACATGTCGGAACCCTTCTTCTCCAAGTTTTTTAATCTCTTTCCATCCTCTTTTTATTAAATTATTGTAGGAATCTCCATGGAAATGTTAAGCATGATGATATGGGTTGCTTCGTCCTCATCATCCTTCTTCTTCTTTTTTTTTTTTTTTTTTTTTTTTTTTTCCCCCTTCTTTTTTTTTTTTTTTTTTTTTTTTTTAAGTTTGAAATAACTACCATTGAAGGAAGTATGTAACAACTGTACTATCACTACAACAACCCAGATGCATTGTATGTGAGAACAAAAATATTACTTCTATGTAACACTTTTAATTCTCATATATTTCACGTTATTCACGTGCTTTCTTAAATTATTTTATTAGCATAATTTTATATTAACATACCTTTTTATAGATATAATCAAGGTGGAGAAAAAATTTTATATAACAGTGATTTTTTTTTCTTTTTTTAATGTAATGAACGGTGTAACATTTGTTATAGTAGTTTAATTTGATTTCTTGTATGCCATAATTGTAAAATGTATCTTAGTTGTAGTTGAATATTTCTTTAATTTTATGATTTAACTATATATATCGCGTTAAAACTAAATAAGTTGGTGGTTGGGTTTGGGTTTAAAAAATTGTTCCAATCAAAAGCTCCAATTTTGGTCCTTATTTTAGTTTAGGTTAGGATTAATGTTGTTAATAATTTTAAGACAATAATGATTAGAGCCGTCACTAAATAATACTTATGGGTCTGTTCTCGTAAAAGTGATTAACGTAATTACGATTTTATGTTGTATAAAGTGTAGTTCGACAGAGTATTATAATAGTTTACTGTGAAAAAAGACATGAAAATTATATTTTTATTGAAATTGTTTTACTAAAAATAGGAGTAAAAAATATCATAGTAGACCCTTTAATAATGGCTATATGACGAAGCTGCGACGAAGCAACACGACTTCAAGCACCCAATCACCTTATCTCGCTCCCGCCACCCAAAAAGAAAATATAATTAATTATTTTGAATCAGCAATCCAATAAGTTTATTTATTTATTTATTACTAATATTATTATTATTATAATAAAATCACACTTTGTTTGAGAAGGATAATTTAAGCCTTGCACGCATCTAAATCCGAAGCTGCAAGAAAGGAAAAGAAAAGAAAAGAAATAAAAAAATATTAAATCCAATGGGTTGGTTTCCACTACTCTGAATGAATAATTCAGTAGTAACAGTGTCAGCACAGGAGTGTGGCTATAACACATTGACCAAATAATGAACATAAATATAAATATTTAGTCAACATTACGCACCACCACATGGATGTTTTGGTTCAAACTACGCATATATCAATAAGCTCAAGAATCAAGATCATTGTTCAGTGGTGATCCTCTTCTGAATTCTATCTGCACTTTTAAGACATCAAGCATAGCATAACCTTTGTTTCTTGTCAGTACTCGGTCACTGAAATCCAAGTCAGAGTCAAGTCTCAGTTCCCAAAGTTCTTCACCCTTTTGGCCTTTTCCCATTTGGAAATGGTTGAGCTCAACACCACCAAGATGAAAACGTGGATGTTTTCACACTGATCTTCCACCCCTTTAACCCCTTCAACCCTTTTCCCTTGCCTAATGGAAGTTATGTCCAACACCATCACCAAACAAACCAAACTAGCACCTTCTCAAGGCACCATCCACTTCCAAAAGCTCTCTTTCTGGTTCGCCCCTCGAACTCGTCCACCAGGTTAACTTCCTTCATTTCTTTCTCTTCTGTCTCCACTCCACTCAAAAGGGTTTTAACAAAACGGCTCATCATCACAGTTTTGGTCCAAAAATCCAGCTTTTTAGAGTTTCCCTGATCGTAATTTTGCTAACCACTGCAATTTAAAACCTTTAATATTATGGTTCACTCCTTCTATGAGAAAAGCTCTTCTTCTGGCTCTGATATTTCGGGGTTGTTCAATCCCACTTTGCAAACTGTTGGAGCCTCCAATGGTGATGTTGCAAACGGTGGCTTGTCATCGTCACATTCTTTGGTTTATGAGAGTGAGAAGGGAGAACTGGTGAAGTTCTCTTCAGCTGCAAGGGTAGGGAAGAATGAGATTTGTGAGGCCAAAGCTTTGGCTGCTTTGAAGAACCACAGTGAAGCAGAGAGAAGAAGGAGGGAGAGAATAAACGGTCATCTTGCAACACTACGTGGCCTTGTACCATCCACTGAAAAGGTATGTTTTTGTTCCTTCCTTTTCCTTCTGTTGGAAATTTGTTCTTTTATTGTGCATGGCTCATTACAGCACTGAATTATTTTCGCTCTTTAGTTTCCTGATTTCACTTTGATTCTATAATTGGACATCGACGGATTCAGAAATTTTAAGTGAGAGGACCCTGACAAATATATAAATTTGTGGGGACAATACAATACTCACTTTTTTGTGCTAAATGTGGGGCAATATTTCACTGCATTCAAATTTAGGCTGAGATTTGTTGTTATAAATGTATTATATATTAAGAGAGAAAGAATTTGCTGGGGTAGCTGTTCTAAATTTTGCTATCTAGCCAGTTCTTTCATAAGAACTGTGACAACGTTTCAACGAAACGCATATTCTGTTGGTGATATGAAAAAGGAATATAACAAATTTGATAGAAGGTTGAAACTGGGTGAAAAATCATTATGCAGACCTCGTGTTACGTTGAATCAGTTTAAGTTGAAGAAAGATGGAAATGCAAACTATTCTACCGGGGAGAGTTGAAAATAGAAAATTTGAGTAAGAAAAACATATATTAAGTCATCAATCAGCTACTTGACAAATAAAAAACACTGACTTTTGACACATTAGGATAGTTTTAAACACAAAGTTACCTTGTGGTAATTTTATTTTCAGTTATGTCATAATGCTTGTGGCTGTGAATGCATGTTAATTTTGGAAATAGAATGGAGCTCAGAGTCTGGCGTATATAAACACCACAAGTTGAGATTTGAAGCACATCATTGTAATTATTGTAATTAAATTAAGGGCTTTTGATTGCATCATAGTTGTCCTTATGTGGTCAACTAGGTGTATGGAAGTTGCTCCTTGCTAGAGTCAACTACCAATATGCATCAGTTGATTATGTAATGTGGAGTTATTTATTATGTATGATATACATCCTCACTTATAATGTATTGTTTTATGATTTCATATTCTATACTTCTAAACCGAAAACCCTTCTCTTATTGTTCATTTCCTTATGCTGGGTGCTCAAATATAGCTTCTGATATTAATACTACTTTATTTGTTAAAAGGTTACTGGTTTGGTTGGATTTCTCATAGAAATATTTTTATATAAAAGCAACGGAAGGAGGCGCTATTTTTTTTTTTCTGGGTTTTTCCAATAACAAGTCATATGAACCAAATTATAAAACATTAAACACAGTAGAATGTCAATTTTGACCAGGTATTTTAATTTGATGGTCCTTATCAGAGGAAAAAAAATAAAGGAGCATAAATGTCATCTCTATAATCAGATTGATAGGATATTCATATCAAGTGTTGTCGTAGACGTGCCAGCTGTTCTTCTGGGTGTCATATGACAGAGTCAGTGTATTTAAATATTATGTGATAGCTTGTGTTTTGCATGTTTTGTCTTGTTTTGTTGAACAGACATATTCTTTTTGTTGGCTAACTGATAATGGTGATGCAGGACATGGAAGAAAAACCATTGTATGATTTTTAAGAATTGGTTTGCCAAAACTAATGAGTAATTAGAGACTTAGTTTAATCAACTACCATAATTAGTATAATTACTGGATTTGGCTTCATTTGTAATGAAGTTATCATACTAGCCACCATCACCAGAGGATCAATCAACTTGAGTTATCACTTATCACTCTTGCTGAAGTCATGTTGATAGGTACGAGAGATGATAATGAAACAATAATGGCAGTAATTAATCCATGAGGTCACTGTCCTGTCATAAAAAAAGTAGCACAGTTTTATTTTTTTTTTCTTTTTTTCAGTGTCTAACTAGAAAATTATTGTACTTTTTATTTCTGATCATCCTCTCTTTTCTTGAGTAAAACATTTGTTAAAAAAATATGTTGATTTTGATTTTTGTGGGTGAATTGTTATTGATTAGATGGATAAAGCCACTTTACTGGCTGAAGTGATAAAGCAAGTGAAGGAATTGAAGAAAAGTGCAGTAGAAGCGAGCAAGGGTTTTGTAATCCCAATGGATGCTGATGAAGTGAAAGTTGAACCATGTGATGGATCCATGTCTTACAGTGCAACTATTTGCTGTGATTTTCGACCTGAAATAATATCTGACCTAAGACAAACCCTTGATTCCCTTCCACTGCATCTAGAGAAGGCAGAAATTTCAACTTTGGCAGGAAGAATGAAGAACGTGTTCGTCTTCACATGTTGCAAAGGGAACGTTAGTATTGACACTGAAGCATCCCAAGCTGTTGCAAGAACTGTTCACCAGGCACTGTGTTCTGTGCTTGAAAAGGCTTCTGCCTCACTTGAGTTCTCACCAAGAACATCACATGCTAACAAGAGGAGAAGACTGTGCTTTATTGAAACATCCACTTCCTCATGCAACCATGGATCTTGTCTGTGTTGATGTCAACAATTTCTTGTGTTATGTTCTTTGTTTCAAGTGTCACAAAGTGTGGCATTAGTGTTTCTTATTTTTTTGAGAAATACTAGCATCACACTTCACTGTATGTTGTCTAACGTATTTTCTAGTATTGGGTGAATCTCATTAAGTAATAAATGAGATTCATTAAATAAGATGTGTGATATCATCATGAAAATCGCGTTTATCCAATATATAAACTGTGTTATAGAGTGTATAAGAAAATGTATTACTAACTTCTCTTGTTCAAAGCTGGATTTTGGGTTTCATAATTCACATTTTGGATTTTGGATTAAACTTCATTCAACATTTATTTAGCACATTTTCTTGTGATTGGTCCATCATCAATCCACGCTCTGCTTCAAGATTCCTGAATTGTTTCTTATTATATGCTATTTCTTTTAAGTGAATTCCACCTATAACTAAAACATTATATCATATCCTCTAAAAATGCCTTAGAAATTTGGTATCTCGGATCATTTGTAATTCTCCTAGGTAGATCATGAAGCCTAGGCCTAACCACTTTCTTAAAGAATAAGTAAACAATATGACAAACATCATAATCTTCTTACAAGGTATAAAATGTGTTATATCTTTGAAATGTGTCCATCATTACAAAAATGTAATTCATGTCATTTCTTGTGTGTGAGAGTCTTAAACCAAAGTACATTTACAAATCTATCCAAGTATAATTGGGAATAGGTAAAACATTTAAAGTGTATGAGACATTACTTTATTCTTCGACTTTGTAAACAATGTAATTCTTATGATAAGTATCTTTTGTAAACCAAAATGCATCACTAATCTTAGCTTGTGTATCTTTTCACAAGCAAACTTTTATAAATCTTTAGGTACACATAATCATATCTATTTGAAAAAAAAAATATTCTGAAGGCAACCATTTTCACTAGCTTCACACAAACAGTATATCGAGAGGCAAAATATGGATCATATTTATAAAATTCCTTAATGTAATCAAAATCAATGAATTTAGTTTCAAGAATAACAATCAAAATGTTAGATCAATGTTCATAAAACTTTATCGTTAGTTTTAATTATGTGCTTAAAAATAAATTATAAAACATTATTTTATAAGCACTCGATAAACACAAGTACCTTACAAAAGCAAGTGTTTTGACTTATATGCTTTGTTTAACCGAATAGACGCAAATACTTTGCTTATATACTTCATTTGATGGGATTTTGCTTGGACAAATGATGAGTATATTTCGTCTTATAAACTTTTTCTTGGACAGATGCAAGTGCTTTATTTATATATTTTGTCTAATAATTTTTTGACTAGAAAATGATAAGTATAAGTAGTCCAAAACACTTCATGGTACACATCAAATACTTATAAATGTTTATTCTATGGTTATAGAGAATTTCTCTTTGTTTCTTACAAAGGGATTATTGGTGCAAACGACTCTAGAAAAGGGGGAGGGGTGAATAGAATCTAGACTCTTTGCATGTTAATTAATCTAAAACAAATAGCAATAAATAGGTCAAGAATAATAAAGAAGAATTTTTATATTGGTTCACCCCAAACCCTTGGACTATGTTTACCTAAAATACATTGCTTAAAAGGTTTCACTATTCAAATTAATTGATTACAAATATAGTCTCTCCAGACACAACAAGTATCAACCTCTTCAAGTTACATAAATTTAACCTCTCCATGTATCTTTCTTAATTTCTCCTTGACATTAAGAACTCTCAAACAGAATCAGAAAACACTCTCAAAGAAGGAGAGAAGAATTTAAGCTTAATGGGTAAACTTCTCAATGGTGAAGAATGTTATAATGGTTAAGCTCACAACCTATTGTATTCAACACAATTCCTTTTCTCTATATTTGACTTTATTCGCTCAATGTTCTTATGGGGCTAAGTTGTATTCTGCCAGACTCTACAAGTCCTTTAGTATCTGGTCTTCAGTTTGATGCCTCCTTGTTCCGGCGTAACTCCGATCATGGTGTAGGTGTGCCTGTAGAGACTTCAAATAATATTTTAATGCATAATGAATGCATAGAACAATGTGCTATTTATACCTTTTTACTTGTTGGTCCTACCTAGAATGGGCCTTTTGGCCCAAAATACCTTTTTAGTTGTTCTTGGATCCAGTAAAAATTGGCAAAATTACCAGAGACCCCTTAATGGTTGCTAGTAAGCGGCTTGTAAGTTAACTAGGCCAAGTATTGTATACTTTGGGGAGTTCAGAGTACTCGGTACCCGGTAAGCGGCTATGTGGGCAATAGAGGTTGGATTCTTTATGCTGAGTAGGCAGCTTTACGAGTGAATGAGATATTATGTACTAAGGAATTTCATAGTACACAATAGGCACCTTAGTGAGTTGTTGGGGGTTGTATATTGTGTACTAAAGGAATTCCATAGTATATAGTATCCAGTAAGTGGCTTAGTGAATTGCTGAGGCTGGATACTGTAAAACTAAGGGGATTCCATAGTATACAATATCCAGTGAGTGGCTTAGTAAGTTGCTGAGGCTGGATACTGCATACTAGAAGAATTCTATAGTATACAGTATCCAGTTAGTGGCTTAGTGATATGATGAGGCCAAATATTGTGTACTAAGGGAATTCCATAGTATGCAATATCAGGTAGGCGACTTAGTGGGTTGATGAGGCCAGATAATGTGTACTAAGGAAATTCCATAGTACACAGTACCTAGTAGGCGGCTTTCTGAGTATATAAGGCTCAATACTATGTATTAATGGATTTCCTTAATATGGGCTAATGGGGTTGGGTACCATGTACTAAGGGATTTTTACTTAGTCCACACTATGGTTGGGACACTCAATATTTCCACTTCGAATTTTTCTCGATAACTCTTTTTCATTTTAATGTATGTTGTATTTCTCTTATTTTTCTTGATCAACTTCACATCCATCTTATAGTCATTTGAGATGATAGTAGTTGATGAATTTGAATATAATTTATTAACATTCTCCATCATCTTCTAATCATATTTGTTTATAAGGAATGACTTGGTAATTTCTTCAATTTGATCTTCAAGTCCTCAAAATGCTTTTGTTAGGACTTTAATCTTTTCTTTCTTTTATAAATCAAAGAGAGCTTGATTTGGAATCATTTGATTTTATTTTCCCTACAACGTTCAAAAATTTATGCAAAAAAAGACTTATGTAACATATTACGTAATAACTCATTAGTAGCTTACTCAAGTTCAATCAAATTAATTGTCAGTCACATAATATATTTTTATATATGTAAATAAATTGGTCGTTAATCATTTAAGATCATTTTAATTATGAAATATATCAATCCCTTCTTATAATCAAATTATTAAAAATAATTTGAATATTTAAGGCTTGAAAGAGTAATTCTAATATTTGAGAGAAACAACTTATTAATGATTTGATAAAGACATTTGGATTCGTCTTGTTAACTTAACGTTTTATCAAGGCTTGAAAGATATTTTAGGCCCATATGATACCAGAAATTTCTTCACATCCCAATATTATACAACTTTAACACCAAGTAGTTTTTCTTAAGTCTTAATTTGATCATCTTATATACAGGCAACGAATCTGGTGTATGACAAAATTAAGGCTCTATAAGTGCTACATATGGGTCTAAAACATAGAAATGATTTAATAAAAGGATATATGAAAATCGTATCATCAAAAGAAAGGTACTAGAAAAAATTTAAGAGACCTCAATCGTTATATCTAATGAATCTTGTTACTTACATAATCTAAAATATTTAAGACACATAAAAAATAAAATGAACAACTACTTCAAAATGCATTAGTTCACATAGTGGTAAATAGAAGTATAGGTCAAAGATCGTTACCCACTCATTAGGACTTGTTGTTATAAGATGAGAATGCAATTTCCAATACAATATGCATAAAGCCAACACACAATACCAAAGCAACACTTTGTATCTCAATTCTAAAACATATACAAATAAGCTATCACTACAAAAAGCTATTGATCCATTCATGTTTCCATTTTCAAGTCCAATTCTTTTAGAATGATATGTTATTAGCCATAGTAAAACCAAAACATAACCATCATTCCACTCATAGATGTATCTAAACCATTGTTTATTGGTTTGTCTTGTGATAACTACTATAATGTATAACATATCATTTCAATATGTTGGAAGTCACACATCAACTAGAGATAAGACAATTTCATAGTATATAAGTGGGTGCAAACCTCATCTTATAAGTCAGTTTTGTGAAGTTGAGTTAGGCTTAAAGTTCACTTCTAACATGGTATCAGACCCATTGTTTAAAAAGTCTATCCTAACAAGATTTTCGTTATATAAGTGTGGTGCAAACATCACCTTACAAGCGATTTCGTGAGATTGAATTAGATTTAAAGTTCACTTCTTAACACAATATTATGTAGACAAATTCATTTGTCTTATTGATGATCATTGAAAATGGGTCCATTAATAAATCCAAATTGTTAGTGTGACACATCAATGATAACTTCTAGTTATACCATTCTTCACTGGTCTAATTAATTAAAAATAATGTCAAGATCTATTGGTCAATTATATACACAAGAACAATCACTTTAGATTCATTATTTTACCTAACCTAGACAAATTCTCTTTTCCATTATTTATTTATTTGTTCACCAATACCACTTTTCCCGTAACAAATTCAACATGTATTATTCCCTCACTCCTCACTATTTACCTACAGTAAAAACAACTCAATGAAATAAAAGAAAAAAGAGTTAAAATACTTTTTTGTCCCAATTTTCGTATAGTTTTGTTATTTTAGTCTTAATATTTTTTTTTTTCAAATAGGTCATCATTTTTGTTAATGTTGTTCAATTTGGTCTTTTTTTGCAAACATCATTGGATTCTTTTTTTATTTTTATTTTTACTTTTTAATTTTTTTTAATTTTTTTATAATTTTTAAAAAATGTCCATATGTCAATCCAGTAGTGTGTCACGTGTTGGAGTCAATGTTTTATATTCAATTTGGTCCTTATTCATTATTTTTTGTCCAATTTAGTCACAATTTTGTCCCTCCTGAAATTGATACTAAATTTAATTTTTATATAAAACTTATAATGATATTTTTATTACAATTCACATCTTTATTAAATATTTTAGTTGAAGGTTACTATTATTTTAAAATTAGAACGAAAATTTTAAGGATGACAATTGACATCATATATCTAAAATTTTAAAATTAGTCCTTATCTTTACAATTGTCATTCTAATTTTAAACTAATTGTAACCCTAAACCAAAATATTTAATAAAAATGTGAATTTTATTAAAACATCATTATAACATTTATATAAAAATTAAATTTGGTCTCAATTTGAAGAGAGACAAAATTGTTTCATTTTAAAAATATTGGGACTAAATTGAACAAAAATAACGAATATAGAGACCACATTGAATATAAAACATTGACTCTAATATGTGACATACGGCTAGATTGACACATGGACATTTTGTTAGTTAAAAAAATAATTAAAAAATCAAAAAAAAATCAAAAAAGTTTAAAAAATTCAAAAAAACCCACAAAAACATGTGATAGTCATAGTTCATTACCGTTATAAAAAGACCAAATTGAACAACATTGATGAAAATATGGACCTATTTGAAAAAAAACAATATTAGAACTAAAATGACAAAACTAAATAAAAATTGAGACAAAAAAGTATTATATATATATATATATATATATATATATATAATGACACCAATCCTGAAGTTTCACGAGTGCCATAATAGTGCCAAACATTGAGAACATAAGTTGGAACTACTAGTTACTTTGCCAAACATTGAGATACGTGTATCGAATACGACACATATTTAATACGTTCATACATTTATTTTTTTTAAATAATAGGATAATGTACGTGATGGATACGTATGAATATTAAAAATTGTATAATAATTATTAAAAACATAATAAATATATAATTGTTAATGTGTGAATCCAAATTAAAACTACATGTACTAAAGTTGTCAACATAAAAAATATAAATTATTGTCATCATAAAAGTACCACTACAAGAAAACTTTTTAAAAATAACTAATTTTAGTAATAGAAAATATGTTAGAGACCAATTTCCTATTCAGAGACTAATTATTTAGTAGTCAAAACCTTGATAGCTAATGTTAATAACCAATTTAGAAACCAATTATTTTGGTAGTCAAAACCTTGGTAGCTAATGTTACTGGCCAATTTAGAAACTAATTCATAATAGAAACTATTTTAATTATCAATTTAGAGATCAATTCTAATTTTTTGGAACTATTTTATTTGACAATAATTTTAGTTTTTAAATTGGTACCTAAATTGGTCACTATCTAGTAACTAATTATTTTTTGTCACTAAAATTGATCATTATTCAAATATTTTTTTGTAGTATACTACAACTTTATAAATTAGATACTTTATTAATCATCATCAATAAAATATCTTATAGTATCAGACAGATAAATACGTTTCAAACACGAATACATAATTCAAATTAAAGTATGAATGTATCATAGCTCAAGAGCGAAAGGTTTCTTATTTTTTCACAATTCAATACGGAGGAAACTAGAACACAAAGGGAACTTTTACTTCAAATAATATTTATTATGATAAAGGTAGACATTTCAGACATTACTTACGAAGAGGTATAACTGTGGACTCAAATTATACGATTAAGAGCATTCTCATCAAAAGTATTTCCTTTAATTTTAATCTTAACTTTAAATTCTAATTAAAATTAAATCTTTATTTTAAATTTAATATAATTTATAAAATTTTAAAATACAAACGTTACAACTATAATTATTACTTTAGTCAAGTCCAATAAATTGCTGAAAGTTAAAATCTTCACTCTTTTTCATAAATAAATTTAATATAAGGTGACAATGTAACAAACTTTAAGAAAAAGAAGCCTACGGTTATAATTTATTTATAGATAAAGCCTACGGTTATACGTTACCAAAAATAAAAGCCACTCTGAATATATCCATCATACTATTCTTTAATACTATTTTTTAATAGCTGATAAAAAAAAATGCTATTTTTAATAGGTTTACTTATTTATAAGATTTGATCCTTACCTAGACTACTTAAGTCAATTTTTCTTCATCAAAAATGAATACGTCAATTAATTGAATTGGACTTGACACTTAATTTAAATGGCACTTAATTTAATTATTGTATTATTTTTCAATCCATTTTAATTCTTTCAATTTTAGACGATGGAAATATAAGCGCTAGTCCACTTTTTTATAATAATAATAATAATAATAATTATTATTATTATTATTATTATTATTATTAAAAATTAATTATTATAATAACTGTTAAAATGAAAATTATTAATAAAAATTATATTGAAATAAGAAAAAAAGTGCATATAAAAAATGATCATAAAAATAAATATTCTTCTTAGTTTTCATGATGTTATAATTACATAATAGGATTATTTGTAAAGTTACATAAGATATTATTTCTTGTAAAAATGTCTTAATAATCAATAAAGTTATTTATATTGATAATGATAAAAATAGATAAAAAAAAAAGTTGTTTATCTTTATTTATGATATTAAAAATGTGGAAACATATGCGCAACTACTCTGTATATCAAAAACAATAATACATATAATTAAAATTTTGATATAATTATTAATATAATGAAAATAATTAAAAAATATAAAACTATAATTATAATAATATATGAAAAAATGATTATAAAAATATTTTAATTTTTATCAGTTACTCTAATTATACAATAGAAACATTCAATCTCTCATCACCACTTATTTTGAGTACATTACAAAAAATTCTCCCTTAACAGCTAATTTTTGTGACAAGAAAACTATTAATCACTATAGTGACCAATTTCGATATTAATTTACAAAATAAAAAATTTTTGATTACTAAAATAGTCACTATTGTAAATAAAAAATTATAATTGGTCTCTAAATTAATCGTTATAATTTAGTTACTAAGGTTTTTGTTAACAATGAAATAAATTTATAAATTAGTCATTAAATATTAGCTATCAAAGGTTTTTCTTACCAAAGTAATTAGTTTTTGAATTAGTCTCTAATTAATTAGTGACAATTTAATGACTAATTATATTTTTTTATTCATAATAGTGATTTTTTTAATAACCAATAATTTTTTATTCTGTAAATTAAAATCTAAATCGATCACTACAGTACTAAAAATTTTTTTATTACTAAAATTGTTTATTTTTTAAAAATTTTCTAGTAGTGGTAATCCTTTTTCTTTAGTTAACGAATGTTATAGAATATGAAAAGAAAAAAAAAGGCAAAAAGATGTATATACTAAAAAAAGAGTTACAAAGTTCATTCACATTTTTAATTGTTATAGATAATTGAAACTTAAATAGATTAAAAATATTTTTTTTTTAACTTTGATCTTGTACTATATCTACTATAAAACTAAAAAAAAAACTTAAGTCTAATGAAAATCTTAATTATCCCAACTTAATGTCTTGACATGTGTCCATTATTGTGGTTATTTGGTCATTCTCCAAAATTTTGCACATCACTTCTTATACCGACATGTGTACACCTCCTTTTTATAGCCCATATTCACTTCATCCTTCTTTCCACCTCTTTTTTCATATTCATCTTCTTCCTTCAATCGTGAAATCTTTCCACCTCATTCATTCATATTCATCTTCTTCCTTCTTGCTTGAAAGTTAGTTCATTCATTTATTCATAGTTTGGTTGAAAGGTTACGTTTCTAATTGCTTTTATCTTCTTTGGTTGAATTTTTTTTTTCTTCAACCTACTTTAAAGTTTCAACCTTTCTTGATTTTTTTTGGTTGAAAGCTTCAACCTTACGTTTGATGTTGCTTTGATCTTCTTTTTATTTTGTTATTTTGAACTTGCAAGGTTTCGTATATTTTGTTGGTTTTAAGTTTGTTCCTTCCTTTTGTCATAGTATTTTTATTTTGTAACTTTGAACCTTCAACCTTTCTTGATTTTATTTGGTTGGATGTTGAAGCTTCAACCTTTCATGATTCTTTGGTTCAAAGTTTTTTCTTTTATTAGTTATATAGTGGATCTCATGTTTATATATTGCTTATACAGAAACATTGAAACTAGTAGTCAGAATTATCGATCTCTGGGTTGTAGAAAACAAGGATTTTTCTAGATCAAAAGGACAGATGGAGATGATTCTTGTGGATCAAAAGGTAACTTACTTGATCAAAGGTTTTTTTTATATACGAGGATACTTCTCCTTTTAAGAAAACTGAACCTTAATGAAATTACTATATAATTGTGATTGATGGACAAATGGATTGATTTGTCATACAATAGTCCTTCTTCTTCATCAAAGTAGAAATGGTTCAAAGGTTAGGTATTCTTCTTTTTCTTCTGCAATCTTCATTCTCTTCTTCTTCTTTTGTAGTTCTCATTCTTTTTCATCAAAAGTTTTTCTTTTATATATTTTCAAGGGTACTGTACCGGATGGACACCAAGGAAATGATAAATGGATGGTTTCCACTCTTTCTTCTTTTCCATATCTTCAAATTTCTCTATTGGGTTTCTTCCTCTCTAGATCTTCATTGCATGGAGGACGAAAATGAGAGCAAAGGTGGTGTTGGGTTCAATGATAGGTATTTTCTTCTATCTTTTTTGGCATATGTTTAGGTTCTTATTGAAGTTCATCCTCCCCTTTATTTTTGTCTCCATTTATGTATTTTCTCTCTTTGTGCTCCTTGTTTGTAACCGTAGATGATGGATTTACAATGTTTCTGCATTTTCGGCCTCTGCACTCATACCTCCTACCAGATCTAACTCCCCCATCACATTTCCATTAAAAAAATCCATCCTTTTTCAATTCATCCTCATGCCGCCACTAAAGAAGCCCTCAAAGCCTCTTCCACTCTTCTCAATTCCCAACCCTAAAAAATAATTTTCTTCATTCCCGACCCTAAAAAATACTCTTCTTCATTTCCAACCCTAAAAAACACTCTTCTTCGTTGTTTTATGCTATAAGGCAGCAAGTTGTTTCCAAAAATTTGTAGCCATGTATGATTTTTATTTCATTTCATGTTTGTTCTATTTTATAGATTTTCTTACTCCCTTTACACTTTCATTGTTTTTGGATTATGTAGCAAGAAGAAGATTTTACCATGAAAACCTAAGGTAACGTATTTCTGTTAAAAACATATCTGTCTAATTATCTTAACTACAAAGGGATCTGAATTGATTAATAGGCTTTTATCTGGTTTAAGATGAATCTTGAATAAATTTTTAGGTTTTAAAGCTCAATTAATCAATTTCACAGTTCTGGGTTAATGGACTGTTTTAATTCAATCAAGAAAGATTATGAGAGAAGAGAAAGAAACAAAACACAACAATTTATACTGGTTCGATTCAGGATGAATCTACATCCAGTCTTCTCCTAAGTAACTCACTTAGGATGATTCCACTGACACAGATAGGATCAAAGAATTACAAGCACACCTATATAATTCTAGACCCTAAAACCCAAGAACTTGATTTGCCAATCAAGAACCCCCCTAGGAGCAATGCTTCCACACAAGTGCACCTAGGCCTACACTTCACACACTGAAGCAACTGTAATCAGAAATACAATAAACAAAATCAAGAAACAAATACACCTATGTTGTGCAGATTTGACAATATGCTCCTTGATTCAAGCAAGACCCATCATGGTAGAATCAACTATCAATCTTCTTGGATCTGCACTTGAATGATCTTCCAGAATGCTCAATATCTATGTGACTCTCAGAAGGCTCTCTCTCAGAAGGAAACTGTTGTAATCTATCAATTTTCTCCAGACTTAAAACAGATTTTAAAACCAGCTTTTATACAGCTTTCTCTGTTGTCATTAATGGATTAGCAATTTACCTAATCGATTATCGTGAGTGTATTTTCACTGCCTTAGTGTAATACTCACAGCTAATCCATTAGTTAAACAGCTAGCCATTCATGTTTGCACAAGCAAGAGTGTAATGGTCCATTGCAGCATAAAGCAGGCCTAATTTACATCTGATAAAGAAAAACTATTAGCCTAATGCATAACCTAACTAGACCAAATCTATGTTCTATTCTAATCCAGTAGACATCATCAAAACCATTCTTCATTCATAGGTGAAGTAGCTCCCCCTACCAACAATTTCTATATTACCAACCAAAGTAGGGCTTTTGGATTGTTGAAGTTGAAGTAAAATATTGAATTCCCTGACTTTATTTTTGTTGACATGAGCTTTTATTTTCACAGTTTTATGGGTTGATAGTGTTTGTATAGGGCAAACTATATGATGTTTTTTTTAATTAAAAATTGATGTATGGAAATACATGAACCTTGAACTAATATTTGTTTGACAAGTGCTTGGAAATTTGTCACCTATATGTTCTTCTTAAGTTCATTTGCTATTTGATGGCAAGTTTTTCAAAGTCGGACCCTTTCTATTCATCATATTTTTAATCTTAGTTTTAAAATAGATAAAGGAAACTAAGAAATATAAGAGTGTCATCTTAATGTGGTTGAGTTAAACAGGATTCTAGAGACTACTGCTGCTTGAAACCCAAAAAAATTCCAATAGCCAACTGATTCAACTGGGCATTATAATAGACCTATAATGCTCAATATGCTTATTTGCAAAGGCTTAAAAATATTGGATTCTGATAAATGTGGTTTTGGTTGTAAATTTTTTACTTTGGTGCATAGATGGTGTTTGAGATTTGTTAGGCAACCTAACACTATTGTTTTCTTCCTTTTGATAAATTATTCTATTACAATAATAAAGCAAACATTTGAAAAATGAAAAGACTTGAAAAGACAAGTTATTATTACAATAAAAAAAGTAAACATCAAGTTGAAAAATAAAAAGACTAGTTATCAATATAATAACAAAAGTAAAAGACAAAATTGAAAAATGAAAATACTTGAAAAGAAAAGTTATTATTACAATAACAAAAGCAAACGTTAAAATTGAAAATTGAAAAGACAAGTTATCATCTATATTCATTGATAGTGGTAAATATTTAGTCCTATATCGTTTTGTATCTTTGTATGAATACTAACCTACTCATTTCATACAACACTTTTGACACAATATCTAATAATAAAAACCAATAGTCAATACTTAAAAAAATAATTTAACTAAATTATTACAATAAAAAAAGCAAGCATTTGAAAAATGAAAAGATTTGAAAAGACAAGTTATTATTCCAATAACAAAATCAAATGTTAAGTTGAAAAATAAAAAGATAAACTATCATGGCAATAACAAAAGTAAATGTAAAAATTGAAAAATGAAAGACTTGAAAAGACAAATTATTATTACAATAACAAAAGCAAACCTAACAATTGAAAAGACTTTAAAAGACAAGTTATCATATGTATTCATTGATAAATGGTAAACATTTAATTCTATTATATCACTAAGAAAGTATATCATTAATGCAATTACTAATATGACCCATCTTTTTTTTTTACACTTGTCGAAAATCTGGTATTTCAGTAATTATCGTATAATCCAAATTCTTTTCCTCTTGACACATGTCCAAGGACTTTTATATAATTTTATTTTTGAGAGCCAATTTTTAAAATAAAGCAACCATAATGTGATGGAAGATGTGACCAAAGATGTGATGGAGCAATAAAAGAAAAAGAAACAAATATTTTCTTCTTCCCATTAAGCTTTATATATTGATTATTTTAGGATTTATAGTTTAAAATAAGGCATGATTTTGTTTTTGAGAGGAAATATCATTGATTTTTATTTATAATTTATATTTACAAATTTATGGCCTACTTCTATATAGAGCAACTCATATAGTAAGCATTTCATACCAACATTTATACATTTATTTATAATAAGGAAAATATATATAATAATAATATAATGTAGATAAAGATGTGTGCTCTTGAATTTAGAAAGTCAATTTTAATTACTTAGAAATTTCAATAGCCAAGAATAATTGTTATTAATACTTAAATTGATATTAGTATTAATTTAAACTTTTATTTCTTATTATTATTAGTTTAAATAATATTAGTTTAAAGATTATATTATTTAAATAGTATTAGTATCAATTTAAATTACTATATCTTAAACCATTGTAATTAGTTTATTATAAGCATTAAAATTAGCATTATGATTATTGTTATTAGTAATAATAGTATTAGTATATGTATTGATATAATTATTATGTTGTTTATAACTTATCACGTCACTAATTAATTATTATATCAATTTTATAATTTATCACAAATATATACAAATGTTATTTTTTAACTTTAATATTTATCATTAAAAAAAATCCCATATTTGTTAATACATATAAGTGTCTATATTTTTATGTGTTTCTATTTATAAATTTTATAATTAATTTCATATTGTTTTAATTTTGTAGGATCATATTTTACGATATATCTATATTTTAATTTTGACAATTATACATGCATACACATTTTATTTGAAAATAATATATAAATTTTAGTCGTATAACTATATTGTTTCACCTCACTGGCAATTATTATGACACTTTTATAATTTAACAAAACAAATTCATATTGAAATATTATTTTTTTAATTTTAATATTACCATTTTAAAAAAACATATGTGCATGCATAAGTAATTAGTTATTTTTGTTTAAATAATTTAACCACAATTTCATGTTACTTTAACTTTTTTCAATGAATTACTTTCACAATATGTATATTTTACTTCAAATGATTATTCATATCAAATGATTATTCATATGTGCACGCTACTTTTGTTTATAATAATTTTATTTTATTTTTATTTTTCTCTGATTCCATATACCTTTCGATGTCTTTTTGTTGTTTAATATGTCTATATCTACATGTGCTTTTATTTACAAAATTTAACATCCATATCATATTGTTTTTATTTTTTACCAGATCATATTTTACCATATGTTTACATTTTATTTTAACAACGTTATGTGCTTATGTATTCCATTTTAATGTAATTTATAAGTAAAAACTCTAATTGTAATTCTAATCATATAACAATATTTTTTTATTATACATCATTAATTAATTATTATGTCAATTTTATAATTTAACACAGACATATTCATATTAAAATATTATTTTTTAATCTTAATATTATTGTTTCAAACAAAAGTAAATAAATCTTTGTGTATGCATCAATAATTAATTATTTTAAATTTAATCTCTTCATTGATAACAATATTTATATATATTGATGTTCAAAAAATTTCAATCTCAATTTTATGTTACTCTAACTTATTTTAATAGGAATTACATTTTCATTTTAGTTTAACTTCATTATCCATACCTCCATATCACTTTTGTTTAGAATATTTTAAGTTTATTTTCTTTTCTCGCATTCAATATGCCAACACATTTTAATTTATTTTTTTTTTACTTCTAAGTTGTCAATATATACATGTGTTTTTGTTTAAAAACCTTTAACATCGACTTCCTGCTATATTTATTTGTATGAGACCATATTACACAATATGTTTACATCTTACGTTAACAACGACATGTGCGTACACATTTCATTGTAATATAATATATAACTCAAAAGTTTAATTATAAGTCTTGTTAATATAACAATATTATTTTACTACAAATCACTAATTAAATGAGTCAATTAGTGTGAATTTTATAATTTAAAACAAATAAATCCAAATTTATTATTTTTTTATAGTATAAGTATTGTTATTATTATTATTAATATTAATATTATTATTTTAGTTATATTTTCTATAATCCATTATTTTAATATAAAGAAATCAATATTCAAATAATACTATTTATTTTCTAATTCAATATAAAATAATAATAATAATTTAATTTCTTAGATTATTTAAATATTATATATAGAATTATACATAATTATAATATTTTATACTTAAATTATTTATTTCAATTTAAAAATAATTATAATCTAAACTTAAGAAGAGGAAAAATAAACAACCTGATATCATGGTTGAATCTTTCGAGAGAAGATCACGTGGAGATACAATACCAATGAGACATAAGTTCAATCCACACATAATACCACTCTTAACCTAAGGTGGAACTTTATCTTTTGGTGTTCAATTTTCTTATTTTTACTTAATGTAAGACTTAGAATCACACTTGAATTTCTAAACTATGTAACATATTATCATTGGACACACATGAAAGGACACCAAAACCTTTTCTTTAAATAAGTACGGAAACAATGCCCTCTGCTAAATCTATAATTTTGGTTCATGAATATTTTACATAATTTCAATCTCTTAATTTTTAATTACCCGTATTTTTGTTATAAGTTTTACAACGTTGTGGTTGCCCTTAACGTTGACTAAATATTATTTTTGTTCGTTTGAACTTGAAAACTAAACGGAAACATTCAATTCATTAAACTGTAAAAGATGATGTTCAAGAGTTATATCCTTTGTAGCTATAGTATTATTTCATTTAAATAAGTCTGTTTTCCATATAATTGAAGACTATTGATCTCAAGTTCATCTATCAAACATTTACAAAGATAATTCCTAATTTTCTAAAAAGTAAGAAAACACTAATTTGACAACATAAAAGAACGATTCTTAGATAGTTGTCTATTTTTAAAATAAAAGTTAAATATACTTAGGGATAATTAAAAATTAATTTGATAACATAAAAAACCATTCTTTTTTGTTGCATAATCAAATGCTTTTAAAATAAAAATTAAATATAATTACGCGTAGTTAAAAATTAAAGAAAAAAAACTCGACCAAAAATATGGATTTTGTAAAATACGTGAACTAAAATTGTAAAAAGAATTTAGAGACTAAAATTGTAAATGGTAAAAAAAATATAGGAATTAAAGTTAAAACAAAGTGGTGATCAAAGCTTCTTACAAAAATATGGGAACAAAATTTACAACTAAACCTTTAAAATATATGGATAAAAATTAAATTAAGTCACTTTTAATTATAATAACTAAAATCTATAAAAGGGTAATTACTGTTTTTTAATAATGTTGGATTCTACCAATTAAGTTAAGCAGCCAAGATTTAAAATTTACTTAGTCATAGGAAATAAGATTTTGTGCAAGTGATCAATTTAAATAGCACCAAACCAATGAGTAATTGATTCAATTAAAGTTGTATGATGAAGTGCTGCTATTTCCATATAAAGAAATTGACCTCTCTCATATTATTAGATAATAAGATTTTATGTGTGCTCAAATCGTATTTACGATAATTTTCAGTGGACCATCTTTATCTCTAAAACGGTTTTTGATTGCATTTTTTTCACTTCATTCATTACCTTCTCAAGGTAAAAGGATTTTAACATTATATTAACGTTAATAATACAGTTTTTAAATACAAATTTTATAATTTGTTAAAAATTGGAGATTTTGATACACCTCGCTGACGATTTAATAATTTTATAAGCTTATAGTTTTTAATCAATACTAAAAAGATGTCAAAGGTTATACAGGTAAAAGAAAATGCTTGAATTTATGAAGGTAAAAGAAATAGAAGAAAAAGTTATAACATTTTAATGGAATAAATAAAATGGTATTTATTCATCTTGTGTGATATCACTTTTCTCCTTATTAATTGCTGTGTGTGAATATGTTAAAGATAATAAATGCAGGCTATTAAATATGTAGAATACTTGAAAGGATTCATTAAATAGTTTCAGTTTCGATTAATAATCATTAAATATTTGTGTAGCATGGGGCTAAATCTGCATGCAGTGCTTCTCCTAGTGTGTCCCACTCAACAAATATGCCTTCTTCTTCTTCTTCTATTCTTCTCTTTCATCTTCTCATGAAAGAACAAGGTTGAATATATCTAAGAGGAGGGGAAGCAGATGGAGAATGTGAGAATGTTACAAAAGAGTGTGAAGAAGCTTCACTTTGGAAGCTGGGAAGAGAAAGAAGAGGCAGCAAAGGAGATAGAAAGGTTGGCTAAAGAAGATGAGAAGGTGAGGGAATTGGCGACTGAGCTTGGGGTCGTCACTGTGTTGGTTTCTATGGCGCTTTCCGACGTCGCTAGCCGCCGCCGAGTAGCACTCAAGGCGTTGATCCACCTATCCTATGGAAATCACAAGTAAGATTCAAAAACTCCTCTTCATTTTAAAGATTTATAGCCAATCAAAATTAGAAAAGTTAAAAGGAAAAAACTTCATTAATAAGGTAATTAGTTCTTTAAACATCGACGGGTCATCCATGAAGTTAGCCAATTCTGGGAACATATAATAATATGATTAAAATAAAGCCCACACTGTTTTAAGCTTAATGAGCAATATGACTGCGAAATTCATCGTTTTTTAAGATCATGGTTGGTTGTAGAAATTATTATTATTATTATTATTATTATTATTATTAATATTAATATTAAAGTGAAATATGTTTTGATATGAGAATTGAAATTAATTTATTTTTAAAACTTTAAATCAATTTAATCTTTTTTTGTCTTAAAAATGCATAGATATAGTTTTTTATAGATATAGTTTTTTCTATCAAATTTTGTTAAATTTAGTTGACGTGACGTTTTTAAGTTAACATTGAAATGAAAATGTATATCCAAGAGATTAAACAATTCAAATGTTATCATGAAAAATATTTAGAATATCAAATAAACTTAGCAAAATTTGGTTAAAAGAACTAAATTCATACATTTTAAAACTGAAATACTAAATTGGACCAAAGTTTTGACGAGACTAATTAAATTTTTGGGTTAAATATGTTTTTAGTCCTTCAAGTTTCAGTGAATTTTGAAATTAGTCCCTCTTCGAAACCTTATACCAATTTAGTCTTTCATCTTTAGGAATGCATGGATTTAGTCCTTTATACCAAATTTTGTTAAGTTTATTTAACATTTTAAACGCATTTTATGATAATATTTGGGTCAACATTGAAGCGAAAATGTGTCAAACAGTGTAAACAATTCAAATACTATCATGAAATGCGCTTGAAACGTCAGATACATATTTAACCCTAATTTTTTTACTAAAGTTAAAAGATCAAAAAATATTTAACCCTTATTATTAATAATACATAAGTTTTCATTTTATATTCACAAGGAGACATTTATTATATATATTAAACACACAAAACAGTGTTCTAAAAACGTACGTAAATAATAAACAGACAGATGATGTATTGAAAAACTACAGATTTACTACTTTCTTTAATATTGGTGTTATAACTTAAAATAATACATTAAAAATAGTTTTTGAAGTTATGTACTTAATGCTATAACCGTAATTCAGCTGCAGTTAGTTTCTTTTGTTGATACGATCTTAGGAATTTTGTACGTTTTTTTTCAGGAACAAGGCTTTGATAGTGGAGGCAGGAATATTGTGCAAACTGCCTAAGAAAATTGAGCTTGAAGATGAATCAATAAGAGAGTTTGCAGACTTGCTCTCTTCGTTATCTTCTCTTGGAAACATCCAATTTCGTGATTCTTCGTTAAACTTTCTCCAATTTCTGATAGACATTCTAAAGTCATGCCGAAGCTTTGATACAAAAGAATCGTGTTTGGTAGCCATGTGCAACATCTCAACTGTGCTAGAGAATGCAGGGCCTTTGGTTTCTAATGGAGTTGTACCTATTCTCTTGGAACTGTGCTCAGAGAAAGGAACTTCAGAGAAAGCACTTACCATCCTTGGGAACTTGGGAGTGACTTTAATGGGAAAGAAAGCATTGGAGAACAGCTCAACGGTGCCAAAATGCTTGATTGAGATCTTATCTTGGGAAGATGAACCCAAATGCCAAGAGTTGTCAGCTAATATTCTGATTATTCTGGCTCATAAAAATTCAACACAGATAAATAAAATGGTAGAGTCAGGGATTATTCCTGTACTTCTTCAAGTAGCTTTATTAGGGACTTCTTCGGCTCAGAAAAGAGCACGGAAATTATTGCGATTGTTCAGGGATGAACGGCAAATAAAGATGGCGAAACATTCAGGCCCACATTCTTCAAGAATTGCACTTGAAAATCAAAGAGATAGAGAAGAAGGGAAGAGAATGATGAAGAGTTTAGTTAGAGAAAGTCTGCATAGGAATATGGAAATAATAACTAAAAGAGTTAATGCAGGTGAGGATTCTTCTAATGGGCTCAAGTCCCTGCTTACCAGCACAAGCTCCAAAAGTTTGCCGAACTGAGGCTTATTCTGTCTTAAAATTTCTTACAGACTTGATTGGTGTGCGTAGACAGTCATCGATGGCACAGTTTAAGCCGAAGCAATTTTACGTGGAAAACTCATCGATCTGTATATATGAAGATTTTTCCATTTCGGAGTAAAATGAAAATACACTACACCGAGCCAAAATCTGGTGATAATAGATTAATAAACTTTTTCATATTTGTCTTTTAGCAGATCATTATTATACACATTAAGAGTTATTTCTAGCCTATTTCAACAAATAACTTAAAACCCATTTACATTCTACGTATAAAAAGCATTAGCCAATCTCACCGTCATTGCTGTCAGATAAATTTGTTTTACTACTACATTTATTCACAACTAAAAATAATTATGCATTTATATAGAAAACCTTCTAAACAAAATCTAGTCGAGATTTGGATCATAGTTGTACAACGTGTAAAGGACCAATCACGTATTCGGGATCAATTACAGTACAACGCAAAAATTCTATAATTTGCAACTACAAATAACTTCAAACATATTTAGTCATAATCAGGCATAACACTTCGAATAATTTACATTCTTAAAACCCAAACTCCTCTCATGATTCAATCTACCAAGCATAATTATTTAATACTACTTAAATGTGGCAAAACAATGAATTTTTTATCCTTAACCCGTCTCTTTTATTAAAATATTCTAACTTAGTCCAATACTATCATATTTTAAAATGCACCAAAACATAAAACCCAAAATAGCATTATATATTTCGTACCGATATGCATACATCAAAAGCTAACCAGGTATATTCCATAGAGGGAATGGTATAAAATCTTTTGGCCTCATTCACTCACTCCACCCACACATTATTGTATGGATAAAAGAAAAGACCTCCAGATTTTTCTCAACAGATCCCTAACACCTGTCGAGCATGGATATTGATCTCGTATCATGTTACTGATTTATTACAATTGCAACGGACAATAATCAAAATGTGATCTTGCCTTCTACAACTGAACGAGCAGGGTCTATCTCCATGTTAACATAGAGAACATTGAACTGGATACACTTTCTAAATACAAAGTGGATATGATTTATATAGACACTTACATTTATTATGCATGAAAAGAAGATATTTTTTTTCATCTCCAGTACAGATTACATTAATAATAACATTATCTGATCTATTTATTGCAAGACAAGAGGGCAGGAATTAATAATTGAATGTTACTTGCATGTGTAACCTCGAAAAATAAATCAAAAGCACTGTATTAAATCAAACCATGTCCCATACACTTACGATAAGACGAATGCTTCACTACAAAATTATTACAAAGTAATTGTCACTTTCAGCTGTGATTAAATAAGCAAAAGGGACTTATACACTGACAATGTAAAGCAGTTTTACACTGTTTTCCAATCACAGACCACCAAGTATGATAGGTTTTATAGTAACTATGCTAGTAGTTATACCAATAGTGATTTTTGATTGGTCAACAGTGTTGTATAGTCATTAAAATCCTTGGGAATATAGCTAGGCTCCTTCAATGAACATTTGGAAACCAAAATGGAATTTAAAAGTCCTAACCTCAGAAGGATTACAGCAAGGCGGTGTTGGCCGAACTACTTCAAATCGAAAACGACCAGGAGAATCACCTCGAAAATCATTAGAAAGAGCAGCACATATGGACATTCACAAGTTTTGATACACAAGCCATCAAAATTGGAAAACATCGTAGAAACATTCCCATAGAAACAAACATACAACAATTTATTTGGCCCAAAAGCATGATCATGACGGATCAAAATGAATAAAACAAACACCAAACTGTAGCAAAGCAAGTTGCTTATTATTCCCATAAGAAACACTTGCAAGACGAGACAAAACATTTTAACTAACAAAATTGCATTAACAAGTAGACTGATTTAGCAAAGAAAGTAAGTAATAAAATAGCAGCAGTAACATGTAAACTGACTTAAGAAAGAGTAGTAACAAGGTCCTAATTGAAGCTTCACTATTCAACATCAGCAAAATGAAAAATCAGGCAAACAACCAACACAATTACTCTGTAATGCTCTTCATCTTCTACTATAAAGCCATCTATCTAAACTGCAGTCACCAAGAACCCATCTTAGTTGAAGCTCCTCCATGACAGCAGCCTCAAAGGTGGTGTTTAGTGTCAAATCAAGAGATACGGCTTGAATAGAGTTTGGACAATTCTCACCTTTCAAGCTAGTTAAACGAGGTTGTGAGATCAAATTAGGTCCTGAGTCCAAATTCTAAGATTTCATACCTTACTTTTAACACTATAAAAAAATGAAATATACCTAATCAAGGATAGTGTTTAGTATCAAATTGACTAGAGATAGGAATTACATATAGCTACTAGAGCTACGTCAATCCTCACCTCATAAAAAAATTTTATGAGGGATGATTAGGCTCCAACCTAAAACCTTAAGAAGGTATAGAAGTCTGTTCTATATCCATAGTTGGGCGAAATGATTGCCTCACTCCAAGCTAATAGCCTTGGATGAGAGGGGATGTGCCAGAAAGCTACCTTAGTTCTCCTAAGTTGCAACCTCTTTAAGGATTGCCGAAGTTGTAGTCCCAAGGGTGATATTTTTAGGCTCAAATTAGATAAAGATAAGACTGAAATTGAGTTCAAAGCCAGGACAATGTTTGCCCTACAAATTGATTGTGAGGTTCAGTTAAGACCTAAGCCAACATTATAATAAAGCTGCATACCTGCCGTAATAGATACAAATAAATAAAATACAAGTAAATCACCAATTAATCCTCAAACTCTCTCAAATAATTCCGAAAGTAATAAAACTTCAAGCCATCCCTAAAGTATACATCTTAAAGGGACTAATTTGATTGATTTAAAATACTTCTAGGATTACTTAAGTAGTTTGTTTTACTTTAAAAACCACTCAGGAAGGTAATATTTCAAGAATCAAATTAGTGGTTTACTCAAGAAAACTTATTGTTAAATTCTTTCACTTTTGTACCTTTAATATTTATTTCAGAGCAGGTTGGGTGGGTGGAATGGAGCTTAAAAGTGATCATCATAAATTTAACATCAGAATTAAAGGCTTTTACCTTTTATACATGAAAAAGCACGGCATTGCAATTGCCACATCAAGTTTAAGCTCTGATTTCACAACAAACAAGGTGGTCAATCTCACAGTTGGCATTTTTCAATTTACAAGTTTAGGTAAAATCGATAGCAGATCTCATCTTTAACACAGTTTGAATGAAGGCTTGCGAAAAATGTTTAGGTCATTAAGAATTGAATCTGAATTTAGTACAAAAACAAGAGAAAGGATATTTCAAAAGATACTCAAATATGTCACCGTGCAATTTTTAAAGGTGTTCACAAACATCCATTTCAGGGCAAACCAACTGTGCATCTCAAAAAGACAATTCAAATAAGCCTCTAAAAGAGTTGAGGCAACTAATTTACTCATTAAACTTTGATGCTGAATTTAGTACAAAACCATGACGGAAGGATATTTCAAACATTATCCAAAAGTATCACGAATGCCACCATACAAGGCAAATACTTGAAGTTATCGGAAATTAAAAGAAAAAAAATTAAAGTCACCATGACAACCAGAGTAATATATGCAGGGAATATAGACCACAATAAAGAACAATTTCAAAATTTAATGTAACCACCTTGGCATTTAGTCAATAACTTAGAAAACAATCTAGGCAAAAACTATAAATAAAAAAATCTACAAAATTTCCACATAAGTACTACGCCAAGTCATGTAAGCTTCAACTAACACCCATCATAAATGGAACCATAACACATAGATGCAGAGGTAGTGAAGCAGCAACAAATTACAGGTCCATGTAACCAAAACCAAAGATTTCATTGTCTGCATGCACGAAAGCAGCACAACCATTTAAAGCATTGGCGTCCAAGAAGCCATCACAAACCTGAATGAAACACCTATCCAAAACTCAAACCAATCATTAACATTTAACAACAAAACGAACTGTCAAAGCCGAAAAGAGATAACCATCACTCGCATGATAATTACAATCAACAATTAATAAACTTCAACATACACAGACCATAAACAAAAGTATGATGTGCACAAAAGAAATTAAATCCAATTCATACCAGCAATCAATTTTGCAAAACACATTGTAAGATAAATGAGTCATTCAGAAATACATGTAAAAACCTGCATTTGCATTTTAAAAACCATAACTCCATTTCTCTTTAGAAAACCCTCAGAGAAGTGCTAGCAGCACACTCTATATCATTTACATTTTGTTGAAAAGTAGAGAATTAAGCATGAAACTCAATAAAAAAGTTCCAGGACAAAATTTTTCTTTATAATTTCCAAGTCAATATTAAAGACTTCATTCAAAGGTGTAGTGCTTGCATTTCTCAACAATCTAATGCAAGTTCAGCTAAAACACAGATGCAGTTATAAATTATATATCCAATGAACACAAGTATGGACTAATCAGCAGTCTACTATGCTTTGATAACGAAAAAAATTACCTCAATAATAGGGTGGTACGCCTTGGTACATTCCTCCAGGAGGAGGTCTCGGCATTGGCACTTGCTGCTGTGGTGGAAGCGTGGAAGAAGCAGGGTAGCCATACTGGGAGCCTTCAGGGAACCCCCCACCAGAATTGGGAGGCAGTCTAGCTCCGTAATCCCCGGAAACCGGCCCACCCATCTGCGAATTACCATTTCCACCACCAATCCCATGGCCATACCCACCACCACCAGAAACCTGAACCGGATTGTTATATGGTGGCACCGGGTGCTGTATTCCATAGCCATTCCCACCATATCCACCATACTGAGGTACCATCATAGGACCTTGTTGTTGCATCTGTTGCTGCGGATGCTGTTGTTGTTGCTGCTGATGCTGCGTGTGTTGATGCTGATGTTGATCCCCTCCAAACGGTTTCGTCTTTTTGCTATCCACAGCCAATTTGCAAATCACTTGGTGCCCATCAATGGTCTTAACCGGTTCCGCCAACGAAGCCCTCGCGCCTTCCTCCGTTTTATAAACGAAAAAAGCGAAACCCCTCGATTTTCCGCTCGATTTGTCAAACCCTAGAGGCCCTTCCTCGACCTCTCCGAACTTAAGGAATTCGCTCAGTAGTTTATCCGAGGAGATCTCGAACGGCACGTTCCCCACGAAAACCTTCCTTGCTGATACGTCGCCTGAGCCCCCAGGTCCACCAGCAGCGGCTAGTTGCGTTACCGTCATGCGTCCGTCGATTTTCTTGCTGGGGTCCTTCAGCGCGAGGATGGCGCCATCCACGTGGCGAAACACCACGAAGCCATAGCCCTTGGACCGTCCCGTGGCCTTGTCGAAGATCACGATGGCCTCGTCGAGTTCGCCGAACGCGGAGAACACGCTGCGCAGGGTCTCGCTGGTGGTTTCGCCGGCAAGTCCACGTACGAACAGCTTACGGAGAGTGGAGTCGCGGTCCGCGACGGCGCGCACGGCGTCGAGGACATCGGAGTGGCGTAGCGATGCTGATTGGAGAAGGTCGAGGAGCTGTTCCTGGGAAAACGGACGCAAGATCTTGCGGATGTCTTCCGCGGCCAGGGGGGCGGCTGGGGTGACGGTGGCGGTGGGGAATGCTTGGGAGGGTGGTGACGACAGAGAATCAGCATCGCCGTTCTCTTCGGTCTTGCGCTTCTTCGAGAAGTCCATGGTGCGAAGAAGATTTGGGAATTAGGGTTTCAAAGGGATAGGTGTTAAGTGAAGTTACAAAACCAAATCAAGTGTTCCTCTGCACACAAACTGAAGAGAATCTGTTTCTGTGTATTTATAGGGATGAACCTTATTTGCGTTGCGAGCGGTAGACACTGGTTTGAACACGTATGTTTGTGCGTGCAAACGTGTTTATATTAATTTAACAACAAAAGAATATTTTAAAATAATATTATTATTATTTCAATTTTATACAAATATTTATTTCAATATGTTGGGTTACTTTTAAAACTTTTCAGTTTCAATTAAAACAATTTAATATGTTTATTTTTTATGATAATAAAAAATAAAAAATTTATTATTTATTATTATTGTGAGATTTTAAAAATTATAATAATTAGAAAAATATATAAATATGGTTAAATATTGTAAGTAAAAGATAAAAAGTTTGTTAGTTGTAATTTAAAAGATTTATTAAATTATAATAAGAGATAATGAAATATTTTGTATATGTATAGTTAAAATAATATTTAATGGGATATTTTAAAATTAATATATAATAGAGATAATATATGTAATAGAGGACGAGAATATAAATTATATTATATCGATATAAATATAATTAAGATTTTTATAATTTATTTGGGTGACATATGTTATTAAAATTTTAATTAGTTTATCATAATATTTTGTGCCTTAAATCTAGAGCGAATTGGGTTAGAGTTGAGACATTTAAATAATTAAGTATTCAGAATTCTTAATTGGTTTAAGGAGTGAAATGTGGAGAGTTTTTTGAAAGAGGGGTAAGTTGAAGATTAAAAAGGATTAGTTTAAGCTTTGGAGTATCCATGTGAGGGGAGCTAACTATTCTAACTTGCTTTGTATCTTATTTGTGAATGTATACGAGTTTTGGTGGTGTATTGATGTGTGAGAAATCTTGTATGGGTAAGGGAAGATTGTTGACATGTTTGTGTGTGTCTTGCAGCAAGAGATGGAGTGTTGGGTTCTTAGTGAGCTATGTATACCCTATCCGTCTCCAGTGTTGAGTAGGAGAGGTTTTAGCTCCATGGGAGCAAATGACTAGTAAACTTTGCATGGTGGTACAACTAGTGAGCTTTGCATGTAAGTCTCTTCGAGAGAACATGGAGAGTGAATTATGTCCATAAGACTTTGGGAGAAATGAGGAGTTCTAGCACTTCTGCTCAGCAAATGGCTGGTAAGCTACGTGCATGACTTACAATTGGAAACTTGATATTTGCTTAGTTCTCAAAGAGCGACTGAAAACTCTGTGAGAGGGTGTAACAACTGTTAAAGTGGTTCATCAAATGGCTTTATGTGAACATGTTAGATTGAGATCCTTGAACTAGAGACAACACATGTGTTTGTATGATGTGTTGTTTTAGTTTATGATTTTGTTTTACTGAAAATTATTTTTGAACTTATAATGGAGTGAAAATTGTTGTTATGACAACTACTGTTTACATTAGCTCACCCTTCTTTTTGGTGATTTTGGTTTTCACCTGCGATGATCATATTTTTATACAAAAGAAAATGATAGTGTTGAGGACATAAATGAGATGAGAATTGTGGGGACAGTTATGGGAGTAGTTGTCTTTAGTCATTTTTTTAAAGTTTCTTTTCCATTATTACTTTGATGATTATATATTTTTGAAACGAGATACATATTTCTTTTATACATTAGTGAACAAAGATGTTTTTGTTTATGTTAAACAGTGGTATCAAAGTTTTTAGTTACTTATATTTTGGATATAAGTGTGAGATAATACTATCTTAGTATAACCTCGGTGATGATGTTACAATTATAATTATAAAATTAAGGTATAATTATTTGGATAATACCCAGTTTGGAGGTAGTGTCTCAAATAGGTACCCGATTTTAAAAAAAAGTGTCAATTGCGTCCCTAAATACGTTAATGTGCATCAATGTAGTCCATTTTTTTACGCCATTAGAATGTTTAACATTGACTGATTGAGGTTGGTCTGTAATTCAATTTTTGAACATGTGGAAGTTATGCAACTAATGATGTGGATATATGTGGGTGGTAATGTAAATTAGAAATGAAAAAAAAAAGGAACTGTGGATTTGGAAAAGTTAACTTTGTCGAGGGGAAGAACATCAGGAGAAGAAGACGAGGAGAATTTGATTTGGGTTTCACTGGCATTCGTTAGTGAAAGTTTAGTTCAAAGGCGTCATTGAGAGCGACATGGCTTGGATCATGGATGAAAGGTGCGTATTTCTTTGTCTTATATTGGTTTGGCTGGTGAATTCAGGGTTTTATGAGTGTATTGAAATTGTGATGATTTATGATGTTTAAGTTCACTATATTTGATGTTTTTTCTAGTATTAATGTTTCGCTCTTGCTTTTGGTAATGTGGTTGAGTCAGTATTACTTTATTGCTTTGGTCCCCCACTATATGTGACAACGACGATGTTGAGGTTATGGTGTGGTCCCCCTTTGTAAATTTTGTTGTTGTCTTGGTGTCTTGGTGGTATGGTATGTAAATTGTGTTTTGTACTTTGGGCATTTTTATATTTGATAGGGATATATAGATAGGCATATAATAATTTAGATGAACGAGGAAATTTTCGAAGTGGTATTTCACCATAGGGGTAGGTTTGTCAATGATGGGTCACTAAAATACGTTGGAGAGAGCAATAGTTTATTATGTGACCCAAACATATGGAGTTACTTTGAGATAATGTCAATTTTGAGGGAAATGGGTTATGTGAATGTGAAAGAGTTGTGATATTCAGTAGGTGAAGGTTCTAGGTTGGAAGGAAGGTTGGAGTTGTTGAGAGATGATACATGTGCATCTCATATGGTCAACATTGCCACACTAAATGGTCAAGTGCACCTTTATGTGGTGCACTTTGTGTGTGTGAACCTCAAGTAGTACATATGTTAGAGAACCAAGTTGTTGTGGATGGTGGGAGTGAGGGTGCGACACAGGTTAATGTGGAGAGGGAGGGTGACGACCAAGGTCATGTGGAGGGGGAGAGTTAGGACCAAGGTGTTGTGGAGGGTGGGAGTATGTGGATGGTGAGGCCAAGGAAGAAGTTGCGTGGGAGTGAGGCAGAGGATAATGTAGAGGGTAAGGGTGAGGAAGAAGATGTTATGGAGGGTGTGAGTGAGGCAAAGGATAATGTGGATGGTAAGGCTGAGGAAGTTGGTGTGGAGGCAGGCTGTGAAGGTGATGATGACTTTGAGGTCACTAGTTGGACTGAGTCTGAAGGGGAAGTCACGAGTGAAGATGAACTTTTTTATGTTAGAATCAAAGGAGATGAGTTGGAAGATGAATTGTATGATGTTAGAATTGAAAGACATAAAGTGGATGGAGCAAGTGGGTGTTCTAGAACAAAGTCAAAGGTTAAAGATGTGTATGATAGGGGGTTGTCTGATACTGAATGATAGTCAAAAAAATTAGATAGTTTTGAATATAGTGATACAATAGATGGTGATAGAGACATGTATGGTCACTTTGGGATATTCTTAATGCCCAAAAGTATGGAGGACTACCATTGGGAAGTTGGGACGTACTTCGCTGAAAAAGAAGAATTCACTGAGGCAATTAGAACTTATGGTGTACACAGTGGTAGAAAACTTAAGATTTTTAGAAATGACAAAAGAAGAATTTGTATGAAGTGTTTGGGTGCCAAGGTAAAAATGTAAGTGGTATGCATATTGTGCTTATAAGGTTGCAAAAAGTACATTGCAAATAAGGAAGATTATCAACATCCACACATGCAGTAGGGAATTTAATGTCTGTTTAATGACTTCAAAGTGGTTAAGTGGGAGGCTAGAGAAGACATTACGTGAGAACTCAAATATAAAGCTAATTGACTTGAAAAACAAAATAGGGAGGAAATGGAACATTGGTGTTTAAAGGTCTATGACCTTTATGTATAAGACTATGGCATATAAGAACATTGATGGATCATTCTAAGAACAATATAAATGAGTTTATGACTATGCACATGAACTTTTAAGGTCAAATCCAGGTTCAACTGTGAAAGTGCATGTTGATAAGAATGAGGGCAATACAATATTCAAACGATTGTATGTTTGTCTCAAGGTTTGTAAAGATAGCTTCTTGGCTTGTAGGCTTATAATTGGTGTGGATGATTGTTTATAAAGGGAAAATATTAGGGGGGGAATTGTTAAAACCTGTGGGCAGAGATGGAAATGATCAAATGCTTCCTTTGGCATACACGGTTGTTGAAGTTGAGAATAAGGAAACATGGACATGGTTTCTTGATTTGATGATTGAAGACCTACGTGGGGCTGAAATTTGTTCCACATTCACATTTATGTCTGACCAACAAAAAGTAAGTTCTACATTTTATTTCTGACAGCTTTTAAGGTTATTTATGACTTGTGACAATATAACAATGACTTCTTATACACTAAATTTTGTAGGGACTGTTGCCAACATTACAGGAATTATTGCTTGGTGTGGATCAAAGGTTTTGTGTGCGACACATATATTCTAATTTCAGGAAGAAATTTCCAAGCAAAAATCTGAAGCATTTATTATGGAAAGCAACATATTACACATAGCCTCAAGCATGAAAGGTTGTCATGAGGGAGATTAAAGACTTCAATGTGGATGCTTTTAAGCACTTGATGCAAATCCTCCCAAGGCATGTATTAAACATTATTTTTATCCAACTCTCACATTGTCTATTGTTTTTAATGCCATTTATTTTGTTTGGAAGCAGATCTTGGTCTAGGTCTAGATTTACATCAAGACCTACCTGTGACATTGTTGTGAATAACATGTCTAAGGGTTTCAACAATATAATAGTGGATGCTAGGAGTAAGCCCATCATAACCATGATGGAAGAAATATGAATGCACCTTATGAAGAAATAAGCATCGTATAGGAAGAAGATACATGCATTTGAAGGTTCCATTTGCCCAAAAATTAAAGACAGACTAGAGAAGGAAGCATAAAAGACTAAATATAGGTTACCAATGTAATATTGTTCATAGTTTATTCATTAAGTCTGATTCCCTTATGCATTGGTTTATTTTGCTTTATCTTCATTAAAAATTGGTTTGGACAAAAAACTTTTTTAGGTCAACCATACTTCCATGATTGGGGAAAAGTTTGTAGTAGACATAGACAAACAAGAATGTAGCTGTAGGAAATGGACCATAACAACAATTCCCTACTATCACGCATTTACTACCATCAAATTTTTAAATTTGAATGGAGAGGATTACCTCCCACAGTAGTTTTTGAAGTCAACCTACGAAGAGACATACTTGTCAATGACATATCTTGTGAACGAACCTCATCTATGGAAAATGACCTTTTACTATGATGTTTTGCCTCCTACTAAAAGAGTCTTGCCTGAAAGACCAAAAAAGAAATGAATGTCTTGGAGCTGAAGAAGGATGACACATAAGTGAGGCAAGGTGGAATACATAAAAGATGTGTGAATGCAGAGCACTTGGACACAAACAAAATAGCTATCCCCAAGCACCTCAAACATAGCAGCAACCAACTCCATCAAGTACACAGGAAGGAACAACAATTATTGAACATGCTGAAGGAACTGAACCAAGCCAGCTAAATGAATCACTTCAAACAACTCAACCTACTTAACCAACTAAAATTAGTGGTGGTCAGCACACTGAAATTAGTGGAGCCAATGGTGCCATCAGAACCACATCAGCCAAGTCACCCAATATAGGCAACTCAAAATTCTTCATGCCAAGATACCCAGCTACCTCAACCAAGTCCGATTTCTTCATGCCATCAAATGCAACCAACAACAAGAACCATCTACTGAGAAAAGTTGTCATGTAGCAGAGGCTCAATTTGGAAGCCATGAAGACATGATTGCAACTGTTTTTTTTTTTGGAGTTGAATATGTATTTCCTTTTTATTTGATCCAATTTATTTTGGAAGGAAAAATTTCTATATTTAAATGCTTAGCAGGTGATTTTATTTAGAACATTATGTGTTTTGAAGAACATGTTTATGTACTCAAATGCACTTTGGATTAATATCTTTTGTGTCCATTTGGAATTTATTCATCTATCTTTTGAGCAAAAAATTACGTATATGATTGACTCCATTTAGGATTTTATTCATCTGTGTGTTCAGCAAAAGAAATACGTATATGATTGAGTCCAATTGGGAATAAAAGAACACCTTATTTGGAGTTAACTTTTATAATTCATGTTTTTATTATGCACCTTATATTGATTATCATTCCGTGCATTACTCAAACAATTCATGTCCTTAGATGGGCACCTTATATTGCTTATCACTCATGAGTCTCTGTAAATTACTCAAACAATGGATTCATTGAACAATATTACTCAAACTTCTCATTCATTCAATAACAATTCATTACAAAACCAAACAACGAAATACATAGCTTCTTACTCATTGCACAACCTGACTTTTACAACATTTCAGTAGCTATTTTGTATCAACTTACAAACCAATATTACAATTAATCAAACAAAAAAAAGTATAATCGTAGTTAAAAACTTAACAATTTCTCAGAAACCACAAGTGATTTTTCCAGATTATAGATTTTTCTCCTTTGTCTCCTAATGGTAGCATCTCTCTCATCCCATTTATCTTCATTGAATCATTTGAAGTAATTGCACCATTTAAATAGGTCATTTGCACCACTCCACTATTCACAACAACCAATAAAAACAAATTATTTGTTAACATAAAAATGTGATTGTGAATTACAACTTTAATCAAAATTAAATTTAAATCATACATCTAATCTAACCTTATAGTTATGGTAGACCCAAAATTGTTTTCTAGCATTCTTAACTATTTTAGCCACTCTCAACATAGCAACCTCCCTACAATATCAAATTGGGGTTTCACCCAAGCCCTAATACGAACCAGCATGGGAGGAGACATTGTGCTTCTATGTACCCCATAAAGAACAAGAACACATTTCATTGCAAGACATTGCACAATTCAAAAACTAAGACCTCATTGGGGATCAACAAGAAACTGCAAAGGAAAGGAAATAAAGGAAGAACATAGCGCACACCCAATTCAGGAATTAGGGCACAAGTTCATAATTCTCCCTTAATAGAGGAAACCACATCATTGTGCAATTATGTTTTTAGACACAAATCCATTTTAAATTAACACGTATATGTTTCCCATTGCCACATCACCACATTCTTAACATCGTATGTGATAATCTAATGGGATGGACTGCATTGGTGCACATTAACGTATTTGGGGAAACAATTGACACTTTTTTAAAATCGGGTACCTATTTGACATACTACCCCTAAATTGGATACTATCTGAGTAATTATACCTAAAATTAAATATAATGAATTTTTATAGTTTTATTGTAAGTATTTTTTTATACATTTTGTAGGCAAATTTTAATTTAAAAAAATGTCACATCGAAAAAACGGTTAAATTTAAATAAACGGTCACTTAAAAGGTAATATTGATAAAATAATTATTTAATTTAAGACAAACTATTTAAAGGGTAAAATTGAAAAACAAATATGGACACCAAAAAGAGGAATTATCTTTATATATAGGTATAAATATTACAAGATATTATGAAACATCTCTTAGATATTTATAGTTAATACTTTATAATATAATAACTTACTATTATTCTTTATTAGGGATGACAACGGGTCGGATTGGGCACAAATAGTGCCTACGTGCAACCCGACCCACAACAAAAAAATCCACCCATTACCCTTCCCTCTCGTTACCCGTGCAGGTATCCATTTAAAAAATACTTGCGAGTTTTTTTAAACTCGTGGATACTCGTGGACACCCCCGCGAATATTTAAAAAAAATATTTTATAAATTTTTAAAATAAAATTTAATTAAAATTATAAAAAAATGAATGAATTAAATTTAACTTAATAAAATATAAATTAATTTTAATTTTTTGTGGGTAACAAATACCGGCAGGTACGGATAGTATGATACCTGCACCCGACCCGTTTATAAACGAGTATTAAAATACTCGCTACTAGTTACCCACTACCCGTAGGTGATAAATACCCGCAAATACTAACTATCCGTCATGGATTTTATCCGCGAATACCCACAAGCAAGGGTATTTTTGTCACCCCTACTCTCTATCTCCAAGATATTATGATATAATACCTCACGATATAATAATTGATTATATAATATCTTCAATGTATAATACATTGTTATCTTTATGTATGTTTAATATATTTGTTTACTTATACCTACAAATACACCATTTCACCACCACAAATGGATTGGAGACTCAATCATAAACTCAACTATGAGACTTAACTCTTATAACTTCTCATTTATTGTTTGTCTAATACATATCATTGTTCTCTTATGGACTTAAGCATCAGAGAGTCTTTTGCAAGCAATTCTTCCCTTTGTTTCTCTTCAATTCTCAAGACTTCCTCACCAAGAATCGTCAACCCGACATTCAAGAACTTAATTGTGACTCCTCGACACGTTTTGGTAAGAACATCTATAGAAAAATAAATTTTATTATCAAATAAAATTAATATAATTATATTTTTTTTATATCATTTTATATTTATCAAATAGTTTCACTACTAATTTTACTAAAAAAATTATGATATAATAAATTATTTCATGAATTTCCAGTTTATAAAGGGAAAGTTTATAATTTACTTCATACCAACTAGTTTTTCAAAATAAATTAACTCATAAGCTACGATCGTATATATATTAGTAATTAGATTATTATTTAGAAACTTACGCATCATATAATAACTAGTTTATAAGTTATTTTTGCTTTATAAAGTAAAAGCTTGATGGAAGTAGCTTCAAGGATTTGAAGCTTCTCGATGTTGAACTGCAGAATTGATGAAGAACGAGATAGATGGAAGCAGAAGCGATGTGATTAGAGGTGGACATGTGTTTGGAGAGTGGGTTGGAAAGTGTTTCTTGAGAGAGGTTCAACTAACTCTCCAGAAAAAAGGTCTAGGAAAGGAGTCTAGAAAAAAAGACTATCCTAGTGAACTTAGAAACAAGAGAGCTGCAAATTTGGCAGAGTTTCTCCATATAAATTTAAAGTTGATTTTACATGGTTGAACACTCCTATTTATATGTTTAGGAGTTGACTAAAGTCTTAACAAACAAAGAGGGAGACAATTCAAAATTTAAAGAAAATTGGATCCAAACTAGACTAGAGATGACAAATAAACCCGTCCCCGTGGGTATTGCCCGAACCCGTCCTTGTTTTGACGGGGAATCCCCGCATTGACTGGGTATGGGCATTAGGGATGGCAATTAGGGTCTGGCCCGCAGACCCGCAGAAAAAATGCAGGCCAGGCCAGGGTAGTGAGTCTGCAGGCCCGCGTGAGCCCGGCCCGCATAGGCATGCGGTCCGCAAGCTCGCATAAAATTAAAAAAAAACTTGCATTTGTGTATATTAATTACTTCTTTTATGAACTCTTGCATTAACGTTTCAAATTCTTGTATAACTGGAATGTGCTAAAATTTAAAGAATACATTGTCTATGTCATAGTATGAATATGATGAAAATGTTGAATTATCAATTTATCATCTAATTTCCCAAAGTCTTTACTTAATTTTGTGAACTTCTTAAAGTTTCCCAATTTTTACCATTGAAAGTTTATCATAAAAATTAAAAAAAAATAAAAAAAATTTAAAAAATTTAAAAAATTTAAAAAAAAAGCGGGCCGGCCGCGGACCAAGGATTATGCAGGGCGTGCTAGTGTTTTCAGTCCGCATAAAGTATGCGGGGTGGGGTGGGCCAGCCTGCGTTGTGCGGGCCTTATGCGGGCCGGGCCTAAACGGGCCGGGCCGACCCGCATTGCCACCCCTAATGGGTATGGGTATGGGGAATCCCCGACTTTTTCAATCGGGTATGGGGATGTACATATCCCCGCCATAATACCCGTTCCCGCCATATCTCCGTCTCCGTTTAAATTATTAAAATATTCATAATTAATTAAGTAACCATATATATATATATATATATTCTATATTTTATTTCTTCTAATTATTTGGTTTGTCACGAAACTCATTCTCATCTCCAATATATTTTTCATGTTATCATAACCTTTATATAATTATGTTAAAATGATGTATGTGAATTAAAAAAAAATTATGTATCACATTTGAATTTTTTTATTATTTTTTAATATTTTAATTTATTGTATATTTTCCTTTCACATGAGAATGTTTAATACTCTCAATTTAAGTGTTTAATAGCATAAACAATTCATTTACTAGGTAATATAACTTTTTTTACTTATTGTTATTAATTTTTGTTTCATTTGAAGAACTTTTGTTTTGCTAAAACAATTTTCGTTATTTCTCAATCATGGAGTATATATGTTGATATTTGAAAAGTTTTCTTATATCTCTAAAGTTTTTTTGATCTTATCATACTCTTAATTATACATTTGTTTTTTTTTGTGCGATTGCTTTCGATAGTCTCTCAAATTGTTTCTAAGACACACATTTGTTAATTTTTTAATCTTTTTTATTTGTTGTTTATTTTCATCATGTACAATATTATTTCAATATATTTTATCTAATTATTTTCATTTTCTAACTCATTATCAATCATACCGTAATTTTTCACTATAATTGTACAAATAACGTTTATACATTATAATATAAAAATTTAATGTAATTGTCATCAATATTTTTGTATCACCATCCAACATACATTGAAGTTAAAAGATACAAGATCTATGTCAAAATTTTATTATTATGTTTATTATTTGTTCTTGACGTCATTTTGATCAAGTGATGTATTATAACTTTTATTAGTGTATAAAAAGATATTCATTAGAATTTTAAAAATTGAAGTAAACAAACATTTAAAATATATTTTAATTTGAATATTTGTTTTCCTTTTATATTTTTTTTAAAATATTTTTAAATTGTATCAACTAGGTTTTTGCAGTTTGCAAATTTAATAAATATTTTGGTTCTGATGAAATTTTATTTGGTATTCTAATATAAAATGTCAACAATTATAATTTATTTCAAAGTATTTGATATCGAAGAAACAACCATCCTCCTATATTTGAAAATATTATGTTTTCTTTACAGTAATTTTTTATTATTTTATAAAAATTAATTAAAATTAATATTGAAGTAGTAAGAAAACGGGTATGAGTATGGGTATGAGATTATACCCGTTACCCGATGGGGATGGGGATGAGACAAAAGTTTAATACCCGTTGGGTTTGGGGATAGGGATGATGATGAATTTTTTCTAAGAGGATGGGTATGGGATAGCGAAACTCGTCTCCGCCCCGTTGCCATTCCTAAACTAGACATATTTCAAGTGTGAATGGCCAACTTGGCAAGTTCATGTAAGGGGTGACAATTCGGGGTGGGCCATGTGGGCTAGCCACACAGACCCATACCATTCATCACGTTGTTTATGTACGTTCCTTTTTATTTATTATTATTATGTTTAATCATTGTATATAAGATAATGATTTTGGTTCTTGAATATGGAATATCTTTTTATGCATTTTTAGGTTAACAAATTTGTACTTGTGTGTTTTGTAAGGTGACATGTAGTTATTGTACTTTAGCTATAATCTTTGTTACTATTGTTTCATGTTTTTGGTTAGTTAGACTAAATTGAATTATTTCGATAGGAAATGAATATCAATTGTTCGGGTAAATAAAAGGTTTTTATTTTGCTCATTACAAATGTGGGCTAGGAAATGGGGCGAGCCAAGAAAATAGATCCATTTTTGAATTGCGGGTGGGCCAAGAAAATAGACTCAAATTTCACACTTCGTAAAATGTTGCTCGATTTAATCAATTATTCTACTTACATAATCATTTAAATTAAGGCTGTCACACTAAAATGGCCAAAACACACAACCTAAAAGAAATGTAAGCTTGGCCAAAATACAAGGCCTAAAGAAATGACTTATTTACCTTTTTACGAAGCTAAGAGAAGGAAAAGACAAGCTAATAAAAGACACTCCACAAAAGTTGAGTTCTTTGAGGTCTTATTTCCTCTTCCATTCTTTGGCCATGGTCCTAGTTAAAGGACTAAGGTGAGTTCCTCCTGATAGTCCTCCATCAGATCCTCCCTCTTGAAAAGGATTTGCCCTCAGATCCAACCCTTCTTCATAATTAGCATCACCTGCAAAAGGAGTTAACTCACAAACATTAAAGTAAAGCTGACTCCATAATCAATAAGAAGATCTAACCTATATGTATTATCATTTGTTTTCTAGACCACTTGGAAAGGACCATCTCCTCTAGGACTGAGTTTAGACTTCCTCTGAGATGGAAATCTTTCTTTTCCAAGTGCATCTAAACTCAATCCCCTTCCTAAAAAACCCTTTTCTTTCTCCCTTTGTTATTGTATTCAATGTATTTTTTAGTTTGTTTTTCAATTTGGTTTTTGACCTTCTCATGAAACTTCTTAATGAACTTTGCTTTAGACACACCTTCCTCATGTACTTGATAAGTATCAAGAATAAGTAAATGTTCCATTTTGAAATTAACACTTATCATGTATCAAATGGTGTTATTTGTGTACAAAACAAACCTCCTTAGCTTAAGATACAAAATGAGATAGTGAGAAATAGAGTTTTATGAATTATAATGATATTTTTCTATTTTGCAGTAAAAATAAAAGAAAATATCAAGTATGCAGCTAAGCCACAGTACTGGAGTTATCCACACGCCTTGACGACCTCTCCATGCTATTGGACTAATTTATGACACTCAACCTTCTTGCCGACTTCTCCACTTGTTTGTGCTTGTTTCCCGAGCTACATCCTATCATCAATAACACTAGTTCTTCTTCAACTTCTTCGACAAGATTGGTTGTCTCTTCTCTGCTTTAATTTGCTTACCGGACGCTTTCTCCACCACACTGTTCTGAACAGATCCACGTCGCCTTTATTGTCCACATGTTTCAAACACCTTTTTTGCATTAAGCGTTTTACCTTTTGAGACCATGAGCTTCATTCCTTTCTCACTCATATGCCCAAGCCTCTTATGCCACAAAGATGATTTGGTTCTAACTTCTGCAACTGATATCATATCCTCATCTACAATCATGTAAAGAGATCCTTGCTTATTTCCACGAGCAATAACAAGATTAGCTTTCATTACCTTCCAGTGTCCATCTCCAAAAGTGGTGTAAAGTCCCTCATCATCCAACTGCCTTATAGATATTAAGTTTCTCTTTAAGGCAAAAATATTTCTGACATTATTCAAAGTCCACACGCTTCCATTAGAGGTTATGATATTAATATCACATCTTCCTATAATATCAAGAGATTTTCCATCTGCAAGGTAGAACTTCCCAAACTTTCGCGAGACATAGTTAGATAATAGTTTTAAGGAAGGTGTAGTATGAAATGACGTACCTAAGTCCATAATCCATGAGTCAATAGAACTATCTAAACTACATAATAGTGCATCTTCAATTTCATCAGTTACTATATTTGTTGATTGATCATCATCTTGCTTTTTGTTGTTATTGTTGTGCTTCCGTGGAGCCCTACATTGATTTGTAAAGTGACCCCTTTTCTCACAATTCCAACAAGTGACATCATTTCGGAATTTTGGTTGTGATCTTCCTCTAGACTTTGATCTGCCTCGGCTTTGATTACGACCTTTCTGGCTACTTCTTCCTCTAGTTTTAGCACTCAATGCTGAACCAGAATTAGAACTGGAATATTCCCTTGAACTTTTCATGCGAACATCTTTGCTTAAGATCAAGTCGCGGATGTTATCAAGCTTCAACTTGTTATTTCTTTCATAATTACTAACTACAGTAACAGTTGGACTCCAACTTTCCGAAAGAGATGATATTAAAATTAATTCTTTCACCTCATCATCAAATGTTAACTACATTGATGTCAAATGCACAATAATTGTATTAAATTCACTAATATGATTAGTAACCGAGTTACCTTCACCCCTTTTTAGGTTGATTATCCTGTGAATCAAATACACTTTATTTGCTGCAATTGGCTTCTCATACATATTTGACAATACTTGCATCAAATCTACGGTTGTTTTTTCTGACTGCTCTATGTCGGTTGGCTTCTACCTTGTTAAGGGTAGATACAACTTCTTCTGATATAGGTAGTCCTCTATCTGCATCTTCTAGAACCCGAAGTCACTACCAACAAACTTCTCAATCCTATCCTTCCCTTTTTTCAATGCCATTGCGTCTATTGCCTTTGAAGAAAGTTCATGCTGCTTTTGACGAAAGCTCCCACTACTTCTCTAAATTGAGATTCCCAAGAAGAAAAAGAAACCAAATCTTTTCTGATGTGGAAGATCAGACAATGTTGCAACCATAACTCATACTAAGAAAAATGGCTCTAATACCATTTGTTAGGTCTATAGAGGGGGTTTCACTAAGAAGATGCAAACACCAATGAGACATGAGTCCAACTTCATAAGGCATTGACGTCACTCTCAACCCCTAAAACCTTAATATAATGGGTTTATGGGTCTTTTTTCTTATATAGTGCTCTACTTTCTCATTTCTAGCCAATGTGAGATTTATACTCACTTGGATTCTTAACAAAAGACTAGTACATAGGCCGGCTAATGGTCATTCACGAAACAAGTAAACCCGTGATGCATTAGTTCGATGAAAACGTGAAAAAATTGCACCTAAACACGCCTAATATATCTACCCTAACATGCTAAAAGAGTAAGTCATTGGTTTACTTCCATTACAACCAAAAAAGAATGTAGTTTTTTTATATGGAACCCACGACCCCTTCCCTAAACACCACGGCGTGAAAAAAAGAAAAGAACCAATGAGGAAACTCAAATAAAATACCTTTAAATAATCATATCATGACACAAGAAGGCTACTAGTAAGGAGGAGAGGAAACAAGGCTGGCCCACAACAATACTACACAATGATGTTTGGCTAAACCATTGCACCCATGCATTGCAGCGTGACCCATGAATAAGCCAAAATAAAACTTACATAAGTTATATGCTTGAAGGAAAGAGAAACTACATCCAACTATAAAGAGTGAATCAAAGTGCAGGTGGCCCAAGCCTCCTAACCAACAATTAAACACCTGCTATGAATAAGGAAAGGAACCAATGGATGTCCACCACCATGCTAATGTCAAATCACAAATTACAAGCCTAAGCAAAAGAAGAAGGATTATGCCTACATAGAGAAGAAAACATGTATTGTAGTGCAACAGGAAGAAACCCTTATATACATGCTATGGATCTCAAAAGACCAAACTAAAGAGAACCTCAACCACTAAAATGCATGGCAGCTCAAAGCAAAGGAGACCCAAAACGTAAAGGAGGAAAGAAAGAAAAACATGTATCTGCACTTGCACTGCTTCCCAAATGAGGAAAAACACATTGAATGCTTACGTAAAACTGCACTAATACCCTAAAATAAGCCATGATCAAAACCACCCTCATCATTATGTCATTTCATAACCCATACATGCCTTTCAAAGTTTCAAGCATCAACCAGTAAAAACATAAAGAGAGAAAAGAGACAAGGTCAAGCTTCCCCTACCTAATTTCGCAAGCTCTCCAATCGCATTTTTTCTTCTCAGCTTCAACCTTCTTGGTTTCTCCCCTTCTTCCTCAGCTTTTTAGGTAACCAAAATGACCTATAGGGTTTGTTTTAGAACTGCCCCCTTCCATCTTCTCCAAAACCACACTAAACGTGATCCTAATATTTCAGTTAAGATTTTGGAAGTAAAAACAAAACCTTGGCCGTTTGACCTTTTCTATTTTGTTTTTCTAAAGTTTGCGGCAACAATGAGCAAATAACAGAAAGAGAAAAAAGATAGAAAAATAGAAAATGAGTGTTGCATGCTACAGCAACGAAAAGGAGGGAGAGAAAAAAAAGAAGCATGCGACCCTAACAAAAGGAAAAAAGGAGAGAGAAAAAAAACTTAAATAGAATACAACCCCTAATTAGGACAACCAGGGTTCGAACATATGTTCCCTCTCACGCCACGAACCTACGTACTTTTTCATAGTAATAATTAAATAAATAAATAAATAAAACAACCACTCAAATTAATCAATTATGTATTTCATGTGTTTCTCTTTATTAAACTATGTGACCACCATTCCAACAAAAATTCTTATAAAGCATCAACCACTTTATCACTTCACTCAAATACTCTAAGTTTTTTTTAAGTCTTACATTCTCTCTAACTTAAAAAATTTTTGTCCTAAAAAATTGTTCTATTCCAACAAAAATGAGACTACTCCATGCAGTCTCACTACCTCACGGATATACAACCATATTGTGATATCATACACCTGTTAGTTGATGAATCAAATCAGATAAATTACAAAAGAGTAATAAACCATACAGTTAATTAAGCAGTTTTCAATATATCAGAGAATTGAACGCGAGAGCGTGTTTTGTTATTGGGATCAGAAGATGGAAAAATTGGTACCTAGTCTTCCAACTGTAAAGCACCTGATTGTTGCCTCTTGATTTTCTCTTTTGATGGGGAGGGAGAGAAAGGAACATGAATGTAACATCATGGTCACAGATGGAGACCATAACTCTTTATGTAACTTGTATCAGTTACTTACTTAATTTCAATATTTCTAATTTGGTCCATTCATCAAATTAGAATATTGTTGGCATATACACATTTAATATATCATGACATGTATATGCTCTTAGCCATAGATTTAATTAACTATACCACTTTAATATTTTGGCTAATAATATAATGGTGATGAGTTTATATTTATGTTCTTATTTAATGTTTATTTTTTAGTATTTAATTGAATTTTAGTGCTTAAAAGAGTGATTTAATTGACAGTTCTAATAATTAAAATATTCGAGCTTCTGTGATAAAAATGTCTTAGAAAGTGATTTTTAGTTGCATAAATTATTTTTGGATATTGTAACGCTTGTTGATGCGGTTGAAGGTAAGATTAAGCTCATTTAAGGTGGAAAAACAAATTGATTAAAGTTACAAAGCACCTTTAAATAAGGTTAAAATTAGCAAGTTCTGAAAAAATAACTTTTACACCCCATACATTACTTATACATTCCCTCTTTCCAATTGGGCCTCACAAAACCTACTTTTACACCTCTGCCTTTGTCTATTTTCACCCATTTTCCACTCATAAGCTAGATGCATCAGATGCTGCCATGTGGCAACCCCCAAATTTTAAATTTATCCAATTAAAACATTCTACGTGGCATCAATCCTTGCACTAACAAGTTGTCTAAGTAGATGATGACACATCATCATCATCTTCAACCTTCATCTCCGCCATTAGAAACCTTAGGCAGCCATGGAAACCACAATGCGAAGTACATCAACGCGCCTTCAACCCACCGGAAATGTGTACTACCATTGACACACTTAGTAGCGATAAGTATAAACCACGAGCAGAACAAAATCATTGCGACCCAGATTTGAGAGCGCTAAACCATTGCAAATGCAAGCACTATGCGCATCTTCAGCTAGCCATGTAAAGGGTCCCAATCCAAAAGAGAACACAGATTCGACCATTGCCTAGCAGAGGGTCAATGGATAAAAGCAAAACCAGAATTCAACCATTGTCTAGCAGAAGGATGATATACCAAAAGACAACCAGAACTCGACCATTTCCTAGTAGAGGACCAATATACAAAGGAAAACCTGAATTCGACCAGTGCCTAACGAGGGCCGATATACCAAAAGAAAACCTGAACACGACCATTGCCTAACAAAGGGCCAATATACCAAAGAAAACCTAAACTCGACCATTGCCTAGTAGAGGGCCGATATACTAAAAGAAAACCTGAACTCAACCATTACCTAGTAAAGGGTCGATATACCAAAAGAAAACTTGAACTCGATCATTGCCTAGTAGATGACCGATATACCAAAAGAAAACCTAAACTCGACCATTGCCTCTCAGAGGGCCGATATACCAAATAAAACCTGAACTTGACTATTGCTTAACAAAGGACCGATATACCAAAAGAAAACCTAAACTCGAACATTACCTTGCAGAGGTCCGATATACTAAAAGAAAACCAGAACTCGACATTGCCTAGTAGAGGGCCGATATACAAAAAAAAACATGAACTCAACCATTGCCTATTAGAGGGCTGATATACAAAAAGAAAACCTAAACTCGACCATTGCCTAGTAGATGGCCGATATACAAATGAAAACCTGAATTCGACCATTGCCTAGCAGAGGGCCGATATACCAAAAGAAAACCTAAACTCGATCATTGCCTAGTAGAGGGCCGATATATAAATGAAAACCTGAATTTGACCATTGCCTTGTAGAGGGCCGATATACCAAAAGAAAACCTGAACTTGACCATTGCCAAGTAGAGGGTCGGTATCGAAATGAAAGTTTGTAACCTTTCAATGAGGAGGGTCCTAATAAGAAATCAACATGTGAAAGTCAAATTGAATTTTGTGAGAAACAAAACACATGAATGAAAGATACTCATTTTTGTTCTTGATAGATTATGTGATCACTGTATGCTGGAATCTCTAGATGAAAAAAAATAAAACCCAAAAAGTTGCCCCATGTTATATACATGAAGCAAAGAGATGACTTAGATGAATTAGTGTGGGATCCTTGATTAATGTAAAAAACAATGTGCAAAAAACGATGACAATGTGTGAAAACTTTGACTAACATAGAAACAATGTGTAGAAACCTTGGCAAGGTGAGGAAACCCTAACTGACACAGAAACAAGGTGAGAAATCTTGACTAACATAGAAACAAGGTTTAAAAACATTGGCGAGGTGTGGAAACCTTGTTTATCTTAGAAACAAGGTGTAGAAACCTTGGCAAGGTGTGGAAACCTTGACTTACATAAAAATAAGGTGTAGAAACCTTGACAAGATGTAAAAACCTTGACTCACATAAAAACAAGGTGTGGAAAACTTGACAAGGTGTGGAAAACTTGACAAGGTGTGTAAAACTTGACAAGGTGTGGAAACCTTGACTCATATATAAATAAGGTGCAAAAACCTTGGCAAGGTGTGGAAACCTTGACTCACTTAGAAACAAGGTGTAGAAAGCTTGGCATGGTGTAGAAATCTTGACTCACATAGAAATAAGGTGTGGAAACCTTGATTCATATAGAAACCAGGTTAAAAACCTTGGCAAAGTGTGGAAACCTTGACTCACATAGAAACAAGGTGTGAAAACCTTGGCAAGGCAGGGAAACCTTGACTCACTTAGAAAGAAGGTGTAGAAACCTTGGCAAGGTGTAGAAACCTTGACTGACATAGGAGAACCATGATGATTAAAATTAGACATGTTATTATTTTTTCATTTTTTTTTGAAAAAAGAAAGATTCGACAACCACTCGTATGAATGAAGATGGTTTTGATTCACACAAATAGAAATGGTGCTCTTTGACATATTCAGAATGCATGACCCATGATAATAATGACACATTTTATGATTTGTTTTTTTAACTTTATATGTATGAAGTTGAAACCTAGATGTATGAATGCATGATAAACGTTCATTTGTTTGCTCATTTTTTTCTTTTCACAAAAATGAAAGATGTATGTATGATTAGATATGAATCTGTGCATGAAGCATGCCCTCGTGTATTTTTCCCCTTTTACGTTGTATGAAACTTATTTCAATTGATCCCCAATTTGTTGTTATTTTAGATTTATGGGATCATTTTGTTTTGACATTTTTTTCTTTGAAAATAATTTTGTGGTATGATCAGTTTATTCAGAAACTCTTTTTTGTATCATTGTTTTTGGAACATTATTTGAGTGACATACATGAAATTGCCAAAGGTCTTAGAAGGGCTTAGATGAGGTAATTGACTAAGGATTTGCCCCAATTTGATAGTTAAGAGTTAACTTCAGGACATGATGTGTGTTTGGGCTTGCCCCAGCTATTGATAAAAAAAAGATGGAGACTTCAAAAGTTGTCCCAATTTGAGGGTACAAATTGGTCTCAGGGTGCAAAATGTCTTTGAGCTTGCCCTAGTTGTTGATAGCATGGGAATGTTAAAATGTTGGGAGACTTCACACTAGTTGCCCCAATGTAAGCCTAACAATCAAAGTCAATAATTACTCAAATTCAAGATAATCGACTATAATGTATGAACAAGTGAAACATCTGTTCCAGTTTAGATTAAAAGTGAGAACAATGAATAATGGTAGGAGAAAGGTAGATCAAAGTTTAGGCTCAAAGCAGAAAATATGATAGGAAACTCATGAAGAATGAAAGAATGAGAGAGCCTTGATTTAACTTGACTACTCGTGCTAATTTTGGATCTCTACTGAAACATGTCAACCAAAAATAAATTGCCCTAGTGTTTGAAAGCAATTCTTTGAACACACTTTTTTTTGGACAAACCTCTTAACATGCCAAAATATTTTCCTCTAAATTAAAGTTTTCAAAAAATAATAACCAATCATTGATTTATGTTGACTTTATTAGGCTTGTATTGTGAGAAAGGCTAAGGGATATAAAAAAATGGATAGTGAAGGCTCAAAATAAATGGTGTAAAGGTTATTAAAACCAGGGTCCTTAATTAACGATGCACCCAAAATTTATTTGACTATCTTTGTTCACCACCTTTTTTTTTACTTTCAAAGTCTTGTTTCTCTTTTTGTTTTTTTTTTCACAACCAATTTTATTTTTAGGTCATTTCAAACTTTTTAATTTATTTTATTGGTGAATTAAAAGTCAAATGAAATAGATGAAAATATTATGTGAACGTCAGTGTGAAGGTGACCCTTGCTTAGGGTAATTAGGAAATAAATTGATTTTTTATAGGCTCAAAATGTGTAATAAAGGAAGATAATTTTTTTATGGCCACACATCATTTCAACTCATGATTGTTTTACTTTCAAAAGCTTTAATCCAAAGGAAAAAAAAATTCAATCACATTATAGGTTGACCCTCTTTGTTGATAAAGAAAAACATTATAGGTTGCCTCTTGTTTGCCCTTACTTTTTTTTGTATTATTTTCTATTTTTTTGTCTAAATTTTTGCCTAGACCGCGCTCTAGGGTTTTCAGTCTAACAAACTTTTCTTCATTTTTTCTATGTTTAGAGACTCACTGCAATTTTAATTCATTCTAAGGCACATGCCCCCTTTATGATGATCCTCCATGGAATACAAAAGAAAGGTTTGTGGGAGAAAGGTGATGGTAAAGGAAATGAATTTGAGCAAATTCATGTACACAAATTAGAGCAATGTTTCAAAAGTATGCCACTTTTCATAAAAAAAATTATCCATTTATTCAACTGACTGATTTGACCAAAGGATAATTTATTTACTCCTCTTTTTTTTTTCACTTTTTGCAAGATTCCATGAATTTTGAATTTATTGTAGTTCAACTTTTTTTTCAAGATGTTGTGTTGATGCATGTTATGGGTTATGCAAAGTGACATGAAAATGCAAGATACTACGAATTTGGAAGCTACCTATACACATGTAAATATACTAACAACATATGCATTCATGTTATACATTATGCAAAGTGACATAAGGATGGAAATATGAAACACGTTATGTTAAATTTAGAAACTACCTAGATGCACATGAAATGTGAGTGTATGTATGATATGTACTATGCAAGGTGGCATGAAAAAGCAAGGGGATGAATATTATGCATTATACGTTGTGACATGAATCCAAAGTGGATCCATACTATGTGTCATTTGAATGTCAAAAGGCCATTTACCTTAGAACTATGTGCATGGTACCATGCATGAATGAAGACAAGATATGGATGTAATGCATTCTTATGGCTCAAAGGGCATTTACATGATATGTTGATGCAATTGTGATGCACTTATTAAAAAAACATGCATTATATGCATTTAATTGACTTGCCTAATGAGACGTAATGCATGTATGTGCCTCAAGAGGCCCTTATTTACATGAAATGTTGATGCAAATGTGACACAGTTGAAAATTAACTACTTAATTTTATAAAAATGAAAAGATAAAAAAATATAAAGAAACAATGCACGCTCCTTTTTGTGTCCTAGAAGGTGTAAAGAAAACCTATTTTCTAGTCTGTGGGCTTTTACATGATAATTGTAGGGATAACTCTAAATAATCTCACTAGCCTTTAGAGCTGAAGTCAACCTCACGACATAATCCACAATGATAGGCAACCTAACAGATGTGACATGTTAAGAGGAAGCAAATTCTATATGAAGTCTTCCTAATGGTCAAGTAGATATGAGATCTAGCATAACAATAGTTAGACCTCCACTCCTTATGACTAACTCAGGTCCAAGTATGGGACCCCAATTTTAAAATGAATGCACTAGCCCAACATGTGTAGTGTCTGAAGGGAGCAACCTAAGACTACCCAAACCCACACCTACAAAATAAGCAGAATATACCCAAGCAGATATAACAATTATCGTCTATCTTAGGATTCAATAATTTCATAATATAATCATATGAAAACGTCCAAGTTAATGAAGATGGCATTAAGACAAAAAAAGATAAACATACATGAACTAAACCAAAAGACCAATGGAAAGGAAAAATTTAAAATTAACATATATTTTGCACACTCAACTAATAGGATTGACTCTCAAACAATGTCCCAATGGAGTTACCATTTGTCGCAATCGAAAACGCGACAAGACAGCGAACCAAACATAAAATAAAAAAATAGAGTTTGGAGTCCTCACCATAGTTTATCCTGAAAAACTACGGAAAAATAAAAAAAGATAAGTCAAGGTCTGCAAAACACCAGATTTTAGGTCCGGAAGTCAGTTACACGTGAGGAAGGTATTAACACCCATACAACGTGCGTTCTAAGACCGTACCTTTAATTAAACGTGCAAAAGGATGTGGTTTTTCAAAATATTTATTTTCCCCGAAAATAATAATAAATGAATGTGTAAAAGAAACAAAAATAATTTTTTGGCTTTTTGGGCAAGACAAGGATTAATCCTCGCTCCTACATATCTCCATTTACAATGGAGAATTAGGGTTACGCAGTTCTTTATGAATTTTTGTGACTTCTTTTTATTTTATATAATTTTGAAAACCCTTTTATGTTTTTTTTTTATATTTTTAATTTTTTTTGAAATGAGTGTCATATGATGTGAGTGGTCAAACATATAGTAAAATGTAAGCAAAGAAAACTATTTTTTATTTTTGTTTTTTATATATATTTTTTATATTTTATGAAGAAAAAAAGAATTTTAAAAATTGATGTTTGACAAGCACTAGAAGAAAATAAGGAAAACTATTTTTTGTTATGAGTTTTAGAATAAGATAAAAAAAGAAGGCCAAAATTAGGTGTAGAAATAAAACGTATAATATTAAAACAAAATATAGTGAAAATTTAAGAATGCATAAATCAAAAGAAAAATATTGACATCGACATACCTTTTCAACTTTTTAGTTCCTCTTTTTTATCAATCTCCTTCTTTTGTTTCTTATAGTATAACTACCTTCTCTCTCTTCTTGTTATTTTATTTCCTACCTCCTCCAATAAGAATTTTGCTCCTCTCCCAAAAGAGATAAAAAGGAGGTATGAGTGTGTGAATGGTAATGAAAAAGATAGAAGTGTAGAGAATATTTTCTTTTTTTCTGATCCCTTTTCATATGACAAACTGTGTATTTATATTCACACATTGCAATATCAATCCAATAATAGCTTTTATTGTCATGAACAATATAAGGAATGAATTGGTCATGATAGTAGCACGTCACGAGAATCAAATCGTAGTAAATCAGAGCACAATATTAATCATCATCACTAATATTGATTATAATTGTTAGAAGAGATATTGCTTCTAATTATTAGAATCATATCATTATTTTCTGTATCAGAAATAAAGTGTAGAAAAACAAAGTGTTAGGACAAAAATATGTTGAGTTGTTGGGCTCATGAGGAAAAATGTGGTAGTTAAAAATAAATTGGACTTTTCCTTCTTCTTTTTTCCTTTTTCCATCTCTCTTTTTTTTTGAAAATCTTTAAAGAAAATTTTATTTCACCCCTTTTCATTTACTAACAACTAAACATTTTTTATTTTTTTATTATTTTTTTTTGAAAATAAATTTATTCACTTGGATGAAATTGGTTGTTGACAATATGTATGCATATTAGGGTTTGAATAATTGGGGGGATGCACCGCCTGGCGGTACCCAATCTACCTCCAGAAGCCATCATAATGAAAAATACAATGTGTGGTTTTGCAATGGGAGGGCTGTGAGATTGGAATATTATTGGTGGTTGATTGATTATTGGTAAGAATAATGAAATAGTAGGTAATATATGTATTAGTTTGGGTTAATATATGAATTTGAGTGGCTCTTTAAAATTAGACAATTGTTGATAATTAATATATTAGTAAAGGCATGCTTAGGAGGAAGAAGTGATAAATTGATTCCTATTGGTGTTTGGAATCTGGTGCTTAAGTGAGCAGAATGATACTGAGTTATGCTTGATGTAAACATGTGTTATTCATAAGTTGAAATGGGATGCTAGCATGAAATTTAATAACGAAGTAGTAGGATTGATATGCTTGAACCTTATTGGAGTGCCTAATCTAGTACAACGCGAGTTACTGGTATAGCGCCTATTGATGAGGTTTGAAGCGCTTGACGCCTGGTGGGAGAGGTGATTCCACCAGGCGATACCAATGTGGATAGTGGTCACTGGGACGTGGTGCACCTGGCGGCGAAAGGCTTCCACCTGGCAGTCTGTAATTGATATTCGTAATGCGACACTTAGACAGCGCAGAGCAATAATGCATGGCAAAGGGGGTTATTCCTATGGATTGGTGTGTGGTCTATAATGCTTTTAATGATGCCTTAAGTATGGATCTTGCTGAGGTATTCCTTGAGTTGTGGCTCAAAATGGAGGGTAAACACGTGGCGATCCCGGGTTATGGCTTGGTGATATTGGAAACTGGTGTGAGTATTCAAGTTGTGGCTCGTATGAATGTGCTCCACTTGATCAGGCAGATCACAGGTTGTGGCCAATGAGGTTTTGAATCTTATGTTGAGAATATGAATTGTGGTTCGTATTGGGAACTCCACCTGACATTACGGATGGTGATTTGTAACAGGATAGTCTTGTACATGAGTCTACGAGTTATGGTTTGTAGAAGCGGAACCATGAGTTGTGACTTGTGGCAACGAGGGTTATCTTAAGGTCATCATCTAAGGATGTAGAACATAGATGAACATGATGGTGGTCATGTTTTCTTGAATTAGAGGATAATGGTTCTTCGACGAGTGTGTGTGTGTGCACTTTATTTTGGTTACCTTATCTACTTGCGTTTGGCGATGATCGTGTAATTCGTTATACAGGAGTATATGATATTTCAGGTGGAGCTGGTGGAGCTTAGAGCCAGAGAAGGGCTATCTAGGGGAAGCTTTTATAGATTATTTTAACGTTTTGTAAAACATTTATGTTTAAATAGATCTTGAATTTTTTAATAGATATTTGAAACTTACGCATTTTGAACCATGGTGTGTTAATAAAGGTTTTATAGCTTTTATTCAATATGATATTATTACTATTATTATTTCTAATTTTATTTAAATTTGGAATATCTGGTCAGGATGTTACACGCACCACGAGAGCAACGTGTCAAGGTCGTTCGTGCAAAAATTCTGTGTTACCAACAACCTTGCTGCCTCACTAGAACGAATGGTAGATCAACGTAAACTTACAGCTGATCCACCAAGTCTGCACTTGTGAGCCAGCGACACAAACTATTCCACTAAACCACTCATAACAGATGGGGAAACATTAACCTCTCCATGCAACGTCGTTCCAGTCTTGCAAACAACAACCTCCAGATTACAACGTTGAGGAAACCTCAATGTCGTTCTATCACAACGACCACCATGAACGAACCACGAGCTAGATCTGTTTCGTCTTCTCCAATCCTCCATCATGTCCAAATGTTGCAAACCACATGTAACCAATGAACTCAGCCTACACCAGAGGATTTGACATCGTTCTTCGTCGCATACAGCGCCACGAAGGACGCCATCTCCATAAACCAAATTTAGAAGTTGCGCTTAACACGAACTATTGCAGAAACCATGGAGGCAGAAACCCTAATTTTGGGAGAATGAGAGGTCTATCACGTGGCAAGCTCTAATTGGACATGCAAGTGGTCAAATCTGGTCAAACTGTCAACTCTGGGCAAATTCTGGTCAAAGTTGGTCTAATGGTCAAACAAGAAGGGCAAAATTGGAAATTAGACAGAAAATAAATTGTTGAATAATTAACCGAGATAATCTTCCAAATATTTTAGGAACTGATAAAGTCTATTAATTATTTGAGAGATATTATATAAAAAGATAAAAAACTTTACCAACAGAAAATATAAGATTCAAGTCCAATCAAGGCCTATATAAAGAGACCAAGGGAAAGTAGAAAAGGGGGAAGCTCAAGACTTCAGAGTTTAGGAACCCTTAAGGGGGCCTAATTTCGTTTCTTTTCTCTCTCTCTCTCTCTCTCTCTATTCTTCTTATATTTTTATTTTACTTTTGCATTCTATAGAGTGCTAAATTTTTCAGGTTGGTTCCATTGTAATTTCAGTATTGATGCTGAGGTTAAAATAAAATAATTTCTTTGTTCTTTTTATTATTGTTGTGGTTTTCATTCATCTATGTCTTTTGTCTTTGAAGCACGTAAAAAGTAATGATTTTTACATGCTAGCCAATTAGTGAAGTGTTTAAATCTATATGCGTCCTAATCACATGAGTTAAATAATTTTTAAATTTAATTGAGGCTTTACTTTAATTTTATTTAGAAAAACGTCCATGTGATTAAATGAGTTTTTACCAATAATTGAGACATTACTTTGACTTAAAGTATTTACTCTAACTAATTAGAGACAACCCAACCAAATTCAATACAAAAAATACTTTTCATTTAAATTGATATTGAATGTATGATAAGAAGACTATACTTAACGAGATGTTTGTCAAACCAAAACCAAAACAAAATGGAGATGTAAGGGATTGAAAACTAAGCTAATAGGGCATTTGATAAATTGTTGCAGTTAAACAATTTATAGTATTACAATAACTTCTGAATATGCTTCACATTTTGAATATTAAACCATTCAACTTCACTCAAAAAAGTGCCTAAATGGAGATGCGCAAGGGATCGAACCCTATGCCTCTCGCATGCAAAGCAAGCGTTCTACCATTTGAGCTACACCCCCATTTGAATGGATCATTAAGTCCTTTTATAATGTTTTATGAGTTTTTGTGTACATTGCAACTAGTATTTGTAAATGGCCATTGATTTTTTTATATGATATATATATATATATATATATATATATATATATATATATATATATATATATATACATATATATATATATAAAATTAAATTTAGAATATTTAATAGTTTTTTAATTAATTTAAGTATCCACTAGGAAAATAACATTTATCTTTAAAATTTATTATTACAAAAGAATAATATCGTAATTACGAGAAATGTCTTATTCGTAGAAATTACATTCACATTTAAATAATATTTTTCTATATTTCACCAACTTTGAATCATTATAAAGGTGAATTTGAAAGTATTTATAAAAATTTTTAGTATTATTTTTGTTTAAATGGAATCAAAATAAATGAATGAATTCCTTTGAAGGGAAAGATTCAAAAGTTGAACTTAAAAAAAGATGAGCTATATTCTTATAGAAAGCCTTAGAAAATATTTAATTTGGATGTTACGTTGGTGTGTGATGACTCGAGAAAATTAAATAATTATTTAATAAATGCAGGTAATGAGAATCTTTATGACATTTAATGTGGGAAGTTATGACAAGGAATAATACTAGCTCAAGTGGTTGAGGGTATTTGGTCTTGTTGAGAGGACTTGGGTTTAAAGCCTATGTAGGCCAATTGTGTGTTATTTTAATTGTTTATTATTTTAATAATAATATGTTTGAAAATGATGAGTGATAATATAATCCTAGATGTATAGGAATTATCATGTAACATGAATTGGTTCAATTGGTTATGCACTGCAATTACAACTATTTAGTTGTGTGTTTGAATCCTGACTTATGCGAAATAAGGTTCCTTTTTACTAAAATTGTTTTTGGCTAGGAAACCACATGGTTATGGAAATTGAATGACCATTAAACCTAGTCTCAATGTAATTTCCTTTTATCAATTAAGTGAATTAAAATAAGGACTGAAAAAGTAAAATATGAGTGGAATTAAGGTAAGAAAGTACCCTTTGGTTGGACACTAGTAAACTACACTGAAAAAGAGAGCAAGGGGGAATTTGGAAGCCTATTGACATGGGAAAATTAGGAGGAGTCAAGAAGTGGGACTCTCTCTATCAATAAGGATTACAAGTTTTTCAATTGGAAGTAAGGAATCTAGGTTAGGGGTATTGAACTCGTAATTCTGATATACATGTTTAATTACGTGATGTATGAACTAAATTTGTGTATAATTCCTCTTTGCGAAATCTTGAGTTTCTGGGTTTCTAGAAATATTCGAGAAACCCCCTAGCAGGCCTTCAAAGCCACCAGGCCTTCAAAGCCACTAGGGGACGCATGCTGATTAAGCCTAATTTCTGGGTTTCTACTTTGAACTGCATGGCAGCGATGAACTGCTGCTAAGCGACACATGCAAGGTTGTTGTGTTTTGATCTTATGTGGTTTTATGGGAATTTGAGGGACTCGTGGGAGTCTCACGTAATATGGAATGTTGGATAAATTGACGATTGGGTGGTAGTAACCTGTAATTACTATTATTGGATGAAAGTTAGCATATATGAATATTATGGTTGAATATTTTGGGGTTATAGGTTTTTTTGATCAAATTGCACAAACAAGAGCAGTAGAATTTGGGATGTTTCAAATCCTAATGTAATAAGAGTAAACATTATCATATAATGGAAATGCATTAAGTGGAAAATTAAGATACTGGTATGGAATGGGAAAATTAGGGTTCCCGCGAGTGCAGGGAAAAATTATGGGTTTTCTAGAACTAGATGCACCGCCTGGTGACAAGCTATGTGCCGCCAAGCGCCAACGTAGTGGAAAATGATTCTACGTGGCCCATAGGAACAATTGTGAGTTTGGGTCTCTTTGAGGGTCGAATTATTTTACGAAACAAATTATGGGTCATTAGATAGAGGTTGAAGGTGATGAAAAATAATTGAATTAAGAATGATATATGACATTAAAGGGAAATCTTGATGGAAAGAATTGTGATGTGGAAAGCATTGTATGATAGGTTGTGAAACCAATGATGGTACCTAACTCGATTGTAGTTAGCTGTATAAGAGTTAGATATCCTCTATTTAGATACCTTATTAAAATATATTGTGAAACATTAGGTAAGGGTTGATGGTTGGTGTGGAAATGCAGAAAGCTAAATTCAAGGGGTACAACTAGTATAAGTACCAGAAAAGGAAAATAGAATTACTGAGTACCATAACAAGAACATGAAGGATTACATTGTGAGTACCTTACTTTTCTATAAGTCAAAACTGTAAATACGTGAGTATATATATATATATATATACATATATATATATATACATATATATATATACATATATATGTATATATGTATACATATATATGTATATATGTATATACATATATATATGTATATATACATATATATGTATACATATATACATATATATGTATATATGTATATATACATATATATGTATACATATATACATATATATGTATATATATGTATATATATGTATATATATGTATATATATGTATATATGTATATACATATATACATATATATGTATATACATATATACATATATATACATATATATACATATATATGTATATATGTATATATGTATATACATATATATATGTATATATGTATACATATATATATGTATATATATATATATATATATATATATATATATTTATATAGAGAAAAAATAAGATGAGTGTTACCTTACCCATATAGTCCGTTATCTCCTCAGTAGGCCTCTTTTTGGTTGGCATATGTCTGCTTCGACCCGGGAAGGGTTACCTACAGAAGGGACTTCAAAGCTCAAGTCAGCGAAAGCTCTCAAAAAGTCAAATCAAGTGATTAAGGAAGTAATGAATGCGTACCTTTAATTCGTGGGATCCATGCGTATTTATAGATCATTAATTATGTCTGGCCATGTCATGGGTTGGGCCCTTGATTGGGTTGTAGGTGGGCATGGGCCTTAGCCCAGGCTCCTAATTTGGTTGTAGGAGACTGATGACTTGTATTGGAATGTTATGTTTTTTACTAAGTTCTTGGTTGTTTTTATAGAGTGGTTGGCCTGAGCCGGTCACCCTTTAACGACTTAGGCCGCTGTGGTTGTTTTCAACTTATTAGATCAGTGTCGCTTCTTAGTGGTCTTGGTCCGGGTACTTTTAGCATACTTATTATTTGGCGGAGGCCGACCAGGTGTGATACACCTACTATTATTCGGCTTAGGCCGACTAGGTGCGGTACAATATATATATATATATATATATATATATATTATATAAGTTGTGAATTGATGAAGTATGATGATTTGGTATATAGTTGAAAGTATTCAGTGACGTGGGAGGTATTCTGGGTAGGAAACTAGTATGGAGTGGGTGTCTTAGGAATCATTCAGGATTGTCAAAACTATTAAAGATTAGTGTAGCGCCTGGCGGTGAAGCTTGAACCTCCAGGTGATAACTACAATTACAGAGCCTTCTAGAGCGCTTAGCGCCTGGCGACATGGGTGATCCCGCCAGACAACAATTGGAAGGCAGTGGGCACTACAACGTGTGGTGCCTGACGGCTTGTGGATTCCACTAAGCGGTCTGCAACTAGTTTTTGCCTAGGAACGTTGAGGCAGCGCCAGGCAATTACGCAAGGGCAGTGACTTGTTTCTTCATTTGGATGTGCGTGGTCTAAATGGCTTTGGATGAGATCTTAAAAATGGACTTTGCTATAACATTCCATGAGTTGTGGCTTAGAATGGTATCCCTCAAGTTGTGGCTCAAGATAGAGCGTAACACGTGGCATTTCATGAGTTATGGCTTGGAATGACATCCCTTGAGTTGTCTCAGGATGGAGGATGAACACAAGCATTCCTTGAGTTGTGGCTTGGAATGATGAGTTTTACCGGTGTGAGTGTGCGAGTTGTGGCTCGTATGGAGTTAAGTTGTGGCTTGGAATGGTGAGTGTTACCGGTATGAGTGTGCGAGTTGTGGCTCGTACGAAGGGTCTCCACTTGATTAAGCAATCACGAGTTATGGCTAGTGATGTGCTAATATGGTGTCGAGAGTACGAGTTGTGCTTCGTATTGGGAACTCCACCTAGCGTTCCGGAGTGTGGTTCGTAGCATGATAATTCCCTTACGTGTTTCTACATGTTGTGGCTGGTAGATGGTGGTAGCAAAGGATATCTTAACGTTGTCATCTAAAGATGTAGAACGTAGAACGTGGATGAACATGGTAGTGGCCATGCTTTATGGAATCAGGGATAGTGTTCTCTGATGAGTGTGTGTGTACACTGACTAATGATTTTATATATATATATATATATGTATGTATATATATATATATATGATTATATGTTAGTTCATCCTATCTGCTTATGTTTGGTGATGGTCATGTAACTCGTTACACAGGAGCAAATGATATTGCAGGTGGTACTGGTGAAACATAGATTCTGAGAGGGGCTAGCTTGGAAAAAGTTCATGGAGTTTTATTAATTTATGCTTTTTTTTTCTTTCATGATTTTTTTTTTGTAAACAATACTCTTATTGGATTATGTGATTGTAGTAATTGTTGGAACTTTATGGTTTATTTGGACGCGTTTGATGAGTCATTATTTTCCTCCATTCCACTACACTTTGTGTACCCATTTGACAGTTGTTCAGTGCTTAATTGTTCATCTTTAGTGTGTTTTCAACTGTTAGGCTTTATTAGGCCACTGTTCCGAATTTGGACTAATTTCACATTATTTGGCCTAATTTTTGTTTTTAATTATTTTTAAGTATTTGGGTGAAGCAATTTTGGAGCTTGGACATTAATATTCAGTTGAAGAGAGTTGCCACATCATTGCCACATCATTTCCACGTCATTTCGATGTCATTTTCACGTCATCTGAGTGAATGGGCCAACATTTGAGGCTCAGTAGTGGCATTTTTGTAATTCTGAGTGGCAGAATGACATTTTTGTAACTCATTTTCACGTCATCTGATTGAATGGGCCAACATTAGGTCTTCATGCATGAGGCAGCCGCATACTCTTCTTCTAGACTGTTCTCCAATTTGAAGTGCTTGATTGTTTCATTTTGATGTCTAGCTAACCTTATTGCATTGATTCCTTGACGAAATTGAAATGAAACCATGAGATTGTTGGTTGTTTATGGGATTCCAATTGAAATTGCCTCTGTTTCAGGTTGTGTTTAGATGATAAACACATTTTTGGTGCATACTTATTCTCAAATTCGTGTGTGCACATTAATGGCTCGTATTCATGGTTAATGTTTATGAGTTCTGTCACAGCTTGCTTCAATCTATGGGTGTTAACTACCTGAAATTTGTTGTGCTTAATGACAATGAATCCATGGTAATTTTTGCTTAGTTGATTACTTAGGATTCATGAGAGCAAATTCGAATAGAACAATTAATTTGGTAATCTGTGATTGGTGGACTTTCAATTGAATCAAGGAAT
>Ga0214542_1000121_pt1 | contig 109139 bp, 40 predicted proteins | sample CNSS1metaG_FD_160096 | JGI IMG/M metagenome (GOLD analysis project Ga0214542, IMG submission 160096) | Root nodule microbial communities from cowpea collected in UCLA plant growth center, Los Angeles, California, USA - CNSS1 | ecosystem: Host-associated > Plants > Roots > Nodule | place: USA... | reverse complement strand
TGCGTGTGCGTGTGCGTGTGTGTGTGTGTGTGTGCGTGTGTGCGTGTGTATGTGTGGGGGGGGTTGATGTAAAATATTATATTTATAAAAAAAATTAAAAGTATAATAGCTTATATGATTTTCAGGTATAATTTTATCTTTTCTCAATATATTCATATCATATAATTAAAAGAAAAGTATATATAGTCATAATTTTTTGTGGCGATGAAATATATATTATATTAGTAAGAAAGACACTAACCTATTTTAGAAAGATGCTACGCAAATTTCTCCCATGCTTAATTAGAGAGATTTGGAAATTGTTATATGATATATAAGTGCATCAACACTAAATACTCACCAACTATTTAATATGTCCTATCCAAACACACTTGTTTTGGTTTACAAAGTGGAACTATTTTGACATTTACCTAACTTAAGCACTCATCCCAAATATTATTGTAGATTTTCTACAAGTAAACACTCTTCAATTATGATTCTTCTCTTGAGATTATATTTCATGGAAAATCTATTTAAGAAGAGTCTTTAAGTGAATAATGTCATCTTTGTAATTTTTTTCCTTCCAAAAGCTAACATATTTAGTTTAATGAGACTTGTTATGTTTTGTTGCTAAATAATGTTTTACATCAATTTCAAAGTATACTTTCAAAAGAATTTCCAATTCCAAACTCACTTGTCCTCCTTTTATCGCTTTGTGGTGCAATTTGTAATTTTTACAATTTCTCCTCCTCGTACTTTCAATTTTCCCATACTCCTCATTTCATTGTTTTTATTCTGAAATTCAGGAACAACAATCCCATGTTAAAATAGAATCTTGTACCCACATTTTCATCCACAACCTAATATGAGTGTCATTTCCTACCTTCATAACAATCTCATTATCATTCTTGGTTTTTCCTCCCCCTCAATGTTTCTCAAATCCTTCCACCAAATAAAAGAACTCAAATTCATTTCTATCCCTATGATATTTTTTCCTACATCCATATAACTTGGTGCAATAACTTATTGTTCTCACTTATTTTTCTAACAAAATTTTAATGAATGATTTAATACTTTTTTTTTTTAATCCAAGCTCCCTTGTTCTTTAAGGTTAGGGTTGGAGACCTTTTCCCGCTTAACCTAATGTATTTTAATATCTTCTTCTTTATTGTCCTAATAAAAGCTTGATTGACAACTTATTAATCTTATTTATTCTAAAGAAGGAACATAACATTACAAATGCAGTAGGTTTGGTTTGAGGTGATGTGAGCCACCTAGGTTGTCATCTTGACCAAATTAAACAACAAACATTATACATATAATTTTCAAATTAAGCATAAATCAATTATTAGAATGATTGGGCAAAACCACTAAGGTTGCATACAAATATTATAAATAAGTAGAAATCCTAAGGCCTATATAGTTGAATTATTATATATTTATTACTTTATCTGTTTCTCAATCGAATTAAGCAACAATGATGAATTGGAAGAGAACTTTACAACTACAAAGGAATATCAACATATAGGATTCACTATTAAAGGGGATCTTAGTCTTTCAAGTTCATCTTGATCAAGATAAAAGCATTTGACACTTATTGAGAAGTTGAGTTAAACTTTGATAAGACAACATAATATTAATAAAGAACATGACAAATAACAATGAAAGTAGTCACTAAAAGTCCAAGAGAACAACTTGAAGCAGATGAAATTAACGGTCAAAGTTTAAAAGAAGAAAGTGAAGCTAAAGAAGAGAGTAAAAAATTGGCATTGATGAATTGAGACATAAAGAAACCAAACTTGTGCGGTTAGAGAAACCCTAAAACTTTTATTACAAAGTCTAAGCTAAAATGTTATCCATTAAAAAGAAGGAATATAGGAAAGAATGTACAATCGACAACAACTAGCAATCAGGATGAAGGAGTCACGAGGTTCTTGATTCACAAAATACACTCCTTTCAACTCCAATAAAACTCGCATCTTTGAGGAAGTTTTGAATATTGAGCTCATCTCAACTCAAGGTTTCAAAACCTCTTAATGTTGACTTGAATTGACAATGTTGGTAACATCATAATTATGAGCATATAACATGGAAGTGTCTTGCATTAAAATATAAGTTTGAAGAATCGATTTCAAAATATTACTTTTAGAATTTCTTGTACAAAAACCACAATGAAAGAAACAACTATCATCGAGAGATATCATGATGAGAAGATCACTATTACCACCATAACAAGATTTTTTTTTTTCGAAGTAAAAATAAAGATATACTATTTATGAGTCATATACATGTGTGTGTTTAAAATTTGATACCCCACAAGATTATATATATTATAAAAAAGTCTTAAGTATATAATTAATATTAGTATAATTTTATTTTGTTAATATATTTTTGACATTTTATAAAAGGTCAAAATTAAAAGGAGACTCTAAATTATCCATTTCAATATTGATGGAATATAAATATAAAATATATATATATATATATATATATATATATATATATATATATATATAACTTTCTAAATCAAGTACGAGTCATATTTAAATTTTTAAATTAAATATGAATATACAGATAAGTACGTAAATGCTTGCTCCATTTTTATTGTCATCTTTTTAAATTAATAAAATACTTTTAGGTTATTTTATACTTAAAATTTATGATTATAATTTTTTCATACTTAGTTGACATTAAAGAGAATAAAATACATGTACTTTTATACTAAGCACTTGATACTATTATATTTTTTTATTTTTTATTAAAAAAATATTTAGATGAGTTTATATATATATATATATATATATATATATATATATATATATATATATATATATATATATATATATATACACACACACGTTACTTAACAAAACAAAAATAAAATACAAAATTTTATATTTACCAAGTATTAAAGTCAAAGATAAATATAATTGAGGAAGAAAATGAATATAAATTTTAATTCCAAGTGATTTTATATCTGGTTGACAAAAATAATAATATGTAGTAGAAAGTGGAGAGATTATTTTACAAATATAGTTGACTAGTTTGTGGTTGCAGAGTGACAAAGAATAGGTCTATAAAGAAGTAGCATATACATAATCCTAAGATAATTATATACATAATCCTAAAACAATAACTTCTAATTAGTGAATAGTATAAAGTATGCATATTCATTAATTTCAACACTATTAAGGTAATGCATTCTTTATGCTTTATTAAGGCCAAAATGTTTAATTGGTTGAGGTATGAATGAAGTTATGAGAAGACTAGTAGACTGACCCACCCATTAATTTTCAGCCTTATCCATGATTTGAAATTGAGTCATATCAAGAAAACCTTTATTTTTATTTTTCTATGTTATTATAAGAATATTAATATAGTTAATAATAACATATATCCTTGTTTAAGAGAGAATAGCGATTATAAGTCTTCCTTGGAGAATATAACATTATTAATAATTCTAATAAATCTGTCCAACAATAGTATAGTTAGCCACTTAAAATAAAACAACTTATCCTAAACGTATTATTTTTGTTAAAAAAAAAATGTTCAACCAAAGACTTCAAACTTAATCAATTTATTGTTCATTTGTTATTTTTATTCTTTCAATAAAATTTAATTATTTTAATTTTTCTTTTGATTTTTTCCCGTGATTTTTTCCACATTGGTCGTTTTCGTGTTTAATATATAGAGATATTAGTTAAAAATATCTAACATTTATACAATTAGACGCATGCACCATTTCCATAAGAATGGAGATATATTCATTTTGTGCGCGAGACGATATCGAATGTAACAGAATGTCCAAAACGATATTTGACGGAGATATATTCCTTTCATGCGTGGGACAATAAATTAGTGGATGGTCCATTAACGGTCCAATATCGGATAGAATAGAATATCCAAGAAAGTTCGTTAGGATAGACTCTAACCTAGCTCTGATACTATGTTAAAAGTGAGATTTAAGTCTAATAATCCCGCAAAACCAGCTTATAAGGTGAGAATTACACCCACTTATATATTGTGAATTGACCTTATCTCTAGTCGATATGAGACTTCTAACAAAATGGAAAATACTTTATCATTTTTTTCTTACTTGCAAGATTGTTAATTATGTTTGAAATTAGTTTGGTAAGTGGGTGGTAGTTAGTACTGCCCTTCATTATCAAGATAAGCAACATGTACAACAATTTATCTTTTCCAATTTATATAACAAAGGAAATTCAATTTGAAAGTATATGTGAGTGATAATTGCATGATGTATTTGAAATAATAGGAAAAAAAAAGTAGTACTTAGGAGTAAAAGGTGTAACGTACGTAACCTATTAGTGTTGGATTAGCTAACTTTAATGCGACATAAAAGCTTATTATTTGTTTTAGAAAAAATAAGTTAAAATACATAATTTTTTTTATCAAAAACATTTGTTGTAGCATTGATTAATCAAAGCAAATAGAGTTTACTCAACATTGGACACTAATAGAGTCGGTTTAGCGGACTCTAAGGCAATACAGCAGATAATTTAATTTAAAAAAAATTAAAAACATTGCTTTTAATTTTTTAGAAATATAAATATTTATGTTAGTGTTATATTATTATTTAATTAAAATAAATATTAAAAATAAATAAGGTTTGTTTAAAGTTGATATTAATATTTTTTATTTTTAATATTTATATTTATTTAAGTTAGTGTATAATATTAAAGAACCATAAATTATTTTTAATTTGAAGGCACATATTTAAATATGCCATATTTTCTCATTTAATATTTTTTCTCTCTCAATTTTGATATAAATATCCTTACCATCATCGTTCACGTTTATTTCTTTCATTCACACACTTTTAATTGGGTTACAATGATTATCTCATTTATTCACACACTCTTACTTTTATACTTTTCTCCTCATTTCTTTGAATCAAACTTTTCTCCTCGACTCCTTCATCACATTCATGTATTTCATCCATGCATATTTCTTTTTTCATTTGTATTTTATTTTGTTAAATAATATTGTGAAATTTTCCTTTTTCTTTTGAAAATATTGTTTTTAACGTCGGTCAAACTAAAATAAAATAAACTAATATTAAAAATATATTTTATTAAGTGTTGGTTTAACTAACTCTAAATTAAATAATTTTTAAAATAAAAACCCGATACTAAATTTTTTTAATTTAAAAATTAATAATATCATTTAATCGGTGTCAGTTTTCAAAAACCGAAGCTAATGTACAACACAAATCCGATGCTCCTAGCTAATTAACATCAACTTTTATTTGTTAGCATAAGTTGATTCTAAATGTCTATTTTTATGTAGTGATTACAAGATATGGTTGGTGTGAGTTATATTTTGGAATTCTTGTGTAGCTAAATCTGGACTAAATTTTGAAGTAAAATATATATGTTGTCATAGGAATTTTATCTAAAATCTGATTAGGAGTTCCTTTTTGGGATCAAAGGAGGATGTAATTAATTAAATATACGATTCAGTGAAAGAACTAGATTGGTTTTTGAAGACTTAGATAAGACTAAATTGGCTTTAAAACAAAACTTTTGTGTGGTTGAATTTGCAGGTACATTTTTGGTATACTTTTAAAGGAATAAATGTCAAAATAAAAGTTTTTTTTTCATTTTCATAAAAAATAAGTCAAAAACATAAATCTAAATAAAAAAAACTATACTTAACTCCAATAAGTTAATTTATAAATAAATTAGTGTCTTTAAAACGAATTAACAAATTAATAAATAATTTCCTCTACCAAATCACTTTAATCATCTTTACTTTTAAAAGTTAAAAAAATGAAAACGAATTCATCAAAAATATTTTATAAAATTAAATTTCTACTTAAACATATGAATTTAATATATCATATATTTTTACGGTTAGTGGATACCAGTCAATCATAAATAGTTATCCATGCTAATTAAGTTTTGTTTTTATTCTATGATATAACTTATATCAACAATAATTTGGGGTATTTGATAATAATACAAAACAGTTTTACATGCAGATGTAACAATTAGAAACTATAATAAAAGTTAAGCTTTTTAAAATCATGTTTCATGGTGAAGAGTGAAAGCGATATCGAAGTGAAGATACCTCGTAAAACAAAAACATTATATGCAAATGGATAAGATTCGAAACTAGTCATTTCAAGCAACTAAAAGAAGACTATAGGGTAAAGGAATCAAACATGAAGTGTTGGAAATTCTTAAACAAGTGAAGTTACGGCCAAATTTTTAAGGCAGTGTTTTTCTAGTTGGATGTATTATTTAGAAAAATTAAGAAAAGATTACGAGGAGGTGAGCGGTGTAATTTTTTTGAGGTGATACAAGATAACGAAAAGAGATGATTGGAGGAATAGACTAAAAATTTAATCTCAACATCTATAATAAAATTAGAGGATGACACAACTGAATTTACCAAATTATCTTTTATTATTTAATTTTTGTTACATATAATTTAGCGGTTAAAATTAATATACGTGATAGTTTTAGTTCACTTACTTAATTATATGTTAACGGTAATAATACTTTATTACGATTATAATAAAAATTATTACTTCTAAAATTAATATTAAAAAGAAAAAAAAATTCATATAAATTAATTATTTTCCACCTTATATATTAAATTTATTTCTATACAAAATATATTGTATTATTCATTTTTTTATAAACATTTTTTTTATATTTTCAATCATTTAATAAAATTTATAAAATAATTTTAAATTATTTATATATAATTTTATATTACCTATAACAATAGGACATCTTGGTAATCTATTTTTTTTTCTATTAATTTTTTTTTAATATATCATATCAGTCAATTTAGTCACAAATTTTCACAGATTTTACTCTCTAATCCACTCTAAAATCACTTATGAATCACTTAAAAGAAACAACACCAATTTCATCATGAAGATCTCTTCCTTCTCCTTACCCTCTAATCCTTTCTCTCAAAAGAATACAACCTAAGAGTAGAGAACTGAATAGAGAGAAATGAAGAAGCTAGGAAAGAGTGAAGAATGAGCATTGAAAGAGGGTTGTCGATGGAGAAAGTGGTGACAAAAGAGAGTGAGTAATGTGGATTTTATTGGGTTTAAATTGGAAGGTAGCATGAGAAAAAGCTAAGAATTTTGATGAGATGTGTGGGCAAGTGAAAACAAATTATGTGGGAAAAAGCACATCCAGGCTCATGCATAAGCATGGAGTTGTTTGGCATGAAGGAACATTGTGATGTTGTGAAAGTATATGCCTATAAGCTTCCAAGAGACAAAGGAAAACATTTTCAGATATATAGCAATTCCTACACTAATAATACAGTTTTTAATGACCATTAAACACATTATTTCCATATACAGTACCTAATTAGACTTCATAGATAGCAAGATAAAAAGAACTATCTTTGTCAAATCATGGGGTTTTCATATGATTTATTGATAAACATACAAATATATCATCAATTATAGTCATGAAAAGTAGTTCCAAACTCTATTGTCAGATTTACTGATTTAAAAGTTCTTTTATAAAAGCTGAGTTAGGAATTAATATTGTTCATGAATAAATATGATGTATGTAGCAAAAGAAAATTACTCACTCTACCAATTTTTAACTCTATTTATTGATCAAAATCCAAAATTCGACATTAATCATATATATATATATATATATATATATATATAATTGATGCATGATTTCTAATGACCCACTTTTAGAAAAGTTGTGCATATGATTTTTATGAGTATATTCGCTTAAATTTTGGACAAAATATTATATACAACATTGAAAATTGCTATATTTTGGTCTTAAATTTCTCATTACGTTTGGAAAGTATCATAGTGTTACTCTCATCAACGGTAGAAGTTGATGCATCATTTCTAATAGCTCACTTTTAGAAAAGTTGTGCATCTGAATTTTTATGAGTATATTCGCTTAAATTTTGGACAAAATATTATATACAACATTGCAAATTGCTATATCTTGGTCTTAAATTTCTCATCACGTCTGGGAAGTACCATAGTGTTACTCTCATCAACTGTGGAACATCACTACAAATATTATTATTATTATTATTATTATTATTATTATTATTATTATTATATACTAGTTTTAAATATGTTAAATCTTACAAAATTTAAATATGTGATTCTTGATATTACAAGGAAGAATTACTTATATTGGATATTAAAGTTGAAATACATTTTGATACACTGAGTCTTGGTGATGTCATTAAAGAAAGAAATAAAGCATCTAAATAACTAATTTGCTTCTGCAACAACAATATTGTGAAAAAAGATTTCATAAATATTCTGAATTTATTTCATGTCTTTTGTAGTTGAACAAAACAATGAAGTATTTAATGAAAAATCATTCCTAGAAGTGAATGCAGCATTATCTCTGATTCATATTTTCATGGTCATAGTTGTGCCCTTGATAGTGGTTGTGGTTGGGGTCGTGCTAGAGGTCATGGTTGTGGACATGATCATAAAGAAATTTTCAAATCAGAAATGAAACAATAATGTGTAAAATGGAAAAGAAAAAATGAAAATAATGACAAATAAGATGAAAATATAGTTAGTTATCATTGTGATGGTAAATGTCATTTGAGTTGTAATTGTCATACACCAAAGCATATTAAAAAAATAAGGAAAAGAGCATAGAAACACTATTTGATGGTGATTTTGATTATGGTCATATGAATGTCACTCATTTGAGTGTAGGATGAGCATTTATTATTATATAGATCTTCTATCATAATTGTTATAAAATTGTGAATGAAGCAATATATATATATATATATATATATATATATATATATATATATATATATATATATATATATATTACAAATGGAAATATTTTAAGTTAATGATATATTAAAATATACATATTATGTGTAAAAATGTGAAATAGAAGTTTTGATATGGATTCGTGGTTTTGATTTATTTCTACTATACATATATACATATATAAAGGTTCAAAGTTTTTCGAAAATGGTGTTTTATACTTAGTTTTATTGATATTTATGATAATATATGACCTATGGAGTTGATTAATTTTGGGTGGTACCTTCAACGAGTTGAGATTATTAAGTACATTAAAATTTAATTATATATATGATCATTTGGTTTGTAGTAGTGTTGTATAGACTAATAAATATATAGTGTTTTGTAGTGCAACAACTCATACAATTCTTAAAAGTAATAATATTTTTTTGTCTTGTTTGGCTATGCGAAAAGTCAATATTAACATTATCTATGGTATTACAAATATATTTGAAGCCTCCAAAAGAGTTAGTGTACTTCTATCAAGAACTTTATTGAAACTTATTATGTTTTAAGGATATTTTTTTTAAATGGATATCATATTGAGACAAACAATGAATGAGATAGAAAATATCTTTATATCACTAGAATTGAGTTGAATAAAAAAAATTGTATTGGAGAATTGAGTTTAGTAAAAAAATGTGTATTGGAGAAATTATCAGCCTTCTTTTATGGCTTGTACTACACTATATTAGTGCAATTGAAACACATGTAATTATAAGCCATAAGCTTATGAATAAAATTGAGTTCCTTGTTTGGTATGATTAGTTGGGTTATCATGGATCTATTATGATGCAAAAAATAGTTGAAAAACTCATGTGGACTGATGAGGACATTGAAGTTGATCAAGGTTCAACACAATTAATTAGAGGGCCTATGACTAGAGCTAGGACAAAGAAGATAGAGGAATCAATGCAGCAAGTGGTGGCAACAATCCTTGAAGCTACACCTAAGGAGAAGGATTTAGAGGCCAAAACAATTCAAAATGTACTAATCATTTAAGGCCAATAATGACTTAGACATTTAAAATAAATATAAAATAATAATTAGTTATAATAAAGTGCCTATGACTATTTTGAGACCAAGACCCCAAGCTTATTTAGGTCTCAATTAACCACCAAGGCATTTTAATTATGCTTATAATGCTGATAATTAATTTATCTTTTACTTGTTTTCTTTAGTATGTGAGAACTACTTTGTATAAGTCAGTTTGATGTGAGTGAAGAGACAAATTTGGATGTGAATTTTTCTGAAGTGTGAGAGCTATTCTCTTCTAGGGTTCTTCCTTGAACCATTGGTCTTATCAATAATTCACCAAAATTCTTGTGGTGATCATTAGGGCTTATCAAACATCAATTGTTTATGGCGCCCATCCTCTTCCTTACCAATTTTTTTGTTCCTTTGTTAATATTTCCTCATTGCTAATTTCTAGATTCTGTCAAAATTTTCTCATATCCATATCTCATGTTTTATTAATCCTTTTTTGGTGAATTTGTGCACCGGTCCACATCATGGATACTCACTCAAGAGTAAAAAATTCTTTAGTCTAATGATTTCTCATGTAATGCACATTCACAAATGAAAGTTAATAATAAGACCATCACCAATAAAATTAGAAATGAGTTAATCTCATTTTTAGAACGAATATAGGGTGATATTTGTGGTTTAATACACACATCATGTGGACCATTTAGATATTTCACGGTTTTAATTGATGCATCAACTAGATGATCACATACATATTTATGATCACATACATCTCATGCTTTTCATGAATATTGTATATCAATCGTAATTGAAGTTGAACACCCAATAGTACATTTTCATACTAAAAATGGACTTGGAGAATCACTAATAAAATGTTTAAAATTGGTTGCAAGACCATTATTTATGAGAGCTAATCTTCCCATGACTACTTAGAGATATGCAGTTTTGCATGTTATAGTATTGATTCACATCAAGCCAACAAGTTATCACAAATATTCTATTATGAAGTTAATTTTTTTGTCAATAGCCTAATATTTCTAATTTTTAGGTGGACTATATATGTTTTAATTTTCCCACCAAAAGGGGCTATGATGGGTCCTCAAAGACGATTGAAAATATATGTTGAATATGATTCTCCATCAATAATAAAATATCCTGAAATATCAACAGAAGACTTATTTACAGTTCAATTTTTTTATTGTCAATATGATGAATAAATTTTTTCAACATTAAGGAGAGAAAGAATATAATTGGAAAAAGATATTAGTTGGAATGAATTATCATTATCTCGTCTGGATCCTTGTACAAAAGAATGTGAACTGGAAGTTCAAAAGTTAGTTAGTTCATTTACAAAATTACCCAATTAATTATTAGATGTTTTTACTGATAGAAAAAAGATAACTATTATATATATATATATATATATATATATATATATATATATATATATATATATATATTATCATTCTATAATGGTCTAAATATAATTTATATTAATTCATAACACGCCTAAACATGGTGGGCCTGTTGGTTCCAAAGACACGCTTGAAGCGTGGTAGACCTATTGGTTTCAAAGATAAAACCTCTTGAATGAGAAAATGAGCTAAAATACAGGATGACCGAATAAAAAAGGTAAAAATCCCAAAAATATTTATTTGACATAATTAATGAGTCAGTTCCAAAATAACCTAAGGTACTTGAAATAGTTGGAAATGATGAGATCTCAATAATTTATATCATGAATAAGATAATATGGAACTAAAATGAAGTCTGTAAGACCCGTGAAATTTAAATAATTAAATAAATAATTATTTAATAAATACGGGTAGGGGAGCCTTTATGAAATTTAATGGAGATTGTTATGATGTGAAAAAGTACTAGCTCAAGTGGTTGAGAGTACTTTAAATGTGTGAGAGGACTTAGGTTTAAGTCCTATGTATGTTATTTAATTGTTATTATCTTAATTATGTGCATGACCATGTTGAGTGATAATAAAACCTTATAATTATAAGAATTATCATGAAACATGAATTGGTTGAGTGGTTGTGCATTAGGATGACATTGGTTTGGTTATGAGTTCAAACCTTGGTAGAACCAAAGTAAACTTTCTTTTTGCAAAATTAGTTTTGGCTTGAATGTGAAAGGGCAGAGGAAATCCTAGCTGAATGGGCAGTCAAGTAAGGGTTGAAAAACCATCTCATAATTGTGCTTGAATGGCAATTACCACCATCAATGAGATAATTTTCGTTTTGGCAATTAATCACCCTTAATACCTAATTAAAAGGTGAATTAAGGGAGAGAAAGAGGTTTTCTGAGGCTGCTTGTGAGGAGCTAAATTCCAGAGAGAAAATTGTGATTCTGGTGTGAAAAGAAGAGTTTTTTTTTTTGGAAGGAATCAAAGGGAGGGCATTGGTGCTTAAGGGAAGACTCGTAATTCAAACTCTAAGCAAAGGAAATTTCAGGTTAGGGGAGCTGATTAACGTCATTTTAATTGGTTAATAATTAAATGTATGTTGTATCATATGTTATTGCATGATCAATGTCTATTTTTGTTGAATTTCGCGTTTCTAGGAATTTTTTCAGAAACTGCCTGGCGGGTGATGAACTGTCGCCAAGCGACACATGCATTTTGCCTATTTTTCTGGGTTCCTAATAGGAACTGCCTGGCGGTGAGCTTAGTATCGCCAGGCGACGCAAGCCCCGCCACCCAGTTTTCTGGGTTGATCATGATTTGTCTGGTGGTGAAGAACACCCGCCAGGCGATGTTTTTCGTTTTGGTTTGATTTTCGGGTTCTACATGTTCTGGGTTGCTTTGGTTTGGTGGAAAAGGCATTTTAGCAACATTTGGACCAAAAGGAAGGGATTAATTGTGAAAAGTCATGGTAGTGCGAAGGAATCAAATGAGATTGGCTATGAATGAATGTTAGGGTGGAAGAATTGGGGTTTTCAGAAATTGTATAACAAATTGCGTAATGAACTACAAACTTATTCGATGAATTGTGATCCTAAACCTTTGAGTGGTGAGTATTGAGTCGAAACTGAAGGAAATTGGGATGGTTGGGCTAGTTGAGGTTCGTAGGCGCAAGGGAAGGGTTGCTGGATTCTTGAAACTGCAGGAACAGCCTAGCGGCACCCAATTGGCCGCCAGGCGCCATACTAGAGACGTGCATGGTGTTCTGTTCACGAAAAATGTTGTTTTTCGTACTTTTCACGGTACAGGAACCGTCGGGCGCCTGTTTTGCACCGCCAGGCACAACCTTCGTGATTTCTGGGCGATAAGCGCCATCATTTTTTTCCGATTTGCGCAGTTTTCGTAAAACTGTATTTCTCGATTCATTAACCGTTTGATTTAGGTAAAATTTTGATAGGTTGTCCATAACATGTAGTTCTTCACTTTTAACGGTGGAGATTGGATTTGGCGCATGGCAGCACGTGTCCCTCGCCAGGCGGTCTGGAAGCCTTTTGTGTCTGGCAACTCGTGTGGAGTACCAGGCAATTTTTTTGATGAACCAGACATCGTGTTTTTCTTACTTTGGATGTGCGTGGTCTACGAGGCTTTGGGCAATATCTCAAGGGTCAAATGCTGGAGTATTCCTGGAGTTGTGGCTCAGGATGGAGGGTAATACGAGCATTCTTTGAGTTGTGGCTCGGAATAACGAGTGTTCCCGCATGTGTTCTACGAGTGGTAGCTTGTAGGCTGGCAGCAACGATATCTTGAGACTATCAATCAAAGATGTAAAACATGGATTACATGTTGGCATCCATGTGAGATGAGACCAAAGGATGGAGTTCCTTGGATTGTGTGTGTTTTGTTATATAAATTGATGCATATATTTTATTCTATTAGCTCACCCTATCTTCTTGTGTTTGGCGATGATCGTGTACATGGTACACGGGAGTAGTCGATGTTGTAGGTGGATCTAGTAAGGCATAGAGCCGGAGCGGGGCAAGTTGGGAGAGGACTTTCTCAGAGTTTTATATTTTATGAGTTTTTAAAGAATTTGTAATATTTCATATTAATACCCGTAGACATTGTAATTGAATTTTAAATTTTATGGATTTGAGTTAACGTCGGATGTAATAAAAGTTTTATATTTCCCATGTTTTGGAAAATGGAGCTTAATAAATGAGCATTTAATATTATTATCTTATTTTATTAAGTAAATTCGTAATATTCGGACGGAATGTTACATTTGGTATTAGAACAATGGTTTTCAAAAGATTTTTGGGGTCTATGGGGAGTGAGCTTATCGTGTTCCGCTTACGAGTCAGTGTGTTAATTCTTTTGTGTTAAGCCTTTTGTTTGCATAGTCATGACTTAAGTTGTGTGGTTTAATTCAGCTGAAATGTGGCGGGCACAAGCTTTGGCAAACAGAAGAAGGAGGGATAATACTGGGGCTGATGAGATTGCACATGCGATTCACAGGATGGTGGACGCGATGCAGCCTAATGCAGCACAACCCAGAGCCAGAGTCGCACCTACTCGTCCCGTGACTATGGAAGATTTCATGAGGCACATGCCAGCTAATTATTTAATAAATACGGGTAGGGGAGCCTTTATGGCATTTAATGGAGATTGTTATAATGTGGAAAAGTACTAGCTCAAGTGGTTGATAGTACTTTAATTGTGTGAGAGAACTTAGGTTCAAGTCCTATGTATGCTATTTATGTGTTATTTAATTGTTATTATTTTAATTATGTGTATGACCATGTTAGTGCAGAAGACTTTCTCAGAGTTTTATATTTTATGAGTTTTTAAAGAATTTGTAATATTTCATATTACTACCCGTAGACATTGTAATTGAGTTTTAAATTTTATGGATTTGAGTTAACGTCGGATGTAATAAAAGTTTTATATTTCCCATGTTTTGGAAAATGGAGCTTAATAAATGAGCATTTAATATTATTATCTTATTTTATTAAGTAAATTCATAATATCCGGACGGGATGTTACAAAGTCAACATTGACGAGACTTTTGCCTATAATATAATGATGAATGTTATAAGTGACAATGAGGATCAAGAACCAATAATCATTAAAGAATGTCGACAAAGAAATGATTGACCAAAATGAAAAGATGCAATAGAAGCATAATTATAGTTGTTTGTTAAATGAAAGGTTTATGGACATATACTTTGCACACCTGAGGATGTAAAACCCGTTGGGTAAAGTTAATTTTTTGTGCAAAAACAAAAATAATAATGGTGAAATTGTTAGATACAAAACATGGTTAGTTGCTCAAGGTTTTTCACAAAAAACTTGGTATTGATATGTGAAGAAACATATTCACTAGTATTTGATGCAAATCATTTCAATATTTGATTATCCTAGTTACACAATAATGTCTGCATTTACATCTAATGGATGATATTACAACCTTGTACGTTTCTCTTGATAATGATATTTGTATGAAATTTCCTGAAGGTCTTAATTTGCTCAACAAAACAATTTCTAAAGAGGATTATTCAATAAAATTAAACAAGTCACTTTATTGATTAAAACAATCAAGATGTATGTGGTATAACTATCTTAGTGAGTACTTGTTAAAAGAATGGTATAGAAAGGATCATATTTGTCCTTCTATTTATATGAAAATATTAGAAAATGAATTTGCATAATAGTTGTTTATGAAGATGACATAAATATCATTGGAAGACAATCACGAGGTAAGTTGTGAATGTGTTTGGTTAATGTCTATAATTCAACATGTGTGACAAACTTATGGTCCATCCTAAAAAAAATTGAATCAACAACCATATATGAAGACAATCATGCATTGTTCAATTGAAAGAGTGATATAGAGATATAAAAGATTCATTCATATGAAAATTTGATGGATCTATTTACAAAATCTTTTTCAAGGAGAACTTTTGGGCAATTCGTTCACAAGATTGAACTATGTCATCTTAATGATGTGAATATACATGAGGGAGAGAAATAGAATATGTGATGAACAATATTGTATTAAAGAATACAAAATGTTATACTTTTTTTTTCCTTCACTAGGTTTTTATCCTAATGAGTTTTTCCTAGTAGGTTTTAGCAAGACACATTCTCTTACCAATGGACACCCAATAATGGGGAGTGTTATGAATTAATGGTTGTTCATTGATTTGATACATCTACTCATATAATTGATATGATTGATTTGTATCCTTATGGATTACATTTTGTATCTATAAATAAGACTATTCCTATCAGTAATAAGACACACAAATATTCTTCTTTATCATCTCTTCTTCTTTTTCTTCTTCTCTCTATTATTAACTTTATTTTATAACATTTTTTATTTATAACTTATGAGTATTTTTTTGTTAAATAAAAAATTCTTAAGATTTAATTTAGATAAACGAAAATGTAATTAAGATGGACTTAATACAAATTATATAAAGTAATGGATCTTTGTACCACCATCATAATTAGAGGAAAACACTTATATTACTTTTAAATATATCTTAATTTTTAAAGTTTGTCGTGCAAAAATAAAACTTATATACTTTGAAATTTTACGAATTCAATAAAAGAAAACCGTCATAAATTTTATAAATTTTGAAGTAACCATTTTTTGATCATTAATAATTTTAATTAAATACATGACATAGGAAACTATTAAAACAAACCAATAGTACAAATTCAAACCTAAATATAAATGACAATAAATAAAATGAGTTTTCCTAAATCTAGTGGCAGATCTCGACAAAAAAATATTGGAGAAGTCAAAATAATATAATTTTGAGATCATTAGATTCAATCATTAGTATAATGCTTTAAGAGATGACTTCTTTAACTAAATTGATAATTAGTATAATGCTTCAAAATATGTGAAGAAGTAAAGTCTATCTTCTTTTCATCAATAATTTCTTTTTTATCACTTTTAAAAAATGAATTTATTCTTTTATTCTTTATCAATATTTTTTTTTGTAAATAACATTAAAAAATAATTTATCATAGTATTTTTTTTTTATAATTGAGACACATAATGATTAAAAGAAAAATATATTATAGTCAAGTCACAATTAAAATCGATTATGAAAAAACACATAATAAATTATTTATGTTTCTTCTATATTCATACAAAAAATGAATATAGAAAAAACTCATGAGATAAAAAAATAATGTTTTCATTATTGAGGCAAGAGACAAGAAAGGGATAGGATAAATGATAAATGAGAGCAAAAATAGTGAGTTTGTTTCTATTTTTTTTTCTTTAGAAATATAAAGAAAACATATGAGAGTGAGAAATGATTACAATGAGAGTGATAAATGATTACAATTTGTGAAGAACTAAAAAGATGATGAGAAGGAAAATAAAAATTATCTTAATAAATATTTGGTTTAATTACTCTTTTTTACTTATGTTTTGGTTTAAAAATGTTAAATTGGTCCTCCAGTTTTGTTTTTAGTTTCAATTTGATCCCAATTATTGAAAATTTGATACAATTTGATCTTTTACGATAAATTTCGTTAAATTTATTAAAACATATCAATGACTTTTTTATTAAAATTAAAACTCTTAATATGGATGGTTTGCTTTGTTGGTGTATTTTATGATCAATTTTTAGTCAAAAACAAAGACAAAAAAAATTAAACCTAAATATTTTTATTATATTTAATTTTATGTTTTATAATCTATTAATACTAAATGTTGTACTTTATAAAAAAATAAAAAAATACACAATTTATTTTTTATTGATTCCTAAAATATATTACCTAAAATTTAATAAATTTTAAATATATATATATATATATATTATAAATTAAAAAAATTCAAAATTTTGGAGGGCCATACCCCTTCCTATTCCCATTAAAATCCGCCCCTGCCTAAATCTAAATAACAATAAATAAAATTAATGTATATAAAGTACATAAACCCGGAAGAAATTGAAAGTTACGTAAATGATGAAGAAAGACATAAGAAACATATAATTAATATCGAAATGCTATTATTTAATTATAATCTTTTTCAAAAGTTATTTCCACAACATCTATTTCACTACTTCGACAATTGTCTCTTTACTGAGCAAGGAAAAATGTGTATAATTTTATAGTTTTTTCAATTACGTTTGCAACTTATATATTGATTTATCTTCTGAAAACTTTTCTTCGATTTACCTTCTTAGAAAGAGACTTTTCCTTTTCTCATTTTAAATTCGTCCTTTTTCAAAAAAGAAAAAAATAATTAACTTGCCTTTTCTTGATTGATTATCTCTTGTTAACTCCATACTTATTTATTAACTCCCAATATTATTTTAAAATAAATAATTATTTTTAAGGATGATAAAGCAGGGACATGACTCATTTATATTTTTATTTAAATGCTACAATAAAAAATATTGTAAGAAATTATTATACAATAATATTATAATTTATTTTTTAAATAATTAAATTTTAATTATTAATTATACTAGAATAATTTTACACATAAATATAATAATTCTCTTAATTTATCAAATTAAATATATTAATTAATTAAAAATCTGGAAAATATTTATATTTCACGGTTTAACCACACATTTATTGTCCATCCAAGTCATGAAATCTTGTTCAAAGAGATTAAATTTCCTAGTTTGTTAATTTATTAATATAACTGTTATTATTAAGGTTAAGAAACTAAATTGACAAATGGCAACACACTCCTATTTTGCTATTTTAACTGTCAAAAGCCGATATTAGGCCATATTCAATCCCAATCAAACCAAACAGGCCTAAACCCAATAACAAAAAAAGTAATATAATAATTATAATAATATAATATAAATAATATAATAAAAAACAAAAAGAAAGAAAAGAACAGCATCAAAACTTCAGTGCCGACGCCAAGGAGTGTGTTGTTGTTGGATGTTCATATTCCAACATGATACCGCGTTCGCTCACTCTCAACTTCAATTGATCAATCACCAAAATCAAATTCCCACACTTTCTCTCTCCTTTGCAAAATCTGAATCAACACACACAGCAAACATCTCACTCAACCACACCAACAACACTTCAGATCTAAGTTTCCAATCCCACAACGCAAAAACAAACAAAAACCGATTTCTCAGAGCGCCCTCAAAATGACGCCCACACCCTTCACTTCATTACCCTTCGTCTTCGTTACCCTTCTGTCAATTCTCCACCTTTCGCACTGCAAGACCCTAAAGCGTGACGGTAACGTTAGCTACTTAACTCAGCCCCTTCACCCATGTCGTTTTCTCTCAACTTTTCTCCAATTCGGTTAATTGGGTTGTTGAGTTTTGCTTTTTCCTGTAATGGGTCGGAGTTGTTTATGTTTTCCTCGATATATTTTTTCTTTTGCAGTTAAGGCTTTGAACGAGATCAAGGCTTCTCTTGGGTGGAGAGTGGTGTATGCGTGGGTCGGTGATGACCCTTGTGGTGATGGGGATCTTCCTCCTTGGTCTGGTGTCACGTGTTCCACTGTCGGTGATTATCGTGTCGTTACCGAGCTGTGAGCATCATTTCTCAATTTTCACTTGATTTAGAAAGATGCAAAAAATGTCCTTTTTTTTTTGGAATTGATAAGATAAAGGTTTTTGATTTTTAAGTTCAGTTGTTGCTGACGAGATTTGAGTTTGTAAATTTGGGGTAACTGGGATTTGGTGTTTTTCAGTGAGGTATATGCGGTGTCGATTGTGGGACCTTTTCCTACTGCTGTTACCAGCTTGCTGGATCTTACACGACTGTAAGTTTTTTTTTTTTTTTCCATTAATATATGTTTCCTTTAATTGTGATCCTTGTAACGGGTTGAGAAACATGTGGTGTTGATTAATGCCTATGGTTGTGTTGGAATTGGATCTTTGAAAGCCTGATATTGTGTTCTGTTTGTATGTTTTTCATATTTGTTTGCAGGATAGGGAGGAGTTTATTTGCTTGGTGTTTTTTGATTTGTTCCAAAATATTAAAGAAATTAATTATAAATGGTTGATTTAGATATACTGGTTGAGATAATGCATTGTTTGGCTGCAGTTCATCTGCGTTTTGTTTTGTTGCTTTTAATTACAATTACTATATGTGTATCATTGAAATGCTTCCATTTTGGTTCTCCCTTTGAAGTTCTTATGAGTTGATTCACTGTGTACTTATGGCAGTGATCTTCATAATAACAAGTTGACAGGGCCTATTCCTCCTCAAATTGGACGGTTGAAGCGTCTTAAAATACTGTATGAATTTCCTGATCCCTGTTCACTTTTGCTTTCTCTCTGCATTTTTTGTTCTGATACTTATGCTTGACGCAGTACAATGATTTATACTACATTTTTCTGTTAACAACTGTTGTTTATTTAGGAAGATTTTGCTTTTTACTGGGTTTTTAGTTAAACAGTGGTTGATCATCTAATAATCATTATTCTAAGGTGTAATATTGGTTCATTATTGACCTTTCTTTACTTCCAGAAATTTGAGATGGAACAAACTACAGGATGCAATTCCTCCAGAAATTGGTCAGCTAAAAAGTTTAACACATCTGTGAGTAACTCTTACCTTGCTATGTCTTTGGGCTTGCTTGTCCTTTTTTTACCATTTAATATATTTAGAATTGTAAGTGTAATGTCATATCATTTTGCAGGTACCTAAGCTTCAACAGTTTCAAGGGAGAAATTCCCAAGGAGCTAGCAAATCTGCCAGACCTTCGCTATCTTCATCTCCATGAAAACCGTTTAACTGGAAGAATACCACCAGAATTGGGCACTCTACAAAACCTTCGGCACTTGTAATAATCAAAGCATTTTAGTTTAATAATCTTATAGTGCAGAGTACACTATCATCGTACTTAACGTTTCCTAATACTGTTATACTTTATAGGGATGCTGGTAACAATCATTTGGTGGGTACCTTAAGGGAACTCATTCGTATTGAAGGTTGCTTTCCATCACTACGCAATCTGTAAGTTAATGCTGCTGAATTATTTTCCTCAATATGTTACCATTTGGTTTTAAATAATGTTGTCTAAATTTTAATGTTTTTTTTTCTTTTGTGGAACCAGATATCTAAACAATAATTATTTTACTGGAGGAGTACCTGCACAACTTGCTAACTTAACCAGTCTTGAAATATTGTGAGTGCTGTTTTTCATTTTATCCTTTTGTACCACTTTTCATTCGTCCTCCCTCCTTTGAGCTTGTGTGCGTGTGTGTGTGTGTGAGAGAGAGAGAGAGAGACAGGGAGGAAGAGAATAGTACTGCTTTACAATAATTTTACTCTTTTCAAGATCTATCTCTTATTCTTGGAATTTCCGTAACATTTATTGTATGTTGGAGGCAGGTACCTGTCCTACAACAAAATGGCAGGAGTTATACCATCTAGCATTGCTCATATTCCTAAATTGACATACTTGTAAGTTTGTCTATCTTGTGTTGATTGGAATCTTCATTAGAAGTGTTGTACAATGAGTAAGGACTAAATTGTTTTTAATTTTTCGTGAAACTCTTGATTTCGCATTTTGTTTCTACTTATATATCTTTTATTTTATTTTATAATATACTTATTCTTTGAATGAGGAAGGGTCCTCACCTTTTTCAGACAAATGTTAATGGAGAAGCTAGTCTTGTGTTGGAGGACCTTATTAGATTTAGTAGTTGAAATATTGTTATTTTGATTGGTGACTTTTTGGAGGTAGTGGATGATATGATTCAGAGAAAGATTAACATTATGCGTCTTCAAGAAACTAAAGGTGTTGGAGAAAAAGGTACAGAGCCAGATACTGCACGAGTTAACCTTTGGTGTACTCTAAGAAATTTGGAGGTAATGACAAAATTGGTATTAATGGGGGAAAGTGGTGGAAGTAAGAATTTGGGACTAAATTTTACCGTAAAAATTACATTGGAGACTAATAATATTATTAATTAGTGCTTATGCACCACAAGTAGGATCATAAGCACTTTTGAAAGAGAAATTTTGAAAATATTTTGGATCAAAGTTTTCCTCGAGAGGAAAAGATACTCATAGGCAGGGATTTAAATAGATATGTTGCTATTGGGGCAAGATACTTAACAAGAAGAGTTCATGGTGGTTTTGGTTTTGGAGATCTGATGAGGAGAGACAGTTTATTTTTTATCTCAGTGATGTGATTTCAAGATTAGGCAGGCTTCTTTTAGGAAATGAGAGAAACATGTAATCACTTATAGAAGTAATGGATCAAGTGATAAATCAAATGGATGAATTAAAAAGTTTTGGACCAAGTGATAAGAAATCTTGGTGGTGGAATGTAAGTGTTCGAGGAAAGAAATAAAAGAGTGTTTTAATGATTTACACGAGTCCAATAATACTAAAAATTGGGCAAGATATTGGGAACATAGAAATGAGGTAGTGAAAGTTGTGAATGAGACATTATTCAAAGCGGTTGCAGAGTTTTAGCTAATGAAGAGCACATATATAATAAGCTTGCCAGAAGTAGGGAAAAGAAATCAAGAATTTTGGACCAAGATGTATTAAAGATTAAAAGAATTTCCAAGTTACTGTTACAGATGAAGATATCAAAGAAAGATGGGATAGCTATGTTCAAAGAAAAATGGGATAGATAAGTATTTATATGTAGCATGGAAGAATTAGAAAATTAAGTGGTCGAACAAATTTGGCTTATTGTGTAGAATGAGTTTTGAGGTAAAAGAAGCCTGTAAGATGGATAATGGTAAAGTTTATTAGTTTATACAATTTGGTTGTTCACTGAGTTCAACAGCATTATCTGATCTACATAGTTAACCTCACCTACTGGGATAAAGTTATTGTTGCTGTTCTATTTGTTTACCGACAAAAGAAAAAGATTTTTGTATTGTAACCGGATACATCACAGAAAATCCAATGGTGTGGGCTATATTGAAACATCAGATCAGAGTATATAAGTCATATAGAAATTGATGTGAGCGTCTACCCTTTTTTATTTTGAGACTTATAAACCCTGTCTTTTAGGCAGAGTTCTCTAATGCAATTTAAGAACTAGAAACACATGCTTTACTTGCTTTCATTTATTAATTCTCGCTGGAAAACTATGGTCTTTAATATGCTGCTGTGAGCTTCAATACTATACACACTTGGCTCAGAATTCTAATCTTCTGTAAAAAATGAAAAATTTGAACTTTCCTTTCCTTTCCATTTTACTAGTAAGATTGATAAATATGTTTTCAAATACTTCCATGAAACTCGGTTGTCATTTTTGTGAAGTTTTTAACAATTTCAAGATGTTTTTTGCTCTCTTTTTCAGGTATTTGGATCACAATCAGTTTTCAGGGAGAATTCCCGATCCCTTTTACAAGCATCTATTTTTGAAAGAAATGTGAGTTTCCCACAAAGTTGTGCAGATCACCAATTATCTTGTTCTAAGAACTGAGAATTTTTCTATGCTCATGGCAGGTATCTGGAAGGAAATGCATTCCGGCCTGGTGTCAACCCCATTGGTTTTCATAAAGTGCTTGAAGTTTCTGATTCAGACTTCCTTGCTTAATAAAAGCTCTAAATATTTATAATTTTTCAGGAACTGTACTTGTATAATTATTGAAAAAAACTTGTTCCTCTAATTACCTCAATGAAATACCCACATAGGTAATTCAATTTTGTCTAATCTGTCTTGTGGTAATAAACAGTCGTTTTTAGTTTACTATTTAAGAGCTTTCCACGTTTCCAACAAGTTGTAATATATAGTCATGAACTCTTGTTATCAGCTTCAAAATTGAAGAATGATATTACATATTTTTCAGTAAAAGAGTGTTACTATGCACGAAATGAAAATGAATCCCTGTTGGACTCTAATGAGAGCATTTGCTTCATTTTGGCATATACTCAGAAAAGGAAAGTATAGTCTGGATTAAGCTGCCTAAGCTTACAAGTATCATTATGTATTAACCTAATTGTACTGTATTTTTCTGATTGCATCATTTTAGTAAGTTATCCAAACATATTCAAAACCTTGTATTTTTTTTTAAAGAAAAACTAACCTGAAACAAACATTAAAAGAACATTTTAAAGTTTGTTTTGACAAATTTCTTATGTGAACTGTTTTTAGTAGAAATTAAAACTAAAGTCATAAGTCTAAAAATGGTTATTATATTGAATTTCAACTACTGAAGTGTAATGGATCTATAAATTTCACAAATGAATTTAGTTCTTTTTCTTTAGTCTGATGAACATTTCAGTTTCAGAATTCAACTCCAACATCCATTTTCCCTGAGTTAAACGACAAGGCCTAGAAGTTGTTGATGGAACACTAGATTTGATGTTCCATATAAGTCATACAGCTAAAGGAAATGGTCGAAATAACTTACTTTATAATCTAATGATTCTAATCTAGTAGCTGCAGATGCATTTTCTCCAAAACTGAGTGTATTTCTTTCATCATTGGATGCGTTTCTTCGCCAGCAATGAACTCACTCACTACTCCACCAATCTCCACAGAGCTACTACCTGGTACCTTGTCCACCCCCTTGTTTCTCATCATATCCCTCACCCTTCTCGCGTCACTGTGCTTCCCAGATGCTGAATATATATTAGAAAGTAAAACATAGACCCCACTATGATTCTGCAACCGTAAGAGTCTTTCAGCTGCTCGTTCGGCTAGTTGGGCTTGTCCATGGTTGCAGCATGCACTCAGAAAGGCTCTCCAAGCCAATGTCTCTTCTGAGGCATTCCCTGAGTTGCTTATTCTTCTCATCATAACCATAGCTTCTTCAAAACGCCCGGCTCTGCTTAACAAGTCAACTAGACAACTATAATGTTCACTCTTGGGCTCCATTTTGTGCACACTACACATCTTATATAGCAACTGCAAACCTTCATGTGACATTCCTGAATAACTGCAAGCAGTGAAAACAGCAATGAATGTTATGTCATCCGGCTTCATCCCAGCCTTTTCCATATCCGAAAATAGCTTGAGTGCATTTGCACCATCTCCATGCAGAGCCATGGCAGAAATCATGGCATTCCAACACACAATGTCTCTCTCCGGCATTAAATCGAACAATCTTTTAGCCAAGTCTAAATTCCCACATTTGGCATACATGTCTAACAAACTAGTACTTAAACGAATGCTCAATGGCACCGCTGCTCGATTTAAGTATCTATGAATCCAAATGCCAATATCCAAAGCCCCCAAATGAGCACAAGCAGAAAGAATGCTCACACATATAGATTCATCAGGCACCACTTCAGTCAACTGCAACAAACGAAATAAATAAAGTCCTTCCTTGAAGCAACTATTTTGCACATACCCAGAAATCATGGCACCCCAAATTCCCCTATCCTTCTCAGGTGCTTCATCAAAGAACAACCTAGCTGAATCCACATCACCCACCTTTGCATACCCCGATATCATCACACTCCAAGACACTGCACTCAGCCTAGGAATTTCATCAAACACGTACCGTGCAGCTACAACATCCCCACACACAGAATACATTGCCATCAAACTGTTACCCACAAAGATATCAAACAAAAGACCAGATTTTGAACTGTACCCATGAACCATTTGCCCCAAAGAACAACTATGAAGAGCAGCACAGGCCTTCAATACATAAGGGATGGTGTAGTTGTCTGGGTAAAGACCACTTTGCAGCATCTTGGTGAAGACATGAAGGGTGTCATAGAACTTGGCTTTGAGGAGAAAAGCTTTGATGAGAGTGTTACATATGCAAAGAGTGGGGTGGTGAATGTGTTGAAAGAGTCTGCATGCATAGATGAGGCTTCCATGATGAGGATGGGAGCAGAAAGCCAAAAGCCTGCTTAGGGCAAAGGTGTTGGTGTGAAGACCAGTGATGAATACCTGTGCATGAGCCTGCTTGAGATGCTTCATGTTCTTGCATTTCTCCAATAGTACTAAGCATCTCTTGCTGCAACTTGACATGAGATGGTGCAATTACTTCATTCACTGCATCCCAATTTCAGGGAAAACAAAAATTGGATAAAGCAATGGAACCAGAAGGATCAGGTTCCATTCTTATTTTGCAAATCATACAATGGATCAATTTCCTCTAGCCTTTATCTCTTTTCACTCTATTATCTACCATCAATCTACATATAATGATAAATGATAGTTTGTTAATCTATTTGAAAACAATATACTACTATTTAAGCAATAGTTGTTGTAAGAGAGGACATGTTCAAGAGAAATATGTTAACTTTTAGAGAGAAATTCTATTTTTAGCACATTTCACAACTAATTAAATGATACTCATGTACTTTTTATTTTTTAATTTTAATATAAAATTTACAGTTTTATATTTTAACCAAATAACACTTAAATTTTTATTTTAGTCAAAAGTAATATGTGAACTATATCTTACATTAAATAAATAATGAAAACTAAGTTAAAATTTTAAAGCATCAATTTAAAGGATATTTTATGAATATAAAATTGAAAGAGTTAATTATTAACAATGTGAATAAAAAAACATTATTATTTAGTTTTAAATTTCCTTACAAAGATATAAAACATCAAACATGGGTATTCTCTTTTCTTGCATTAGACATTTGACCTTCAATTTATCTTCTTTCTTTACAACAAATGTGTCATATCTTGAAGTCTCAATGAAGGTGTCAACATGTCCGAAATATGAGAGATCACGCTTTGTTGACTTTTATGTGAACCTTTCATTTTAATTTTTACTCGCTGGCAGTAACTACAATGTCATCAAAGGGCAAACTATGTCAAGTAATTTCTGTTTGATGGTCACTTTTCCTGCAATGTCAACGTCTTTGAAATGATTGAGCACCATATCAAGTTTCCTTTGAATAGATAATTGTCCTTGCGATTGTGAAGAGGAAACATTTGAGAAGGTCAACCTAGTCCACATTATATGAATTTCTTGCAGAGGAATCATCCCAGGGTCATATTGTGCTAATTCACAAGCACATGGAAGACCATATGTTTGTCTCAAAACACAACCACAACGACTAGTATCAAATCCTATTTTCTTAACTCTTTCTAACTTCGGAGCAAGGAGTCCTAAGGCATATCTAGATACATATCCCACCAATCTTTTATAACTCAATACCTTGTAAGAATCACTAGTCAAATTAAGACTTCTTTCGAAAGACGTCTTTATTTCGTTTTGTTGCAGGATAATGACGTTGTGAATTCCATCCCAACACGAGCATATGTCTCCCATACTACTTCGAAGAACTTTCTTTAGGCTTTAGTGAGCAGACTCAACCCTGATACAAATTTTACAATACATCACATAAACCATATATGAATAAAAACTATTGAATATGAGATACAAACATACCTGTTTGATGTTGTATTTCCTAAATGCAAAATTCTGTTTGTCTAGGCCTTCACAAAATATTTCTTACAAGAAATGATCCACGAGTCATTAAGATATTCAAAAAATAGAGGCCATGATTGACAAACAAGTTGAAGGCAATTAACACAATCGGTAAACTTACACTCATCTTCACAGTCCATTACAATTTCCCATGCTTGCAGCACAACATCTCATGCGTCAATAAAATTCACTAACATTTTGCATTTTGCCTGAACATTTTTTTGAATATGGAAACGACAAAGAAAATGATAACATTTAGGGAAGACAATGTCAATAACATTCATTAAAGTCGGATCCTTGTCAGTAACAATAACCTGGCGACCATCCTTAGATGTCATAAAGAGACATCTTAGCCTTTCAAGAGCCCAAGTGAAATTATTTTGTCTTTCACTTGATAAAAATGCAAATGTGGCTGAGAAAGTTAATCCTGTTGACATTACACCAACAATCTCAAGCAAAGGCAATCAATATTTTTTGGTTTTGTAAGTACAATCCATTAAGAACACAATATTAAATGCATTTAAAAACTTCACCACATCAGGATGTGTCCAGAAAAGGTTGTTAACCACCTCAGATTCATCGACACATCTACTAAAATGGATATACTTATCACGTTCTAACATCACCATCAACTATTGTAACTCGGTCCTCGAACCTCTCAATGATCGTTTATACATGTATCTTGCACTGTATACTTGCTTCATAGTGGTCACATTACACTCATTTTTTTCTTTGAGAGTGAGAAATATATTTGCAGGTTTGACTTGACTTTTAGTCATATCAACAAACAACGAATGTTCACTTGACTTCAACCTACCTACAAATGGGTGACCAACTAGAGTATGTGACAAATCATGATTATGGTAACCATGTATTAACTTGAACACCCACCCCTCCCTTTTAGAGATGTGTTTGCCTCTCAATTTAAATGGACACTCATATTTTTTTGTGCCAGATAAACTGGGTTCCGTATCAGATTTGTATTTTCTATATTTTCCACCCCTTTAACAGCCTAATAATACATAGGTCTTCTTCAGGATTGTCCATTATATTTATCGGATCTTAGAATAATAACAACGAAACCAAGATCAAAAGTCACCCCCTAACCCACTTAATTAAATCTTCATGTGTGGGAAAAATCTAATAGGTTGTAAAGTTAGAGGTATAATCTTCCTCGCATATATCATGAACGAAATAAGAAAAGTCTGACACCAAACTAAAATTTACTTAAGAATCCATAAAACTCAAATAACTCAATTGATAATTTTCCATAATTATAATCACCTACAATTTATTAACAAAAAGTCGAAAGGAAAATATTAAATATAATAAACAAAATCAAAAATTAGTTCAAATGATAAATTAAAAAAAGATTAATGACTTGCGGATGTAAACATCCAATGTTTTCTTAATGAAAAATTTAATTACAATAACGTCAAAATATAAATTATTTACATATAGTTACATATGTATACAAAATAAACAAATAAATTCCTAAATAAACATTTATGTATATAAAATAATATAGACTGATAAACAGGATCAAAGGCCAACAATTTATTTAAAATGAAAAATTAGAAAAAAAATATTATGGTTTGCGGGTGTGAACATCTGGCTTACAAATTGAGATATGTTTTCATATTACACTAGATGTCCACATCCGGTGTTTTCTTATTATCAATTTTAAATGTAAAAAAAATTATTTACTTATAATTACATATGTATAGAAAATAAACAACTAACTTTCTAAATAAATATTTATATATCTAAAATAATATATATCAAAGGCCAAAAATTATTTAAATTTTTTTAAAAAAAATGTCATGACTTGTGGATGTGGACATTCAGCTTTCAAATTGATATTCGTTGCCAACACTACACTGGATGTCCACATCCGATGTTTTCTTATTATTAATAATGTAAAAAATAAAATGATTTACTTATAATTACATATGTATAGAAAATAAACAACTAAACTTACTAAATAAATATTTATATATCTAAAATGAGATCCCTTTCCAACACTACACCAAATGTCCACATTCGATTAGTATTTAAATACTTTTCTTAATTTTTTTTAAAAACATAATAATTAATTAAATTTAAAAATATAATAATTATTAAAATTTTATCTTAAGTAAAAAAAATTACCATTCTTGGTTTATCAAATCATTGTATCACAAAATAAAATAAAAACAAATTGATGTTTAAAAATTAATTGTACTACGGATGTCCACATCCGTTTTTGGTTCACACCGGATGTCCACATTCAGTTCAAGCAAAACACAGATGTCGACATCCGGTTGGTTTTTAAAATTTGTTTTTTTATTTTTTTAACACATTTATTAAATAATTAAAATAAATTAAGATAATAATTATTAAATCGTTTTCTTAAAAACATACAAAAAATAGAAAAAACATAAATCAAACACTAGTTTGTAGAATGCACAAGATGTCCACATGCGGATTCAGTAGATACTAGATGTCTACCTCCGATTCACAACAACTAATCTTTTTATAAAATACATATCGGATGTCTACAACTGGTACGTAAAACTAACGAATGTCAACATCTGATTTATACTAAACTATGATATTTTTAACGGAAGTCGACATCCAGTTATATAATATAAATATCAGATGTCTGACAACTGGTACTTTGATGATTATTTTAGAAACAAATAAACAGTCAACCAACAACAACGACATTTATCGGTCATTCAAAATAAGGTGCAATGAAATGTAAATAATGAAATACAAATGCAACACTAATTTGTTGGAGTTAAACAAAAAGATAGTAGAAAACCACGATATTGAAAGAGGGTACAAATCCTGAGATGTTGGAGGAGGGACCAGAAAATAAGAGGTTGGAAGAGGGACCTCAGGATACCAGGACCACGTCCAATCGCAAAATGTGTTAGAGAATAAGCGTCGTTGTGGAGAGCACAGACCACAATGGAACGAAAAAAAAAAAATTGGAGATGCAGGGTATATCAACTATTCAGAACAGAAAAAAGAAGTTTGGAGGTGCATTGTTTTCGTTAAAAACACATGTCACCATAACTTTTATTAATTAATTAGCACAACAACCTTAGATGAAGTTATAATAATAGTAAAGTATGACACTTGGAGGTACATGAGAAACCTAACCTTTGGAGGTGCAGGAGAAGTCGCTTGAAACATTACCCCGAAATCAAGTAGATTTCAACTTTAGTTTGATCATCATCAATAGTACTAGGGTGCTAATTGGATTAATTGTTACAATAATTGTTATACTTATCCATTTTTATTAATAAAAAATAGAAAAGCATTTGTACTTTAGGCATATATACATTCAAATTTTAAAAGATGCATTTGCCTAAAATAGTTCTTTATTAAAATTTATTGAAACCAACTTATTATATTTAGTATTATTAATGAATCATATAATTATTGTATTATCAATCAACCAAACCAATTGTAATATTAATTAATTTAGAATATTTTAAATCACGAATGACAACAATAACTAAATAATAATAATATCGAGTACAACAATTATTTGTTTGTTTAAACTAAGATTCTTTTCTAAGAAAATGAGATAATCTTGTCACATGATGATAAAAACCTCCCTTCTCTACTAATATATTGTGTAATAGAGCTTTACATATAATGTTATTAACCAAATTATAAAAATATTAATATATAAAACCGCATAATAATTAGATGTCGAACTAAGTAACTACGTGATCAACACAAATGATATATGATATGTTCATTTAATTAATTTTCTCTTCACATTATTTCCTTTCTTCCATTTTCTCTAGTGCAATGGAAACGAAAGAAACATAAAGAAATGGATTCTAAAACTAGGAAAGAGAAACCCTAATAGACAATGAAATTTAAAGGGACTAAGGTCATAGGAAAAACCTAAAGAAATTGACATGATTTTGGATTCTAAAACTATGAACAAGTATGTGCATGCTACTTAATTAACTACATGCTGGTGCACGGAAACTCTTGCTATGCACAAACACAATGGAATTAGGCTTCACTTTAACTGTGGAAGATGGATCAACCAGCATTGGATTCATCTCTGGGATGTGTAGAGACTGTGTGAGCTTTAATGGAGTTCCATTCAACAACACCACTTCACTCTGAATGTTGCCATCATTTGGAGTCAAATGGTACTCTTCTCTCATTGTGTCTGTCTCAGATGATCCTCTTTCTTTATCTGGGTGCATCTCATTCACCAGAGATACTCTGAAAGTTGTGGAATTGGACATGTTTATGAGCAGCACAGTGATGCCATGCTGAAAAGAATCAACCACAAGAACCAAGGTCAACCAACAACAAAATGCCATTAGTTACAGAACATAGAAACTTCTTTTTCTTTCAATTTGTTACTGTTTTCTGTCAATGATTACCCCTTTCTTTGAACAATGAGCATATGCACGCAACAATGAAGATCCTTCATGAGAAACAGAAAGCACATTTCTTCCCATAAGCCGATGCCACAAAAGTGCTCTGAACAAAACAAAGGCATGCCAGTTAGAAAGATAATATAATACACAGATACGGTGTATCTGATACGTCACATAATACACAGACATGATATGATACGTATATGATATGTAAATCATGTAAACCTAAACTTTGTCATTATATTATTGTGCATGATTAATATAAAATCTTGATGATTATGTACACACTATATATGATGAATTACCCATAATAATCTGGGTTAGGAATGAAGGTTGTGGTGTTTAGCATAGCGTAGTTTCCTCCAGCTAGTGCTTGTCTGCAATAAACCTTGTGGTCGAAGGTTGCTGTCATGCCAAGCTGGTCCAAGTACCTAGGTATACTCATCCAAAACACATTCATATCATCATGTCAATGAAAAAAACAAAGAATAAAAGAAGAAAAGAACTGAATTGGTTGAAATTAGACAGACCAAAAGCCATTAACGAAAGTATTTGACACATTTTTGCCACCACTGTTAAATGCTCCACCAGATTCCCCAACCCATGCTCCTGCCCGTGGAGTGAACACCTTCACCGATTCTGAAACATCTTTGAATGTTTGAGCAATTTTGCTTAAATAAAATGGGTCTTGAACCTTGTTAATAAGATCCTTATCATTACCTTCATTAGATTAATGGCTAGTTAGAAAACAATGAGAAAGACATGCATGTATATAGGAGAATGTATATATATAAATACCAGGACCAAGGTTGTAAATGTGGTGGGTGACTCCATCAACCACACCATGTCCAACATTATCTAAGAAGCTATCAAACCATTCTTTATCATAGAAACCTGCAGGGCCTAGCACCTTTGGCTTTGTATTGGCATTTCGGTAAAGCAAATTAACTAAACTTCTGAGTTGAGTTATGTCTTTAGCATATTGAACACTGTTTATTTTGGCAGCTACCCCACCAGAGCATAACTCATTTCCTGAATAATAAGCACCATGATATAATGAATGAATCAAAGAAAACATTAAAAGCTTCCATTGCAAAGGGTTTTATTTTAGCTACCTAATTCATATGAATCAATTTTGTATCCTTTTGAAATTGAGTACTCCATGAGACTTAAGGCATTTGTTGGGTCCCAGTCTCCTACCCAGTTTTCCTTGTCCTCTATAGAATTTTCCTTTCCATTTAGGGCATTCAACCCAAAAGTGAATTTCACTCTGCAAAACAGAAAAACAACATGTGAGATGATTACTTATAGAAACATGCATAATGACATTGAGCAAAAGGGTGTTAAATTAATACCCAGTTTTGTTAAGAAAATCATTAACTTCATCCCATCTCTTTCTGGTAAGGCATCCTTTGCTGAATCCAAAGAGACCATCACTTTGCTTTTCCATAAGGGAGCATTCCTGTTGTTCTCCAAATTGGTAAATAATCTGATCTTCAAGTGAACCTCCTAATCTGATCCGTAGTGGGTTAAAAGCTGCCAAAGTTTACAAAGAATTACAAACTACTAAGCCCGGATATGGACACGACACAGAGATACTGCTAAGTTAAAAGAAATACATGGAGATACGACTAAATTTGAAAAAGATATAAAAAAATATAAGACGCAGGACACGGTATATATATATATATATATATATATATATATATATATATATATATATATATATATACGATTAGACGTTTTCGAGCTTCATAGATGATAAGTAATATTTGAGTTAAGAAAAAGGAACATACGTACCCTTAACGGCATTAATCAGAATGTTGTTAAACAAGTCCTGCAGAAGTTGAAAAACACAAAACATAGATTCAATGCTAAGATGATGAAAACATGCATGAATGATTCTTGATGGTAAATACTAAATATGAAAGGAAATGAATAAACACCAGATTCATAATTCCTGCTTCTCCCCAGGGACATTGATCGTAATCACACTTGTTTGATGGCCACCAATCTAAAGTTGCACAGATAAAATTTTCGTCTGTGGTAGCAATGTGTGTCGCCCCTTTCACTCTAAGATTCACATCTTCAGCTGAAGACACCGAAAATAACAAGAGCAGAACACAAAATATGCTTGTTTTCATTTTCATTGTCGACTTAGAATTGAGTTATGGAACAGAGGCACTTATTATTGAGTATGAAAGTGAAATGTTACAGAAATTTATACTGTTTGTAAGAACGTACTCTATAACTTTTTCTGTTAAGAATTTTAGATTTTTCTGTTAAGATTTATACGGTTGGTTCTGTTTCTTACTGTTTGATTGTTCGTTCTGAACAGCTTTTAAGATAAACTCAATGTCACTATTCTACTTTGATTTTCATTGCAGATTAAATCCTTCTATTTTTAAATCAAACAATAATTGTTGTTTTTTTTATGCATCAAGAATGATTCAAATTTTAGTAGTAAAAATTTAATGAAAGATGGATCAAATTTAATGGATGTAACAGAGAATGAGACTTAAGTTTAATCAAGAAAAAGAAAATAACAATAACAGAACACAACGTTCATTTTCATTGTGAACGAAGAATTGAGTTATGGAACAGAGGCACTTCCAGTGAAATGTGAGTTAGGAACAAAGTACTTAGTGTGTGATGTATAGTCAATGTACTGGTCACAATTTTACTCTGATTTTTAACATAGGTGTTGGTTCGTTATTTATTTATTTATTTTATTCGGAACAACTTTTAAAATAAAGTCAATGTACTCGTCACAATTTTACTCTGATTTTTATTACTCTTGCTATTTTCAAATTAAATCCTTCCATTTATTAAATTAAATAAATATAATCATTTCATTGTTTCTTTTCACCTAAAACCCTTGTAGAAAATAATTAAGAGATAATGAATCTGAAATAATATTACATAATTTTAAAGTTTTGTAAAAATTTAATGAAAGATGATCAAATTTAAAGAATGTAAGTGAATGAGACTTAAGTTTAATCAAGAAATATATTAGAGTTTTCTTTATTTTGATAAAATTTGATATTTTAATTTTCATCACCTTCATCATCTTCATATAAATTAAAACTACTAATAGATAACACTACAAAAAAAAATTAAATAATGATTAACTTTTGTTGAAAAATGGGGTTTAAGCCTAACTCAACCTTACAAAATCAGCTTGTAAGATGAGGTTTGCACCCCACTTATATAGTATGAAATTGTCAAATTTATAGTCGATGTGGGATTTCCAATAATTTTAATGATAAAAAATAATTAGTTAGTATAATAACCAATTTAGATATCAATTTATAAACTAAAAATTATTGGTAAATAAAATAATTTCTATTTCGAATAATTGGTCTTTAAATTGGTAACTAAAATTATTTCTATTATGCATTTGTCAATAACATTAGCTACCAAAGTTTTTGCTAAACAAAAGAATTGGTTTCCAAATGGCTAATTAGAGACCAATTTTTAGACACCAATTTCTTTGGTAGCTAAAATCGTAGTAGTAAATGTTAGTGACCAATTTAGAAATCAATTCATAATAGAAACTATTTTAGTTACTAATTTATAAATCAATTATAATTTTTTAAAACTATTTTAATTAACGATAATTTAGTTTATAAATCGACATACGCATTGGTCATTATAATGAGTACTTATTTTTTGTCACTAAAATAATTATTTAAGGATTTCTCTCTCATATTCTTATTATGGGTTCACAAATTTTTTTATGGATTAAATATATCTTTGGTCCTTCAACTTTTTGTGAAAATTAGAATTAGTGTCTCTTAGAAACATTGAATCAATATAGTCCCTCATCTTTAGAAATGTTTAGATTTAGTTCTTTAAACTAAATTTTTTTTAAGTTTATTTGACATTTCAAACGATTTTTTCATCTAACATTAAAGCGAAAATATGTCAAACGGTGTAAACAAACTAAAATAGTATAATGAAATAATGAAATGTGTTTGAAACATCAAATAAACTTAATAGAATTTGGTTAAAAGAATTAAATTCACGCATTTACAAAGTTGAGAGACTAAATTGGTTAAAGATTTTCATGAGAAACTAATTCATATTTTCGATAGTTGAGGACAAAAAATATTTAATTTTTTTTATTAATCAGGTTGTTTAATCATTGCAAATATGTGCTTTTAGCTTTTGTATGCTTTAAATATTGCAAATATATAAATGTTAACCTGGATATGATTCATCGTATGATATTAAAAAAAAATTCATTAATTAAAATAATTCATTAATGTGATATTAACTTATATAAGATGCATAAGAATTTATGAAAAAGGGTAATTTTCTCTTTTATCCTACCAATATATTTAGGTTTTTTAAATATTTTAAAAAATCAATATTTAATTATTTTGTTACCTCTTCTACTTTGAAATTTTAATTCACCCTTAAATAAAATCAAGAAATTTTAACTTAATAATTTTTAAATTCTAAATACATGTGGTTAGTAACTCTTTTCTATCACATGTGCATAATAATAGAATAATCTCATTTAGTGTACATAAATTATTATATTTTATTTTACCTTTAATAATATTTTAAATTAATAATACTTAATTTACCATGAATGACAAAATAAAAAACTAAAAACTTGTAGGTGCAAGGCCTATTATTTTCTGCCCTCATATTTTAGGGTTGCCCCCAAAGTCTAATGGGCCTAAGGGTTGGTTCATAGGGTGTTCAAGATCCCTAAAGCAGCCAAACCTCTCTCACTTTTGTCTTTCTTGCAAAAACAGTGCCTCACTTCTCTCTTTTATTCCCTCACAGAACCTCTACTAGGGTTTGTCCCTTCGTCTCGTTCAAGTTAGTCCAACTCCGTTCTCCCTTCACGTAAGTTAGTTCTTGAACCATAACCTCTTTCTAAGTTATTTTTGTGGTTTATGTTGGGGCTCACTATAGTAAATCCAATCTTCCTTCTGTGCCACTGTTTCCAGCTCTTAAATATGCTCTTGGAGCTGCTGTGGTTGCGAGCTTAGGTGTCGAAGTAGCTTGCTAGCTTTTTCCAGGTAAGGGAAGTTAGAGTTCGCTTATTTACTTCGATTTTTGACTTACCTTGCCTTTGTTTCATGATTTATGGCTTGTGTGCTGTTATTGAACTGTGAAATGCCTTGTATTGTTGTTGGGATATGAAAATGTGGTTGTTGTAGGGAGAACAGTGGAGAGATATGATACTCTCCCCTAAGCGAGCCTGTCTCGCTTAGGCGAGACTTGCAGAAACAGGCTAGGTTCGTACTCGAGCTCTCGCTCAGGCGGAGAGCTCTCGTTTGAGCGAGGTGACATCTCGCTCAAGCGAGAGAGGCTCGCCTAAGTGAGAACGTGTAGGAGCCTTAGCATGTCACTGCACTTTTGGCCCAGGCGAGGGGTGGTCTCGCCTAAGTGAGCATTTGAATAACCTCCCAGGCCCTCTGTCGCGGTCTCACCTGAGCGAGAGTCTGCAACTTGAGTGAGGGTACTCCTCTCGCCTGAGCGAGGACTCTTGGCTTGAGCGAGATCCGCTGCAAGCCACACTGTTTTCCTCTTATGGTTGTTTTGATGTTTTGATTGGTTGGTTTGCTTTATTTAAAGTATGAGGCATGTGATTATGTATGAAATCTTTGAGGTTATGAGTTTGATGGATGTGTTGGCATGATCATGGCATGTAATGAGCATGAAATGGTTGGTTATAAAAGTGACATGGAATTGGTATGAGCATTAATGTGATACTAATTTATGGATTAAGTTATTGATATGGTTAGGACGTAATTCCACAACGGTGTCGTGGTGGTGCCTCATTGGTTAGGGCGTAAATCCATGAGCCTCTAGGTGAGACCTCATGGTGGTGCCTTAGTTGGTCGGGACGTAATTCCATGACCCATGTTAGTGGGAGTTCATGGTGGTGCCCCATCTATATAATTTAGTAAGGATTCAAGGTAAGGTTGCATCCTAACACTCTAAGGAGTCAATTAGTCTCACATAGAGCAAACTGACTTTTGTGGTGAGAGTAGCAGGAGGCCTAAAACCCATTAAGAGCTAACCTTGTGTGTGCGGGTTGAGACATTGTAACACTTAGCTCGGGAGAGCAGCTCGGTAAAGCAGGAGAGTCCACCACAAGTGCAAGCATCCGTTGAATCTGACTAATTATATATATCCGGATGAGTCGTGTCTCGAGTCTTAGTGTATTGTTTGGAAGGTCATAACATGATTGGATGATATATGCATATTTGACTGTGAAAGTGTATATGATAGTATGATAAATCTTTTTTCACTCTAGCTTACCCTTTTGTTTGGTGTATGTTCTGTGGTGTGATTTTTCTCCCTTTGCGTCAATTTATTGATGTGAGCAGATGCGAGAAATACTCATGGTCAACAGGGAGGTGGTGGTTCCGCGGCATAGCTTGTCTGGGCTGGATTATGCTGTTTTGGGCTTTCTTATAGGGTTATGGCCCATGTATCGTCTTATCTTGGGATTCATTTGATTTAGTGTCAATCTTTTACTTTATTTTGTATCTGATATCGTGGTGTGCCTTAAATCTTTTTTCCTGATTTTCCTTGGATATTAGTAAGGAGTAACGTTAGACTTCATGACTTTGTTTCTCATTCTATTTGTGTGACATTTCATTTAAATTAAAGTTATTATTTAAATGAGGTGTTACAATAGAAATAAAAAGAAAAAGAGAAAAGTATTTAACAGATTATTAGAAAATTCGTAGATTAAAAAGACAATAATTTCTTACCTTATATTTATAATATGTTTGATTCTACACAATCAAATTTGTTTATTGCAGAATATCTTCAATACAATATGCAATAAATAATACATTTCATCATCTTATTTTTATATAATAGTCAAATTATATAAGATAATATATATAATGAAAAATATGCAAACATATATCTTTCCACTAATTTACATGCAATAAATCTACTTACTTATTCAACAATATTATTCCATAGTAAGTCATTTAATTTATTTTTTTTCACCCACTTATATACCGTAATTGTTCTTATCACTAGTTGGAGTGATGAATGACATTTGACATGCTTAAGAAGTACTGTGGATTGATGTGTATGAATTAGTAATGAAAAGATGGTCTAAAAAGGAGTTGCTTTATCTTCACATAGAGTGAAGTCAAAAAGTGATTGAATATTGATGCATCGATACCTATGCTTCTTTCAGGATTGGTAAAATGATGTTATCATATGAATATACATGTTAGTTACTAGATTCATTTACTCCTTTTTGTTGGAAATATATCATCTCCTTGATTAATCATTTCTTTGTGTTTTTCAAGTTAGGGACATTTTAACTTGTGTGATGAATTTGTTTGTTATTATAAATTTATAAATAATGAATAAACTATGACTTTTGTTTTTCTTTTTTATTACTGTCTTCTGTCATTGAATCCCTCGGCCAGGCTGTTTTGAGGAGGGTTGATAATATTTAAATTGCATGGGTTAAAACACCAATACAAATACTTTTTATTCTTACAAATGTTTGTAATTTATTGTTTTCGCTATATACCCACATAATTTACAAAATGAGTAGGATTGTAATTATTATTTTTAATTATATTAATATTTCCAATAATTTCCACATAATTAAAAAAATAAATAAAATTTTGTACAATATATTACTTTTAAAAAAGATATTATTGTTCAACATAAGCAACCTTCCAATTTTAAGTAATGCATATAAATTCCATCCGAAAAAAATATGGATACTTATGAGTTATATGTTAGTATTTATTTTATATTCTAATAAATGGTGCAAGTTACGGCTTTATGTATGTATTGTTTTATGAGTGTTAAGACTTACCTATGCCTCGTTATAGTGATTTCATTATCATACTCACAGGATAAACTCATCAAAAGGTGATTTGTGACTAGCATTCCTAAAATAGTTATCTTTGAATATAATTCAATTTTATTATTGTTGCAAGTTACGTATACATCGTTATAAGAATGGAACATAAATATTAAAATTAGTGTGTAATTTAGTCAATAACAATTTTATTATTATCCATTCAACTCCATTACATGACATCATCATCTCAGTGGAAATGAGTTCGAGTAATATATATATATATATATATATATATATATATATATATATATATATATATATATATATATTATGACTCATTAATACTTTAGTATGATAATCTTTTCATCTCACAAAATCAAGAGAAATAATATATTTTTTCATTAAACATTATTATGTACACATTAATTATGACAATGCATTGAATAAAACCTATGGGCTTATTTAACCAAGGTAAATTATGTATAATTTTTTTAAGAAAAGTTTGTTTCAACAATAGTGGTAATAATCCATGCTTCCATGGTAGATTGTAAAATAATAACTTGTTTAATAGGATTCATTATATTACACCTTTACCTAAAGTAAAAGCATAACTAGTAGTTAATTTTGTCAATGAATCATAAATTTAATTTGTGTCACTATATCCTTCACTGACACAAGGGAAATCTCATATAATGAATATCATAATTAATGGTTCATTTCAAATATTTAAACATCCTTTCTAACGAGAAGTGTATATTTTTCTAGTTTAAGTGCATGTGCATTATTAGTACTAGATAAATTTGTCAAATATAATAAGGAACTAATAATTTGAGAATATTTACAAGAAAAAATACTTTCACCTAATTTTTTCTTTAATTTAGTACATGAGACATAAAGTGTTAAAATTTATTTCACATGAAAAATAATTGAATTTCATCAAAAGTTTCTCTACAGAATAATATTGAGTTAGAATAATGCCATCATCTTTTTTTGTAATATTGGTCCAAGGTCCTTCATGCTAAAATTATTGGACAAAAAATGTATACCAAATATTAATGTCATCTCCATATAAGCACAAAATAGCATAAACATCATTATCATATTGTTTTACGTACACACATTTATCACCTTTATTAATATGAAAACCATATAAAAGAATAACTTGATCAAAATTTTCATGTCATTGCTTTGAGATTTGTTTTAAACCATAAAGACTTAATAAGCTTATATACTTTATTTTATTTTCTTATCTCCATAAAGCCCTTATATTGATTCATATATTAAAAAAACATTTTCAACGTCTTTTGATGAATTTCTAAATTAAAAAATACAAGCAAGAGCGATTAAAAATATAATGGTAGTAACTTCTAAAATAGGTTAATAGGATAAAATAAATTACACCATTTTAGCGGCCAATATGTATGGCAAAAGAGATCAACCCGACTCGTTTTGGCACAACCTATCCTAGGCATGCTAAAAACAGGTCAAATCAGGCTAACTATCATTAAAATACACAGGAATTGTAACCTAACTCACACTTTTTTTATTTTTTTAATTTTAAAATTTGTTTATATATACATATAAATAAATATTAACATATTTAATCATATAAATAGTTTTTATGCTTTTAATCGACTAATTAATGTTTTGATTGGATAAATTAAAATAATTATTACATTTACATATTAAATTACTCTGTTATAACTTAAAATTGAAACTTTATTTATAAGTGCTAATTATTTAAATTACAGTACTATGTATATTTACATTTTAAAAAAATTTAATATAAAAAATTTAATCTTTTAAATTATTTTTATTTTAATTTTTAAGTTAAAAAATGTGACAACGAGTTGGTGTGAACAAGCATGCCTTTGACCCTCCAATTTGACGGGTTAGGTTTGCTGAGTCAAAACAAGTTGACAGATTGAAAATTTCAACCAAACCTATATTTTTGTGGACCAATAGGTTAGCCTGCGAGCCATAACTCATTTTGTCACCTTTAGTGGCCAATTACAACAAGTCCTAACTTAATTTTATTTATTACTTAATTATTATTTTCTTGTAAAAAATGCATTTAATTCCAATTATTTTACAACTAGGAAGAAGACTAGTTAAAAACCAAGAATTATTTTTCTTTAAGAGAGATTATTTTATTATTAATAATATCTTTTCGAAAAAAGAGCATCGCTTGACCTCGTTTTTTCATTGTTAATTTTAAAACCATTCTGAAGAAAAAGGAATAAAAGACCAAAATCTTTAACTTTTCTTTTTTATTTATTTTTTATTCTGACTTCATTTTGAACGTTTTATTACCATTGTTACCAAAAATAAAAATAAAATTAGAGACATCACAAATAGCATTATGATAATAAAACAAAACTAGAGGTAATTACAAAAAGTTTTAGTCAATTTATCTTTTAAACGAGAAAAATTCAAAGAAAAATATCATATTTGGATTCCATAGTATGATTAGAAATTTCAATTACTTTATAATTAATAATCAATAATATATAACTAATGGTATGCACCAACTACAAGAAATTTCAATTATTTCATGTTAAACAAGTTTTAGTCAGGTTAAGGGTGAATTGATATATGATACACAAACTATAATCTTTTGTTATTTTTTTACATTTTATTTTTGTAAGTTTTTATTATTATAATTATTTACAATTTTCAATTATGTAGGTTGACACTATAATCTTCAACTAATATTTTTATAACAATATATGTAGGTTTACAATTTGATAATTTTAAAGATTTGTTGTTTAATAATATTTAAATAGTTAGGATGGTTAATTTATTTGTTCTTCAAATTATGTAAATTGACACTATAATCTTCAACTAATATTTTTATAATAATATATGTAGAAATAAGTATATAAAATAAATTTTTAACTTGACTCATCAATTCGTAGTCACTCAGGTTGGGTTACAAAATTTTTGATTCACTAGAAAGTGAATCGGGTTGAACTAGGAAGGAATGTCAAAAATTTTCATACTCACGCACGTATCTGCAGATAAAACCTACAACAGGTAGAAAATGGATACCCCGCGGATAAAATCTACAACGAATAGGAAATGAATACCTGCAGGTAACGGGTACAGATAATTTGTATACCTGCATGTTAACAGAGCAAGTACGGATATCATAGTATCCGTACCCATGGATATCCATACCGACTATACTCTAATTTAAATTTAAAAAAATTTTAAAAACGTGATTAAAATATTAATACATTGATTTTGAATGAGTCATTTTTTATCATATGGTTTTAAAAAATCTCTATTTCTTTATAAATTGTCATTCAACATAATTTAAATGGGTTATTTGGACTTTGTTTGAAATTTATAAATGTTATATAATTTTATTTGAATTTATAATTAAAATATGTTGTTAAATATTTTAAATTTTTTTAAGTATTCGTGGATTTTAACAAAATATGTGGGTACTGCATAACAAATATTACACATACGTGAGAACAAATATAGAATGAATATTTATTTAACGAGTAAGATACACAGAAATTACTACACATAACCTACTGTTCATTAGCATTAGTTGAACCAATTAATTTTTAACTCAATATATAATGAGGTAACCCCTATAAACAAGATTGACCTATTTCACATCCTATTCAAAACTTTATTTAATTCTCATGATTTGATCATGTTTATTCAAAATTTAAGTTATTCATATTATGTTTTAATTGTTTCAAATTCTTTGATTAGAGTGTCTATTTCAAATTGGTTTTACGGGCTCTAATTGGTGTTCCAAGACTAAAATAATTGTTTATTAATTTTTAATTTAGCATTGATTTGAACAGTTAAAAATGTATTATGACTTACATTATTAAAAATTTGTAAAGATTATCCCATTTCTTAAAATGTTTTATTTTTAAATCTTATTTCCATCTTTATGTGAATTTTATTTAAGGTAATGATATATGTGACAATTTTTCTTTTTTACTTTTATCTTTATTTTTTTAATAATAATAATAATAATAATAATAATAATAATGGAGAAAGATGTAATATTATTTAATATAATTTTTAAAATTTAAACATTAAAATTTATAAAAGGTTAAATATATTTTTAGTAAATCTTTTCTATCATATATATACTACACACACCGATATATGATATTATTATATATGGAATTATCGCATTTAATGTACATAAATTATTATATTTTAATTTAACAGTATTTTAAATTAATATTTCAAAATTTACCATGAATAACAAAAATAAAAATAAAAACGAAAAAAATTGTAGGAATAAAAAGAAAACAAATAGTAACTAACAGATTATGAGAAGATTCGTATATTATAAAAGAGTAACTGTTTACCTTATATTTTGAATGTTTGATTCTATATAGTAATTTTTTGTTATCTTCAATACGTAAACGACAACGTAATTAAAAAAAGAAGAAGCAAATATACACCTTTCCACTAATTTACACGGTATAATATTATCCCACGATTAATTTATTTGTTATTATTGGCTTTTCAGTTGTATGAAAAGATTAACCGAGTTTCTCTTGGGTCTTGGGTTGTGTTTACAAACAAATTCACTCTCTTTGCGCATATCATTGAAACTAGAATTACAGAAAAAAAAAAAAAAAAAAAAGTTTGAATTTGAAGATGACTCTGAATGACAGAAACATCCTGGAGCCATCAACTTGCAGGCATGAAATACGGTGCGATGGAACGACAATTGAAACCATAGTTACTAACGAAGAAAACATCGTTGAACAGTGGGTTTCATCAGTATATGTTGGAAAACAACGAGTTGTTGGTCTCGACACAGAATGGATGAATGTTCAGAAGGCTTCCACGAAGAAGGCTACGATGAAAGTCGCAATTTTGCAACTTTGCGTTGAAGATAAGTGTTTGATCGTTCAACTGTTCTGCATGAACAATATGCCTTCTTCTCTGCAGAGTTTTTTGATGGACTCTTCGTTTGAATTTGTTGGGGTTGGAGTGATGAATGACATTGATATGCTTAAGAAGAACTATGGGTTGGATTGCAATACAGGCACAGATTTGGTTAAATTTGCTAAGAAAAAATGGCCTGAAAAGATCACTTCTGGGTCATTGAAATATCTGGCGAAGGAGTTGGTGGGTCTTGAAATGGAGAAGTCAAAAGCTGTTGTTACAAGTGATTGGAAAGCAAAAGAGTTGAATGAAGCACAGGTTCAATATGCATGCATTGATGCTTATGCTTCTTTCAAGATTGGTAAAATGGTGTTATCAGATGAACATTCATGAGGTTAATACATTTATTTACTCTTTTTTTGTTGGAGATATATGATCTCCTTTGATGTATCATTCCTATATATGTGTCTTTCAAGTTAGACATAGTTTAACTCTTCTTGTGAATTTGTTAGTTATTATAAAGTTATAGATTAATATGTAATGATCTATTGTTTTTTGTTTGTTTTTTTTATTATAGTCTTCTGTCTTTGAATCCCTCGGCCAGGTTGTTTCGAGGAGGTGGTTTATTCTATTTAATTTGCATGGGTTATGACACAAATAGAAATACATTTTATTCTGACAAAATCATTTTAATTTATTGTTTTCAGTGTATATTCCAACCAAATAATGGTAAAAAAAGATTCTGATGTGATTAGAATGTGTTAACACCTGAAAAAATATATTTTAAAATGAAAGAAAATAACTCTGTTCATCTCATTTCTTCTCAAATTCTTATATTTTCTGACGAAAGGAGCAAAGTCAAATCTACGTATGTGTCTTCTTTCTACAAAGAACAGACCAAGAACGTTGAAATTACAATGTGACTTCCTCTTAATGTAATGTCACTATGGGAGAATATAATGGAAAATCCAAGCGTAATTTGATGTGTTATGATGAATAGAGATGAGAAAGTTGAATATCCTATAATAAAGATTCATATATTTATTACCTTAAGATTTTAGGTCGGAGTTAATGTCGGTCCCTTAAACGTTGATTTATGTTGTCTCCCGGAATGATCCTCCTTTAAAAAACTTATTAATAGTGGTGACACAAAAACCTATAGTTAATCTAGGTGTCCAGTTTAGACGAGTCTCTCTATTAAAATTTTTCCTTATGAAAAGTAAGGAATATTTATAGATCTATAAATTCATTGTCTTAAATTTTTAGTTGGATGTGTTGTTAACTTTTATATATGGATTGAACTTATGTCTCGTTTGTGTTATCTTCCCGAGTGATCTTTCAAAATACCATCAGCATATTTATTCTCATCTCTTTGTAGTTTGTTTTTAATCGTCAACTGGCACATTCTGCAATTGCTGATCAAGACATGAAGTAGGAAGTAATATTGTGTCATAATTTGAGTTCATGATTAATCAATCGAATAAAATTGGAATATAAAATTAGACAGTAATCACGTTGTATGATTTGAATTTAAACATACACAACTGTAAAAACTGATTCACAAAATGAAAATTGTTTTCTTCTTATACACTGTATTTTGGTTGAGAACTCCAATAATATTTGTAGAAAGTTAAACTGACAAATCCAATATATATATATGAAGAAAACGAGTCAGAAAAGAATCAGTTTCATGTACCAATTTCAGTTTTTCAAAGAATTATTCTTTTAACCCCTGTCCCAAAGATTCCCCAACAAAACAAATAAAAATCTTGAGCAAAGAAATATGGATATGGTGGATGGAGAATGTCAAAAAGGAAAGAATACCTATCTTCCCCCACAAGGCACTTGAGTTCCAAACCAGGTTTCACATGCAAAGCATATTTGACCTTGCTTGTGCTCCTCCAAATAGCACTCCAAGACAAACCTAAAAGTTTTCTTTCCAAGCTTATATATTTCTGAAATCACCTACCTGTGGCAAATGGATGGCACGGCACCTTACTCATAGAAGGGAAGCCTGACAACAGAATTTGTACTGCAATGGACAATTTTTTGAATCAAATGAGGTTAGTACTTCTAAATTTTTACTGTCAAACATGTTTCAGTGTTTCATACCAGTAAATAAATAGACTTCTGTTTAAGTATTTACCATGTGACTATGAAAGCACGATTGCATTAGCTATGTTGTTAAGTCTGGTTTACAATAAATTGAATATGAGCCATTTGAGGTCAGGCATCTGATTAGTAAGAAATTACTAGTTGTCCAAGTCTATCACAATTCCAAATAAATTTCACGTGACACAGTCAAATTTTATTAACACTTTTTTCCCATGAGTTAAAAAGTTAATTTCATGGTATTATTAGGACTTTAAACCTAACTCAATCTTATAAAACCGACTTATAAAATAAAATTTACACTCACTTGTATATTGTGAATTAAATGTTATGTAAATATCAGTCGAGACTATGAACACGGAGTTATCCAGGCCACATAATACTCTCTACTGATCATCATTATGCATCATTATGCACATAGTAGTAGTTGCATAACGTAGATTTTCATTCAACCATTATGCCTTCACATATTGTATAAAACAACGATAAAGTGTTCATAATTGTTATCTGCTTGCACGAACATTTTTGTTAGGGTGCCATTTAGTGGTACAGAGGAGAGCAAATCTGGTCATGGTGGCACCAAAGATTCGAAAATATCAATACAAAAAACTCAATCTTTCAAAGGTAATGTTTCCAAAATATATCTTCTCCTTTAGGTCTTTATCATCTGTATATTGAGAGCATGTTTGGCAAGAAAGAGAGCAATGGTGAAGAGGTAAAAAGGAAGGAGCTGAAAGATTGTGCTATGCTGTAAACCTGAAACCATAAATAGGAACTAAAAGAATAAGGGTAAAAGAGTTGGATATCCATTTGACCAAAGATTGAAAATATGAATGAAGAAAATGTATCTTTCTGTCAGATTTTGGCTTAAAATCAACGAGTTACAAATTCAGGTGATAATTTCAGGAGAAAATAAGGGTGCTCAGAATTGGTTCCAGAAACAGTTTGCAAGGAAAAGGAGTGGTGATCATGAGTCCAGAGACATGGACCATGCTGCTGCAGTAGCTGCTGCTGCATTTGCAATTAATTTGCTAGATGTCTCTGAAGGGAAGAAAGAAACCCCGAAGGCCCTGTTGGAAAAGACAAAAAACAGGGTGGATGGCACAAAACCTCAAATTCCCCTACTTAGTAGTGCATCCAAAAGATTGTCAGGTAAAGAAATCCACTTATGAATAATATCTACCCTTTTGAAGGGTTCTCATGTCCCATAATATTTCTGAAGATTTATTCTTTAACTGGATCAAATGAATTTGTACAACTCATGTAGCAGAAGATAAAACTTTTGTTGATGTACACCTTTGTTGAGATTCAAAAATTACAGTACCTTTATGTGTATCATGTTCAGGTTCATTTAGATTAAAAGATGAGCAAGGTAAGAAGCCAGAAGAGGCAATTCTCCCTGCACCATCAATGAAAAAGACTTCAACATTCAGTGATGAAAAGCCTGAGACTTTAACAAAGCCTGAGACTTCAACAAAGCCTGATCTTGGAAGACAGCCAACTCTTGGCGAATCTTTCGAAAGGCACGCAAAAGCAGATGAATGGGAGAGAACCGAGCTTCAAGATATCAGACAAAGGTAATTTTTTGGATGTGAGGGTACATATTATAAATGCTACCATGCTTGATCCTTGCATTACGTGCATTTTTGTAATAATATTAAAGAAATTGTCAGGTATGACAAGTTGACAGAGAGGATAGATTCATGGGCAAACAAGAAGAGGATCAAAGCCAGACGCAAGCTAAACCAAGAAGAGGTTTCACTCAGACATTCTTTATACATTATACCTAACTTAAATTAGACTCAATTAAGTTTTGGAAGATTCAATTCTGCTATACACATTTTAAGAGTTTTATATATCGTGTTTGAGATTTTTCGGTGAAAATACTGTGGACATATAAACTTTTAAAGGAAACAACTTATTTGACCATTTATGCTGGCCTCTGATCAAATTCCATTAAGCCGTTAAATGAGTCCTCAGCAAATCAGATTTAAGTATTTGTTGTAACTTCGTAGATTTGAGTCTCATTCGTTAATTTTACAGAGTTCGAACATAGAAATAGATGATGATGCTATGTACAAATTTGACTGCATTAGTTCTAAAACAAAGCATATACATCTGACGTTATAAAATCTGTGTGATTCCTGATGACGATGTTGTGAAACTGCAGAGAGTAATTGCAAAACGAAGGATGAGAGCTTTAGAGGATTTTCAAAATAGGATTACATCAATAGACCACATTGCAGACCGGGCGAGAACCAGCGCAGAAGAAAGCCGGAAGAATGAAGTAAACAAAGCGAAAGCAAAGGCAAATGTAATTCGATCAACAGGCAAAATGCCAGCCATTTGCTTCTGCTTCTGATATCTATCACCAATTATGTATTATCACAAGGTTTGGGGAACTGACGGAGATCTAAATATTTGTTTCACAGTTGTATCTATAGCTTTTAGTCATCATCTGAACTTTGAAACAATGCATGTTCCTATAAAATTTGGAAAATGAAAATCTGAACAGTGAACAGATACACAAGCTTCTTCCTGTATAAACTACTTTTACAGTTTTTCTTGCTTAGATTTTGGTTTTGCTAAAGAAAAATCATTACCCTGGTTTGAGTGTCAACTTATTTTCACGAAATGGCAAATTAACCTATAAAATGATTGATCTTATTTTGAAACTACAGTATATAATTGTTTAATCAAAGTAACTCAGTTATCTTACAGCACTATTGTAATTGTAATATTAAACCCTTACAGTTTCCAGTATCTATATATGCAAATATATTAAAACTCAAAATAATTACGCACTTTGGAAAAAGATAAAAGGGAATTAAGAATAAAAATACAACTGGCAAAAAGTAAAATTCCTCTCCAGATTTTCAACATATAGTTGACATGAAGATTGCACAAAAAATTACAAAAGATGTGGAACCATTATGAAAACCTAAAACTAACAGAGAAAGAAATTACCAGAGAACAACAATCAATCCAAAAATACATAGTGAATTTGCTGAAGTCGGATTGACAAGATGTAACAGTCTGGCGAAGGATACATCTTAAGATGTAATTTCTCTTATCAGCCTCTGGATCGTAGGGTATGCAAAGTACAATACGAGGAATGATGGTATGGCAAAAAGAATAGTGAGTAGTAAGTAAAGGATTAAAATAACAACACTGCCAGGAACCGCAAAAAGGGCAATCAGCAGAAAAATAACGATCAATGGGAACTTGGATGTAAAGCGAAGGAAGAAATCCAGAGATTTGTGAAGAGAAAAGTAGGGTGTCTCTCCACTGGCACCAACATCACGGTCAGATCCCACCTGTCTAGAATATGGACTCATTGAGGCCCTTCTTTGGTTACAAGTACTAACTTGACTTCCCAGAAGGTTGCACTTGGGAGACCAAATTGGTTGAGTGTCCCCACATGAGGAACCAAGCTTATGCCGATCACCATTCAGACTCTCAACCATCCAAAGCAGGAAGAAGTTCTTGCAAGGATATTTAAGATTTCCCTTGTAAATGATCCGGAATGATAACAAATGGCACCATGGACAAGAAATGAAGAATGGGATCCTGATTTGCTGAGTAGGAAAATTCACCACAGCCCATTGCAGTCCTAGGACACAATTTTTACAGAGGGTGTGACCACACCATAAGACATAGGGCACATTCTCAACTATGTTGAATGATTCCCAGCATATTGGACATTCCAGCCCTTCGTCTCTGCTGGAATTAGAGCAGACCTCATCATCCGAGCATTCTGCATTAGTTTCACTTAACTGTTTCGAGCATCTTTTCATTCTAATGCTTGTCAGGGCATTAGATGCAAAACTCCACATCATGAAAGATGAACAAATTACGATGCAACAGCAGTAATCATTGACGCCACTGTCAGAAACAGAAGCACTTTCTCATGAACATGAGCCTCAGCATTTTCTCTTCCCCTGTTGCTAGGGAGCCCCGTCAAGGTTCATCTCAATCAAAAACTGAAAAACAAAACCTCTAAATCATTGCATGGCTTCTTTAATTCAATCAGTTCTATCTCAACTCAAGAATTAAGTGCAGAGAGAAAAACTAACATAATTACCAATTACTATCCGCTATCAGTGTAATACCAAAATTTTTAACAGCACTTCTAACTCAACAAATCTATCTAGCATGGCCTGACATCCAAAACAAATAGAGTCATTAGTAGACCACAAGATTCTTTGTGAAAATTGAAAACCCTAACATTTCTACTTAGTTCTAATGTGCACGCATCATTAGCAACAAATTATAACTGCTAAGGAAAACAAATGGAAAAAAGGTCCACAACCACAGTCTGGGAGGCAATGTCAAGGCCGTCGGGCTCTCCACGGCCACATCGGTCATGTTGGTCGACAATTTTCCACAATGTAAAAGTACCAAAATTTTGACGATAAGTCACTAACTGCATTGGAAAAAACAACCTTTTACTCGACGATGCAGCACAGTGAATCCTAAGTTTAAAAAACGGTTCATGCTGTGATCCTGTTCAAAACATGAGGGTTCTTCAAGTGTCTGACGACCTCAACGCGATTACAAAAGTGACCCGATTGGCCGCAAATATTTACGATTTCCCCCAGTATAGTCAAACCACTACTGCAATTCAAAACCCTCAGCATTACTCTAACGAAAATGCCAAAAACTGAAAAGCCACACATTAAGTTCTCACATCACACAGCTCAAGTGCCGTTTCCAAATCAAAGGAACAGACCAACACAATCACCATGAATCCATGATAAATCAGCCGTTTTGAACTGAACAAAGACCAATCTCAATTTAAAGTTCTCAACGACAAAGTTGTTAACACAGCATCATAACAAAACTCAATCTCAACCATAAAATCTATCGAAATTTTTCAAAAAATCCGAGATTGGGAAAAAAAAAATAAAAAACCTAACAAAACAACTCACACCACCTTGGTATTTTTTAAGAATTAGCATGGGAGCTGAAATCCACATGATGAAAGGGAAAGTATAAAAAGTCTCACCGTTAACGCGATTTCGGTAAGGGATTTCGAAAGGAGTGATAAAATGCTACGAATCTAGGAAGGACTGAAGAAAGAGAAGAGATGGAAAGAGGAAGATCGGGGTTTCTCTTTCTCCCTCTCTTGTGTTGTTTCAAATTGCATGAGACTAAGGGAGAAACTCGAAGAAGGTGAGATTAATATAGAGGAAGAGAAGGAGAGAGGAAAACGACGTCGTCCAATGAGGTTTTGGAGTTTTGGAAGTTTTCGTTGGAAAATTAGGTTTGCGTTGCCATTTTTGTTGTAACTGAATCGGACAAGAAACAGAATTGCAGACCGGGACACCGGTCAATTCTGCGATATCATCGGATTTATATGAACTTATATTGTAAGATTATTATTGTTAAATATTAATATTTATAATTTTAAAAGGAAAAAAAAAATGGTGTATTTTTACGAAGAGAATTCTTATTCAACGAAAATTTCTATGATAGCATGGTTAAAATACCATTTTTCAATATTTTATCATAGTTTGGCTATTGGTTGATATTGTTTTTCACGTACTCTTTTTAAATTTGTGCATAATGTGCAATATGATACATTATTAGTTTACAAAACTTAATTTCTTTTAATAAATGAACAGGTAAATATACAATAATATCACAAAGGGAGGATGGAAGGAAAAACGTCTTTAAATGACACAAGATAATAATAATTTTACCTTTAAATTCATTTAATTTGACAGAATCAATGAATTTACTACAAATTAAACATAATAATAAATAGAAACGAGTTATAGTCATCGATAATAATGGTTGCATTAAGATGTAACAATTGTGAGACTTTAGGAAAACAAATCTTACATCGATATTAAATTCTTAATATTTGGAGAGTATCATTGTTTGGACACAATGTAATATGTGGAAAGAAAAAAAAAGTAAGTTTACCAACCTCCTTGGTGTTAAGTCTTCTCATATCTTCATTTCAAGCAAATCCAAACGAGCATTTATCTCATCTTTTATCTTTCCTTGAATGCTAAGAAGTGTACCAATCAAGCTATCATCATACGCATTCTTCTCTATGTTCATTACACCTATATAATGTCTAACCTCTAACTTCAACCAATATGGAAGATCAAAGATTTATTTGCTTCTTCCAAGGGCTCGTTACAAATGACTTTTTTTACGTTTTCCCAAAGTCATGATGTACTTTATTAAATTTTTCATAAATTTGAAGGCCAGTTTATGGAATTGGAGTATCGTCATTCTCTTGATGTCCATTAAATGTTTTTTTAGCCTTCGATTAGGATTATTAGGTTGTAAACATTTCTGATGGCATATATATATATATATTGCCTTCCTTCTGTGTTTCAATTGATGAGTTGTAGTGTTTTCTTCACATATAGGACATGCTTTATTACCCTTGACATTGTAACTTGACAAATTGTTGTAAGTTGGAAAGTCATTGATGGTACAATTTAACATTGCATGCATCATGAAAGTTTTAGAATCAAAAGCATCAAAGACTTCAACCCCATCAACCTACAACAACTTCAAATCTTCAACTAGTAGACCTAGGTAAATATTTATGTCATTTCCAAGTTTTCTTAGACCAGATATTATCATAGACAACATAATGTATTATCTCTTCATGCACAATTCAAGAGGTAAGTTGTAAATGAATAATATAACAAGCTAACAATTGTGGTTAGTACTTAAATTACCAAATGGTTTCATTCCATCCGTAGCTAAACCAAGCCAAAGATTCTTACATTCTTGACCGAGCTAAAGGAATTCCTCATCAATATTTTTTCATTATATTGAATCAGTTGGATGATGAAGCACTTCGTCACATTTTCACTCATCTACATGCCATCTAAAAGGTTCTTAACTTCTTTTGGGTTCACAAACAAATGCTTAAGTCTAGGCATGATTCGAAGGTACCAAACTACTTTCAAAGTGAGGTCATCCTTTTCTATTTCTTGACTATCTACATTGTTGTTTTTTTGTTTGAATCGTGATAACCCACACTTTGAACAATTTTTGAACCCTTCAAATTATTTCTTGTATAATATGAAATCATTAGGATGTGCATATATCTTTTTATATTCCAAACCCATTGAACAAATAATTTTCTTGGTCTCACAATTACGAGTAGGAAGTGTATTTACATCTTGAAGCATTTCATTCAATAAAACAAGAAATTATATGGAGCTCATATTGGTCCACCCATTAGTCGCCTTCAAATTCATCAACCTTAACACCGTTGATAACCATGTGAACTTACTTGAACCAACATACAACAAAGTCTTTGCGTCAATGGACATCATTTCATAAACATGGCTTGGATAAAAGCTTATACATCAATATCGTGAATCATACCCTTTTATCAGTCTTTCTCCAATTGATCTCCCATGGTGGAATCAACAACATGTTCATTTTGGGAAACAGTTGAGAAGTCTAATAATTCGTCATGTCATATATCCAAGTTGTATAACTTTGAAGGAAATCATAAAAAAGAACATGTTCCCTAATTTCAGTTGCATATACAACCTCTCATTCAAACAATTGACACATGGAAATCTAAACTTGACTTTATCGCCACTTCTACCCTCATTAGTTGGACAAATTGTATAATTTTTTTTACTCCCCTCTCATACTTAGCACTAATGCGTGATGAGTTAATCCAATATTGATCAACACGTATATATTCTGAAATTGTATGAACTTTTTCACCAATCTTTAAATGAATGATCACCTAGTTTTTGTATTCAAGGCATGACTCTGTCTTATTCAAGAAAATTCCTTTTTTTTAATTTATTGCTACATATCAATTTTAAACAACATTTCTTAAATTTGACAAAATTTTGTTGGCATTTCGCATTGGTCATTTGGTTACATGAAGATAATAAAAAATATAGTTAACAAATATTCATGAATTTTAAGATAGGTTGTGTGTGTGTGTGTGTATATATATATATATGTGTGTGTGTGTGTGTGTGTGTGTATACACACACACACACTAATAAAATATTAAAAGGTGATTAATCTTCTTATATTGTCCAATGGAACAATTCAAGATTCAATACATATAAATTATTAGTATTGCCTCATCTTATATGAATTTAAAAATATATACAATTTTTTTCAAAAGAATAGGAGGTAGTAGATAATTTTCGTATTGAATCTCAAATGGGAAACTAATGCTCATTTAATTTAGCAACATTTTCAAGCAAACCAAATTTAAGCATATAATTAACCAATTTAAAATAAATAAATCAATCAATCATTATAAACATACAAAAACTATATTAAAAAAATTCAAATAATAAAAAAAAACATAGAAAAAATTCAAATTCAAAGTTGGCGCGAGAAAGGAACTTAAGAGCTAGAGAGAGCGAGAGTTAGACAAACCAAGACCAAGAGCTTCAAATTCAAAGCTACCACGAGAGAGGAAGTTAGGAGCAGGAGATAACAATACCGAGAATTACAAAGACTAAGACCAAAAGCGTCAAAGCTAAAATTGTTGCGAGAGAATGGAAGTTGGGAGCGAGAGCAGAGCCAGAACAAGAGACCGAAAGCGAGAGCGAGACCGCAATAATCGTTCACCACGATGACATAGAGTGTCTCAAAAGCGTTATGGTGACAATGAGAAACTTGGAATGCAACGCACCAAAACAAAGAAATACAATGTTAAAGTTTTGCAATGATAAACAAACCTCAACTAAAGAGAAGAAAAACAACAGGGAAGAAATAAACGAACCTCAACGAAGGACATTATGGAGGAAAACACGAGTTTTACAACGGTGGAGGAGAAGAACAACTAGTTTTAAATAGTGCTATTCAACAGGAACTTTCGCAGGTTGTAAAAATTCACAAACTAACCCTATGCAGAGGGGTATAAGCTTTGGTTCTAGGTAAAATCGAAGCATATAGCCTAATTGCATAAGTATAGGCTTCGGTTCTTCGAGAGATCAAGTTGAATATCGAAGAATACATTTGTGATATATCTTTCTAAATCTTGTTTGTATACTTTGTGTGCTTTGTGGTTGATGAATTATTTTAGTCGTCTCAAGTTCAATCAAAAACCAAGTCCTCCCTAGTGAAGAATAAGGAAGACCTAGGTGTCAAATCCTAGGAAATGGTGAACTTAAAGTTGTGGTTTTCTATTAATCTAACCAATAAATTGCATGAAAGACTAGGGGAATGTTCAAACTACAAAATTTGAATGTATGAAACTAAGCTAATGCAAATAATGGAACTAATGTTGGTGGTTAAACCTAACGATCAAATGAATAAGTTGTGCAGTAGTAGAATGCATGCCTTAAACTATATGAATTGTGCAAATGCAATGTGGCTTCACTTTTTTATGATTGGGAAGTGTTAATGATGCTTTAATAGGTATAGAATGATGCAATGAAAGGTGTTGGCATATTTTGAACTACTACAACTAGTGTCTATTTAGGAAATCCAAAATTGTTCTATTAAATGCTTAAAAGAACATGCAAAATGCTAAATATGTTCGATGAAAGTTGCTAACGAACTTAATATGCAAATTATGCATATATGATGCATGAAACATGTCTAATATATCATAACAATGTACGATATACATTTGGGTCACAAATAGGGATGTCAAAAAAATTTGTACTTGCGGGTATCCGCAGATAAAATCAGTAACGGGTAGAAAATTGATATTGTAAATGGATACCCACGAGTAACATGTATGAGTATTTGTTATGCTTGCATGTTAACAGGCGAGTATGTGTATCGTACTATACCTACGTAAACATAAACATCATCGATTCATATACCAATTTTGTTACTCTCCCTCTTATAGTATTGATGATAGAGTAGTTTATGTGTATATACATAAGGGCTTTTTTTCATGTTTGGTGTTTTATTTTTAAAAATATTATATTGCATTTGTGAAGTTAATTTTTAAAATATTATATTTTAAATTGACACATTCATAATTGTGTTAATATGATAATGATATCAATTCTTCTTTAGAAAGTTTATGACAGTGAAATTTTGTTAAATCATTGGCATTAAAGTTTGCATTGATTGTGTTAGTTTTACATTCACTTTGTGAAGGCCATGATATATTATCATAGCTTTCTTACATATTTGTTTTTTATAATAATTATTATGGATAATTAAAAAAATCAGGATTGATCTAAGATAATGATAAGATGAGATTTTATTTAAAATTAAAATTAAAATTAATAGGAAACATAGTTGTTAGAGTATATGCAATTTGTTAGCTATTATTTCGATCTAATTAAAAATTGATATATTGTTATTAACTATTATTTTAATCTAATTTGACAAAATGTCCTCTGGTTTGAAAACATTGCCTACTTAAGATTTGATATAATTATTTAATTTAGTAATTAAATATTTGTTGTTTTGTTGTTTTAGGACGTATATGAAACAAATTTCTATTCCTAAGGAAAGGGAACAAAAAGTGTAAGATACCTCTAATGTTGATGAATCAAATGTATGGGAGTCAAATAATGTTCCTACGAATGTAGGTGACGATTCAACTCAAGTAGAAATCTAAAGTTCATTTCAAATAAAGGATAATAATGTTGCAAACAAACGCACTTCAATTGTGTGGAATCACTTTGAGAGACAAAAAATAGATATAAAGTTGAAAGTCATTTGTAATTATTGTTGCTCAAAACTTTTTAGGGGAGGCAAGGCAAGAGACATCACACTTGATGACCCACTTTAGGTCTTGCAAACTTCAAACAAGCATATCTCAAAATAGAAAAAAGTAGGAAGTGAAAAAATAGTTTTTGGCAACTATGCATTTAATCAAGAAGCAGCATGGTGTGCACTTGTTAAGATGATAGTTCTACACTGTGTGACACTCTTATTTTTTGGTACTTTGTATCCAATTGTTAATGTCGTTTTCCCAAAAATATGTGAAATTAAGTTGGCTTTGATTGAGCGACTTTCCTTTCCTAATTCCATTATTCATCAATTGAATGCAAACTTGATTACTAAATTTGATAAGTATTGGGGTGTGATCAATAGGGTGATGGTTGTAGGAATTGTATTACATCTGAGGTACTAAATAGACTTGTTAGATTTTTTTCCCTCAAATTTATGGAGAGAATTCTAATTATGAAATTGGTTGCTTCATCTCAAAGTTCAAACACAAATGTAGTGGATCTAGGTTTTCTTGGAAGAAAAGCAAGTTGGAGGTCATATGTTGCTAAACATAAGATTGCAAAGAGAAGTGACACTTCAAATTTCAAGTCAGAAGTAGATCGTTATTTAGAAGAGGCAAAACTTCCTAATTTAGATGCACAATTTGATATCTTAGCTTGGTGGAAGGTTGGTGGCTTAAAATACCCAACCTTGCAAATGCTAGCGAGAGAGACATTCTAGCAATTTCCAACTCAACTGTTGTTTCTGAGTCTTCATTTACTCCACATCATAGTAGATTATTTCTAGATATTGTGGAGGCATTGATGTGTGTCCAAGATTGGTTATGGACTTACATGGAAGGTAATGAAATGAACATCTTCAATTAAATATTTTAATTAAGTGATTGTTAGAAATTTTTTATGAACGTGTTATGTTTTTTAGGCTCGTCAAGATTAAAAATGGACAACATGAAACTTTGTACAATTTTGCAAGATGTGGACATTGATGCAATTGGTAATTTCTTTAACACTTTATTAAAAAATAAAAAACAATATCAATTGTTAGTGATCTTGATTTATTTATTTTTCAGGAATCAGACAAAGTGGGGTTGTTGATCTAAGCATTAATTTAACAACTTTGTGTTGGACGTGATTTAATATTTATTTTTTTAATTTTATTTGAACTTGTATGAATTTGAATTTATTTGGACTTTGTTTAAAACTTATGATAGTGATGTATTGTATTTTATTTAAATTTATTTGGAATTTTTTATCTTTGATTAAATGTTTAAAATTCAGTTTTATACATAGATCTTTTATACATTTTTATATAGATCTTTTTTGGATTTTAATAACCACAATTTTTTATAACTTTCTACCATTTTTAAATATTTTTATACATTTTTTATATATTTATATCATTAAAATATTTTGTTAAATATTTTTAGTTTTTTTTTGTAAATATTCGTGAATATTCAAAAATATGTAGGTATCCATATAATGGATACTTTCACAAATATAGGTACGAGTACATGGCATATATTTTTCTAGTGTGAAGGGTAGTAGGGAGCTACTTCCCGTACATGTCCTGCCTCGTCACAAAGAATGACACAAAAACTAAAAATCACACATTGAAACCAAGCATAGGTTGACAATGCCTAACCAAATATACTAGAACAGGTCTGCACTAGAAATCTTATTAATGATACATGAAGGATGAAAGAATAGGAATATAGTACAAAATGAATGTTCATTTATGCAAGTAAAAATGCAATGCAATAAGAACTGGAATACTGAATCAAAAACATCAAATACAATACAAGAAAAATTTAGAATTGGGAACACAAAGGTAAAACTGGTGCAAAAATGAACTTAAGAAAGGAAACTAGAAAAGGATTGTAATCATACAAACTAATACAAATTAAAGCAAGAAAAGCACATTAACAACCTAACATACAAAATTGACTAAATGAGTATTAATAAATTGCAAGAAAAGGTTGTGGATCAGAATTAAAACTCTCACTTCAATTTTGGTGTGCTAAACTTAATTTTGGTTTTCAAAAAGACATCTTGATAAGTAAAGCTCACTTTGGAATCTTTACATAGGTTCTTACTCAGAAACTTGAAACGCAAATGTGTAGAATTAGAAGTTCAATGCATAAAAATAGAAATGAAGAATTTCAATCCTAAAACAAAAGCAGTAATGGAAGAAAGTAACAAAGGACGATAAGAAAATTAAAGAACTAATGCAAGGATAAAATAAAGATGCAAGAATTGAGTAAAACCATGCAAGAACAATAAAAGCCATTGGAAAATAATGTAAATCAATGCAATAACAATAAAGAAAGTAGTAAAGGAAAAGTGAAGAATGCAAGAACAGTAAATTGTTGAAAGAAGTAAATTGGAAACAAACTTGTATTAACTATGAATGGTACAGTAGACTCCACTCCCTAACCTTGAGATGACTTTGCATTCACAATGGTTCAGAACTGAATTCTTTCAAAAATTGGAAAGATAAATCTACACTAAGTTGCTTAAACAAAATGTAAAAGTGTTGTAACGTGTGTGTTTCTCTTCTTAAACTTAGTTGTTTTTATTAGATTTTATAATAGGACTAAAAGCTAGATTTTTACAAATTAATTAGGCTAACTAATGTTAATTTATGAGACTCCTCTAGGTCCAAAACTCTAAGTGGAAGACAGCTAATTCATGTGGCCCAAAACTAACTTAGCTTGACTACTTCCATTATGGCTTGGTCAAGCAGAATTTTAATTCAACAAAGATAAACTAAGTTCTTCACTTCTAAGTAGCAACCTTGATCTTTAACTTATTCCTAACTTGTCGGATGCTTTCTTCACACTTTGTAAGCACTAAACCTCATAACTGTCATTAGAGATGTCAAAATGAGTTTCAACCCGTGAGCCAACTTGACTCACCACGGGTTCAAGTTGGGTTGGGTTGAGAAAAATTCAATTTTTTCAAAAGTAGATTGAACTCAACCCGGCCCACTTAACCCACGGGTTAAACGAGTTTCAGCCGGGTTGAAGGTGGGTTGGCCCACTTAACCCACCAACATTTTTGTTAATTTTTTTTAAAAAATTTTAAATTTTCTTTCATTTTTTTAATTTTTTGATAATTATTTACTAATCCTATTATATATGTTCACAATTTCATATTTTTAAATGCTAGAATGTTGCTTAATAATATTTCAATAGTTTGAATGTTTAATTAATTTGATTGTCAAGTTATATATGTTGATACTTTAATCTTTAACTATAATCTTTATAGTAAATTACTCAAGTAACCGTCTTATAAACATTTTTTTTTCTAAATTAGAATGACAAAAATGTATAGTTTTTTATTTATATTTTTTGAATAGCATGACAGAAAATTTGTAATATTAGCCATGTTTTCTTAGACTATATGGATACTTTCTTGGAAACAATTCTTCATATATTGGTGGTGACCATGATTAAGACATTGGTTCTTGATTTTACTACGATTGTCATCTCATGGGTTACTTAAAAATTTATTTAAATATTTGAATACTAAAAAATTGGTGAGCCAACCCACTTAACCCACCAACCCGTGGTGGGTTGAGCCGGGTTACAAAATTTCTGGCTCACCATAAAGTGAGTCGGGTTGGGTTCACTCATTTTCAACCTGACTCGTGGTGAGCCAACTCGTGTGAGCCGGGTTGGCTCACTTTGACATGTCTAACTGTCATGCACTGAAATTCTCACAAGGTTGTCTCTAAAAACTAAAATTTGCAATTATAAAGACCAAGACAAGACTAGCACATAACTAAGACTGAAAGTGTATCTAAAAACACTTTATTAGCACATATTCACCAAAACGTCTATTTTTGCTCTAGAAAACAAATCTTATCTATCCTAGACAATTAAGAACAAAAATGGGCCAAAAGGAGTGTCTTTAACTCACAAAGAAGATGCTAAAATAGGAATTATCAATTTATGAGAAATCTTGTAAAATCTTCACACTGTGAAGTTTTCCCAAGTGAGCTTAAATTGGCTCTCTATGAGAGTATTTTCATTGCACTAGAGGGTTCTTAATCTCAAGGAAAGATTAAGGTGTAACCTATAAAGGTTTGCGTACTCATTTAACCTGAAGATGTTCGTGTACTTGTTATAGTCATTTGTTTAATTAGGTAAACCTCTTAAGAGATGTGCTTAAAGAAGAACTAAACATAGTCCATGATTTGGGTGACTAGTATAAACTCTTATATTTGTCTGATCTTTGTGAACTAGACAATTCAGTTCAAAATTGCAGAAAAAAGAATCTAAGACTTTATTCAACTCCATTCTAGAGTCAATTAGTCTATCAAGTAATGGTCTAGGAGGTAACTAACAAGGATTCCAAGAATGAAGATGAAATGTGGAAGTCTACATAGGAGAATGAGGTAACAAATATAATTATAAACAAAGTTGTAGTAATGTTTTAGATTTAGTACTAAAGAAAAAACTAATGTAGCATGGTGATAAGTGGGCTTCTAAAAATGATCATTTGTTTAGGTGGTGGAAATTGTTTAAATGTTCTATGAAGAAAAATGTGATAATACATATTTAAATTATGAGGTAGTTGTTGAAAGGAATGGTAAATAGGTCCAAGTATGTTATTCTCAATTAAGAGAACAAGAAAACTTGTTTTGAGGCGTAACATTTTGTATGCTAAAGGTTCCTAAAAGACTGTAGAATCACAAGTTGCATCCTAATTTTACAAAGAATCTTCTTCAAATGGTTGGTGTGTTAGATGTGAAAGATCTACTCTTAACAATCTAATCCTAACAATTTAGTCCTAACGGTCTATTCTAGTTTTAATAAAGACTTAAACATCCTTAGGGTGTTAACTATAATAAATTATTTTAAGTTTTGATGGAATACTATTTTCATCAAGTTTATTATTAGGATAGTAAACTACATAATTAAGGAAATTTTCATGAAACCCTATAAAAGATTTTCTATTAGATGTCACAATGAAAAAACAAAACTACTAGACAACAAGCGTATAAGAAGTAAAATGGTAAGCTAAATAAGTTATCCAAACACAACCTTGAGATTGTCTTTGGCAAAAAAAGTTGATCACATTGCTACTATAGGTGGGAGAGTAGTTTCCCAACTATCCAATTATTCACCATTTATAAATGTATAGCATGTTATAGGTTGTTTAACATCCGAGTCCACAATAAAAGTTGGAATTAAACAATCTTGTTAGAGTTTCTTTTAAATTATTATTGAAGATAATTTTGTACATAAATGCTAAGATCATGTTGAGATCATCATGGAGTGATAAGATAAGATCAGTTTGACCTAGCTTAAGGACAAGATCATCTCAACTAAACTTGATTTCGACCCAACTTAAGGACGTGTTCATCTCGATCAAGATTGGCGTTATATTGTACATGATAAAACCTAAATTTACGATTTACACAGTTACAAAAGTTATAGTAAAGTATTTATTAGCATTTATGGTAAGATCCAAACTTTCCTAAAATAAATCCAACATAGTCAATAAAGAATCAGATATATATAGGTTTATCCGTGTAAGGGGTATCTTGAACAATTTATTATCACCTAAATTATCACATTTTTTATTATCATTGATTTGAGTGTCGGGGTGCTTGCAGGTATTGGCCCTCCATGCGGTTCAACTAAAGGACAAAGATCATTCCAAGCATAGGAGTAAAGAACAACCTAGGCAAGGAAGCAAGGACGCTCCATATTTCACAAGACAGATCGGTTCTATACACGAACATTTGGTGCCCATCATCCTACATGCGATTCAACTACAGGACAAAGATCATTCCAAGCATAGGAGTAAAGGACAACCTAGACAAGGAAGCAATGACACACCATATTTTGTAGGACTGCTTGATTCCGTACTCGAACAATTTCAATGTCATCGTTTCCCTTTAGGTATCTTAGAATCTTTTTCTCATACTTCAATGTCACTTCCCATATTACCCTAAAGAAAGAGTGAAAAAAAAGAAGATAAAAATAGATAGATTATGAGATCCATCTCCACATATAATACGCTTTAATAAGATTAAAAGAGAGAAAGAAAATACATGATGATATTATGTAATTATTTCACTATCTTTTGAAAACAGATAATTAAAATACATTAATAAAACATATTAAAATGATTAAAAAGTAAATTTTGGTATTTTGTGAAATAGTTTTAATTTCTTTTTTGTAAACTATAACTTTTTTTATCAAGATTTTATGATAAATTTTCTTCATTTTAATTTAAGGCATATTTTAGTTTTAATTTTCATTTCTAAAATGTATATTTTTATATTAAATTATTTACAAAAAATATAAAATTAATTACCTGATTTTATAATGCATTTTTTTTTAATAAGTGATAGATATTTAAATATTTTTTAATATGTAATTATGATTTTTTTTTGGTTTAAACTATTTTTTGGTCCTCGTTCTTATTTGAAAATCTTGATTAGGTAATCATGTTTTTTTTTTCAATTTCAATCTAGTCTTCATTTTTTGAAAATGTGTTACAATTTGGTCCATTTCATTAGTATAGTACTAATGACATTAAGTGATATGTCATGTGTTAGCTAGTGATTTTTTTTAACTTTTTTCATTTCTTTATATTTTAAAATTTTTAATTTTTCTTTTAATTTTGCAAAAACAATTGTCATTTGATCAAATGAGAGGTCCTTCCATGTGACAGAGATAGTGTGACGTGGCACTGACAGTACGAAGTGTCAGGTGAAAAATCTAAATTTAGTTCCTATATTTGTTATTTTCTATCAATTTAGTCTTAATTTTTTTTAATAGGAGCAATTTCATCTCTTTTCAAATTAAGACCAAATTTAACTTTTATATAAATATTATAATGATATTTTTATTAAAATTGATATTTTTAACAAGATTAAGTTTATTTAGATTTGTATTTTACATTAAACTTTTTTTTATTTTAAATAAATATATTTATTTTAAATTGTTATAAAACTGTTTTAAAATTTTCCATTTGAATCTATAAAATTATTATTTTTAAACCCACTCTAACATTTGTATAGAAATTAGGTTAAATTACTCTTTTCGTCATTGTATTTATCAAGTAATGTCAATTTGGTTCTGAAATATTTTTTTGTCTCAATTTGGTCATTCTTTTTTTAAAAATGATTCAATTTGGTCATTATTGTTAGTTTGACTAAACGGTATTAAAGTCAATGTCACATGTCAATTTCTGGTTTTTTTTTTTAATTTTGTAAATTTCTTTTTTATTTTTTACACGTGGCACAAACTACGTGTCAAAATGATTCAATTTGGTCTCTATATTTATTTTTAGTTTCAATTTAGTCTCAATTTTTGTAAAATTGGAGCAATATTGTCCCTCCTTAAATTGAGACTCAATTTAGTTTTTGTATAAATCTTATGTTGATATTCTTACTAAAATTAATGTTTTTATTAAATATTTCTAGAAATATTTTAAAATTAAATTTAAATTCTAAACAAAACTTTAAACTTTGGTTTTGTTTTGAACTTGAAATTTAGTTCCTAAACTTATGTGACAAGTTATTTGATTTTTAATCTTCACTAAATTTGTATAATATGATACACTTGATGTCTTTATATATGATGACAAAATGGTTAATTATTGAAATTAAGTTTGGGGTTTAATTTTGTTTAATAATAAAACTAAAAAAAAAAAGTTTGTTTAAAAATATTTCTACAAATATTTAATAAAAAAGTCAATTTTAGTAAGAATATCATCATAACATTTATAAAAAAAGTAAATTAAGTCCCAATTTAAGGAGTGACAATATTGCTTCATTTTTACAAAAATTGGGATTGAATTGAAACTAAAAACTAATATAGGGACCAAATTGAATCATTTTGACACGTGACACAACTGTGGAGCGACATGTGAACAAAATCACAAACATTTACAAAAATTCCAAAAAATTTTTAAAAATCACAAATTGACACATGATGTTGATTTTAACACCGTTTGGTCAAAATTGACGATAAGAACCAAATTGAATCATTTTAAAAAAAATGACTAAATTGAGACAGAAAAAACTCGATGACCAATTTGACACTACTTGACAAATATAAGGACCAAAAGAGTAATTTAACCTAGAAATTATTGATATATAAATATTTGAAACACTTTAAACAAAGTTCAATATAAAATATAAATTTAAGTAAACTCAATCTTGTTAAAAATATCAATTTTAATAAAATTATTATAATAACATTTATATAAAAGTTAAATTCGGTCTGGATTTGGAAAGGGGTGAAATTGTTCCAGTTAAACAAAAAATTGGGACTAAATTGAGATAAAATAATAAATACAGGGACTAAATTGAGATTTTTCACATGACATTTGTCCCAACAATGATATTAGGCAATGTCACTACCACGTCACACAACCTTTGTTACGTTGCAACACCCTTCATTTGACACGTGACATTTTATAAATTTAAAAAATATATATAATTAAAAAAATTAAAAAGAAAAATTAAAAAAATCACAAGTTGACATGTGACAAATGAGTAAATTATAACACATTTTCAGAAAATAATGACTAAATTAATACTAAAAATACTATGATTATCTAGTTGAGATTTTTTAACAAAAACGAGGACCAACTTAGATTTTAAACCTTCATTTTTATCGTAAGTTATTTTTTAAGTATATCAATTTTAATATTTTCATTTTATCATATCAAATGTAATTCTTAAACTTGTAATTATTTTTATTTATTTCTTACTTTCTTTCAACATCCACAATCTTCATTGGAGAATTTTTTTTTTTTCAAACCTAATTTACATCAAGAGAGAAAGACATTGATATGACGTGAAAATTAATGAAAAAAAATATCAAATATATATTTCTTTTTTAAAAAGATATGTATATTATTATTCAATCACGACAAGAGCATGTATAATAATCTTTTAAGCTTTTATTTCAGTGTAAGAAAAATGGTTGAAACATCACCGCCTTAGAAATCACTAATCACTAGCTAGGATAACATAATTGAATATATAGAATTATATTACACAAAATCTAATTCATGACGATAAAAAGCAAAACTAATATAAATAAGAACTTATTTGTAGTTAGAGAGGGCACAAACAAGTCCATTAGTGTCCTAAAATTTGGTGAACGATTTAAGTCCTGGCAACCTTATTTTACCTAAGCTGCAAAACTAATGGGCCAAAAGAAAAGTGAGGCCGGCTTATTCACTTATTTTTTAACTAAATTTTAAAATAAAAATAAATAAAATCATAGTAAATTAATTTAAGGACATGTAATAATATTATAACTTAAATCATTAAAACTTACATGTTCCAATTGTAAACTATAATACATTAATATAACATATAAATATAATAATCATTTTAATTTATCTTTATATTTAATTAATTAATAAAAATATAAAAAATATTTATATTATTCAATATATTTTTAATATTTATACAATATATATATATATATATATTACAAAATTAAAAAAAAATTAATAAGTCAGTTCGTCAACCTGCTGACCCATCTTATAATATAATAGGTCAAAATTTTCGATCCATTTTAATATGATGGATCAACCTGACTCATCCATTTTTTATAGATCTACGGATTGAGCTAGTTCGTTTTGCCAACCACTTTTGCAATGAAAACTATAAGTTTAGATGTATACTTTGTTATCCCAACTTTTTGGCATTATTAGAGTCATCTTAATGATCTAATTTGTATAAGTATATCCACTTCTTGAACGACTATCATTTTCATATCCACCACTTCCATAACTCTCATTCCTAGATCTTCCACCAGAACGATTATCATCATCACCTCCATATCCTCCACCAGAACCACCATAACCACTAGCAGAACGACCTTTGTCACCATATCCACTACCAGAATGACCTCCGTCACTAGAAATTCCATCACCTCCATATCCACCACTGGCATGACCTTTTCCACTAGATATTCCATCACCATTATAGCCACCACTAGAGCGACTATCACCACCATAACCACTACTAGAACGACCTCCACCACTGCTTGAAATACCATCACCACTGCTCAAATGACCTCCACCACTAGAAATTCCATCGCCACCATAACCACTGCTTGAACGGCCTCCACCACTTGAAATACCATCATCACTGCTCAAACGACCTCCAGCACTAGAAATTCCATCCCCACCATAACCACCACTAGTAATATTTCCCCCACTAGAAAGTCCATCGCCACCATAACCACTGCTTGAACGACCTCCACCACTAGAAAGTCCATCGCCACCATAACCACTACTTGAACGACCTCCACCACTAGAAATTCCATCGCCACCATAACCACTACTCGAATGACCTCCACCACTAGAAAGTCCATTGCCACCATAACCACTACTTGAACGGCCTCCACCACTAGAAATTCCATCGCCACCATAACCGTCACTAATATGATTTCTCCCCGTAGAAATTCCATCACCACTATACCCACTACCAAAATGACTTCCACCACTTGAAATACCATCACCACCATAACTAGTGCTCGAATGACCTCCACCGCTAGAAATTCCATCACCACCATAACCACTGGTCGAACGACCTCCACCACTTGAAATACCATCATCACTATTCAAATGACCTCCAGCACTAGAAATTCCATCGCTACCATAACCACCACTAGTACGATTTCCACCACTAGTACGATTTCCCCCACTAAAAATTCCATCACCATCGTACCTATTATCGGAACGACCTCCACCACTTGAAATACCATCACCACCATAACCACCACTAGTATGACCTCCCTTGTGAGAAATTCCATCACCACCGTACCCACTACCGGAATGACCTCCACCACTAGAAATTCCATCCCCACCAGATCCACCACCGGAACGACCATCACCACCGTAACCTACACCAGAACGATCTCCACTTGAACGATCTGCATCATCATACGCACTACCAGACTTATAGTCATGGCTACTCGAACGTCCACTTCCTCCATATTCACTTTCTGATTTACCACTTTTCCCATAACCACTGCTAGTGCGGTTATCACTATCAAGCTTGCTACTAGAATGGGTGGTGGTGGTGTTGTTCTTTGTAGTAGTTGAGTCATTATGGTGGAGAAAATCATCAACCTTGTCACCGACTGCATTTGCAATGTTACTAGCAGCATTTGAAAAAGCAGATTGTGTTGCGTTCTTTGCAGAAGATAACAAGTCCATGGGAGAATGTTGTTGGCGTTGTTGTTGATCTTGACCCTTAGAAGAGGAGTTGTAACTGGAATCCATTGTTGCAAGAATGAATGGTTTATTCACTTTGTGATTTGTATTGGTTAGATTGTATGAAGTGAAAGAAGGGTATTTGTAAGAGAAAGGGAAAAGTGTGTCCAAGGAAAGATCTTACAGAAGCTATGGTTGAGGTGATGGAGTTGGATCATGTGGGTTTGCCCTTGTCCACGGCAACTTTGACCTTGTCCACACCAACACTTTTCTATGTTCTCAACGTATTCTTCGATCTTTCTTTTTTTTTGCATTTTTCTATTCAAAATTTCTTTAATAATAAGCGTGAAAGAAAATGAAAAAAAATGTATTATAAAAACATTTTTTAATATAGTAAATTAATAAATAAAAATAGATAAATATACTTGTGTTTAAATTTATTTTCTTAATTTTGATTCTCGTAAAATAGAAAATACTGGACGTTTTCTGCCAACTTTTTAGTGGTATCACGTGCATATAGGGAAAAGCATCAAAGTGGAGCAATTTAGTTTTTAAATTTATAAAAATAATGCAAATTTTAAAAAGTTTATGGACAAGGTGTTAATTTAGTACGATTTTATTGTAAATTCATACTATTCACTTTATTGTAATTTTTGTTTAAATTTTAATTGATATTATGCCAGTTTTATGGCTTTAGAATAAAGTGATATAGATTAAAATTGTGTCAACTTGATTCTACTTCTTTACTATATATATTTTTTTTATTTTAATTGAAGTCATTAGTTTCATACGACTCCAATTTAAAAAAGTTAAAATTACGTCAAATTAATACGATCTTTTTACAATAAAATCATATTAATCACACGTGACTTTCCTATTTTTTAAATTATGCCTTTTCTATAATTTTGAAAGCAAAATTTTATCATTTTAATGATTATTTCTCCCGTGCATATAGGTGCCTTTACATATTATTTTATAAGTGATGGGTATATATTAGATTCATCACTACTTTATAAGTACTTTCTTTCAAAAACTATAAAACATAAAAGATTAAAACTAAAAGTAAATGTCTTATAAAATTCTCTTAAAAAAATATTGAAGTATTTAATTAAATAAGTATTGAAATTATGATTTGTCACTTGATTTTCAATTAAAATCAATAAATATATAATTTTTTAATTAAAATAATTATTTTGTTAACTGTGATGTGATTTGGTTAAATTTTTATTTTGAAAATATATCTAATTCGTATATGAAAATTTTATCGGATTGAGGTTTGAGAATAGAAAAAATCTAATTCAAATAAATTTATTTTTTTAATTAGGTATAAATTGGTTTTTCAATTTTTATATAATATTTCATTAGTATATATATATATATAAAATCTTTTTCAGACATAATCCCACCTTGTTGAAGGGATGAATAGTAGTATTATTCAATATGGTCTATAAGTTGTGTATATGTAACAAGCTAAGACAATAGTTCACTTCCTACTTTCTAGAGTTACTTCAAGATTATATTAGACAAATCTGGTTATATGTATAACAAGAATTATATACAATCATGCAATAAAATGTAATATAGTCTTTTAACAACATTTAAGATTTTCAAAATACATCAAAAGTACTAAAATTCTTTAAAATATGAGACAAGACTATTAAATTACACCACAATATATAATTATGTATATAACTCCAAAACCAAAAGATATGCAAAATACTGCCCTACCTATCGGTTAGCATTATCATCGCATGCATTCTCATTTGCTTACGACATTCCAAAAGAGACACAACAGCCAAAAAAAGAAAAAAAAAGAGTAAGCTAATGATAACTTAGCATTTCATATATAAGGTTTAATTACTCGAATAGTACACATTTTGATAGAGGTGTGTCAATCTGGTACCCGCTTTTAAAAGTGTCAATTGCATCCCAACTTTTGAAAAAGTGATTCAATTAGGTCCCTTTTAAACAGAGTTGAATAATGCTGTTAACAACGTGTCACATGTCAGTCTGTGATTTTTTTAATTTTTTGAAAAGAAAAAAATTGCCACGTGTCAGGTCCCTTATGTGACACGTGACATTGTCAGTGCCACGTGGTATTGCAATGCCACATGTCAATATCACTATCAGATGTCATTGTGTTAATTTCGATTTAGTTCCCATATATGTTTTTTTTGTTTCAATTTAGTACATATTTATGTATATATGATTTAATTTTGTCCCTTTTTTTAATAATTAAAATATTTTTGTAATCCATTTTTTATAAGATTAAAACTAATTAAGTGTAAATATTTTTACAAAATTAAGTACTAATATTTATATGATTTAATTTCTCGGATATTACCCATTTTGGTAGAGGTGTGTCAATCTAGTACCCGTTTTTAAGAAAATGTCAATTACAAAATTAAGTACTGATATTTATATTGTTTCTCTCAATTTCAGACCAAATTTATTATTTGTATAAATGTTATACTAATATTTTTTATTAAAAATGACTTTTTAACATATTACTTTATTAATTATTTTTTTATTAAGTACTCATGTTTTGTTAATTATTATTTTTTTCAAAAATAGAACAATATTATCTCTTAGTAATTTTAAACCAAAAATTCTATTTGTATGAATGTTATACTAATTTTTTATTTATTGAAAATGACTTTTACCATTAAATTTGAATATAAATATCAAATACTTAATTTTTATAAAAAATTTATACTTAATTACTTTTAAATTTATAAAAAATGGATTTTAACTATTAAAAAAAATTAGGTCAAAAGTGAATCAGATACACCTAAGTAGGTACTAAATTGAAACAAAAAAAAGACATATATGGGGACTAAATCGAAATCAACACAATGACATATGATAGTGACAGTAACACGTGGCATTGCAATGCCACGTGACACTGATAATGTTACGTGTCACACATAGGGACCTAACACGTGGCATTTTTAATTTTTTTCAAAAAATTAAAAAATTTAAAAAAAAATAAAAAAAATTAAAAAAAAATCAAAAAAAGCACAACTGAAAAGGACCTAATTGAAGCATTTTTTCAAAAGATAGATGCAATTGACACTTTTTTAAAAGCGGGTACCAGATTAACACACCTCTACCAAAGTGGGTACTATCTGAGTAATTAAACCCATATATAACTATTGTATAAAGATCAATTATAATCAACCAAATAAATCATCACTTCAGCTATCATAAAGCATGTTCTCAATCATTGACAAAGATATGAGTACACTCAATTATCCGAATTTATACATCCACTCAGACTCTAGATACAATCATATTCAGGAAAGAGTATGATCGTTTATGAATTTAAATCCTCAAGAGGTATAATAAAAATAAATAAAAAAAGAATGTGAAATAACACATGGATGAGGGACGCCACAATCAACAAATTGATGCAAATTGATAAATCAAGTGAAGATTCACCACAAAGATGTTAATCTTTTATAAGAATCAAATTTCTAATCCAAAAACCTAGAGAATCTTCTCTCAAAGAATGCAAATGCATATAATATGGCTCAAAAGTGTCTACGTTATCTTTTGGTACCTCTATATATAAGCACATAAGTTAAGAAAACCTATAAACCTTAAAGAAAGTCCAAGCCCAAACACATGAAAACATAACTAATTTCTAAAAAACAAAACCCAAAGCTCAAAAACATAGAAGCATAAACTAATTTAAAAAAAAAAACTATTCTTCAAATATGCTCCAAGTCATGATCTTCATATCCTTTGAATGTCTAGTTTCTTGTACCATCGTGAGCTTTAAATAGATTTGTTCTTCATATCCTTGCCCTTGGCATAGATCTTTTGAATTGTAAAGTTTTATCAAGTTCTTCTTGTATGGAATTCAGGGGTAGTTCTCTATCACTTTGCTTTGTCATGTAAATAAAATCCTCAATGCCACATTTCCAGTAGCAGTACATGGTTCTCTCTTTCATGACAAAGTGAGTTGCTTATAGCCTAAAAGAAATGGGATCCATGATCCCAAGACCAGCTATAATTATATGAACAATGCACAACTAAGATTAAGAATATGGGTTGTCATTTACAAGACCAACATTGGAGCATAAACTCCCCCACAAAACTGTTATACCATATTACCATAACATATATATTACAATTTGGCTCTGGACAAAAGAGTATTACATTTTGAAGATAGTGCGTTAAGAATCTTGGAAGAATTAAATGCTAAAAGAGAAGGGTTTATAATTTTTACATTAGAAAAAAAATTTATAGCTATTCCCTAGGCAAAACAAGGTAAATAGAAATAAATTGACGACAATTAGATTTTACTTGGCACTCTCGACCTCCTTCTTCCCTATGTCCAAGAGTGAAACACAACAAGGACAACTTCTTTGAACATGTCAAAACCTAACTGAATAATTGATTTAACATTCCATTCAAACAAACTGAGATTAAACTAGCAGACAAAGCACACACGAGTTTATTTTTCACTCACAATATCTCCAGGAACGCAAAGAACACTTCCCTAGTTTGTGATGTTTTCACCGATTTGCCCTAATGTGAAATTTAAACCAATGAATCAGTAATTTATTAGTACTAAAGAGATATATTAAAATTAAAATGAAGAAATCAGAGAGGAACTTGCGAAGAAGAATCATTAGGATTTTCGAAACTAAAAGAGATGTGTCGAAAGAAAACTTTTACACATAAAATAATATTACCTGAAGATGGCAATGACGGCAAGATGACTCAACGGCGATCGCACCTGGTAGGGTTTGAAGACACAATTTTCAACTGTTTAATTTCGAGCAAACGAACTGTCTAAAATTTCTGTGAATACCTACGACAAAATCACATAAAATACACAGAAAATGTTGTTGAGACAAAGTAGTAGAGTAGGATCGCAGTTTGAAGTAAAACATGTGTTGGAGAGTTTGTGAAACAGGAACACACGTGAGGTTCGATCGGAAACTAGAGATCTAAAAGTTATTACTTTAAATTTATTTTAAATGAATTAACATATTAATTTAAAATTGATTTGAAACCACGTAGAATTTAAATATATAAAAAGGTTTGTTGTGAATTTAAATTTATTGTTAAATAAATTATAATATTACTTTAAATTTACTTTTAAATAAATTAAAATATTACTTTAAAATATTAAATTTTAAAGTAATATTAACTATTTTAATCTTATAATAAACTTAATTAATTATAAATTTATTATTATTTTTTAAAATTTTACAATTAAGTTAAGAAAATGAAAATTAGTTACTTATTTATAGTAACATTTATTTAAAAATGTTACAATATCATAGTAACAATATTTATAGTAACATTTTTAATTACTTACGGTAACATTTTCTAAAAAATATTACTATAACTATTCATAAGGTAACATTTAGGATAAATGTAATAGAAAAATGTTACTAAATCTAATAAATTCGGTAGTGTAAGAACCTACTTCCCTTTTCACTACCTAGACTCCTTTCTCTACATGAGTCAATGAGTCTAATACAATATGAGTATAGCTTCCAAAGAGTGTCCCTAGTTAATGCATAATACTAATAACACTAAAAGATGTGTACCTCTCCCTAAGAAACACAATCTCAAACAAACATGATTTTCACCCACTTCCCATTATTCCACTTCATTTCCTTTACCTTATACTTATAATTTTATCTAAATTTCAGTATAATACAACTTCTCATCCATAATTGTCCCAAATTCATATCAAGCATTTCATTTTTTCCCAAAACCATCACACAAAACTTACCGCTCAACGACATACAAAGGCGCCCAACACCATGGGCCCTAAAGCTCTTTGAAATTAAAATTTCAAAATGGCGCCCAACACTGGCTTCTACTAGAGTTGTAACATCCCATTTAATACTAAAGGAAAATATCACATATTTAATACTTCAAGTAGATAACCATACACTAGGAATTCTTATTACAGTTATCCAAGACATAAACATAAAATTGGTATACTACCACAATCTAAAATTGTAGCCAAATATGGCAAAAGATAAACCTTACAAAAGTTTTTCAAAAGATATAATGTAGTAATAAAAACAAATCTAAAGAACTAAACAATTGTACTGCCATCCCCATCGCAAGGGGAACCAACTCCTAAATTCTCATTAGCTCACACCAAATATTGGTGATCATTGCAAAAGAACAACAACACCACAAGAAGCATACACTAGAGAGGATAAGCTAATATGAAAAAATGTTTTCATTAATCACAAATTAAATCATATTAGGAAACTAAGTAATTCAAGCCATTATAAGAAACAAGCCACTTCATAAAAGACCCATTAGACTCAGTTATCCGAATAACAAGTATTGGTGTAGAACTACTTAGAAGCTTTGGCACCTATGATGGATAACAACCACAAGGTTAATCCTCTGGTTCCTAGAACTATAAATGGCTCTTCCAACCAAGACCTCCTGCTACTCTCTACTCCTAATTCATTCTCCTCTACATGAGTTTGAATGATTAGTAGAGTGTTAGAATAAACTTCCAAATTCTGAGTCCTTACATCAATGTATACCAATGCACACATGCTTTAAAAAAAATCCTTGAAAATTGATTCATCATTCTCAATTCACAATTTAACAAGTCTCATACATTATATCATCAATATACAACACACATATCCATTCACAAGGTCATCATCATCACAATTTCATACATCATTATATTCCAAAAGTTCACATCATCCCTAAACATTCACATAATCACCAAGTATATTACATAGTAACTTAACAACACATATGCAAATTGGTTAGGGGTTTTAAAAATAAAACTTCAGTTTGTACAAAACTACAAAAATTATGCTCTTGCATTCAAATTAAAGATATTTGAATCCAGAACACAATGCAAAAAAAAAAGAATCAACACATTTGGGTACTTATAGAAAAAATTATGCATTAAACAAGCAACAAAGGTCAAAGTTGTCAATAACTTAAACTACAAGAACATTACATGAAAATTTTTCTAACTACAGAACTTCAATCACAGATCCAACCAATCAAAACAAAGAATCATATGTTTGGGACCTACTGCAAAAATTTCAACTCAATCCGACGATTATCGAAGCAGGAATTACAATTTTCTAGAGATGATCCAAAGTTGAAAAATCCAACTTGCCTAGCAAGAGGATTTCTCCCAGCAAAAAAAAAAACTCTTTGCCAAAATTGATTTTGGCACTCGCTAGACGAGCTATTTTCTCGCCTAACAAGTCTGCACGATGCAGATGCTCAAAATCTGCAGTTTTGCAACGGCCTAACATACTAGAACAACCAAACACAATTATACCAAGTTAAAAACAATCCCAAACAAGTTACAACCTTTAAATAATACAAATGTATCTCAATTAACATTCATTCAATACAACCCCCAAATTTTCATAACACACATTAATAAATGTAAAAATTAGGGATTTCTTCCCTCACACTCATAAGGAATAAAATCAACAACTCATGGATGAAAACAACCATTATGCACCATAAAACATTACCTACAACATTGATTCAACATGCAAACAACAAATTTGGCAGAAAGATCTTGTGAAAAACGTAGCTTCCCTCACCTTTTTATATTGGACAAATTTCTACTTTTCCTTCAAGGTGCTTTAAGATCCAGAGACCTAAAATGGCTCTACAAACACGAAGACAATTGAAGAGTACACATTTAAAGGAAGAAGAAGCTTGCAAGAGATGGAGGATTGACTCAGGAAAAATGGAAGGCGAAGGAGAATTATTACCTTGAGACGGACGAAGACAACAGAGTGGAAGAACTCCCATCCCCTAGTTATGTGGCCAACCCTAGCCAAGGAGGAAGGGAAAAGTTGAGATTTTGAAAAAGGAAATAATAGAGATAAAGGAAGAGGGTATGAATGTGAGAGTGTTTGATTATGGGCTGAACTTGTATATTTTAAAGGAAAAAGGGGTTTTACAAGAGCCACTATCAAAGGGATCGCTCAATGGTCATAAAGTTGTGGCCAACAATTTGGATCACTGGAACTCAATGTGAAGTGAGCACCCATCAGTGCAGATTGGCGTCCAATGCTTTGGCCTCTTGGAGCCCCTAACCTGGCCATTTCAAAGTGGCATCCAACGACAAGTATCTGGGACCCATCGTCATCTTATAAAAAGGAAAAAATATGATATTTGGCTTGTGTAATTAGCTCAATTTGGTTTTTCCACTTCTTTTCTTTTCCAGTCTAGTTCATTTGAAAGCTTTTTTAGAGACCAAATTGCTCAAACTAGGTATCCATTTCTCACCATTTTCCCCAAATCAGTTTCACAATTTCACATTCACATTCAACCATACCATTTCATCCCAATGCAACTCTCAACAAATCACACATATAATCTGAATTTAAATTCAAACTTCCCATTTCACAAATACACAAACTCGGACATGTAAATTCGTACATAAATCAATTCAAATTCATAGCATGAATAAGCTAAAATTAGCTTCCCTAACCTCAATTGGTCTCCCTAAAGCTTCCCAACTCTTCTTCACAGCTTGCACTCACAGTGATAAACCTATTGCACAAACACATAGAGGATCAAATCAATAATCAGAGTACTCTATTAGAATCACTAACATACAAAGAGATCACTTAAGTAAAATTGGACTGCATGCAACCTAATATTACCTCAAAAACCAAAAAATGCATATTTGACTCTAGAGAAAGAGATAAGAGAAAAACTTACTCTACTTGTGATTTTGATCATGTAGATTTGAAGAGTTCTCCACGGTGATTCCAACAACATACTTTGATCAAAGAAAAAAAAAACTAAGTGAGATTACTCTAGAAACAAAGCATAGAAATTTTGGAAAATTTGTTTCTAGAGAAATATCAGTTATGCATAATGACTAGAGAGAACTATTTACACTTCAAGCTCTCCATCAATAAAGCCTAACTCTATTATCCTTTTATTTTACCTTTAGTGTCTATATTTTTAAGGGTTTCACAGTATACATACAACTCTCTTTTCTTTTATCTACAAAGTAACTAAAATAAAATAAGGTAGAACAGGTATTTACAATTTTAGAATAGATATATTGGTAAATGAATGAATAATATGTAATTTAATAATTTTTAAATAATTAATTTTGGTTAGTTTTGGTTTAAATGACTTTCTAAAAGCGTAAATTGAACAAAACTGTTTAATTCTAAAAAAAACTTCAAATCAATTCAAAAGTTTTCAATTTTAATTGGTCATAAATTTATCATATTAAATTTTTTAATTATTATTATTTGATAATTCAGTTATAAATATTCCAAGTTAAAGCTATAAATTATAAAACTAATGATTAAAATTGTGAATGAATAATAAGTAATTTAATAAAATTTAAATAATTAATTTTCGTTAGGTTTGGTTTAAATCACTTTCTAAGACTGTAAATTGAACAAAACTTTTTAATTCTAAAAAAGAACTTCAAATCAATTCAAAAGTTTTCAATTTTAACTGGTCATAAATTTATTATATTAATCTTTTATTAATTATTTTTATAATTCAGTTATAAATATTCCTAGTTTAAACTATAAATTAAAAAAACTAATGGTTAAAATTGTGAATTATATAAATATAAATATCTTTAAACATCCCATACATGCTTGTTAAGATAAATTATTTGTATTAATTGTTTTTAGTTTTAAATTTAAGTAATTTATAGGAAAGCTACTTTCGAACACTAAAATTATTTAAGTGGGTGGTTAATTTTAATTTTTGCAATTCATTTTTTTAATAAAAAGTTATATATATATATATATATATATATATATATATATATATATATATATACACTGTCACTTTCGATCAATAAATATTGAAATAATTAATTTAAACTTTTTTAATTAATTTACGGTTATGGTTTATAATGAGATGAATGACGTATTAAAAATGTATTTTCTTCTATACTTATATATATTTTTAAATAAAGTTATGCTAAGTATCATTATTATTATTATTTAAAATATTTATTAAAATAAAAATAAAAAGAGAAAAATATGAAAGACTAAATTATAATAAAAATTACATTACATAAAACATAAAAAATTATATCGAATATTAAATACACACATGAATTTAGAACGTACCGTTTCCAATAATTTTTTTCACAAAAATAATATAACAAAAATATGTTTAGAAAAATCCAAACAACTCAATACCGTTTCCAATAATTTTCTTCACAAAAATAATATATAACAAAATATATGTTTTGAAAAATCTAAACAACTCAATAACACTCTTTAGAAATTCTTGTTTTGAAAGATTTTAAAATGAGTTAATTTTTTTTATGTGGTAAGTATACAAAATCTAATTTCAAAAGGTTGTGATCTGTATTATGCCATTAAAATTAAATTCGTTCTAAGAGAATGATGTTGTATAAAATAAGATAATTAAAATTATATATATATATGACTTATTTTATCATAATAAAAAATTAATTATTTTATAACTTTATTATAAACTTTTTTATTGTACGGACTTTTTTTATATTATAAACAGTTATTTGAGTTTAAAAGATTAATTATTGTGCTGTAATTCAAGATAAATTATTTAAAAAATGTTTTGATGAAATTTTAATAGAATAAATTTTCACTTTTAATACCAAAATTGCAACTTTGAACCTTCTTCAAATCTAATAATAGGAATGAATAATAATACTAATGCACAGAGTTGGACACGAAACTACAATCAATTACTTAAAAAAAATCAAAAAGTTGATTTTACTTTTCTATATTTAAATTAAACCTTATTATAGTCTTTTATTAATTATTGTGACTTTTGGATTTTTGTTAAAGGTCAACTTTTCTCCTTTAAAGTCCTATAACATAAATCATTAAAATCTTAACCACAAAATATGAATCACAAATATCTTTCAAAATTATTTATTCACATGGAAAAAATCTACTAGGTTTTTCATACTAAAATTACTCTCTCAAAATCACAATCCATTACCAACCATGAGTTCCAAAATTTCTAAAAGTCACTAAAGATGACAACATCTTCAGTGTTTGTGTTTGTTTCCAAACGTCACAAAGTTTCAAAGATGTGGACATCTCTCTCTCATGCTGTTGATACAATGACAACATAATGTGAGAACATTATGAATCCCTCAAACATATTCATACAAAACAACAAATTTAGCTCATTACCATAGATTACCATGATTTCATAACTAATTATATTATTATTATTATTATTATTATATGTAAAGTATTAACTTTAGCATTAAACAGTTTTAGCAGCAATACTTGGTGTTATTTAATTAGCAGAGTGCAGAAGAATCTCCACACAAACATAACAAAAAGTTAAACTCATAAAAGGCTTTTCTAAACTTAGAAAACTCATGATGTTTTGTGAATGACAACATAGTGACATGAGGCCTTTATGTTAATATATAAAGAAAGTTGCTGGTCCAAGAAAGTGAATCTGGAAATGTTTCAGTCAAGTCATAGGGTTTATCTCAGAGGAGTGAATCTGAGAACACAAGGCTGGTTTGCAGTTCATATCATCATTCTGTTGGTATTTTGGTGAATTTACTTTGTGTTCTCAGGTCACCCCTTTGAGCCAACATGATGACATTCACCAACCAAGACATGTTCTTAGATTTCAGGAAATGTTGCAGAGGTTGCCTTTCTACATGGTACAGAAATCAATGTTGTTATTTTTGCACTTTATTTTCTATGTTTTTCCTCTACAGCTCTCTTTTATTGGAGAAAAAAAGTGGATTCTGTTCTTTGCAATCAAAGGGAGTTGTAGGGGAAGAACATAAAAAATGCAGTGTAAGAATGATATCATTGTGGCATACAAGTGTTTCTAGTTGCAGACATTAGAAAATGACCATGTTTTGTGAGTTATTACATACATCAGTTTTAGGAACGCTTCCATTGCCAAGATAAGACTCACCCTGTCTTCTGTTATTTCTTTTCTTTTCTTCAAGTTGATGGTAATAATTGTGTTTAACTATGGTATAAATTGAAAGTTATTTCTATTTTTGTGTTTGTTTTGATGCAGGAAGATTGAGGACAATGGAAAGTTAAAATATACAAATGTAAGCAATTTCAAGAAGGAATATTAACCAACCATTTGTGTCATATTCATTGATTAAAGGAATATTCTGTATCACAGAGGAGGGGAAAAAAACACCAATCATGGGTACCAAAATCTTTATTGCTTTTAGTTTAAGTTAAAATCCTCCTTTAACGTTCATCCAAAGATGCTATAAATCTAGTCTTGTTGTGTTCTTTCGATTAGAAGGAGACCACGTATTAGAAATTTAGAAGGTTGTCTTTTTATTGAGATTCTTGTTCTCGAGAATTTTTTGTATTAGTTAATAGATTACCCTGTTGAGACATTAAAAGATTTTATAGATACGTGTAGATTCGATCTAACGAAAAGACTAAGTCTCTACGTATGGAAATCAAAATAATAATAATAATCTATAACAATATATAAAGAGGATTTTCTCTTTTGTTTCTACGTTTCAAAATACCAATTTTATCCTTTAAAATATAATTATTTATTAAATTTTTGAAAATTGACCGTTATTTTTACAAACTTTTTTTCTATTTATCAGCAATTATTCTCTCATATTTTCTTATATATTTCACTTTATTTTTAATAAATATAATTTTATTTTATATATTAACATAATAACATTATATTATCATCACCTATTATAATATAATATCACACATATTTAAAAAATACGTTTAAAAAATGCGTACATACAAGCGCGACAGCGCTTGTATGTACGCTAGTAATAATAATAATAACATATTACGCTTAATAGAAAAAAAATTAAAATTAAAATTACATTTTAGATTAACATGTTAACCAGATAGATATGATATGAATAATAATTTTTGATAATAATAAATATTTGTCACATACTTATCTTTTTATTTATTTATATATATATATATATATATATATATATATATATATATATATATATATATATTTAAAAAAATATATATATATTTTATAATATTTTTAATATAAATTCAAATTTTAAATAAAGTCTAAATAATTTCAAATTCAAACGAAGTCCAAATAAAATTATATTAAATCACATTTCAATACCATAAAGTTCCTTAATTAATGTTTAGATTAAGTTTAGATTAACGAGCCCACCAATATAGAGGCATTTTTGTTCCCTATGCATCCTACAACAAACTAGTATATATTTAAATAATGGAGAATGTTAACGAGTGCTCTTAGGACACTGGTTAAGGAATAATAAATGTGTTTTGATATCATCATTTTTACATTGAAAGCTGAAATAATTAAATACAGTAATTAAAATAGTATAAATACACATAATAAATTTTATAAAGACAAAAATACCCTTTTAAATGTGTAGACAATAACTTACTGTTACAAAACAAGTTTTTAGAATTTTTAAGGTCTTTACTAAAAAGAAAAAAATTAATTATGTCTTAAATTGACACTTTAATTATTCTTTTTTTGTAACAATTTTTAGATGTTTAACAGTATTTTTTTTATTGATTTTTCTGTTAATTTATACTTTCTTATGTTTTTTTTAAGTTTTAGATGTTTAACACTATCTTTTTGTTCGTTTTTTGTTAATTTAAATTTTAACAACATTAAAATATAGTTATTTTATTATTTAATTGGTTTTTAAATTTTATTTGTGAACATTAAATAAAATATTAAATACACATGTACAATATTTATGGACATTCTTGTCTTTTAAAGAAAATAAAGTTACATTAATGGTTATTAGGTCAGGTTTTATTTAATATTACACTTATTTATGTATTTTTGTAAAATAGAATGTATATTAATTATCCTTAACCAGTGCCCTTAGGGCACTGGTTAGCAAGATCCTTAAATAATTTATATAAATTTTTAAATTCTAACATCCTTAGAGTTATTGTTAAGAGTATAAAATTATGTAAACAAGAAAAACAGGTTACCAAATCATAATTCAAATAAATCTATATCTTACAATTTTAATCAATATATATAAACTTGTTTTTGAATTGAATGATAGTTTTTAAAACTATTTGATATAAAATATCTAATTCAAAATTAATGTGTCAAATATTTTAATTGTGTATTTTTTTAATTTGAATTAGAGTTTAGTAAAACATTTGTAAATATAAATATTATGATACTCGTATATGTTTAGTTAACATGTGGATACCTATTATCTACAGTACTATTTATAATATTCATATTCTATCTATTATGAACTTAATTCTCAAATATCTGAGTATGAATTTTTTTAACATTCATAATTTTAGATCAACATTTTTTTATAAACACTTAAAGAAAAGAAATCAGAATATTTTAAGTTAAATTAGTTTGTGAGATTTTTTGTTTTTGTTTTATTTTTAAATGGTCTATGAACCAATTTTAATATATTGAATAATAATTTTATTCTTTTGAAAAGGTTATTATAAAGAAGTTCTTCATCCAACATGTTGTTAAGCTCCTAAGGTGTTAGTAACCGTGTGATACAACAGACTTTTGATAAGAAAAAAAAGTGTATTTTTAGTTAATGATGAAATTCAATCTTAAAATAAAATAAAATAATACATGTATTTCTATCCAACTCACCATAAGTAATATTGTAGGCATGTAAGGGTGGGAAAAAAAATATATTTTGCGCGATCCAATTCAATTTTTTAATATCTGAATTGATTCACTAAAAATCCATTTTTTTAAATTTAGATTTTAGGTTAGATTCATATTTCTTGACTTTTCAAAATAAATTTTTTATTTTACATATGAATTTTAAACTTTGATAGTTTAAACTTATTATTTGAATCTACATGTATCAGAACCACTTCATTTAACAACCAAATTATAAAAATTCTTTCCCTATTTCAAATTCTAAAAGTTTCCACATCATTTAACGATATATAATTTAATACAACCACCATCACGGGAAAAGTACATTAAATTTTTAAATTTGTTTCTTCTAAAATAAACAAGAAAAAATTAAATAATATTAGCCATTGATGAAATATTCATTATTAATATACAGGTAACATAGATTTCTTTTGCATAAATTCCCATAATGAATATACATTTCATAATCTAGTAATAGATTTATTTAGATCATGGAACTGTGTGACAATCTTCTTTACTAATTTGAATTCCTCAAATCTAAAGATTCGTCTATGGCTATAGTTGACTTTTATTGCCACCAGTAGTTGAATCTTATTATTTAGAAATTTAGGTGTCTCCAATAAAAAACTCAATGCTAAATCAAACATTTTATTCACGTGTTCAAATGTGTGAGTGTAAGAGATGGACTTTGATGTGCAGAAAATATTTACATTATTTTAAATCAAGAGCAAGTGTTTTAAAAAAATGAACACTGAGATTTTTTTTTTCATTATATGATAAAGATTAATATTGTATTCATCTAAAAATTGTAAACGTTAAAACTTAAAACAAAAATACTCAAGCGTTGGTGTGATATCAAATAAATAAATATGTTACATAATAAAATTAAAATACGTTATGTTAATAAAATTAAAATAAACCGTGGTGGTGGTTGTATTATTGTTAAATGGATTTTAAATTTTTTATTTCATATGGTATATTCCCCAAGTGTATGATGACTCTTTTTTATTATAGTTATGCAGTCAATCATTTTAAATTATCGACTCTGATATTGATGGATTTATATATTTTTTTTTTATATATGGGTTATGGTTATAGAAAGATTGTGATTCTATATATATGATATTTGTATTACACATATAAAGTATTTGACACCACTTTTACCTTAAAACCTTAAAATAATGGTGTTATTGGTCTTTCATCTTATATAATATTTAACTTTGTTTATTTTATCCAATATAAAACTTTTGACTCACATTTAACTATTCCCAACACTGGGATGCAAAATAACATAATTGATTCTTATTGTCCCAATTGGTGGCCCTACAAGTGGTTAATATCGGATCCTTCAGACGAGAAGGGGTTCAAATCTTCCTTCTAGATTTCTCTTGACTATTGTGAGTTAGTGTAATTGGGTCATTATTACTGGGCCTGTGGGTACCTTCTTTTGGGACCTTGTTTGTGGTATTTTGGATAGTTGTACCATAAGTTTAGTTCACAGTTTGTAGCATCTCTGGCGTTATTGCGAGATGATTGTTCACTGTTGTGTGAGACGCATGCTTTACTACACGTCTTTCTGTTCACGTTTCCTACGAGCATCTACTGAGTGTGAGTGGCACAATGGTTCGATAGATATTGGAGGTGGCATGCATAATAGGAGTTGGTGATGCAAAAGTTGGTCATAGATGATGGTAGCTACATGAAGACAAGGAGGAGAAAGATGATGATGTCTATGATGGATGTTGGAGTTTTTTTTATTATGTGAAGAATTTACATTTGGTCAATATCAAATGTAAATTTATGTAAGATAAAATAACATATGTAAATTTCATCTCCAAAATCTATAATCCAAAACAAACATAAAAGGTAAAAATAACATATTAAAAACTTTTTTTTTTTGTGTTAACGAACAAACCTACATTCACATTTGACTATTCGTAAATAATATATACTTATGTGAAAACAAACAACATTAGTTTAGTTGCTTACCTTATGCGTAAAGGTACACATTTGGATCGGTAAAGGAAGCTCAATAAAGTGAAATGAGACCCGGCTTGACCCATCATAGGTTGATGATTTAGTGAGCCAATCCAATCCAGCTCACTTTTTAGGGAGTCAAAAAAATTCGAATCCGGCCCGACCTGTCACGGGTTGGCGGGTTAAACGGGTTCATTTAACTAAAAAATACAAGTTTATTTTTTTCAGTCAAAAATAAATTATAATTCTAATTAAAATCTAAATAAACTTTAATACAATCCAAATATAAACCAAAATAAAAATATATAAATTATTTGAGTTGGCTAAAAAAAACAACCTAACATGACCCAAATGTAAAGTCCAACTTAATAAAAAACACTTATGTGACCCTTTTATTTGCGGGTTGGTGAGTCAACCCGACTCATCACGGGTTCAACCTGGGTGAGCTGGGTTCTAGATGATCCGGGTCAAAAATTAACCCATATTAAAATTTGTAAAAAAATTTCAACCCAACCCGAACCCGTGGTGAACCAGATTGGCTCGGGAGTTCCAATTCATTTTGACATCTCCATGAGCTATTGTGTTGTTTCTTTTTTTCTAACCTTATTTTTGTTTCCTTATGTATGCTTGTGTGCATGAGATAGATAATCTGGGTAGGCTTCTTTTGTATTCTTCTTAAATATGCTATATTTTAATCTTATTTTTTATTTTCAATATTTTTGTAAATATTATGTAGTATTCACATATGTAAAAAATTGTCATTTATTAAAAGGTTTTTATTATAGGATCACATACACAGTCACAAGTTTAAAACACATTTAATTAAAATTTTCAATTGAAGTACAATGACAGAAGATAAAATTAATAATAAAATTATTATTATTATTATTACTATAATAATAATTATGAAAAAAAAAATAAACAATTTTTACAATTTTATTGTATTTTATGTTCTTTTTAGATACTTTTTTTATTATAATAGTTATTTTAGTTTAAAAAAAACAGTTAAATTTTAGAAGAAAAAAAATAGTTAAATTTAGAATAAAAAGTAACGTAAAGAGTAAAAGTGGTAAAATAATTATTTTGATCTAAAAAATGGTTAAAAGGGCAAATTGGAAACAAAATGTGCACACGGGAATCATATATAATATATAATATAGAAGATAAAAATATTTAAAAAATAATTACTCATTAAAGTGTAAAATTGAAAAAGAAATGTGTATATCAAAATGAAAATCTTCTTTATATAATATATATATATATATATATATATATATATATATATATTAGATATTTTTATTATTATAATAGTTGTTTTAGTATAAAAATAAATAAATTTTAGAAAAAGAATGTCAAATTGAAAAAATGGTTAAATTTAGAAAAAGAAAGTCACCTAAAGAGTAAGATTAGTAAAATAATTATTTTGATTTTAAAAATGGTCAAAAAGTAAAATAGGAAACAAAATGTGTACAAAGAATTCTATATAATAATATAGAAGATAATAATATTTAAAAAATAATAACTTATTAAAGAGTAAAATTGAAAAAGAAATGTGCATACTAAAATGGAGAATCATCTTTATATAATAGTATAGAAATAATATAGATAGTATATATGAGACCCCTTTTATTATTCTTTCTTTCTCTTCTTTGCCTAATTCACAAAACTTGCATTCTTCCTAAAACCACTCTCACTCTGCATTCTTCTTCCTTTTTCCCACTTCCTCTCTAACAGGGGGCTTGAGCTCCTACCCAATTCTAATCCACTCCTCTCTTCCTGTTGCAACAAGCAAGCCTGAGACTAGTGTAGAACCTCTCCCTCAAGCTGAACATCCTTCCCCTACACGTAAGTCAACTTCAATTTCTCCTTTCTTTTCAATTTCCGAATTCTGGAGCTCCATTCTTGTTGAGTCGAATTAGGGTCTCATTCTCACTTTGTGTATCTATATACCTTAGGTTGTGCAGTTGTGGTACCTTCTTGTTGAGAGTTATTCCTTGCAAGGGGTGATTGTAGAGGTAAGGGAAACTGACTGTTTTTCTTGAATTTCATATGGAAACCATCCTAATGACCTTGATTGCATGTTTGTGTGTTAAATTGATGCTTGAACTGTATGTTTGGGTGTATGATTGAATTTAGGCATGAATTATGGACTGTTGCATGAGAGAACAATTGGGAATCTGGTATTTTCGCCTAAGCGAGCAACTCTCGTCTGAGCGAAAACACAAGAAACTCATCCTTGTCACTGTGCAAGTTGTCGCCTAGGCGATCCGGTTTCGCTTGAGCGAGAGACAATCTTGCCTAAGCGAGACAGCTTAGCTTGAGCGAGAATTCGTTCAGAGTTTGGGTTGTTCTCTGTTTCAAGTCTCGCTCAGACAAGAATGATCCGCCTAAGCGAGATAACTCTTTTGCCTGGGCGAGATCTTCTAGCTTGAGTGAGAACCACTACAACTGAGTGTGAATTTTCTGTTATTGCTAGATGAGATTATACCTAAAATGTTAAAGTGTGGCTTTGATAATGATATGTTTGAATTGGTGTTTTTGGCAACGTGTGTGGCTTAAATGTATGAATTTGATTATGAGAAGGTGCGGTTGAACTAGAATTTCAAGGGAAATCCTAGAAGGAGTATGTTTTTAGTGTATGTAAGGTCATAAGGACTCACTATTGGAGGTATCTTGAAACTCCAATAATCATTCAAGCTTAGATAGAGCAGAATGGATTGTGTCGTGAGGAGTAGCAAGAGGTCCTAGTCTTTGGACTTGATCAAGTCTTAAACGAGAAGGGGACTTACCTTGTGAGTGGTTGAATGATAACCCCTTGAGGCCAAACTCTGCAGAGTTTGGAAACCATCACAGGTGTATGCCACCAAGAGGTCCAATGTCACTTACATAATCCGGATATCGAGTCTAGAGTAATATATATATATATATATGTGTGTGTGTGTGTGTGTGTGTTGTGTTGTGGTGATCTAAGTGATTCTGGTGAAAATGAGAAAGATTATATGGTATTTATAACTGAGTTGCATGTTTCTTTTAATCAGATTAGCTTACCCTTTTTATTTTCTCTATGTGTTCTATGTTTGGTTTTTTTCTTGCAATGATCACTGTGGTGTGAGCAGATAAAGGTGCAAATGAAGATACTCCCCTCTTGTATAGGAGTTGAGTTAGTGGTTTGAGAGATATCCAACAGTAGACTCAGTTCCATGTTTTGTTTAACAGTTGGATTTTCTGTTAACTTTTTCTAGCATAGGCTGTAAATATAGTTGGTACTTCTATGGTTATTTTGGATGATTGCATTAATACTCTATATTGGCCTATTTCTACCATCTGCTTTGCTTGATCATGATATAATGTTTTGTTTAGTAGCGTAAAAACTATTAAACGGGATATTACGATATACAAGTATAGATAAGATCCAAGATAATGAAAATAAAGAGTAGTTTTTATTTTTATTATTATAATAGTTATTTTAGTATAAAAAAATTAAATTATACAAAAAAATGTCAAATTGAAAAAATGGTTAAATTTAGAAAAAAAAAAATTATCACTCACAAAGTAAAATTAGTAAAATAATTATTTTGATTTAAAAAAATGGTTAAAAGGTAAAATAGGAAACGAAATGTGTACAAGTAATCCTATATAATAATATAGAAGATAAAAATATTTAAAAAATAATTACTTATTAAAGAGTAAAATTGAAAAAGAAATATGCACACTAGAATGGAGAATGCTCCTTATATAATATTATAAAAATAGTATAGATAGTATACAAGATCCAAGACAATGAAAATAAAAAGTAGTTTTTATATTTTAAAATATTACAACGAAATCATTCAATAACAATGAAATTTTGAGATAAATAATTAGTATTATATGACTAAGTTAGAGATAACTTTATAAACTATTTTTTTATATCTCAAATATTTTTTATTATTAATCAAAGAATTATAATTAGTTTGTATAGAGTTTAAATTGATTTCTAACCTTAATAATAGATATTATTTTATGCTAATAATTTATAATATAAAATGTCTTTAACTTAGTCTATATAATGGCTACTTATTTTTTGTCTTTAAATGTAAATATTATTAATAATTTTCTTTTAGTGAAATATAATAATTAAATAAAATATTAATTAAAAAAATAAATTTTTAAGACTCTTACCTTAAAATAAAAGTTACATGTCAACTTTAAAACCAATAAAGTAAAATATAAATTTATAAAATGTAAATTAATATTATCTAATAAATTTTCTAAAAGTCACTAAAGATGACAACATCTTCAGTGTTTGTGTTTGTTTCCAAACGTCACAAAGTTTCAAAGGTGTGGACATCTCTCTCATGCTGTTGATACAATGACAACATAATGTGAGAACATTATGAATCCCTCAAACATATTCATACCAAACAACAAATGTAGCTCATTACCATAGATTACCATGATTTCATAACTAATTATATTATTATTATTATATGTAAACAGTTTTAGCAGCAATACTTGATGTTATTTAATTAGCAGAGTGCAGAAGAATCTCCACACAAACATAACAAAAAGTTAAACTCATAAAAGGCTTTTCTAAACTTACAAAACTCATGGTGTTTTGTGAATGACAACATAGTGACACGAGGCCTTGATTTTTATATATAAAGAAAGTTGCTGGTCCAACATACTGAATCTGCTGTTTTTCTCATCAAAATATTTCAGTCAAGTCACAAGGTTAATTTCAGAGGAGTGAATTTGACAACACAAAGCTGATTTGTGGTTCATATCATTATTTGTTGGTATTTTGGTGAATTTACTTTGTGTTCTCATGTCACTTCTTTGAGCCAACATGTTAACGACATTCACCAAAACATGTTTTCAATTTAAGGAAATGTTGCAGAGGTTGCCTTTATACATGGTATAGAAATCAATGTTGTTACTTTTGCACTTCATTTTCTATGGTTTTCCTCTACAGCTCTCTTTTGGAGAAAAAAATTGGATTCTGTTCTTTTCGATCAAAAGGAGTTGCAGTGGAAGACCATAAAAGTAGTGTAAGAATGATACACTAGTGCAGAATTCTCATTTTACCTCGCCTTATATGCCTCGGTTGGTCAGGAACCGAAATATATAATGGCGCGGTGGCATTTTTGCAATTAGAGCCAAGTTTTAGGTCTCGGTTCTCTAAATACCCGGAACCAAAGAGGGGCCGGTATAGGCCCTGGTTCGCTCAAAACCGGTGCCAAAGAGGGATATAGGCCACGGTCCAGTAGGACCCGAAGCCAAAAAATGGCTGGAAATCAGGGTATAGGCCTCGGTCCAAGGAGACCCGGTGCCAAAAGGGGATTAATGGCTTCGGTTCCTCTAACAACCGAAGCCATAGAGTTTATTTAGGGTTTGAAATTCCTGAACCCTTCTTCCTCCTCGCGCCAGCGCTCCATAGGGTTCCTCTCTTTGTTGCTCTCTCTCGCGCGGTCTCTCTCTCTCTCTCGCTTTCTTTCGTCACCGACAACGGCGTCAACCGCATCTCCAGCAACAACGACGACTGCATCGCCTTCGCCCTCGACCTCTCCCTCCTCCTCCACGACCTCCGCAGCACCGTCGCCATCGCCTCCGAGTACTCCGCCTCCTCCTCCACCGCCACAACCTTCTGCAATCCTGCGTCAGCATCTTGAACCCTCTCAACGTAAAGGTCTAGCTGCTGCTTCAACGCCAAATCCTCATCGGACTGCACAAATTGCGACAGAACAATCGATTTTAATTTCTAACTCTCAAAAAATAGCCTAACAGGCATTAGAGTTGAGGAAGTAGTGAAATTTTGATGCACAACTTTTGAACTTACCAGATCTTCGTTCTCGACCTTTTTCTTTGAAACAGCGTCGTCTTTGGCCACACTGGTGCTGGCGCTGGTGCCGTCGCGGTTAGGGGACATTGATGATTCTGGTGCAGAAGCTGTGCGATAGAAATCCTGTGGTGGGTATGGGACTGGAACGTAAGAAAATATTTATCACTTATGGCCTAGGCAGAAAACGGTGTATATGGCACCGGTTTAAAACAACCGAGGCTAAAATGTGTACCTTTTGGTCTCGCCCAATATATTTCGGTTTCAGACCCGAAACAAAATGTGAAAAATAACCGAGACAGAAAGCCCTTACTACACTACTGAAATCATTGTGGTATACAAGTGTTTCTAATTGTGGTATACAAGTGTTTCTAGTTGCAGACATTAGAAAATGACCATATTTTGAGTTATTACATACATCGGTTTTAGGAACGCAAAATCAGAAGATTCCATTGTCAAGATAAGACTCACCTTGTCTTCTTTTACTTCTTCTTTTCTTCAAGTTGATGGTAATAATTGTGTTTAACTATGGTATAAATTCGAAGTTCTTTCTATTTTTGTGTTTATTTTGATGCAGGAAAATTAAGGACAATGGAAAGTTAAAATACAAATGTAAGCAATTTTCAAGAAGTTCTTCTATTGAGAAAGAAAAATGGTGGGGAAGCAATTAAGTTGTCTCAATTCTAAAACTATAGTCCTTAATAAACGATGTGGCAATGTTGGTGGAAGGCATTTCAAGTACAAAGAAAGCATGAAATTGAAAATGATTTTTTTTCTCATGGTGTATATTAATCAATATTTCATCTCAAAATAATATAATTTAAATAGGATATGAATCATAGGATTGAGATAGTATTTCTATCATTATTTTTAGTTCCATATTAACCAACCATTTGTGTTCATAATCAATCATTGAAGAATATTATGTACCACAAAGGAGGAAAAAAACACCGATCATGTGTACCAAATTCTATAGGCCCAATTCAAAAAATCTATCAGGGTCTTTGAACGTTCTATTTATCTTTGAATATCAGGTCGGATTTCGAACTAACAAAACGCTACACCTTTTTTTTTCCATGTTATATTTTAATCATTTTTTTATTTTTAATATTTTTTAAAATATTATGTAGTATTGACATAGGTTTAAATACTAATTGATAAATGAGCTGTATTAAATAAAAAATTAGATATGAAAAACATCTAGGTAGAAAATGTGATGAATGTAAATATGTTTAATTTACTACACGTATAAAAGTTAATTTCTAAGGGATCTATATGTGTTTAAGTTACTACATGTATAAAAATCCATTACTACACGCACATTGGTACAGTGTGTCTACAATTCTTCATTTTTTAAAGTCTTTTGAGATTTTTCAATACACATCTTTCTTATAAATTATCATATAGTGAATTCATAATATTTTGTATTTCTCGGTCAAGTTTTAACTTTAAAAGTATCAACTAAGATTTAACTTTTACATTTAATTTAGTTTATACTTTGTAAGGTCCACTTTTATTCTGTCCTAACTTTAAAAGGGTTGTCCAAATCAATTGGGTCTAAGGCTGGCCCATAGGGAGCCAAAAATCCTAATCTGTCCTAACCTCACTCATTCGTTTCTTTTTCAGAAAAACAGTTCCATTATTCCCTCTTAGAGCAGCTGCGAACTCTCTACTAGGGTTTAACCCTCAATCTTGGTCAAGGTTACTCAAGCTCGATCTCATTTTCCACTCCATGTAAGTGATTTTCCAGCTTCTAAGTTTGTTCCTTGAGCTGTGGTGCTCCGTTGTTGGTGTCGAGGCCTTGTACTAGCTCATTCCAGGTAAGGGAAGCTAGGATTCTTCATTTTTTTTGTCGTATGTTGGTTGTTTCACTTCTGTTTTATGATTGTTGTGCCTAGAAAATGCTTGTCTTGAAATAAGAATGAACTGGTTATCGTTGGGAATGTGTGTATGTCTCTGTCGCGTGAAGTAGGAGATGGCGAACTGATATTCTCGCCCAAGCGAGCTCATCTCGCCCAGGCGAGAGATGCAGAAACTCGCCCAGGAGTATTGCGCGAGTACTCGCTCAGGCAAGTGAATCGATTTTTGAGCGAGAAACCATCTCGCTAAGGTGAGATGGCCTCGCCTAAGCGAGCGTCCGCAAACTCTCCCAAGGCCATTGTCGCAGTCTCGCCTAAGCGAGAGTCTACAGCTTAAGCGAGGGTACTCCTCTCGCCTAAGCGAGGACGTCTGGCTTGAGCAAGACCCGCTGCAGGTCACGTTGTTTTCCTTCGCTTGATAGCTATGGACTGTTTGATTAATGAATCTACCCGATTTAAAATATGAAGCTTTGAAAATGCATGGAAATCTGTGGCTATGAAATTGGATTGATGTGTTGGTGTGATTTTGGTATGAAATTGATTGGATTATTGAATAACGTCATGAAAGGGATAAATATGCATGAGTGGGAGGGTGTATGGGTTATGAATGACGAACTGGATAAATTCTTGGCATGTAATGAACATGAGATGGTTGGTTATGAAAGTGGCATGGTAATAAGATGAGCTAAAATTTTATATTCATGGATGGAGTATGAGGAGTTGGTATGAGTTTGACCTGGAATATAAAAGGGGTTGATTATAAAGGTTGACATGGGATATATATGCGTGATGAATATATTACTTACTTGTTTGATTATGTTTGGTCTATGGTCAGTGTGTAATTCCTTGAAATCTCTAGGCGAGGTTTCAAGGTCGTGCTTCAGTGGTCGGGAAGTAATTCCATGGCCCCTATTAGTGGATGTCCATGGTGGTGCCCCATCTATATAACTTGGTAAGGATTCAAGGTAAGGACTGCATCCTGACACTCTAAGGAGTCAGTTAGTCTCACTTAGAGCGGACTGACTCATGTGGTGAGAGTAGTAGGAGGCCTGAAACTCATTAAGGGTTAACCTTGTGTGTGAGGGAAATTGATTCATTGTAACACTTGTAATACTTAGCTCGGGGGTGAGCAGAGGTATCCACCACAAGTGCAAGCATCCGCTGAATCCGACCAGGTTATATGTATCCGGATGAGTCGAGTCGAGTCTTAGTGTATTGTTTTGGAAGGTCATAACATGCTTGGATGATGTATGTATAATTGATTGTGAAAGTATATCTGATGGCATGATAAAACCACTTTTGGCTCTAGCTTACCCTCTGTTATTGTTGTGTGTTCTGCTGTGTGGTACTCTCTTTTGCGATGATCATCAACTTGTTGATGTGAGCAGATGCGAGGAACACCCGTGGTCAATAGGGAGGTGATGGTTCCGCTGCGTAGCCTTGGGATTGACTTCTGCTTTTGGGTTTTTCTTTAGGGCTATGACCCATGTACGCTTTGCTCTTTAGTATTCTATTAAATTTCGTTAAGTTCTTGGATTCTTAGTTGTATCTGGCATCATGGTGTGTCTTAATTTCTCCTAGCATTTTTGGATATTGTAAGGAGTAATGTTTATACTCCAGAACTTGTCTCTAAATTTCTATTTGTGTGACATATCTTTTATTTAATTTTATTAAATAAATGGGATGTTACATACTTTGTATAACTAACATTTAATTTTTTTAGTTGAGATTGGGTTTCAAATATCTTAGTTTATTCAAATATATTTCTCTTTAATATTGACTTCTTTAAAAAATATACATACACACATACCCAATAACATCAGTACTTATGCTGGTTACTATAAAGAAAATAAATTAAAACATGTTTTTTAAAACCTAAATTATAAAGAAAAAAAATTAAAAACACATATTTTGTATTTAGTAACACCGGTCAAATAAAAAATATGCAACGCCACCTCCACTGTTTGCCAAACTTATAAAAAATTTAACACAGTTGTAATTTATTTATTTTTCTGGTTAGATTTGTGGAAATCTTTATGATCTTTGCGCAAGTTTCGTGCTAAAAAAAAAACCCATCCCAAATTCATTAGAATTTGGACTTTACATTCTGTACTCTTTTGCAGTTGCATTGCAGCAAAGTTTGGCTCCCAGATAAACGTGAAAATCAGTGAAAGAAGAAAACGATGGAGATGGAAGTGGACAGCGAGAAGAAGCAACACGACGTGAAAGAGAAGGACTTGTTCAAAGCAGCTGAAGAAGGTGATGCTGCAACGTTCCAAGCGCTCTCCGCTGAAACCCTCTCTAAAGCGCTCTCTCTCAGAAACGAAGATGCTCGCTCCCTTCTCCACGTTGCCGCCTCTTTCGGCCACTCCCAGGTACCCTTTTGCCCCTTTTCAAAAGGGTCTCTTTGTTTTTCCTTCAATTGTTATAAATATGCATATGCATTCGTTGTGCATTTGCCACCAAAGTTTGAAATTAGGGTTTTTAGTTGTTGGAATCGTTGTTTTTATTGTTGTTCCTTGGAATGAATTTGTTTAGGTGGTGAACATACTGTTATCTTGTGATGGGTCTGCTGGTGTGGTGAATAGTGCCGATGAGGAAGGGTGGGCGCCGCTTCACTCCGCCGCCAGCATTGGGAATTTGGAGATAGTGAAGTCTCTATTGAGCAAAGGTCAAAAGATTTTTTTTTAGTTAACTCTACACATTACTTTTTACTTAATTATCATTATTATTTATTCCTGATCTCAATCAGCACCGTTTTCCCCCTTCAGAATTGAAGTGTAATCTGGGTGGATAAGTAGTTAGTGTCTGTTTACTAAGAACGATGATTGATTTTGTTGAAGATCTCACATCATATAGATGTGGCCAAATAATAATACATAGGTAGTTGAAAATCTCTTCTTTTAAAGTCAGTTTTGTAAAGATAAATTAGGTTTAAATTTCATCATAGTAAGAGGAGGTTTGTTGGTCTATTGTCTTATCTGTTATTTGGCCTTCCTCTGTTCACATGCCTAATCGTTAGGGTATGTGTTAGAAATCTCATATCTTCTAAAGATATGGCCAAATAATAATATATAGATGAGTACAAACCTAGTTTTACTAAGTCAGTTTTGTAGAGTTAAAAGTTTAGAGTTACCTTTCTAAAAGATTTGAATGCTACTGTATTGTGAGACTTGATATTAAGTAAGATGTTGTACAAAGGTTTTAGGAAGACAGTCCCGGTGACTGTGACCCTATGCAAATTTTTTGGGGTTTTTATGAAGGCATTAAAATCGTTAGTTCACCTGCATTGGTCGCATTTGTCAGCAGTCTACCACATTATCAAGGATAATGAGGAAACACTAATTCTGAGGGTAGCCACGGTTTAAAACCCTTGGAGCTGGTACTATTTATTTGTTTATAGTTGTTTATTAATAACCATCTTCTTTATGGGGTTTCTCTGATGTTTGATTTCAATTTCTTATTGTTATACAATAGAGTTGAGGACTTGATATGCATCTTTCTCCATCTTCATAGTGTTCCAGCCTTTTACTGCACATTGGTCCCATCTTTTGGCTCTGTTCAGATTGTGGATTAGTGTTGGGAAGCTTTTAAATTTATGTAGTTTGTGATGAAAATGGTGGTAACAGTTTGTTGGGTGCTTTCAAGTGTCATTTCTATTAATTTTCATTTTCTACATCGTTGATTGAATCTGTAGGCTACTATTGTGCGCTGTCTGTATTTTATAAATTGTGGAATTGCTCTTGAAGAATCACAAGTCTAGTGATAAAATGTAGCTCCTGCGTGTTGACCTATACCTTTCCAGACTAAAACTTCATTTGCTAAAGATTCATCAATCATCTCAAATGTTCTTGTTCTTCGTGTTTGGTAGGAGCTGATGTTAATCTGAAAAATAATGGGGGTCGCGCTGCTTTACATTATGCAGCCAGCAAAGGTTGGTTGAAGATTGCTGAAATCCTCATCTCCCATGATGCCAAGATTAACATAAAAGATAAGGTTGTAGCATGGAAACATTTGATGGGTTTGTGACACTAGTTTCACTGTATCCCTTTTCTTCATAATCGCATTGTTAAAGATAACATGTATACTAATTTAGTGTATGTCTTGTACTTAATCAGATTGGTAGCACTCCATTGCACCGGGCAGCTAGCACTGGTAAATCTGAGTTGTGTGAGCTTTTGATTGAAGAAGGAGCAGAGGTTGACATTATTGATAGAACTGGTCAAACTCCTCTGATGAATGCTGTGATTTGCCATAACAAAGAGGTATGCTTATTTTATATGTGAGCTTGCACACATGTGTACTCTGCAATAGCAAAAGTACACATTGAACCATATGAACAATTTTACTGAGAAATATGTTATATGGAGTTGTTAGATGTTGAAGGCACCTGAAAAGGAAATTTTGGCTGGTAGTTGTTAGATGTTGGCTATGTTTGACAAAACTTGTCAAGAAACTAACTATCTGGTAACTTGTTATATGGAGTACATTTCATGAATGATGAGGAATATGTTTTGGTGACAGTTTTGTTATACGAGTCCTATAATTATTGAACATTATACATCAACTCTTGGGACATAAACCTTTTTGATGTGTATGTTTTACAGGTAGCTCTCCTTCTGATAAGACATGGAGCAGATGTGGATGTGGAGGACAAGGAAGGGTACACAGTTCTTGGTCGTGCTACAGATGAATTAAGACCATTACTAATTGGTGCTGCCAAGGCCATGTTGGAGTTATCAGTATAAAAGAGTAGAGTCGTAGGGTTATGGTAATTATATTGCGATTCATTAGTAGTGGTTACTTTCTTGAAAAATTGAGACCATCATACCATTGTTCTGCACAGCCAAAAACTTATCTTTACCTATATATTTAGTTGTCAAATTTTGCCATCTTTTTAGATCAGAAAGATGTAGATAAATTATATATCGAATAATTTAATTTGGCTACAATATTAAAGTTAATTTAATTATGTAACGACATATTATTTACCGAGTTTATTAAAAAATATTTACTATAATTTTTAATATAAACTAGTCATATTAATTTTAAGTTATTACAATTTCATTAGGTGATTAAGTAAGTGGTGTAGTTTATGAAGTTTTAGTGAGTAAATCCTTAAAATCTATCTATTTGTATATTGGGATATAAGATACAAACAGTATGATACGATAGGATTTTCCACACTCGAGATATAAATCGTTGAAATGTTAGTATTTATATTTACTCTCCAATTGCTCTTGTATTATGTGAAATGTTTTCAAAATTGCACGAATCACGGTTCTTGTATGTATGGCATCCTGAATTTTAGTAAATGTAGAGCAAGGATGAAGCATCATCTCGTTGGAAGAAAAAAAGATGTTATTTTTTGTTGTAGTGTTTCAAACGAGGTGAAGGTAATATTTGTGAAGTTGTTAAAAAAAGTAAAAAGATAAAAAAAAGAAGAGGATAACAACTTTGATTGAGGAAAAAGTTACAAGAGAAGTTGAAAAAAGAAAAGAATGATCTCCAACAAATAAGAATAAATGCATGTTATAAGAATGGAGAAGATGTAACTCAAGAAGATTTTAACTACATGGTAATGCATTGCTAGTCTACTTTGTAAAAAGTCATCTTTTTATTCAAATGCTAAAGGCTATTTAGAGTATGAAAAAGATTTAAAGCCTCTTGCTTATTATAAGATAAAGGTTTCCTATTTAAGAAAAGTAGTGGATAATGTACAAAAATGTCTAGAAAAGTATAGGAGTGACAAAAACAAATGGGAATGCACGTTGATAATAGGGTTAAATATGTTTTTGCTCTTTTGACTTTTAGTGAATTTTGAAATTAGTCTATTTTGAAACTTTGAACCAATTTAGTTTTTCATCTCTCAAAATAGGTGGATTTAGTCCTTTTAAGCAAATTTTGTTAAGTTTATTTGACATTTGAAGCGCGTTTCATAATAGAATTTGACTTAACATTAAAAAAAATGTGTTAAACAATATAAATAACTCAAATTAAATCCTGAAATGTGTACGAAATATTAAATAAACATAACAAAATATGATTAAAAGGATTATATCCATGTATTTCGAAAGATAAATGATTAAATTGGTCCAAACTTTCAAAATGAACTAATTTCAAAATTCACTGAATGTTAAGGGATAAAAACATATTTAATCCTTGATAATAAGTAGTTAAATTTTGACATCATCTAAGATTTACTAATTTAGTCTTTAATTTATAAATTAATTGTAATTTTTTTATTTATAGTAATAACTATTTTAGTAGTTATCAGTAATTTTTAGTTTTTAAAATGTTTAAATTTTTATAGTGATATTTAACATTTATTTTTAAGAATTAAAAGTATTTAATAATATGTATTTACTTTTCTTCAATTTTTATAGTGATATTTAATATTTATTTTTAAGAATTAAAAGTATTTAATAATATGTATTTAGTTTTCTTCAATATACATCGCATCAAACATTTGGAACATTACTTTTAAACTCCTATTATAAATAAAATACTTCTGATTTCACTTTTAACATACGTAAAATTTATTAACAGTATTTTATCTCATAGATCATGATATTATATAGAAACACAAATATTTTCTTATTAAAAAATATTTATTATTTAACAATGTCATTTTAATGCATATACCATTTTCTTTTCATGTATTTAATTGCTGGTGATATTTAAAATCAGTATTTATGTATAGACATTAGTTTAATTATTTTTAATCCTGAAATTTAGGATAATTCTAGTTTTTATCCTCAAATTTTATTTTTTTAAGTTTCTTAAAATAAAAATGAAAAAGATTTTAATCCCTAAACAGAAAATTTTAAGGGTTAAATTAAAACAAGTTTAAAATCAAACTCTTAAACTTTTAATTCTAGCCCTCAAACCTTAACATCTAAATCCTAAAAAAAGCATTTAGTCTCCCAAATTTAGTGTTGAGTGAAAAAAAAACTTTATTTTCAAATTTAGGAGACTATACATATTATCTCAAATATTAAAAACTAAAAGCATAATTAAATCTTAATTTTTTTTTCTTGTAATCTAGCCTAATTAATTTTAAATATTTTATAAATGTAATATTTACATGGTTTTCAACTTAAACATTGTAAATTCAATACGATCTTATTACATAATCTATTCGACTTCTTTACACTACTTTTAAGTGATAAAATTTAAAAGAAGAAAAAAAAAGACTTACGAACATCAGATCTATTTTTTTTATTATTATTACTATTATTATTATTATTTAATGTCTTTAATAAAATGTAAATTATTAATAAAAAATTAAATTTAGTTAAATAACAACTAAAAAAGTACCATGTGATGCCGTTTAAAAATTGCATTAGTTTAATTGTTAAAGCAAAATATAGGAGAGTAAAAATTTAACATAACATAAAATAGATCATATAAGGAAGCAATATGAGCCTTCTGTTTCTGCTCTCCCTTATCTCATTTGCTTTTTCCTTCTCAGTGTTGTGCAGAAAAGGGAGAAGCCAATCAATCATGGTTTCCACTTCACTACCCTCTTTCATTCAGATTTCATCAACAAATTCTTCTTTCACTGAAAAACTCAGCACTCCTCAAAAGAAGTTTCAAATTAGAATATCCACAAATTCTTTGCCTTTTCCTTCTCTTCCTTCATGCAAACCACTTCAAAACTCAGTTCCTTTGGCTGCTTCACTTGCCATTCTTCTTTGGACAACCCCTGGTAGGTACCACTATCATGTGTTGCTGCTTTCTTGTACTATGTTGTGTCATTACGTGGTGTTGTGTCGGCTGAAATTTCATTCATTGATTTATTATTTTATCGATAAATGTTTGTTGGAAGTTTATTTTATAAGTCAAGTTTTTTAGAGTTGAGTTGAGTTAGACTTAAAGTGTATTCTTTAATAATGTTTTTTTCATTTCTCTTTTTAATCGACCGTACCAATCTTATTTTCCTGAAAAATATGGTTATTATTAACTGAAAGTATGAGCATTTTCGTATTATGCAGCAAATGCTGGATTCATGTCAGGAATTTCTGGTCTAGAGGCTGTTCCTGGTCCTCAGCTACCACAGATTGACTTTCTCAAAAATCTCAATGGTCCCAACTTAAACTATTGTGCTTTTGTTTTCTGAAATCAGCTGAAATTGATGAAACTGAAACTGGGTTCATTTCTGTTTTTGCAGATGAAAACCAGAAGAAATATGCAGAGAATGATGAAAGAATTAAGTCGTCTCCTTTGCTGAAGAAACTGCTTGAGCAATCCAAGTTGAATAAAGAGAAGTAATCTTTTTTGTTTTAATTGCGTGTGTTGTTTGCAGAGTCAAAATCTTATGATACTGCATTGGACTATATAGATGGTAAATGATAAATGAAAAATGCAAATATGAAAGTTGAGAATTGAATACCATACAAGACCATACAAGGATGAAGACTAGTATACTCATTATTTTAAGTTTTTGTGTTGAAAATATTGTTAATCCCTTATTTTTGTTGAACTCGACTCATGTCTCGTTGTGATGTTGTATTTTTCTGCTAATCTAAAGACCTCTCAAATTTTACTTATAATTGTATAATTTTTAGTAAATTTTAGACAATAATCATAGAATGAGTTATTTACCAAGTGGTTCAAAGTTTGAAACCTAATGTTACTAGTCATGAATAATCTCTACCAGGGCCATGTTTAAGAATTAAGAAAAATGAGTAAATTAGTTGTTATCTTTTTCAGTTTCTTTCCATGTAAAAATTTAGGAGAAAACCCTTATGACTGCAATCTAATACCTTAATGATTCGAATGACTTGTTTATGATTTTGTTGCATCTATTGTGATGAAGAAACAATGACAGTTTTTTGGTGTTCAGAAACCGTAAAGAAATTGAGAACAAGTACTGCATAAGAGGAGCAGAATGGGGAGTTGGAGATTGTTCTGCAGAGGGAATGTCTCCAGAGGAGAGGGACAAATTCATAGCAATGTTGAAGCAGAAAGCTGGACAAGAGTAACATCATCATCTCATTACACCATACAGAACAAAAGATAATCAAAAAGGGTTTAACATAAATTATGAACAGCTGCAACTTTAAGCATTTAGAATTCTACAAGGTGAAGAAACAGATAGGTCTATTGCAGATTTTCAAAATTTTGTTCTGAATCCTTCCCACATCATTTATTTATGTCTATTATTATTCAGAAAAAAACTCATACTTCATTCCTACTTTAGAAGCTTTCATCTCATTTTCCTTTATGCTTCTTTCCCCCTCTCTTGTTATGTTACTACCATTCTTGTGCAGGTTCATCACATCCAAAAATTGGTAAATTCATACAAATTCTGATAAGCATTCTAACAAAAAAAAGTAATAAAGCTTTCACAAATTAACATAAAAATTTGTCTGAGGATCAAACTCTGATCTCACATGCATGTATGAATAATTCACAAGTATCTATTTCAATACTTTCAGGTAAGATTTGACACCTATTTATCTAAATTTTATAATAAAACAAACACTCAAGTTCCTAACATCAAACATTATTATAGGTTAGAATGTCACATAAACCGTCGAATTGACAAAAATTAGAGAGTATTCGGATCAATTTGCCTATTCCATTATTGTATCACACTTAGTGTCGGGTTATTATCCGACTACTATTAATATTCAGTTTCAAGTTTTTAAGATATAGAAGTTTCGACATGAAAACTATTCTACATCAATTAAAAATAATATATAATAAGAATAAATTTTATTTTATGAATCGGTTTTATAAAATAATTTCACATCGATTAAAAATAAAATATATTTATAATATATAAGTAGGTGTAAATTTTATTTTATAAATTAATTTTATAAAAAAAATTAAAATTAAATTAAACTTAAAATCTAACATAAAAAATCATAAAATCAAATAGTACTAATGGATTGGAAAAAATACGGGTGTCAAAACGGATTTGGTTCAACGGGCTAGTCTGTCAGCCAGTGTTAAAAAAGACGAGTTAGGTTGAAAGTTTTAACCTGTTAGCCCGTTTTGGCCGTCTCGTCCAGCCCGTCAACTTGACAGGCCAAAGTATCGGCCAGCTAACCCGTTTTAAAAAAATAAAAGTAATTAAAAAGATTAATTTTTTATATTATATTTTTTAAATATGTAAATATATAATAGTATTATAATTTAAATCATTGATACCTACCAATTAAGTTTCAATTATTAGTTATAATTTAATAATTTAATATGTAAATTTAATAATTATTTTAATTTATCTAATTAAAAACATTAACTAATCAATTAAAAATTTTAAAAATATTTTATTTGATTAAATATGCCTTTAATAATAATTTATATGTAAATATAAACAAATTTTAAAAATAAAAGAATTAAAAACAAATTAAAAAAGTTTTAAAAAAATTTAAAAAAAAAAAGAAAAAAAAGTGAACGAAACAGTTCGACCAGACCTGTCCTATACGGACTAAATTGTAATTATTGATCGGTTTCTGTTTGATAAACTAGCTCGACTCGACCATTTTTTACAGGTCACAGACGGTTGAATAGACCGACCCATTTTGTCACGTCTGAAGAAAAAAAAAACAATTGCACGGTTTTCCAATCAATGTATTACTTGGTCACTAGGGAACATGGCACGTGAATGTGTGTTGAATCAGCATAAAGCAAGGGTTTTGTGTAGAACCCACTACAATTGTGTCCTTTTCCCCTTGCCTCTCTTGTGTTCGTCAGCATGTTAAGTTCTGGATTTAATTTGCACACAACTCAGCACACACAAGGAAAACTTGGTTTGTTTACGTAAAATCACTTCGGTCATTTTTGTCACGATGTTTGAAACTTGGGACTTGTGAAGTGAATTTCAGTAGGATCAAAGTTCTGAAGATGTTCAATATAAAACTAATTTGCAATATATAAATTGAGTAATTCTTATCTTATAATCTAATTTTATGGTATCAAATTAGATTTAAACTCGATTTTAATATAATATCACAATATTATTCCTAATTTATTTAGGAACTAAGCATTGGTATATGTAGAAACATTTTCTATTTTTTTTCTCGTTATTTCCTTTGTTTTGTCAGATTAACTGTCATGTCACGTTCAAATTAAGAATATCGATGGATACAATAAAAATTTGGTTAATATAACTTTCTCATATTTAAGAATTACGCTTAATTTGAACTCAAAGAATATCGGTTAAAATCTTTTTTTTTTTTCTAAAATTATCGTTACTATTGGAAGATTCACTTAAATATTATTTTGTTTGAAATTGATTGAATTATTATTCTTAGTACCTTGATGGCATGTTTGTTTATTCCCAATATTTTTTGGGAGATTTTGTATATAATTAAGTAAATACTTACCAAGATGAATATAGTTATTGATAGATTTTTTTTATTAATATTTTTGGTGTAAATGAATCTTAAATTTTCATGGAAATACATAATTGAAAATTTTATTTGAAGATAAATTTAGATATTTAATAATATATATATAATTAGTTAAGATGTGTACTCATAAACAGTGAATACGAACCATCATAATTGTATGTAAATAGTAACATTGCAATTATTCTTAAAAAATATTACGGGAAACTATTAAATAATCAATTAATTAATATTAATTTGTTGCTTAATCATTGGCACCGCAATCTGATAAAAACATTACCTAAAAGACAAAAATCAAACAAACGTAATCTTTTTTCTTTTTTTTTTTATATATATAAAATCAATAATTAAATAAAAATTTAAACTTTTCAAGCTCATCGTCCCGTGTAACCAGCAACAACAGTGTTGTATTATATCTCATTTGATCCCCAAATGAACAAACTTTAAGGAGAAGAAGCGAAAGAAGGTGCTGCTTTTCGAAACCCAGATTTCAGTTTCAGATATTAACGTTTTCTCCATGAGAAATTAAGGTTTTCCCTTTTCATATATATCAAAATTTGCCCCCTTCATATCGAAGGGAAATAATATGACGAGTTTTCCTCTTCATTTAGCCTTGAAAATTGAAAATCCTGTTTTTTTTTGTTATTGCGTTTTCTTCCTCGCTGGACAAATGTTAGTTGAAGAAAAGGTTTGCCCATGAAATTTGTTTTGGAATCTCATGTTTTGTTTTATAGGAGGTTCTCATGGTTGAGATTGTGCTGATTGAATAGCCAAGGTGTGAATTCGGGATTGTTAATGTGCAATTGTGGAACTTGCAAAGGTTATTTGGAAGAACCTCAACATAAGGATTGGTGCTGTTGATTTTAGGAGTCCCTGAAATGTATAGGCCTGTGGCTACTGCAGATTCAGCCACATCCCGGGGTGGATTGCCAAATGATAGTGGGGACTCTGTTGTGACTTTGGATCAAGTTCCAAGGTGGATTGATGCTGAACATTCCTTAGAGCATAACAACGGAGACTCAGCATTTTCTAGTTCATACTTTCCTGATCCCTTGACGTTCAAGTCCGGGACAGAGAGCGGTGGCAGTGGTTCTGAGTCAAGGTTTCCTGTTAACCATGAAGTTAATTCCAAGATATACTTGTGGAGGGGTAACCCCTGGAACCTTGAGGTGGATGCTGTGGTAAATTCAACAAATGAGGTGAGTGAGTGCATGTGTGTTTAGTAGTGACATAGTTTGGTTTTTCTTTACATATTTATGTAGTTTGGTTTAGCTTTTCTTGGTTTGGTAATTGAGAGTTAGTTAATGTTAAGATATTTTCTTTGTTTTTACTGTAATTCAAGTTGTGCAAACAAAGCAAGAAAATAGGATCACCTGTTGAAGGAGTTTGCGATCATTACTTGTTTGTGTCTACACTAGAAAACAATTGACATTGAACTTTTTGGATAAACTGTAAATTTCTACTGCTGTTCTTAAGTTAAGTTAAAGATTGTTTTAATTTCTGATCGGTTTTCCTTTCTTCATTCTTTTATGATATTATGATCTGTAAGGACTCCTAGGTAACAGTTTGGACTGATAAGGACGCCAGAGTGGTTGTTTTATCATATAAAGCGATTGCTTTATTCATGTGCATGTTCTCTCCAATTGAGAAAGTGTTATTGTTCTTCATGCTCAATTTATTTATTTGCATGCATCTCCTATTGGACACTGGCATTGATGATATTAGAATATCTATAAAATATCTCAGTGTCATTGTTTTATTTGAAGTATTTTGATTACTTTAAATGTTTTCTTACAATTTGTTTCCACCTTCCATAATATTTTGTTTGCTTAATTAATTATAACTAGTAGCCTAATATTATAATAAACAAGAGCTAATAGTTTGTCTAATGTATGACTTCATGTCCATCATGGGGGTGCCTTCTGCCCCTTTTTGGTCACTATTACCTCCCATCTTCAGACGTTGTTCTCTCTTGTCAGATGAGGCCTCCTTGTCAATGATTAGCATTTGCCACCTTCCTGAGCTTTAAATGTTCATTAACAAGTTGGAAGCTGAATAAGCTTTAGTTTGAGAATATGTAGAAAATATCTGATAGTACCTTTATGGTATTTTTGAGTATGTTCTCGTAGTCTAAATGGATTTTCCATATTTCAGGATTTGTTCCTTTATTTAACTAGAATTAGGATTTAGGAGCTCAATGATATTATCATAGATACTAAATAGACTATTCTGTCTTTTTTATTATCTCCTTTCCTCTTTCCCTATTAATTTCAACATACAAGAAACCCATCTTTAGAGAAATTGCATAAATATTTCTTTTTGAGTCATTGAATTCTTAGAGGCACTTGCTTTCTGATGCTTGAGTGTAATTAAATTTTCAGCTAAAAGTGACTTATTCCTGATAAGTAATAAAATCACACAATATTGAACCTTAAGAAAGAATCTCTGGGTAAATTTATTGAAATGATGTCATTAACGCAGGATCTATATTTTAAATAAACTTGACAAAGACCAATTTTTACCTGCCTGTTGCTCAATGCTCACTTTTTTCTGTCCTGTGTCTGTCATGACATTGGAAATTGAGTCACATATAAGTTCTATCAATTCTCAACAATTATGTTGCACCTTAGACTATTATGATTATGTATGTAATGATACTATACTATGTAGCAAGTCGGTACTGGACCTCCAGTAAATAATATAATTGAGCTAATAGCATTATATTTCTTAGCTTGCTTGCATTTATTGTCTACAGGTCTTGGATGAATCACACAGCAGCCCTGGATTGCATGCAGCAGCTGGACCTGGCCTTGCAGAAGAATGTGCAACTTTGGTATAGTTCTTATAAGTTATAAATTGTAATGTAATAATTTTATTATGCGCTCAATTTTATTTGAGCTCGTAAATTTAGTGATTATTATATTTTCTTTGGAATTTTTTATTTGTTGGGTGTGATAATATTTTGGTTGGGAGATTGAGCTCAAGATGGCAGCATTGTGTCATCATTATGTTTCAACAATCCATAAAATGACATGCCAGGAAGCAGCTTTCTTGAAATGGTTATGATAATTTAATTGATATCACATATCTCAATTGTTGACAGGGTGGATGTCGAACAGGGATGGCGAAAGTAACCAATGCCTATGACCTTCCTGCAAGGTTTGTATATAGACTCCCTTTTTTTCCTTTTCAAAGTCGGAAATTGCTATTACACTATAATTTTTTTTTGTCTCCACGCTATTACAGTATAATTTTTTTTGTCTCCTCTCTTGGAGAAAGGAAACTGAGAATGTCTTTAAGTCAGTGCTGTTGCATTCTCATGCTACCTTTGATCGCTTTTGAATTTTGATTGTATATTATGAATGGCATATGTGATCCAATGCACGTGTATAAGTGTACAGTGGCATGGATTTGGATTTGTAAATTATAGCATATGCGATTGTGAGTGCATGCATGTGGACACTGCAATGTGGACATTGGCAGAAACTTGTTTTCTCTTTTCGTATGTTTTGGTGTGAGATGAGATCATTAAGTCATTTGTCATGCTACACAAATTATGTTAATGGGTTCTGAAACCTTGTTTCTGATCTGTATTCGTTTGCATATATAATTCTCTCAGCTTGAAGTTAGATTCATTGCATAGGGTTTCTCCCTCTATGGCTTCTTCCGCTGCCACTTCAGGTGTGTCATCTTCAAGCACCTCTCTGTCTGAACCCTCTGTTTATACCAACTACGTCAATGTGCATTTATACATTGACAAGTTGGATGGCACAAATTATGTGACATGGGCATCCGATATCAAACTTTGGCTCAAGAGTCAAGGATATGAAGATCATCTCACCCAGAGTGTAACTACAGTTGCTGCAGATGAAGCTTCCCGCTGGACAAAAATTGATGCCCAATTATGCATCGTCATTAAGTCCACCATTACCTCTTCGCTGAAACAAATGTTTCGTTCATACGAAACATGTTCAGACGTTTGGGCACAAGCCAAGTTATTATACACCAATGACACTCAACGTCTTTATGGTGTTTGTCAGGATCTTCTCACGATTGTTGCTCCGCGGAGTCCTGGTCTCATGGCTGAATATTTGGGCAAAATTCATGCCCTTCTCCATGAGTTTAATGAGTTATTGCCTCCGGCCTCTACTCCAGCCAAAGAACTTGAGCAACGGTCAAAGTTCTTTATGTTGTTGGCATTACATGGTCTTTCCGATGAATATTCCCATGTTCGCGACCAGATTTTGGGGTCTTCTGTTGTGCCCAACTTTACTACTACTAGTTCTGCCCTTTTACGTGTGCCAAGAAAACAAGTTATTGATACATCTACTTGTGCTGATGATTCCTCAGTCTTGGCCTCTCAACGAGATGATCGCAATCGTTTTCGCAAGCCAGGAAAGGGACAACCCAAGTGTGACCATTGTGGCAAGTTAGGCCACAAGATTAACAAGTGTTATGCTCTTTATGGACGTCCTCCTCGGTCTACTGTAGTGGTTCACTCTGATCCTCCTCCCCGATCAGCGACTGCGGATCCTGCTTCATCTGATACCGCAGGGCACCCTGCCATTTTCAATGACTTTCTCAAATAGTATGAGGAACGTTAGAGTTCTAGTTCCACTATATCTGCCTTTGTTGCACGCACAGGTACATCATTTGTTGGCCGGACTCACTTTGATTCTCTTGGTCCTTGGGTTCTTGACTCAGGGGCCATAGATCATATTACTGGTAACAAATTTTTGTTTTCTTCTTTGTCTTGTCCGGATCATTTACCCTCAGTTACAATGGCTGATGGGTCTAGAGTCTCATCTCATGGTGTTGGTACTGTTAATATTTTTTCAGCCATATCCATTGATCATGTTCTTTATGTCCCTAGGTCTCCATTCAATTTATTATCCGTCAGTCGTCTAACTCGTTCTCTTGATTGTATTATTTCCTTTACCAAAGATTCTATTTGTTTACAGGACCGGAGTTCGAGACACATGATTGGCACCGAATGTGAGTCTCATGGTCTGTATCATCTTCGTCCTCCTTCACATGTTGGCGCAGCTATGGAATCAACATCCCTTCTTCATGCACAATTTGGTCATCCCAGCCTTGCCAAACTGCAACAACTTGTCCCCAGCTTGTCCAAGTTATCTAGTTTGTCGTGTGAGTCTTGTTAATTAGGAAAGCATAGTCGTAGTTCTTTTCCTTGTAATGTCTCACAACGGGCTTTGTCCCCTTTTGCATTAGTTCATTCGGACATTTGGGGACCTAGTCGTGTTAAATCTACTTTAGGTTTTCAGTATTTTGTTACTTTTATTGATGATTATTCAAGATGTACTTGGTTATATTTAATGAAAAATCGTTTTGAGTTGTTCTCTATTTTTCAATCATTCTTTCATGAAATTAAAA